>OKVR01000005.1_pt1 | contig 350226 bp, 304 predicted proteins | sample 1606891 | NCBI WGS metagenome assembly OKVR01 (sample SAMN03281011, study PRJEB24777) | human gut metagenome | isolation source: fecal sample PR176 from 1 month old male Indian infant, caesarean delivered... | place: Singapore | collected 2006-01-13 | reverse complement strand
AGCATCCTGCATATCTTCTACGCTTTTAGGCTGGTATTGCTCGAGAATTGCTCTCGCCAGCTGTTGATTGGGATTTAAATCTTTTTTCTTTCTTGCCATACTGAGTGTGTTCATCCTTTGCTAATCCTTTCCTGATATCTTAACACACTCTGTGAAACGAACAAAGTGCGTAAGTTTTGAAATTTTCTTTTCTTAACTTACACACTTTATTTTACACTCTCGTATCAGAGCCAGCGATAAGAACCTTGTCTATCGCTTTTCAATGGGGACACTCCTGTTTGTGTTCGTAGCGGTTATCCTGCTATTAAATACAAAACAGCTCATGCGTACCGACTGGGAACATTTCAGCTTATTAGACAATGGCTTTACGCTTTCCCTTTACAACTTCATAACCATACTGATAGCGACTGGTGTTTGTGCATTGGTCGCTTTTCTGTATTACCGCTTCTGTTACGACAGTTTCAAAAAGCTACTGCACCGTCAAAAGCTGGCACGAATGATACTGGAAAACAAGTGGTATGAAGCTGATACCGTACAAGACAGCGGTTTTTTTACTGACCTGCAAAGCAGATCAAGGGAAAAAATCGTCTGGTTTCCGAAGATTTACTATCAAATGGAAAAGGGACTGCTTCATATCCGCTGTGAAATTACGCTGGGGAAATATCAAGACCAGCTTTTACGGTTAGAGGACAAATTGGAAAGTGGCTTATATTGTGAGCTAACCGACAAGACCCTGCATGACGGCTATATTGAATATACCCTGCTTTATGATATGATAGCGAACCGCATTACCATTGATGAAGTACGGGCAGAAAACGGCTGTCTTAGATTGATGAAAAATCTTGTCTGGGAATATGACGCACTCCCTCACGCTCTGATTGCTGGTGGGACGGGTGGCGGTAAAACTTATTTCCTGCTGACACTCATTGAAGCCTTACTGCATACCAACGCTGTCCTTTACGTCTTAGACCCGAAAAATGCGGACTTAGCAGACTTGGGAACAGTCATGGGAAACGTGTATCACACCAAAGAAGAAATGATAGACTGTGTCAATGCTTTTTATGAGGGCATGGTACAGCGAAGCGAGCAAATGAAACGACACCCGAACTATAAGACGGGCGAAAATTACGCCTATCTGGGACTGCCACCCTGCTTTCTTATCTTTGATGAATATGTGGCGTTTTTTGAAATGCTGGGGACAAAAGAAAGTGTGGGCTTACTTAGCCAGTTAAAGAAAATCGTCATGTTAGGACGACAAGCAGGTTATTTCCTTATCGTTGCCTGCCAGCGACCAGACGCAAAGTATTTCTCGGACGGTATCAGAGATAATTTTAACTTCCGTGTGGGATTGGGGCGTATCAGCGAATTAGGCTACGGTATGCTGTTCGGTTCAGATGTGAAAAAGCAGTTTTTCCAGAAGCGTATCAAGGGGCGTGGCTATTGTGATGTAGGAACAAGCGTTATCAGCGAATTTTACACGCCTTTAGTCCCGAAAGGACATGATTTTTTGCAGACAATCGGTTTTCTTGCACAAGCAAGGCAGGACGGGACGGCGACGTGCGAAGCGAAAGGCGACGGCACGGACTAGCCGTTGCTGGTGTGGCGTAAGCCACGCCAGCAGGTAAAACCCCTCGGTATCTAACAGAGGGGTACGTTTGCAAATAGACAATAGACGAAAAATATAGGAAACATAAGGCTTCTGGCATGATTTTCTAGCAAAAATCAGTTGTGAAGTCGCCTTAAAAAACTTCACACATGACAGATTGGGGGTATGGTTCTGAATGAAGAACAATGGATAAAAGAATTACGGGAGAAGCGGATTGCTTACGGTATCTCACAAGGCAGGCTGGCGGTAGCTTCTGGTATCACAAGGGAATATCTCAACAAGATAGAAAGCGGAAAAATGAAGCCGTCAAAGGAACTTCTTAATACTCTGCATAAAGAACTGGCAAGGTTCAATCCAGAAGCACCGCTTACCATGCTGTTTGACTATGTGAAAATTCGTTTTCCCACGCTGGATATACAGCACATCATCAAAGATATATTAAAACTTAATATCAATTATATGCTCCATGAAGATTACGGACATTACAGTTATACGGAGCATTATTCATTAGGGGACATCTTTATCTATACGTCGGCTGACGAAGAAAAAGGTGTCCTTTTAGAGTTAAAGGGGCGTGGTTGCCGACAGTTTGAAAGTTATCTGCTGGCACAACAAAGAAGCTGGTATGACTTTCTCATGGACGCATTAGTAGACGATGGCGTGATGAAGCGTATCGACCTTGCTATCAACGACCATACGGGCATTTTGGATATTCCAGAGCTTGCGGAAAAATGTAGGAAACGGGAATATATCGGAAAGTCCAGAAGTTATAAGTTTTACCAGTCGGGCGAGCTTATCAAGCACAGAGAGGACGACAGAGAATATATGGGTCGTACCCTTTATCTTGGTTCGCTGAAATCAGATGTGTATTTCTGTATCTATGAAAAGGACTATGAGCAGTACGTCAAGTTAGGGACACCGCTTGATGAAGCCGACATTATCAATCGGTTTGAGATACGGCTTCGTAATGAACGAGCCTACTATGCAGTAAGAGATTTGCTGACCTATTATGACGCAGAACAGACCGCCTTTTCTATCATCAACCAGTATGTGCGGTTTGTTGATGAAGAACCAGATAAGCGAAAAAATGATTGGAAACTCAACGATCGCTGGGCTTGGTTTATTGGCGATAATCGGCAAAGTCTAAAACTGACGACAAAGCCAGAGCCTTACACCTTAGACCGTACATTGCGTTGGGTGCAAAGGCAGGTAGCACCGACTTTGAAAATGCTGAAAAGGATTGACTATGGTAATGGTACGGACTATCTAAAAACTATCGAACAGCAGGCAAAGCTCACAGAAAAGCATGAAACGATAATCAAACAGCAGACGACCCCTGCAAAAGATTTAGTAGAAAGTTAGGAGTGATGAAGAAATGTGGGAATTATTGAAAGAGTTCCTGCTGGTATCTGTTGGAACGGGTATCGGCGTAGCCTTGATGTGTATTTTAAGTGTTGGCAAAGAAGCTGACTGTGAAATGAAGAAATTAAAAGAAAGCGAGGACAAATAACATGAATTTCGGGCAAAATTTGTATCAATGGTTTTTATCAAACGCCCAGAGCTTAGTGCTTATGTCGATTGTGGTTATCGGGATCTACTTGGGATTCAAGCGTGAGTTTTCAAAGCTCATCGGCTTCTTGGTAGTTGCCTTGATTGCTGTCGGTTTGGTGTTCAATGCTGGCGGTGTGAAAGATGTACTGTTAGAACTGTTCAACAAGATTATCGGTGCATAAATTTTTATTGTGGTGCTGATATGTGAATGTTATAATATGGATATATAAAATTTTGATTTATGGAGGGATTCTTTTGAAGAAAGCAATGATATATGTTCATGGTAAAGGTGGAAGTTATCTTGAAGCCGAACAGTTCAAAAATATTTGTTTAGATTTTGATGTTTTTGGAGTAGATTATAATGACTATTTCCCGTGGATTGTAAAAAATGAAATTATGGAAGTCTACGATAAGATATCTGAAAAATATGACTATATATATGTACTTGCTAATAGTATCGGAGCTTATTTTACAATGCACACATTACAGAATTTCAAGATTGAAAAAGCATTGTTCATATCGCCTATACTTGATATGGAACAACTTATAGTAGATATGATGAGCTGGGCGAATGTGTCTGAAAAGGAACTTTCTGAAAGAAAAGAAATACCAACTGATTTTGGCGAAACATTATCGTGGGAATATTTATGTTTTGTTCGGGAAAACCCGATAAATTGGAAAACGCCTACCGAAATTTTGTATGCTGAACATGATAATCTTACATCACGTCAAACGGTAGATAAATTTATTGATAGACATTGTGCAAATCTTACCGTTATGAATGACGGAGAACATTGGTTTCATACTAACGAACAGATTTTCTTTAGAGATAATTGGCTAAGAAAAGTTATACAATAGAATTTAGATTTTATATCCATACACACAAAGCAGTTAGTCTTAGGATTGACTGCTTTTTTCTTACCTAAAATCAGATTGGAGTGATGAAATGAGCGATATTTTTAAGGATATGCAGGCAAACGTCGGCTGTGATTATATTTCTAACCTGCCCTCTTACAAGCGTAAAGTGTGGCATGAAATGAAGCGATTACCGCTTACGAATTATGATATAAAACAGTTAGAAGATTTTTCAAAGTATGTGTTTGGTATGTCGTACCAGAGCTTAAAAGATGTGATGAAACAACAGAAAGGACGTGAGGAACAATGCAGGAAACAAGGGTGCTGGTGGAAACGAGAGGAACAACTGGCAAAGAAACAACATCATACTGGTTCGACCTGCCGATAGATGTTGCCGAGTTTGAAGAAAAGTTAGGTGTCGGTGCAGAAAGTCAAGATTACCGCATTATCGAAAAGGTGTTGCCTTATGCTGATGAAGTCCACGAACAAACAAGCGTGTACCAGCTCAACGAATTAGATTATATGTACCGCCAGCTTTCAAGCGATATGCAGGAAGAATATATTGCACTTCTTACCGTGTTTGAGAATTTAGAAGCACTTTATATTTGCAGGAACGTGATTACCGTTTATCCCGACTGCAAAAGCATGATAGATGTTGCAAGGCAAAAGCTGATGAACGACCCGACATTCAAGCATTTATCCGAGGACTGTCAAGCATACTATTTTGATTTTGAAGCCTATGCTTCTCACTTGCAGGAACACGGGAAATTCTTAGTCACAGAACATGGTATCATTGAACTGCCACAGTAGGAAATGAGGTGGTGCTTATGATTGATGATATGGCGGTTTATATTGCTAATCTTGGCAAATACAATGAGGGCTATTTAGTGGGGGCTTGGTTCACTTTCCCTATTGACGAGGAAGATGTAAAAGAAAAAATCGGCTTGAATGAGCGGTATGAGGAATACGCAATCCATGATACCGACAACTTCCCCATTGCGATTGGCGAGTATGTTTCCATTGATGAACTCAATGAGATGTATGAAATGATAGAGGAACTTCCCGACTATATCGTAGATTGTCTGGACGAATTTATCAGCCACTATGGGACGCTGGAAGAAGTCGTGGAACACAAGGACGATATTTATTATTATCCCGACTGTGAAACCATGACAGACGTTGCCTACTACTACATAGACGAATTGCAGGCACTTGGCGATATTCCACCCAGCTTACAGAACTACATTGACTATGAAGCCTACGGGCGAGATTTGGATATGGGCGGTTGCTTCATTGAAACAAGTCGAGGTATGTGCGAGATACCATATTAACGCTGGAAGATCAGCAACAAGCATGGTTGCTACTGACAGCGTATTTCTCTTTTAAGGGAGGGTCTGAAATGGCTGTCCTTTTCTTTTTGAAGAACTTACGAAAGGAGCTGAAAGAACTTGAAAAAGATTAAATCTTATACGGGTATCTGGAACGTGGAAAAAGTCTTGTATGCAATCAATGACTTTAACTTACCCTTTCCCGTTACTTTTACACAGATTACATGGTTTGTGATTACGGAATTTATCATCATTCTGTTTGGGGATATTCCCCCATTTTCCATGATTGAGGGAGCATTTCTCAAATACTTCGGTATTCCCGTAGCTCTCACTTGGTTTATGTCGCAGAAAACCTTTGACGGAAAGAAGCCGTACAGCTTTTTGAAATCACAGATAACCTATGCCCTGCGACCTAAAATCACTTATGCAGGAAAAGCCGTAAAACTGCATAAGCAGATATTGAATGAAACAATCACGGCAGTAAGGAGTGTGAACTATGTTCCCGATAAAATATATTGACAACAACATTGTCTGGAACAAGGACAATGAGGTGTTCGCTTACTATGAGCTGATACCCTACAACTATTCTTTTCTATCCGCAGAGCAGAAATTTATCGTGCATGACAGTTTTCGACAGCTAATCGCACAGTCCCGTGAGGGAAAAATTCATGCGTTGCAGATTGCCACAGAAAGCTCAATTAGAAGTATGCAGGAGCAGTCAAAGAAGCTGGTAACGGGAAAATTAAAGGAAGTTGCTTACCAGAAGATAGACGAGCAGACCGAAGCGTTAGTATCTATGATTGGGGACAATCAAGTGGACTACCGCTTTTTTCTTGGCTTTAAGCTCATGGTTACGGAAGAACAGCTCAATCTGAAGAACATCAAAAAATCGGCATGGCTGACGTTCAAGGAATTTCTCCATGAAGTGAACCACACACTGATGAATGACTTTGTTTCCATGCCGAATGATGAAATCAACCGTTATATGAAAATGGAAAAGCTATTGGAAAATAAAATCTCCCGTCGCTTTAAGGTGCGTCGCTTGGAAATCCATGATTTTGGGTATCTCATGGAACATCTTTACGGCAGGGACGGTGTCGCTTATGAAGATTATGAGTACCAGCTACCAAAGAAGAACTACAAAAAAGAAACGCTGATAAAATACTACGACCTTATCCGTCCGACAAGGTGTGTGATTGAGGAAAGCCAGCGGTATTTACGCTTGGAACATGAGGACAAGGAAAGCTATGTGTCCTATTTTACCGTCAATGCGATTGTCGGGGAGCTTGATTTTCCGTCAAGTGAAATCTTCTATTTCCAGCAACAACAATTCATATTCCCCGTTGATACTTCTATGAATGTAGAAATCGTGGAGAACAGAAAGGCTCTTACCACAGTACGAAACAAGAAAAAAGAATTGAAAGATTTGGATAATCACGCCTATCAAGCAGGAAATGAAACCAGCTCAAATGTGGTAGACGCTTTAGACAGCGTGGACGAGCTGGAAACTGATTTAGACCAGACAAAAGAAAGTATGTATAAGCTCTCTTATGTGGTGCGTGTCTGTGCTGATGATTTGGACGAACTGAAACGCCGTTGTGATGAAGTCAAAGATTTTTATGACGATTTGAATGTGAAGTTAGTGCGTCCTGCTGGGGATATGCTGGGGCTTCATTCTGAATTTTTACCTGCCAGCAAGCGATATATCAATGACTATGTGCAGTATGTAAAATCAGACTTCTTGGCAGGACTTGGCTTCGGGGCAACCCAGCAGTTAGGGGAAAACACGGGTATCTACATGGGGTATTCCGTTGATACGGGAAGAAATGTGTACCTGCAACCGTCTTTAGCTTCGCAGGGCGTAAAAGGAACAGTTACAAATGCCCTTGCTTCTGCTTTTGTCGGTTCGCTTGGCGGTGGAAAGTCATTCTGCAACAATCTACTTGTATATTATGCGGTGCTGTTTGGCGGTCAAGCACTTCTGTTAGACCCTAAAAGTGAGCGTGGAAACTGGAAAGAAACACTTCCAGAAATCGCCCATGAAATCAATATCGTAAACCTAACAAGCGATAAAGATAATGCAGGACTTCTTGACCCGTTTGTGATTATGAAGAATGTAAAAGACGCTGAAAGTCTGGCAATCGACATCTTGACATTCCTTACGGGTATTTCCTCTAGGGACGGCGAAAAATTCCCCGTACTTCGTAAGGCGGTTCGTTCCGTTACCCAGAGTGAAAATAGAGGACTGTTACACGTTATTGAGGAATTGCGAAAGGAAGATACTGCTATCTCACGCAATATCGCAGACCATATCGACAGCTTCACGGACTACGACTTTGCACACCTGCTGTTTTCAGACGGTACGGTGGAAAATGCTATCAGCCTTGATAACCAGCTCAATATCATTCAAGTAGCGGACTTAGTATTGCCAGATAAAGATACCACCTTTGAGGAATACACGACCATTGAATTGTTGTCGGTGTCTATGCTGATTGTCATTAGTACCTTTGCCCTTGATTTTATTCATTCGGACAGAAGCATTTTTAAGATTGTAGATTTGGACGAGGCGTGGGCGTTCTTAAATGTGGCACAAGGAGAAACCTTATCAAATAAGCTGGTTCGTGCTGGACGAGCTATGCAGGCAGGCGTTTATTTCGTTACACAATCATCTGGCGACGTATCAAAAGAAAGTCTGAAAAACAATATCGGCTTGAAGTTTGCATTTCGTAGTACCGACATCAACGAGATAAAGCAGACTTTAGAATTTTTCGGTATCGACAAGGACGACGAGAACAACCAGAAACGGCTTCGTGATTTGGAGAACGGACAATGCTTATTGCAGGACTTATACGGGCGTGTCGGGGTGGTACAGATACACCCAGTCTTTGAAGAACTGTTACACGCCTTTGATACCAGACCGCCCGTACAAAGAAATGAGTTGGAGTGATGAAAGAAAGGCTAAAGGGGCTTCTGACAAAACGGAAGCTCTTTCATTTTGTCAAAGTGGCTGTGCTGGCAATCTTTATCAGCATAGTGTTTCTCTCTCTGCTTGGGACGGTGGCTCATGCGACGGGGCTTGTGGACGACACTGTCAATACAGAAAATCTGTACTCAAAATATCCGCTTTCCAATTACCAGCTTGATTTCTATGTGGATAATAGCTGGGGCTGGCTACCGTGGAACTGGCTGGACGGGATTGGAAAATCGGTGCAGTACGGGCTTTACTGTATTACCAACTTTGTCTGGACGATAAGCCTTTATTTGAGCAATGCAACGGGCTATGTGGTGCAGGAAGCCTATAAACTGGACTTCATCAACGATATGGCAGACAGTATCGGACAGAGCATACAGACCCTTGCAGGCGTTACCGAGAACGGCTTTTCTTCCACGGGCTTTTATGTCGGTTTCCTGCTTCTCATTATCTTAGTAGTGGGAATGTATGTTGCCTATACGGGACTGATAAAACGGGAAACCAGCAAGGCACTTCACGCTGTTATTAACTTTGTTGTGGTATTTGTGCTGTCGGCTTCCTTTATTGCCTATGCTCCCGACTACATCAAAAAAATAAATGAATTTTCAAGTGATATTAGTACCGCTTCTTTGGATTTGGGAACAAAAATCATGCTCCCCAACTCTGACAGCGAGGGCAAGGACAGCGTGGACTTAATAAGGGACAGCCTATTTTCTATTCAAGTGGAACAGCCGTGGCTACTTCTGCAATTCGGGAACAGCAACGCAGAGGAAATCGGGACAGACCGTGTAGAAGCTCTTGTATCGGCAAGCCCAGAGGACGAGGACGGGAAAACCAGAGAGGAAGTCGTGAAAACAGAAATCGAGGATAACGACAACAACAATTTAACGATACCGCAGGTAGTAAACCGTTTAGGTATGGTGTTCTTCCTGCTGTTCTTCAACTTAGGTATCACGATATTTGTATTCTTGCTTACGGGCATGATGTTATTTAGCCAGATACTTTTTATTATCTTCGCTATGTTCCTGCCTATTAGTTTCTTGCTCTCTATGATACCGAGCTATGAAAGCATGGCAAAGCAGGCAATCGTAAGGGTATTTAATACCATAATGACACGGGCAGGAATAACGCTCATTGTAACGGTGGCGTTCAGCATTTCCAGTATGTTTTATAACATCTCCACAGATTATCCGTTCTTTATGGTGACGTTCTTGCAGATAGTATGTTTCGCTGGTATCTACATGAAGCTGGGCGACTTAATGAGTATGTTCTCTTTGAACGCTAATGACAGTCAAAGCATGGGACGAAGAATTTTCCGCAGACCGTATCTGTTCATGCGACGTAGGGCTAGACGTATGGAACACCGTATTGCAAGGGCTGTAAGTGCTGGCGGTATTTCGGGCGGTGTGGCTGGTGCGGTGGCTGGAAGTGCCGTTTCTGGCAAACGGGCTGAAAGAAAAAATACTGCTTCTAAAGAAAATCGGGGCAATACCATTTCCAGCATGGGACAGCGTGCAGGCTCAAAAGTAGGTGCTGTCTTAGATACGAAAAATAAAGTGAAAGACAAGGCAAATGGTGTCAAAGAGAATATCAAAGATATGCCGACACAGACCGCTTATGCGGTGTATTCCGCAAAGGAAAAGGCAAAGTCCAGCGTGTCCGACTTCAAGCGTGGTATGGTGCAGGAGCAACAGTCCAGACAGACGGGACGATTGGAAAAGCAGGTACAGCATAGACAGAATATTGCTGACAAGCGTATGGAGCTTCAAAAAGCACAAGAAGCAAGGCAGACACAGCGAAAGGCTGACGGATCAGCGACAACGGGAGCTATCCGTCATCATGAGCGACCAGCCACAGCTTCGACCATTCCAAAGCCGAGTGCGGAGAAAATGCAGGAAATCAAACGCCCTGCCACAGCGACCACTTCAAAAGCAAGTGAGCCAGTCAAAGCAAATGTTATCAAAGAGCGTCCGTTATCTTCTGGTACTTTTAATAAGAAAGCAACCCAGCCTACACAGACAGTACATAGGCAGAATGTAGAAAAAGTGGTATCGCAGGAAACACACCAGAATTACACCAAAGACCGCAGGACAAAGGTTCAGCAGACGCAGAGCGTCCAGAAGAACCAACAGACCACAGAGAAAACCGTAACCTTGTAACGAAGAAAGGACAGAAGAAAAAATGAAACTGAAACATATCGCTCTTATCGGCAGTCTGTTTCCTGTCCTCTTTTCCATAGTTCTTTTCTTTGGGGTACTGATTAGTGCGGACAGCGACGACGAGAACAGCAACTTTTCTTCTGGCATTACGGGTATGAACTTATCCGCAGAAGTTTTGAAACATCAGCCTATGGTGGAAAAATACGCCAGAGAAAACGGTATCTCCGAGTATGTCAATGTGCTACTTGCTATCATTCAAGTAGAAAGTGGCGGTACGGCAGAAGATGTTATGCAAAGTTCGGAAAGTTTGGGACTACCGCCCAACTCTTTAGATACGGAAAGCTCAATCAAGCAGGGGTGTAAGTATTTTGCGTCCCTGCTTTCTTCCTGCAAAAATCAAGGTATCGACGATTTGAATGTAGCGATACAGTCCTATAACTATGGCGGTGGTTATGTGGGATATGTGGCAGGAAAAGGAAAGAAACATACATACAATCTTGCAGAGAGCTTCGCCCGTGAGAAATCGGGCGGAAAGAAAGTAACCTACACCAACCCGATAGCCGTTGCGAAGAACGGGGGCTGGCGGTATCAGTATGGCAATCAATTTTACGTCGAATTAGTCAATCAGTATTTAACTGTTCCGCAGGTATCGGGAGAGCTGGCACAAAAGGTAATGAATGAAGCATTGAAGTATCAAGGCTGGAAATATGTGTATGGCGGTTCTTCTCCTACGACTTCCTTTGACTGTTCGGGACTAACGCAATGGTGCTATGGAAAAGCTGGTATTGCCCTGCCGAGAACGGCACAAGCACAGTATGACGCAACCCAACATCTGCCACTTTCGCAGGCAAAGGCTGGGGACTTGGTATTCTTCCATTCCACTTATAACGCTGGAAGTTATGTAACACACGTCGGTATCTATGTAGGAAATAATCAGATGTACCATGCAGGCGACCCGATAGGATATGCAGACCTAAGTAGTAGTTACTGGCAACAGCACTTAATCGGTGCAGGACGAGTAAAACAATAGAAAGGACTTGAAAATATGTTTAAGAAGAATAAGAAACAGACAGAAACTATCAAAGAACCAAAAGAAAAAAAGGTGCGTACCGTCAAGGTAGGCACACATCAGAAAACCGTGATTGCGTTGTGGGTGGTGCTTATCGCAAGCGTGAGCTTTGGGGTGTATAAGAATTTTACGGCTATCGACCAGCACACCACCCATGAAAAAGAAATCATAGAGCTTCGCTTGCAGGACACCAACGGGATAGAAAATTTCGTGAAGAACTTTGCGAAGTCCTATTACACATGGAATAACAGCAAAGAAGCGATTGAAGCAAGGACGCAGGCAATCAGCGGTTATCTGACAAAGGAATTGCAGGACTTGAATGTGGATACCATTAGAACCGATATACCGACCAGCTCCACGGTTACAGATGTGATTGTATGGCATATCGAGCAATCGAGAACGGACACCTTTTCTGCTACCTACGAAGTAGATCAGCAGATAAAAGACGGAGAACAGACAAACAATGTGAAAGCAACCTATACGGTAAAAGTCCATGTGGACGCTGACGGGGATATGGTAATCGTTCAGAACCCTACCCTTGCACCAGCAATCGAAAAATCAGACTATGAGCCAAAGACACCAGAAACAGACGCAAGTGTAGACGCTGATACTGTCAATGACGCTACCGCATTTCTGGAAACATTCTTTAAGCTGTACCCGACAGCGACAGAAAAAGAGCTTGCCTACTATGTATCGGGAAATGTGCTTGAGCCTATCGGCAGGGACTACTTTTATTCTGAATTGGTAAACCCTATCTTTACAAAGGACGGGGACAATGTAAAAGTCAAGGTTGCCGTGAAGTTCCTTGATAATCAGACAAAAGCGACGCAGGTATCGCAGTATGAACTTGTGCTACATAAGGATAATAACTGGAAGATTGTAGGATAAGCAAATATGGCGTGCATTTCTATAAGAGATTTGCACGCTACCCATGTTATAAGGAATTGACAATTCTTATTTTTCGCATTATACTATTTATGTAAATATGAAAAATATGATTCGTAAATAAATATGATAAGAAGGAGAAAAATGATGAAAAAAGGACAACATATTTTTGGAACGGCAAAAGTTGGAGAACGGGGACAAATAGTTATCCCAAAAGAAGCCCGTGAAATTTTTGATATTAACGCTGGCGATACACTTTTAGTTCTTGGCGACGAAGAACAAGGAATAGCGATTGTCAAGGCGGATGTGATGAAAGAACTGGCAGTAAAAATTTTAAAAGGGCTTGGTAGTTTGAGTGGTGGGTTTAATGATGAAAAATAGCATTTCTCTATTCTTACCATTAGCCTTATTGCTGGATTTAACTATCCCTTTTTTCCTCGCTCCGTTTTATAAAGGTTATAGTCATTCTATGCAGGTAATGAGCGTGCTTGGAAATAACAAATCTCCACTACATTTTATATACAACTTATGGCTAGTTTTATGCGGTATCATTCTTTTAATGAGCGGTTTTAAGGTTTATGAAATTGTTTCGCAGAAATCAAAAAACATAGCTGTTATTTTGTTTATAGTCATATTGATATATGCGATAGGTGGCTGTATTCTCTCAGGGATTTTTTCGGTAGGAGAAACAAAATCTCTCAATACTATCCCTGAAAAAATACATGGTTACGGGGCGGTTCTTGGATTTATATGTTTAACTTTTGCTCCGCTTTTGATTAGCTTATATTGGTTTCGGATTGAGGAAATACCACTTGCACTATTTTCAATGATTTGTTTTCTTCTAGCATTTATCTTTTTTACGATTTTTGTTATGGCAGATAAACCAAACTACAAAGATACAATCATAGCTTTTGAGGGCTTATGGCAACGATTATCACTACTGTTTATGTATTTACCTTTGGGGTGTTTAATATTACTGGAAAAATAAATTATTAGGAGTGAACTCTATGATAGGACTAAAAAAACGAGATATTAAAAAAGCCTTGAAAGCTGGTGCAAAAGCTGGCGGTATGTCATTGGCTGATGTTCGGGCGGATATTGAAGCGACAATTGATGAAGCTATGAACAGCACCGACCCAGAGGTGCAGGCAAATTTCAAAAAATATTTTGGAAATAAACGCCCTGCACCAGAAGAATATATTTATATAATTACAAAGAAAACAGTTAAAGGGCTGAAAGTATGAAAATAGAACGTCTGATAGGAATAATCTTTTATTTAATAAATAGAGAGTGTGTAACAACAAATGAATTAGCACAAAAGTTTGAAGTATCTCGCAGAACGATTTTACGAGATATTGATACACTAACTCTTGCTGGTATACCGATTTATTCTGAGTTAGGTGTAAATGGTGGCTATATAATAAATAAAGATTTTGAGGTTGATGAAAAAATTATTGACAGCAACAATAAAGAATATATTTTGCTTGCTTTAAATAGTCTAAGAACTGTTTACGGAAATAAAAAGATCATTGAAACTTACGAAAAAATGAAACATCTTTATAATGATGTCAATATTAATGCACTTCCAGATGTTGATTTCTCTGTTGTAACTGAAAGTCCACAAATTATGAGGTGCGTAGACTTAATCAATAAAGCAACAAAAGAACAGCGAACTATAAAATTTATATAGCTCCTATACTAACTTTATGTCTGAATGTACTTACTCCTATGTGGTATCAACAAAATTCGTATAACTGGTGGTATGTATTCTTATATCCTGGTTGTTTAACGCTATTATCTATTTTGATAATTCAAAGAGATAACGGCAAATTAAAATTTAGAGCAATTTTGTCATTGCCTGTTGACTTAAAAAAAGTATGGTATGCAAAAATAATCACTTGTATAATATACATTGTACTTGCAAATACAATTTTGATGTTATGCAATGTTGCAGGTGGTTTTATCATTCAACACATTTTTGATATACCTATGACAATTAGCCCAATGCAGGCATTGTTCGGAACACTTTGCATTATTCTGGCAAGTATATGGAATATTCCATTATGCTTGTGGTTTACAAAAAAAGTGGGTGTATTTGCCACTCTCATATTAAATGTCGGAATGAGCTTTATGTTGGGAACATTAGGGGCAAATACAAGTTTTTGGTTCATATGTCCTTATAGCTGGGTTACTCGCCTTATGGTTCCCACATTAGGAATATTACCGAATGGAGAATCAGTAACAGGAAGTGCTTTATCAACTCCTTTACCGTTGGTTATTATGACAATCTGCTTGTCATTGCTTTTACTATATACAATTTCAAAGTCAACGGCAAAATCTTTTATAAAGCAGGAGGTTCTTTAATGTTTAGTATTATCAGATGTTTTCAAGCAGAATGGCTTAAAAGCAGACATACACCATTACTTTTAGTCCATGTGCTTTTTCCGTTAATAGGAGCTGGTGTTTTTGCAGGATATTTTCATATATCCGGTTGGAGTGAGATGACAAATGTAACGACCTTTTTAGAGGTGTTAGCAATTATTTTTCCATTTGTTATTGGTATCGTTGTAGGTATGATAGTCGAACTAGAAAATGGAGCAGGTCATTTTCAGTTAATCTTAGGTACGATCCGTTCACGTATAGCGGTATATATCGGAAAATTAGTATATCTTATCGTTTTAGCAACCTTTGCAACAATACTTTGTATTTTCTTGTTTGCCGTACTCTATCCAGTTATGCCATTTTCGTTTTATATAAAACCTCTTATTATGTTGATATTGTCTGTAATACCACTTTATCTTATTTCCATACCTGTTGGTTTCAGTTTAGGCAAAAGTGTATCTATGGGCATAGGTATTGTAGGAAGTTTATTATCTGCATTGCTAGTTACAGGACTTGGAGATTTTATCTGGAAATTCCTGCCGTGGGGCTGGGGTGTACGATTTATGGATTATTGTGTTTTAAGATATGTTAATGAGGGGCAGTTTCATTCTAACTTACCCGAATTTCAACTAGGTTTTATACTCATGCTGGTTTTTACAGTAGTGCTGTTTATCATAAGCTTAGTGTGGTTTCAGAGATGGGAAGGAGCAAAAGAAAATGAGTAAAAAAATGATGATATTGCTGTTTGCTGTTATTATATGTTTATCTCTTGCAGGCTGTTCTTTACAGGACAAAATCGGGGACTATTCCAGAGAGCAATGCTATCTGAATAAGGAAAATGTGACGCAATTTTCCTATAAGGGAAATGACTACACGATTTTAGCGGATACTGTCTCTAATAGTGGACTCGGGGAATGGATTGGGTATATCCGACAACTTGCGGCTGTAGACGAATCAGGAAAAATATTACTTCAAGAAAATCTCAAAACTGCTACCTTTCAGACGTTGGCAGATTTAGCAGATTTAGTGGATAAAGCCCCTAATGACGCCTATATTATTCCATTCTTAAATGTGTATGCAGCTCCTAACGCTGACGACTATCTGATTGTAGATATAAATGGAGGGTATCACAAAGCTGTTATAGATGAAAATATCAAAGGCACAGATACAGTTTTTGACTTTAAGGATATAGAGCAATCTATGAGTGGCAAGTTTGAAATCAATCCTCAAAATGCAACGCAGCTTCTTTGTGATGGGACGGTTTATCAAGTAACTTCTGATACTGTATCAAATAATGAATTGGGAAGTTACATTGGTATTCTTGCGGAAAATGTCATATTTAATGCAGAAACAAAAATTCCTTTGTCAAAGGAGGAACTAAGAAAAATTGACTGGTATGGGGAAAACGCCGGACAACATCGGGAACAATGGATTTACAAAGATATTTATGAAATTCATGGTACAGAAAAGACCGAAGCCGTTGCAGTACAGATAAATGACCGCTACTATATTGCAAAGCGTCAATGACCGATTTTTGTTTTTCTGCCTTTATGGATTATGATATACTAAAAAAGCTAGGAGGCGATACTATGGCAACAATCCTTATGATTGATGATGAACGACCTATTTTAGAACTTGTGAAAAATGGACTGCAAAAGGACGGACATTTAGTTACAGTCTATACGTCCGCCGCACAGGTTCCTCTTGATAAACTGAACAGATATGACTTGATTATACTGGACATTATGATGCCGGATATAGACGGGTTTTCTTATTGTGATAAAATCCGTTCATTAGTGGACTGTCCTATCCTATTTCTGACTGCTAAGACAATGGAAAATGATATTACATTCGGTCTTGGATTAGGAGCAGATGACTATTTGACAAAACCATTCCGTATTACAGAATTACGGGCAAGAGTAAATGCCCACTTACGCCGCGAACACCGAGAACGACATATAGCTCTTACATTTGACCGGATAAAAATTGATTTATCTGCAAAAGAATTACGGGTAGATAATATACCAGTGCCTTTAACGAAAAGTGAATATCTGATTTGTGAGTATCTTGCTAGTAACAAAGGACAGGTTTTTTCAAAGGAACAAATATACGAAGCTACATTTTCCCTTTATGGAGAAAGCGATAGTTCTACAATCTCGACACATATAAAAAATATAAGGTCAAAGTTTGAGAAAACGGGTGTTCAGCCAATCGTAACAGTTTGGGGGATAGGTTATAGATGGGAATAAAAATGAAAACATCACTTACAAGAACTTTTTATAAATTTCTTGTTTGTCTACTTGGCGGACTATGCTTGTCCGTTGTCGTCCCTTTTGCCTGTATGATGTTTGCTTCCAGTATAGGGCTTGTAACACTTGCAGATAATAACGAACGGCAAACGAAAGCTTTAGTACCGATACTAACTGCAACACCAAATGTATCAGATATACATTTTCCTACTGGAACTAAATTTCTTCGATTAACTAAAAACTATGGATACATAGATACGAATATGAGTGAAGAAGAAAAAGAAAAGGCTTTAATGTTTGCTAAAACGGGGTTCATGGATACAAGTGGTAAAACACAGTTTATTTTCATTACTCGAGATGATGAATATATTGTTTTACAGTATGTTATAGGTTCTCAATATTTAAATGCACAATTTAATCAGTATTTACCGTCCCCAGAAATTATGATGATTTCTTTAATCACTATAAGCAGCTTAGGGGTATGTGTTTATCTGACTGTTCATTTTGCTAAAGAGCTGAGAAAAGAATTGACACCTATTTTAGAAGCTACCAAAGAAATTGAGAATAACAACTTAGATTTTACTATCGGACATTCTAAAATATTGGAATTTGAAAACGTGATTATATCCTTTGATAGTATGCGAAATAGTTTAAAAGGGTCATTAGAAAAACAGTGGCGAAGTGAAAAAGCACAAAGAGAACAGATTGCATCTTTAGCTCATGATTTGAAAACTCCATTAACTGTTATGCAGGGGAACATTGACCTATTAGATGAAACAGAACTTGACGAAGAACAAAAGCTATATTTATCGTATGCAATGAGTAGCTCTGAGCAGATGAAACAGTATATAAAAATTTTGATTGATATATCTAAAGCATCTGCTGGCTATCAATTACAAATGGAAGATGTAAATTTTCCAGAGTTTTGGAAACATATCTTATCTCAAACTGAAATCATCTGCAAAGATAAAGGTATTGTTATTCAGCAGACACAGCATAATTTCCCACAGAATATAACTGGGGATAGAATGTTACTGGAACGAGCATTGATGAATTTGGTTTCAAATTCTTTAGAGTACTCGCCTGAAAACTCTACATTATATATAGATGTAGATAGCAAGGACAATTACTTGAATATCTGTATTACAGACTGTGGCTGTGGCTTTTCGCAAGAGGCATTGGATCACGCAAAAGAACGTTTCTATATGGCAGACCAAAGTAGGAGCTCTAAACTGCATTATGGAATGGGTTTATATATTGTTGATATCATTATAAAACAGCATAAAGGAAAACTTCTGCTAGATAATTCCACAGAAACCAAAGGTGCCAAAGTTACTATAAAGTTACCATTATAAGAGAACGGCTTATTTGTCGTTCTTTTTTCATATCTTTAAGAAATCTTCAAAATTAGGTTGTATTCTTTGTTTGAAGGTAATGGTTATATGCTATTATACGGGGGATTGTGTATGAAGTGTTTTAAGCAATTTACCAAAAACTCAAGAACAACTTAACAGCAATCCATGCGCTAATACAACTGAATATTTTAATATCTTAGCTCGTACAGACTATATGTTTTGTGCGGGCTTTTTTTGTACCCGAAAAAATTTTTTAACTTTTTTCGGCTTCAGCTTAGCAAATCACACCTTGCTGTACAGATATGGTGCGGAAAGAGGGATAAACACTTTTCAAGTCATAGCTGGAAAGGGGGTGAGATTATGAAGCCGTCTGATTTCCAGAAAACAATACAATGTCAATTTGAATGTAAGTTAAAGAAAGTTACAAAAGGCATTGTAAGAAATTATCAGAAAGAATTAAAACGGAGAAAAAATAAGGAAATTCCTTTTTGTGAACTTCCAGAACTAGTGATTGAAAAATTATCCGTTTTAGACGATTACGACAGCGACTATACATTATTCAATGTATGTGGCGACGATATTAGTATTCTTGATGATGAATTGGCAGAAGCCTTGAAAAAGCTGTCTGACCGTAACCGTGAGAACTTACTCATGTACTACTTCTTAGAAATGAGCGATACCGAGATTGCTAAATTGCAGAATATTTCCAGAAGTGGAGTATTTCAAAATCGGTATAACTCATTGGAACTTATGAAAAAAATACTAAAAGGAGAAAAGTAAGAAATGAAGCACATTTTTAAGAAACCGTCATTTTATCTGATTTCGTCAGCTACGGACGGAGACGAAAAAGCGATTGAAAAGATACTGGCAATTTATGACCCGTACATATCAAAATGTTGTTTGCGTTCACTCTATGATGAATACGGTAATGTTTATATTGCCGTGGATATGGAATTAAAAGGATGTATCAGAGAAGCCCTTATCAAAATGATTTTGGACTTTGATATACCTTTAGAAACCGAGGAAGAATAACAAGCAGTAATAGTAACCGCAGAGCATGATTTGTTCAATCCCCCTCTTTCCTGCTCTGCACTCTGCTTTTACATGAAAGCAATATGCTTTCGCCACAGCTCTTTGACAACTGAATAAAGCAGACAGATACGTTTGTGAGATAGTGAGCCACGGGACTGTACGCCATGACCTTTCCAAAAGAAAGCGAGCGACCCACGCAGTGATCCGAGAGCGACTGTTGGAAAAGTCGCTTTGCCACGACCTATCCTCACAGAATAATGATACGTCCGCATGGTGCGGTTCTGCCCACAAGAATGGGAATAGTTGAGATACTAATGGAGCTTTCCAAAGCCGTCTGCCTGCTTAGAAATTACAAGCAAGGGGGAATTTATATGGAGAAAAAACTAATACGATATAGTATGCAAATTGCTATGTTGAACCAACTTCTTGCCCGTAAAATGATTTCTGAAAAAGAATATGCTTTAGTAAAATCAAAACTTATGCAAGATTATAAAATTGTTTCAGATATAACCGCTTGAATTGTATATTTAGATATTGTATAATAACACTACAAAAGGAATACAAAATGCAAATATAAAAGGAGTGGTTCTGTGAAAGAAGTAAAAGTAATCAAAGCAAGGAATGATTTGCAAACTCGTACAAGAGGAAAAACGATTGAACTTATGCGTGTTGGTGCATATTGCAGGGTTAGTACAGATAGTGCAGACCAGCTAAACAGTTATAAGTCGCAGGTAGCCTATTATACAGATATGATTAAGAAAAATAAAGAATGGGTACTTGCGGACATATATGCTGATGAAGCAATCACAGGTACACAAGTGGCTAAAAGAGAAGATTTCCAGCGTATGATAAATGATTGTATGAATGGAGAAATTGATATGGTTATTACGAAATCCATTTCCAGATTTGCAAGAAATACGCTAGATACCTTAAAATATGTTCGTATGCTAAAGGAACGTAATATAGCAGTATATTTTGAAGATGAGAAAATCAATACTTTAACTATGGACGGAGAATTGCTTTTAGTTGTACTTAGTTCTGTGGCACAGCAGGAAGTTGAAAATATATCCGCTAATGTGAAAAAAGGTTTGAAGATGAAAATGAAACGGGGAGAACTGGTTGGCTTTCAAGGTTGTCTTGGATATGATTATCACAAAGATACAAAAACAATTACTGTGAATGAAGAAGAAGCAGAAATTGTACGTTATATTTTTAATCGGTATATTGAGGGTGCTGGTGGTTCTGTTATTGCACATGAGCTTGAAAATTTGGGATATAAAACAAAGTACGGAAGTTCTACATGGGTACAATCAACAGTCATTGGCATTATCAAGAATGAAAAATATAAAGGCGATTTATTGCTAGGAAAAACCTTTACAGTAGACCCGATTTCAAAGAGGAGATTGGAGAACTTCGGAGAAGAAGATAAATTTTATATTCGTAATCATCACGAACCGATTATTAGCGAAGAAGTTTTTGAAAAGGCACAAGAAATTCTTGCCAGAAGAAATGTAAATAGAGGAAAGATTGGAGAGGGTAACACAAAGAGAGAAAAATATAGTAGAAAATATGCTTTCAGTTGTATGCTGGAATGTGGTTTCTGTGGTGGTACTTTGACAAGGCGTAATTGGCACAGTAGTTCACAGTATAGCAAGGTTATATGGCAATGTGTAACAGCTACGAAGAAAGGCAAGAAATTTTGTAAACATAGCAAAGGTATTCCAGAAACAGCCATTGAAGAAGCCTTTGTAGAAAGTTATCGTTTATTGTGTGATGATAATAAAGATGTTCTGGAAGAATTTTTGCAGAGAATGGACGATACACTTAGTAGTAGTGTGGTGTCAAAACAACTTGCAAAAGCAGAAAAAGAGATAGACGCATTAGAGAAGAAAAAAAGTAAACTTGTGGATATGCGTCTGGAAGAAATTATTGATAAGGAAACCTATGAAAGCAAATATGCTGACTTAGTAAGCAAACAAGAACAGCTTGTCGAGGAAAGAAAAAAATTACAAGAAACGTCTGATAATGAAAAAGACATAAAAAAACGTCTGAAAGAGTTTAAGAAAACTTTGGAGCAGAATGAGGTTCTTGATAAATTTGACCGCTATGTGTTTGAAAGCATTGTTGAGAAAGTAATTGTAGGTGGACTTGATGAAAACGGAAATGTTGACCCTGCACAGTTGACTTTTGTTTATAAAACGGGCTTGAAGAATAGCGTAGATGGTGCTAAATTTAAACCACAAAGAAAAAATGCAAGAGGACGACATAGGACTGACGAATTGTGTTCACATGACAGCAACGAGGTTGATAAAATGTGTTCCGATAGTAGTAACGACACATGTGGAAACAGTTTGCTTGTTGGAACTGAGCATGTTTCCTGTTACCGTGGCGGGGGAAGGAAAATGAATGTTTTAGTTAAATTGTAGAAAGTAATATAATTCCGATGTATTTGGTTTTGTTTTGATATAATACAGGGATAGTATTTATATAGTTACATTAGATAAAAAATAGAAGTCAATTGATGTTTGAATGTGGTTGAAGAAAGTGGTATTAATAATATGAGTAATTACATCAGAAAAACGCCAAGGAAAGAACAGAATTCCGATAAAAATTGGAGTAAAAAAGAAGATCATTTCTTAATAGAAAACTATCACACCCTTGGTTCTAAAGCTGTAGCTGAATTATTACACCGTGTTCCGGCAGCATGTCGAAATCGAGCATATCACTTAAACATAACCCGGGTTTTAGGCTGGTCTTTGGAGGAAGAGCAGATTCTTGTGCAAAACTACGCAAACAAAGGTGCTGGCTGGGTAGCCAAACAACTGGGGCGCTCCAAAAGCTGTTGCATTGCCCGGGCAGGGAAACTGGGTATAAAGCGGGATTACCATTGGACAAAAACACAAACGGATTATCTGAAGAAATATTATCCTATGGTAGGAGCGGTGGGGGTTGCTTCTTTTTTGAAGCGTTCGCCCAACACTTGTCAGGTAAAGGCATCAAGTCTTGGCATTCAGTATGTTGATCAGTTGAAATGGAGTAAGGAAGATGAGCAGTTACTAACGGAGCATTACCCTAGGGAAGGGGTAATCGCAGTGGCAAAACTTATTGGTAAGTCAGAGTCCGCTTGCCGCAGTCATGCAGCTACAATGGGATTGATTTTTGATAATTCATGGACGAAAGAGGAAGAGAATATTATAAAAGAATACTATCCAAGGTTTGGCCCTTCTGGTACTTCAGTACTTTTAAATCGCACCCACAGCGCCTGTGTAAGCCGGGCCAGTAAGCTTGGTATTATCTTTGAAAATACCTTAAAATGGACGAAGGAGGAAATAGGCATCCTTCGGCAGTATTACCCGTTAGAAGGAGCTAAAGTGGCTGAGCGCATCGATGGGAGAAGTGCAAGTGCTTGTATGAATTGTGCAGGTCGCCTTGGTATTAGTTATAAGCAAACAGAATCTATGGGGGTTCATGTAATAAAAAAGTTTCTGGACTACAAAGGAATTCGATATCAGCAGGAAGTTGTCTTTGAAAATTGCAAATATAAAAACAAACTGCGGTTTGATTTTGCCATCTTCCTGATGGAACAGGATTTCCCTGATAAGCCTACGGGATTAATAGAATTTGACGGCCTGCAACATTTTAGGCCAGTACATTTCTTTGATTTTCAGGAATATAAGTATGAGTCGGCGTTGCAGAATCTAAGACTGCGAGATGAAATTAAAAATAATTTTTGTCAACAATTTTGCATCCCGTTGTTGCGTATTCGTTATAATCAAGGAGAACAAATTAATGAAATACTATCCGACTTTATTGCTCATGTGGAAACGTATCTTATCTCTTTTAATCCTTTTTTATCAAATGAAGAGTATTATGGAGGAGATGAGGATGCGAGCACCGCGATAGTCCAACACGAAAATGCTAAGAATATATCTAAATTGCAAACCAAAGGTGCATTTTACAGTTTTAGATGGACAAAAGATAAGTGTACATTTTTGAGGGATAATTATTCATATAAAGATGCCGTGTGGATTGCAAATCGTTTAGGAAGGACTTGTAGTGCATGTGAGAATAAAGCTCGTAAGTTAAAATTGAAACGGAGAAGTCCAAACTGCTATCATCATCGTTGCGCTTGGAGTGTAGATGAAGATAATTTATTAAAAGTGTATTATGAGGAGAAAGGTGCTCAGTGGGTTGCTGATCAAATTGGGCGTACTGTCAGCGCTTGTCAACATCGTGCCAGTAGAATGCAGGTTAAAAAGAAAAAGCACTTTACACATTGGACTAAGGAAGAAGACGATATCTTAATAAAATTCCATAAAAAGAAAACACATCAGGATATAGCACAAGTGCTGATGCGCACAAAACAGGCCTGCGATAATCGGGTGAGGATACTTAAAATAAAAAAGAAAATAAGCTAGAAGTTTTGAGAAGGGAATGATAAGATTGGGAGAGCCCTAAAGTCCCCTTACCCAACATCAACCCCATGAAACCCCAGAAAATTCCGTGCCGCCCGAGACAGCGGATACTCCTTATTAACAATAAATGCGCTGGTAATAAACAGATTGTCATCAGAAAAATGTTTCACTGCCAAATCCTTAATATGCTGAAAGTCGGCGGTTGTCAGTGAGGCCAGCGCGACGGTTCCGAAGGATCTGGCCCACTCGATGGCGGTCGCATTGGAGGAGGTAATGATAGAGATATTCGGCGCAAGCAGGCGGTGGCCAAAGGAAGAGCGGACCAGGTCCAGGCAGTCAAAGGGAACCGCCAGAGGGTAATCTGCCAGTTGAGCGATATCGAGAATATCACCTTTTTGCATCAGAGGATGATCCGGTTTACAGATAGCGACGATCTCCTCTTTTTCATAGGGGTAGACGGCCAGGGAGGCATAGCCGGGGAGGCTGGAACGTATGAGGCCGATCTCCGTTACGTGGTTTAAGACATTGGGAATCGCAAAATCACTGGGAATTTCATAAAAATCAAAATTGACATTAGGGTATGCCGCCCGGAAATCATCGAAGAGATGGTGCAGAAAATAGGCGGAGTTTCCCGCAGGGATTGACAGCTTTAGCAGTTCGGAAAAAGCTGTCTTTTTGTTGTGAATCTCGTTGTGAAGTTTCTCCTCGGCCTGGCAGATCTCTTTGGCATGCAGATAAAAGACTCGCCCCGCATCGGTCAGTTCCAGTTTGTGTCGGTTTCGGATCAGCAGCTTCGCCCCATAATAGGCTTCTATATTTTTTAGCTGATTGCTCAAAGATGGCTGAGCGATCAGCAATTGATTCGCCGCGGCCAAAATACTTCCGCATTCCACAATCGTAATAAAATTTCGGTAAGACTCTAAAGTCATAGAGCAAACCTCCTTACTAATATAATAAAAATATTATATAAAATATGTAAAAATGATAGTTTTATTATATTAAAAAATATGCTACAATGCAAATTGTTTTTAAAAATACATGCTTATAAAAGATACAATATTTATAAGTATAACTAATTAATGAAAATAAGGGGGACTAAAGATTATGATGAATGCTTTACTTACAGATTTACTTGCCGTATTTGGTGTTGTTTTGAACGCGCTTCCTCAGGGACTTTTGGCGCTGTCATTTGGATTTGCAGCTGTCCCGACGGCGATGGCGTTTTTTATTGGAGCAGCAGGGAATGTAATAACGGGAAATGTGGCGCCTATTTCATTTCAGGCGGAGACCATAACCTATGCGGGAACCAGCGGCAGGAACCGCTCGGAGCGGTGTACCATGATCTTTATAGGTGCGGTCATTCTTGCGGTGGTCGGCGCTTGTGGGATGCTCACAAAAATTGTGGATTTTATTGGGACAGATATTGCGAACGGAATGATGGCCGGCGTGGGACTGATCTTGACGAAAGCGGCTGTCAATATGGTGAAGGAGGATCACATTGCCGGCGGAGTGTCGCTGGCTGCGGCTGTCATCACCTATCTTTTGACCAGATCCAGTGCCAATACGCTGGTTTATACAATTGTTATTTCGGTTATCGCTTCCAGCATTGCTTCTGCGGTTTTGAATAAAGAAAAGAAGAATATTGTTATTGCCGACGATAAATTTAAGCGGCAGAAATTTACGATAAACGGAACAGTTATTTTTGGAGCACTCGGTATGGTATGCTTAAATATCGGGTCCAACATTTCCTTCGGGGCGATTACTGCCAGCATGGCGGGGGCAGATACTTTTAATGTGGATCATTTAACCCTGATCTCGTCCCTTGCGGACATCGGTTCCTCCTTCTTCGGCGGCGCACCGGTTGAGTCAATTATTTCCGCTACCGCAAATGCGCCCCACCCGGTATGGGCCGGCGTTGCGATGATGGTAGTGGTAGGCGTGATTCTTTTAAGCGGCCTGCTTCCGAAAATCGGCAATTACGTTCCGTCCTCGTCCATTGCAGGCTTTCTGTTTGTGCTGGGCCTGTTCAAGACATTTGTGCTGGATGCGCCTGCGGCGCTTGCGGTTAATCCGGCAGTGGGCGGAAGTGCACTCGTTGTCACGGCAATCTCCAATCCGTTTCTCGGAATGCTTGCCGGAATTGCAGCCAGAATTCTTGGCATGTAAAGGAGGAAATCATTGATGAAAAACTATGAACTAAATCTATTTGGTGTAAAACGGGAACTGCCTTTTATTGATCTGGAGGATAATCTGGCATTTGCAAGTTTTGTCATTATGGGGGATACGGAGCTTATTATGGCCTGCGCGCCTAAGCTTGCCGAGAAGATCGGGGATGTGGATGTCATTATAACCGCGGAAGCCAAAGGAATTGCGCTGACCTATGAAATCAGCAGAATTCTTGGAAAAAAAGAATTTATCGTTACAAGGAAAAGCATCAAATCCTATATGAGCGGAGTCGTGTCGGTGTCGGTACACTCTATTACAACTTCAGGAGAGCAGCACTTGTACCTGGACGGCCATGATGCAGAGAGTCTCAAGGGGAAAAAGGTTTGTATTGTGGATGACGTCATTTCCACCGGAGAATCGCTTTACGCGCTGGAGGCACTGGTGGAGAGTGCCGGGGGAATCGTCACCAAAAAGGCAGCAGTGCTCGCAGAGGGAAATGCGGCGGAGCGGGATGATATTATCTTTTTGCAGAAACTTCCGCTGTTTCAGAAAACGGATGATGGCGGATATGAAATCAAGGAGTTATAAGGACAGAAGAAGCTTTAAATAAAAGCAGATATCATATCATTCCAAAGGGAATGGATCATATCTGCTTTTTATATCAAAACAATTCATAAAAGCGTGTTTTGAAGGAATCGAAGGAATCTCTTTACAACAGCAATCCAGGCAGTATAGAAGTAACAAAAATATACATTGATTATAAGCAAAAACGCTTTATAATAGAACTTAAGACGATTCAAAACCAATAACAGGAGGTATTCTTGTGACAGACAGATTGGAAACAGACCGATTGATTCTCAGACCATGGGATGAGGCGGACGCGGAGTACTTATACAACTATGCAAAGGATGACAGAGTAGGCCCCATCGCAGGATGGCCAGTACATACAAGCGTGGAGAACAGCCGGGAGATCATTAAGAATGTCCTGTCGAAGGAGGGAACGTATGCGGTTGTCTTAAAGGAGACCATGCTCCCTGTGGGAAGTATTGGATTGATGGCTGGCAAAGACAGCAATCTCAATATTCCCGATACAGAAGCGGAAATCGGATACTGGATCGGAGTTCCTTATTGGGGCCAGGGGCTGATTCCGGAAGCGGCACGCGAACTGATTCGGTACAGTTTCGAGGAACTGCATATGGAAAAGCTGTGGTGCGGATATTTTGATGGAAATGAGAAATCCCGCCGTTCTCAGGAAAAGTGCGGCTTCCTTTATCACCATACCAATGAAAATATTCACTGGGAACTGATGAAGGATACCCGCACAGAACATATCACCTGTATGACAAAGGAACAGTGGGAAAAGACAAATACACAGAGAGGTCAGGTAAAATCATGATATTTCAGCTGATGGGATTAATGGCGCTGCTCCTCTTTTATGGGGTTTATTTTGGAAAAATGGCAGCGCAGAGGAAGCAGGGCATACAAACCGATCACATTGCCAAAGGCGGAAAAAAGGGACGTCTGTTCTGGGTGGAAATGACCATGAAGGCGGCGACTTATGCGGTCCCTGCTGTGGAAATCATAAGCCTGCTCTCCGGAACCAGCCGGATGCCTGCTTTGATCAGATATTTGGGGGCGTTGGCAGCATTTGCCGGAGCGGCGTGTTTTGCAGCTTCTGTTTATACGATGCGGGACAGCTGGCGGGCCGGGATACCGGAAGGTGATAAAACGGAGATTGTGACGACTGGAATCTACAGTATGAGCCGCAATCCTGCATTTCTGGGATTCGATCTGGTGTATATCGGCTTGCTGCTCATGTTCTTTAATCCGGTGTTACTGGTGTTTTCGATTTTCGCAATGTTGATGCTGCACATGCAGATTTTGCAGGAAGAAAAATATATGGCAGATACATTTGGCGGCGAGTACGAGAAATACAGAGAACACGTTTACCGGTATATAGGGTCGAAAGGAAGATATGGAGGAAATACAAATGAAACGTGAAATGGGTATAGCGAGATGCGGGCTTGCCTGCTGTCTGTGTTCTGGGAATGAAACGTGCGCAGGCTGTAATTCCGGTGAATGTCCGGGCCGGGACTGGTGCGAGAATCGGAACTGTTCCATGGAAAAAGGAATTGAAGGCTGTTACACCTGTAGCGAATCCTGTTCCAAAGGGCTGCTGGGCAAAATAAAACCGCTTGGATTCCGCACATTTATTCAGCGGTACGGCGTGGAAGCGCTGCTGGACTGCCTGGAACGCAATGAAAAGAATGGAGTCCTTTACCACAGGGAAGGCATTAACGGGGATTACGATGATTTTGAAGATGTGGAAGCACTGATTTCCTTTATCCAGTCTGGAAATAAAGCGTAACAATGGTATACAGGGAGAATCAGAGAGGAACTGCGGTACGAGTCTGAACAGTGCCCGGACTGACAGCGTATAATTTATGGCTGTCAGGGAGAAAATAACAGGGTAACAATCAATTTCAGATCATTCATAGGGGGTGTATTTGCAGCTGCAAATATATCCTCTTTTTACAGAAAGGAGGTGGTCCTGTGGACAATCATAAAAATATACCCAATAGGTTAATCAATGAAAAATCGCCTTATCTGCTGCAGCACGCTTACAATCCCGTGCAGTGGTATCCCTGGGGCGGGGAAGCGTTTGAGAAAGCAGTGCTTGAGGATAAGCCTGTTTTCCTATCTATTGGGTACAGCTGACTTTTCTGCATGGAAGTACATGTCACTGGTGCCATGTGATGGAACACGAATCATTTGAAAACAATACAATCGCGAAGCTTTTAAACAGGGAGTATATCTGTGTAAAGGTGGATCGGGAGGAACGGCCGGATGTGGATGCTGTATACATGTCAGTCTGCCAGGCCATGAATGGACAGGGCGGATGGCCGCTCACGATTATTATGACGCCTGCGTGCAAACCGTTTTTTTCGGGCACGTATTTACCGCCTAAAGCACGGTACGGCCGGGTTGGGCTGGAAGAGCTGCTGACTGCGGTGGCAGGGCAGTGGAAAACAAACAGGGAAAAACTCTTAGACAGTGCAGGACGGATCGAAGCGTACTTGAAAGAACAGGAGCGGGCGACAGTGTCGGCGGAGCCAGGAATGGATCTGGTACATCAGGCATTTCGGCAGTTTGCAGGCAATTTTGATAAGAAGAATGGCGGCTTTGGCGGCGCACCTAAATTTCCGACACCCCATAATCTGATGTTTCTGATGGAATATGGAACGAGAGAGAAGAAGCGGGAAGCTTTGACTATGGCGGAAACAACGCTGGTACAGATGTACCGGGGTGGAATTTTTGACCATATTGGCGGCGGATTCTCCAGATATTCCACGGACGAAAGGTGGCTGGTGCCGCACTTTGAAAAAATGCTTTATGATAATGCGCTGTTGGCGCTGGCTTATGTGGAAGCCTTCGGCCTGACCGGCCGTGAGTTATATGGAGGCGTGGCGCGTAAGATTCTTGCATATGTGGGGGCGGAACTGACGGATGCACAGGGCGGATTCTATTGCGGACAGGATGCGGACAGCGACGGCGTAGAAGGAAAGTATTATGTTTTCACTCCAAAGGAAATATGCAGAGTCTTGGGCGAAAACGCAGGGACGGCATTTTGTGACCGTTATGGGATTACGGAGCATGGAAATTTCGAAGGAAAAAGCATACCGAATCTGTTGGGAAATGAAGCGTATGAGGAAGATGTAAAAGCAAACACAAAAGCGGAATACACAAAAGCGGAACAGGCAGAAAACGATCTGAAAATAGCTGACCTTCAAAAACTATATGAATACCGTATCCAGCGGACCCGGCTTCACAAGGATGATAAAATTCTGGTTTCCTGGAATGGCTGGATGATCTGCGCGTGTGCGAAGGCCGGAGCTGTGCTGGGTGAGACGGAGTATGTGGATCTGGCTGTGCGGGCGGAAGCATTTATCCGTAAAAACCTTGCGAGGAACGGTCGGCTGATGGTGCGCTATCGTGATGGCGATGCTGCGGGAGAGGGAAAGCTGGACGATTATGCCTGCTATATTCTCGCATTGCTGGAGCTTTACAGGGTGACCTTCCAGGAAGATTATCTCGCGCGTGCGTCTGCTTGGGCGGAAACGATGATTGAGCAGTTTTTTGACTGGGAACGGGGCGGATTCTATCTTACAGCAAAAGATGGAGAACAGCTTATCGTGAGGACAAAGGAGACTTATGACGGTGCAATGCCTTCCGGGAATTCGACTGCTGCCCGGGGACTTCAGCAGCTGGCACAGATTACGGGGGAGTCAAAATGGCAGGAAATACTGGATCAACAGTTGCATTACCTGGCCGGCGCCATGGAGGGATATCCCTCCGGGCACAGCTATGCGCTGCTGACAATGATGAATGTTCTGTATCCGTCAAAGGAACTGGTTTGTACGATTTCACCTGCTGTCCGCGATACAGAGCAGAAGACACTGCTTAACCGTCTGGCGTATCTGTCAGAAACGGTGCCGGGACTGGCCGTCGTGGTGAAGACTGCGGACAATGAAATGGAACTGGCAAAGCTGGCGCCATATACCAGAGATTATCTGGTGCCGGAAGACGGTATGCTGTTCTATCTCTGCAGCGGAAGCAGATGTTTGCCTCCAGTAGAAAAACTGGAGCAGTTGACGGAGAAAGGGTTATGAGCTTAAAAGACAGAAATGAAAAAGAGATATACAGGGAAGAGCAATACAGAAAAATAGAATCACATCTCCTTCTGGACGACCGTCCATCCGAGTATCTGGAGAAAGTAGGAGAAACGGAAGAATTTAATCATTTCCCCTTCGATCTTCTGAAACGAATGAAACAGACAGAGCAATCGCCGAAATACCATCCGGAAGGCAGCGTATGGATCCATACAATGATGGTAGTAGACGAGGCGGCTAAGCACCGGGAACAAAGCAAGAATCCGCAGGTATTTATGTGGGCTGCCCTTCTTCATGATATTGGAAAACCATCCGTTACCAGATTCCGGAATGGTAAGATCACCTCCTACAATCATGATAGGGAGGGGGCGGAACTGGCGCGTGAGTTCCTTCTGGTCTTTACAGAAGATGAGGCGTTTATTGATGCAGTCTGCGGGCTGGTGCGATACCATATGCAAATCCTATTTGTGACAAAAGGGACAGCACGCGCACAGCTGAAGGAGATGAAGCGTTCCGTGGACATCCGGGAGGCGGCGCTTCTGGGACTTTGCGACAGGCTGGGACGCGCCGGTGTGGATGTGGAGAAGGAGAAAGAGAGTGTCATGGCTTTTCTTCAGGTATGCGGCGTTCTAGGAAAGGATTTTGATTTCATCTAATAACCGGTCTGAAGATAATACCTCTTATAAAAACAGCAAATTAAGCGGCATAGGCTATATTGGCTATGCCGCTTTGTTTGCTGCGGTATATCGGACTTGAGATTTAAACCGTGATCTGATATAGTGTAACTATTTAGAAAAATGAATTTTAGAAAACTGTTATGAAACAAAAGATAAGCAGGATACCGCCTAAGCCGGATATGCAGGGCTCTTTCCGGCAGTTCTGTGGAAAAAAAGAAGGGGATAATGAAAATGGACGCTGTAAATATCAATATTGAGGAGCTGGAGCACTTTCTCCGGCAGGCAGGAAATCTGTTTCAGGATAGAACGGCCGCCGGACAGATTCAAACAAAGGGTATTGCGGATTACGTAACAGCAGTGGACTACGCGGTACAGCAGTATATTCAGGAGCATTTAGAGGCCTCTTATCCTTATATTCAGTTCTTGAGTGAGGAAAAGGCAAACCAGGAAATCGATCAATCTGGTCTCGTGTGGGTGCTCGATCCGGTGGATGGAACCACCAATCTGATTCACGATTACCATACCAGTTGTATTTCCCTGGCTCTGATGGGCGGGGGAGAGGTGGTGCTTGGTATGATCTACAATCCCTATAGTAAGGAACTATTTCAGGCGAAAAAGGGCTGCGGCAGCTATTTGAATGGGGAACGGATTAAGGTAAGCGGTGCCACGCAGATGGAGGAAAGTCTGATTGCCATAGGTACCTCGCCTTATCACAAAGAGAAGGCAGATGAAAACTTTGAGCTGTTTAAACGCCTGTTCCTGGACTGCCAGGATATCAGAAGGAGCGGTTCCGCAGCTCTCGATCTCGCGCATGTAGCCTGCGGAAGGCTGGAAGGCTATTTTGAGATCGGCCTGAAGATCTGGGATTTTGCGGCAGGTATGCTTTTGGTGCGGGAGGCTGGCGGAAGCGTCCTTGATTACAGCGGAGCCCAGGCAGATACCAGCATGGTTAATAACATTGTGGCGGGCAATTCTGAGGTATCCCGTCTCTTGGCGTCTAAATACCTATAAAATCGAAAGCGTACCGCAGATGTAACTATCGAAAATGAACGAAGCATTTGTAACAGTTCAGCTTTCGCCATAAAGGATATGCAGGAACGCTGTTAGCAGAGTGTGAAGACTGGTCGAAGTCAAAGGGAGGTAAAGAGAGACCGGTCGTGTTACCGAACCAGCAGGAGATTGACTCTGGGCCCGATGGTACAGTTTAGACGGCGAGCGATCATACCCACAAGGACAGCGGCCACAATGGTCCCTTCTCTCACTCCGGCCAGTTCCCTGTAAAGGACGATGCCAATGATGGCGGCGGCAGCGGTGACTGAGGTATCGAAAGCCACCTTGGTTCTGCCAAAATCGGTATGGAATGTCCTGGAAATGGCATTGACGAAGCATTCGCCAGGCAGCATCACCACGCCTGCGGCCATTTCCATAAAGACTCCGAACCCCAGAATGGCACAACCCAGCAGCAGGCATATGACCTTGGCCGGGTAAGCAGCAGGTGAAAGGAATCCCAACAGTTCCATGGTCATGTCAATGAACCAGGAAAACAGAAAGGAAACGGGAATCTGCAGCAGATACTGGCGGGGAAAATCTTTGCGCAGCAGAATCATCTGAATCAGGATCAGCACAATACTCATATACAGGGTAAACATACCCAGGGTAGGGGAAAAACCAAGACTTAACGTATAGGGGACACTGGATATTGGCGAAGTCCCTAAAGCGGCCTTGGTTATAAAACTGACGCCGAATGAGTTAATAAAAAGTCCGGCGAGAAAAAACAGATATCGTTTGCACCATTCTCTGCGGGTCATTGCAGTACCTCCAAATCAGTCATATTGCGGCATAGGGCCGTCAGTGTTTCTTTGAGCGTTTCCGTCTGTGGAACGCTTAGCCCGCCGCAGATTTCTTCTTCACATTTTTGAAAAACTTCCATTACCTCCCGCTGCTTTTTCCAGCCAAGCGGTGTTAAATAGACGTGAAAGGAACGGCGGTCACCGCCTTCGGTCCGGCGTTCAATCAGCTGCTTTTCCTCCATGCGGGTAAGAAGACCGGTCAGTGTGGCCGGATCGATCTGGCAGCCCTGAGCGATCCGGCGCTGCACACTTCCATCATGAAGCCCGAGATAGTCCAGAATCTTCGGCTGCCCGGGACCCAAATCGCTGAGCCCGCTGAATACCTTTTTTTGAAATAGTGAGTGGGTTGCCATCAGTAAATAGTGAAGACTTTTATCCATAAGACCTCCATATGATTTATTCAGATAAAATAGTTTGCATATGAAAAGTTTGTATACAAACTATTGGGAGCCAGATATTAGTCTACCACAAATATCGGAATTGTCAAGAAAGGCTTTTGAGGCGTTAATAGGGCACATGAAAAAGCGACCGGTTATACGGCCGTCTCAGACTGTAGACAAAGTTCATTTGATTGTATAGCAGTGTATTTTCAAAAATAAGTATGCGCCGCTGTATTTCTGGTCTGAACTATTGTATAATTAAGATAAATGGAAATTATCTGACGTCTCTATATATAGAATTAAAACCAATGCAGCTGGCCACATGGAACGTAGAGGCAGCTCAGAAGGGAGTTATAATGGAAATAAATAATAAGAAAAATCATTTGTTCCGTATTTTAATCTTTTTCATTATGATTTTTTTTGCTATGGGCTTAACTATGAATGTGCTCTTTTGTAGTAATTATAATCTTTATGAATTATTAGCTAAGCCAGCTGTAATTGAGTCGATGGCGATTTCTGAAGGTATCGTTACCAGTGAAGACGGTGATGATACTACCCATTTTAAAGCATCATTTTTGAACAAAAATAATTCTCATACGGAAATGATAACAGCAGCTGTTCCAAAAGGATTCGGCCCGCTTCTTTTTCTTATCATAGTTTTTCTGTTTTACTTTTCGGCCTTATTCATATTATTGCCTGATTAGTGGACATTAATTAATCAAAAGGTACGTCTGAACGATTGAATCAAATCTTTTTCCAAGCATTGCAAGTGTGCTGGTGGTTGTAAGCCATTTTTAAAATCAAACAATGGCTTTCTTTTTGTATGCAAACAGATAGTGAGTATAAGCCGCATACTTATTATGAGAGTAAAGAAAAGAAGAGATTTAATTGGAGGAAGGAATGAAAGAAAAGATATATAAATTATTTCTCATCTTAATGGTGAGTCTGTCCTTGGGTTCAGGTTCCCTGGCCCAAAATGAGATACGCAAGCTGCTTGAAGCTCTTTCGGGAACAGGTGATATACAGGTGGTTCAAGAACTCGATGAAGAAGAAAAACATAAAGAGTCCGAAGAAATAAGAAAAAAGAAGAACTTTCTAAATTATTTTCAAGATATTCTATGATAGATATTGTTTGATTCCAGTTTAATGAATAGTATAAAGGACACCAGATAGCTTGAATTATCTGGTGCCCTTTCGTTTTATACATTATAAATATTATACATTTATCAAAAAATTATAAAAACTGTGTTTGTCTGCAGTCTGCAGCGACCGATTATACGGCCCCCATGGATACCTCTGCCTCCGATACTCCCGCCTCCGATACCTCCCAGTTCGATATCTTCCAATCCGATACCTCTCTCCACTACACTTCCCGCCGGTCGAACACCGACGGTTTATTTATGCGTCCCAGAGACACAGCCCTCGAATCTCGGCCAGCGGCCGCAGGGAGCTTCGCGGCTGTAACCCGGCTGTTATCGTAAGTCCTAAAAAAGTATTCCTGCGTGGAAAGATTCATAAATGCAGTATACTGCGTATAATCAGGTGTACCGCGGGAGGTCATGACGGCGCCCTTCGGAATGGTAACGCTGTTCATGATATGAAAACAGGTATTGACGGCTTCCTGTTTGTTTTCCGGAATCGGAGTATGGCTCTTCATCCAGGCCGCCCTCACAAATCTCGAAGGAGGCGTGAAGTCACCCGGAAGTCCAAAGGTGCCGCCGCCCTGTCCGAACGGCGTAAGGCTGACAGAATTCCACTCTTTTTCAGGAGTCTGAACAGAAGTCACGTTCATAAAGTTGCGCAGATTCGTCAGGTGCCATGGGAGGCCGGGGCTGTTAGACAGTACCCCCATGGGATTATCCATTAAATGAAGGCCGGAGGCTGTCTTCTCCGCAACCATACATTTCCCGCTCTTATCCGTCAAAATCCAGTGGAGCGGGGCGATGGAATGCGTAATGGAGTCTTCTACCCCCACGATTCGGATGGTCCGGAGCAGGGAGGCGGCATGATCCACGGAAGCACACAGGCCCAGCAGAAATCCGACAAGCTCGATGGCGGCCACAGAGATTCCCTTCGAATCCGGGGCGGCGATGGGATCATACGCGGCATAATCCGGGAAATATAGAACTGCGGCCGCAAATCCCATTTCATTCACTCCGTCCGCAAAGAAGACCCTGGAAATATCCTGGCCAATCCCCATAAAACTATATTGGTTCCGGATTTTGTGCGTATTCAGAAGATTCTTCCACTCATATCCTTTCGGAATAAAATACAGTTCCGGATCCAGTGGATAAGAAAAATCCATGGTACGGCCAAAATAAACTTCTCTTTGCGGTGTCTGAACAGCGATTGCAGTGCACATATCTCTCCTCCATATTTTGTCCCAACAGATATGGTTAAATATATTCCTGCATCTCTGCAAATATTCAGTCAGCGGGGGAGTATGGATTATCTGCCCGTAACAGTATGGTAGATCGTGATAAATCCCGTGATAGTAACGATCGCCACCATCACCGGCGTAATAAACTTAATCAGGAAAATCCAGGCTTTAGCCAGCTTAAACCGCACTCCGCCGTGTTCGATTTCCTCGACCAGCTTTCCCGGATTCCATTTCCATGCGACGTAGTAGCACATGAAGATGCCGCCCAGAGGCAGGAAGATATTATCCGTCAGCATGCAGACGAAATCGAAAATGTTATAGTTCAGTATGGAGATATCCGCCAGCGGCCCAAAGGACAGGGAGCTGGGAATTCCAAGAAGGAAGATCGCCGTGGTTAAGAGAAGCACGGCTTTTTTTCTGCTCCAGTGCCAGGTTCCCATGACGAAGGAGGCGCATACCTCCAGGAGTGCGACAGCACTCGTCACGGCCGCAAAAAATACCAGCAGGAAGAAAAGGGTTGCGAAAACGGATCCGCCCTTCAGCGCATCAAATACTTTTGGAAGTGTGACAAAGATCAGGCTGGGACCGGAGGCCGGCTCCAATCCGCTGGCAAATACAGCAGGAAAAATGGCGATTCCCGCGAGAACCGCGATTACGGTATCCAGGGCCGCGATGTTGATGCAGCTTTTAGGGATGCTGATATCTCTGTCCAGATAGCTTCCGTAGGTGATGGTGATTCCCATACAGAGGCTTAATGAGTAGAAAACCTGTCCCAGCGCCGCGCTGACGGACGTAATGTTAAATGCATCGAAACGCGGAGAGAAGATAAACGCAAGCCCTTCCCCGGCTCCTGGCAGAGTAACGCCGCGGACAATAATAATTATCAGGATGATAAACAGCGCAGGCATCATGAATTTACTGGCCTTTTCGATTCCACTGACACCGAAATAACAGATCAGGCCGGTAATCAGCATGAATAAGAAAAACCAGACCAGCGGTTCCACAGGCTTCGCCGTAAACGCACCAAAATCGGCCGGCGGCTGAAAGGTGGTGGCATAGCTGGCAAAGTATTTGATGATCCAGCCGCCGATAATGGCGTAATAGGATAAGATGACGAAGGCGGCAAGCACGCCGAAGCAGCCGACGATCCGGGCATGCGGATGAATCGTATCATACGCGAGAACGGGATTCTTCCCGGTCTTTCTTCCCAGGGACATCTCCGTAATCATAACGGGAACACCCAGGATGCAGATAAAAAACAGATAAGCGATCAGGAACGGAAATCCGCCGTTGCGCCCCATTAGATACGGAAATTTCCAGAGATTCCCAAGGCCGATGGCCGCGCCGGCGGTAGCCAGGATAAAGCCCATCTTGCTGGCCCATTTGTTGTTTGTTTTCATAAGTAGATCTCCCCCAATAATATGTTCTTTTCTCGTGTGTACACGCCGAAGGCCGGAGCCTGGAAAAGGGCGTACGGATACACAGCTTTTCTATTATACTGAATATTGGGGGAAATATCAATTCTTAAGACCTTTTTTTCACTGGAGGCCGGTCGCAGCTTTCCCTGACAGCCAGGTAGAATGGCAAGTAGAGCTTCAAGGGAATGGTGTGCTCTCCCTCAATCCTGTCGATCAGGATTTTTGCGACCATCTGCCCCATCTCATCCACAGGCACATGGACGGTTGTGAGCATCGGCGATAAATACTGTACGGTCTCAATATCATCGATGCTGATCAGGGACAGATCATCGGGAATCCGGATCTTCGCTTCCTTTGCTGCCTTCATGGCGCCGATAGCTGTGATGTCATTTCCGCAGAAGAGCGCTGTCATATTGGGATTCTTTTCGAAGAGAGACTGGGCGCCTAAGTACCCGCTCTCTCCGGAGAGATGCCTGACTGTGTTTACAAGCTTCTTTGATATCAGCAGATGGTGTTTGGTCAGACTGTCCTCATACGCACGGTATAAATTTTCATTTTCCCGGTCTCCGATATAGCCAATGCTGGTGTGCCCCAGAGACAGCAGATGTTCCATGGCACAGCAGCCCGCGCCGTAGGCGTCACAGATAATCTGGTCATAGTTGGCATCTACCGGATTCAGCCCGGTATAGGCTACACAGCGAAAATGTTTCTTTAAAAATTGAAAGAGTTTCTTATCGCCGCGCCCGAGCACTACCACTCCGTCGACCTGATTATCCTCGATCATACTCAGCGTACTGGTGTTGTCGATGTCAAAGGCGCTGAAAGAGTATTTTATGATGTATCCCCGTTTAAATACCTCCTGCTCAATGCTGCGGGCCAGTGACGAAAAAAATATATCGGTAAAGGCGCTTGTACGCGCAAACAGACAGGCGATGTTCCCATTTTTCTTAAGAGGGGCGTCGTCCTGATTTTTTTTGCGCAGATTTCTTGCTGAATCGTTAGGGACATATCCGTATTTTCTGACGACCGTCCAGATTCGTTCCTGGACCTCCTTGCTGGCGGCATTGGTGTGCTTGTCATTGAGAACACGCGATACCGTAGATATGGATACTCCGGCCTCCTGAGCAATGTCTTTCAGTTTCATATTTCCTCACACTCCATTCTTCCGCCCTGCAGCGGTATCTTTCATACTATCTTATTTTAGTATAACAAATGTCTGGAAAAACGCAATATGATTGAGAAAATTAACGAAAAAATGTAAAGAAAATAAAACGAAAACAAAAATAAAATACAAAAACGTTTGCGTAATTCGCTAATGACTTGTGCAAAAATATGTGTTATCATAAAAAATATAAAGAGAGATAATTTTAATATTTTAACGAGTTTTTAACGAAAATTATGCTGGTATAAAATGGAAAATCTTGAAACTAAGGGAAAATATTGCTTAAACGCAAAAGAAGTACCTATTTATTAAAATAAAAAAGGAGGAAGCAACATGAGAAAAATGCATCAACGCAATCTTGCAATGGGTCTTTGTGCAATGCTGCTGTTAGGCAGCACCGGATGCAGCAATCAGGGGGGGAATACGGAGACTAAGCAGGTACCCCAGACGGAAAAGGAGCAGGCGGCAGAAAACACCGTCGCCGGAGAGGAGAGCCGCTTTGACTGGAAACAGTTTGACGGTACCACCATAGTTGCCAGTGTCCCCAACAACGTGCACTGGAATTCCGTCAAGGAGTACATACCGGAATTTACGGAATTGACGGGAATAAATGTAGAGCTGGATGTGCTGGCTAATAACAATCTGCATGATAAACAGCTTCTCGAATTCAGCAAACCGGAGTCCGATTTTGACATAGTGGCTTATATTGTTTCCTGGAAGTCGGAATACAACCGTGCCGGTGGACTGGAAGTACTCGATCCCTATTTTGAAGATCCCTCTATTACATATCCTGAATACGATATTGAGGATTTCGCTCCTGCCTTTTTTGAACTGGCCGGAAAAGTGGACGGTGTTAAGGACTATTTAGATGGTCCGGATGCAAAACTGGTAGGACTTCCGTTTGGAACGGAGACATCAATTATGGCATATCGAAAGGATCTGTTCGAAAAATATGACATAAAGGTCCCGGAGACTTATGGGGAAGTGATGGAAGCGGCTCGTATCATTCATGAGAAGGAACCAAATATGTATGGGCTGTCCATGCGTACCTCCAGCGGTGCGGATTCCTGCCACAGTTGGTTTACACTGGGGAAATCGCTGGGAGCAGAGATGTTTGATGATAACTGGGAACCGGCTTTTGATAATGAAGGTTCTCTGGCGACTCTGGATTTCATGAAAGAAATGCTGGTCTACTCGCCGCCAGGAGCTGAGAGCTTTGACCTGGGAGCCTCTGACAATGCATTCCTTCAGGGGCTGACCTCCATGATTATTGACCGGGACAAGCTTATAGGAATGTGTCAGGACCCGGAGAAGTCGAAGGTGGCCGATACGGTTGGATTTGCGCTCCAGCCAAAGGCGGATGATGGCTATCTTGAGACTGAGGCTGGTGGATTTGCCGTGGGAATTCCGGCTAATTCCCAGAATAAGAAGGCAGCTTTCCTCTTCCTTCAGTGGCTGACAAGCAAGGATACAGACAAAAAACTGGCGCTTAAGGCGGTGACGCCTTCCAGACTCTCCACCTTCAGTGATCCGGACGTATTAGAAGCGCAGCCTGCGTTTGTAGTGGTAAAAGAAGCGGTCAGCCATGCGAATCCGGACTGGCGTCCGGGTATTCCGGAAATCACAAGGATTCAGTCACAGCTTCTCGGTGTTGCGATCAATCAGGTGATGACAGGCGCAAAGGACGCGAAAGCGGCTATGGAAGAGATCAAAGAGCCAGTGAGAAAGATTATGGTTGAAGGCGGATATATAAAATAGGCTAAATGGAGGAGGATACTCAATGAAAAAAGGCATATCGAAAAGACTTGCTCCATACATTTTTTCGGCGCCTACTGTGATTGTAATGACCATTTTTATGGGATTTCCCATCCTGTACGGGTTAATTCTCGGATTTTTCCAGTGGTCTCTGGTTGATTTAAAAAATGCCCCTGCCTTTGTAGGGCTGCATAATTTCAAAACACTCTTTCAAAATCCGCAGTTCTGGTCAAGTATGAAGACTACGCTGATCTTCGTGGTATCTGTTATCTTTGTGCAGCTCCTTCTGGGAATGGTCATAGCGCTTCTTCTGGAGAAGAACCTGCCGGGCATCCGCTTCTTCCGCAGTATTTTCATGCTTCCAGTCATGATCTCCCCTGTGGTGGTAGGCGTTATCTGGAAGTATATCTACGATGCTAACTTCGGGATGCTGAACTATCTGCTTGGCCTTATTGGCGTGCCGGCGGGAACGTGGCTGTCCAGTGAGGGAACGGCTTTGCTGTCTGTAATCATCACGGAGATTTGGCAGTGGACCCCTTTTGTATTTTTAATTCTTCTATCGGGCCTGCAGAGCGTTCCCAGTGATTTGATGGAGGCGGCAGTAGTTGACGGGGCTTCTTATTTCCAGACGCTTGTCCATGTAAAACTTCCATGTATGAAGAATATCATACGCCTGGTACTGACTCTTCGTATGATTGAATCCATGAGAAGCATGGTGGTCATATTTATCATGACGGGCGGTGGACCCGGGATATCGACGATGACGCTTCCGATGTCTATTTACAAGGACGCATTTGTAAATCAGGACCTTGGGTCTGCGTCTGCAACTGCAATTATTCTGATGATTATGCTGATTATGCTGACGGTGTTCGTAAAGGGCGGCAAAGAAGCAGATGACAAGCATTAACGGGAGGAGAGCGATAATGAAGACACGTTCCGCATTATGGACTATGCTGCGTCTGCTGGTAGTTCTTCTGATTGCCATAGTGGTTCTGTTTCCTGTCTATATTATGGTAATCACATCTTTTAAGACCAGCAGCCAGGCATTTGATATGCCGCCGGAATTCCTGCCGGCCCCCGCGCTTTTTAACTATCACGCGGTGCTGACAGAACTGAATTTTACGCGGTACCTTTATAACAGCCTCGTCATCTCCCTTGTCACCACGGCAGTCAGTATTCTGGTGTGCATCATGTCGGGGTATGCGCTGGCCAGATTTAACTTCCGGGGGGTCGGCCTCCTCTCCATGGGTACGGTGCTGATTCGTATGGTGCCGCCGGTAGTGGTCGCGGTGCCGATGTATGTACTGTGGACTAAATTCGGACTGACCGGAGGCCTTAGTGGACTGGTCCTGGCATATTTGGGGCTGACGATCCCGTTAAATGTCTGGATGCTTTCTATATTTATTAAAGAGATACCCTTTGAACTGGAGGAAGCAGCCGCGATTGACGGATGCAGCTATATGAGAATTCTTTGGGGAATTGTGGTTCCGCTTATTAAGCCGGGAATCTCCGTGACCAGCGTCTTTACGTTCCGGACGGCGTGGAATGAATTCCTTCTGGCAATTATTTTGAGCAACCGCAGCACGAGGACACTTCCGGCCGCAGTATCACTGATGATCAGTGACCTTGGAATCAATTGGGGGCAGATTATGGCGATGGCGACCATTATAGCAATACCGGCATTTATCGTGACCTTTGCGTGTTCGAAGAATCTAATAACCGGTATGACGGCAGGAGCAGTAAAAGGATAGAGGGGGATGAGTATGAGCGATATCAGACTGCTTGAGGAGAAGGCAGGAGAGATCAGAAAACTGGTTATTACATCGGTCAGCAGGGCGGGAAGCGGCCATCCGGGTGGCGCGTTATCCTGCGCGGACTTATTGGCGGCTCTGTATTTTGAAGTGATGAACATCAGGCCGGAGGAGCCTCTGTGGGAGGAGCGGGACAGATTCGTCCTGTCCAAGGGACACTCCTGTCCGGCACTGTACGCGGCATTGGCGCTGCGCGGGTATTTCCCTGTAAAGGAAATGGACACGCTCCGTTCACTTGGTTCCATACTTCAGGGACATCCCTGTGCGGAGAAGACACCGGGTGTCGATGTGTCCACCGGATCGCTGGGACAGGGACTTTCCATTGCAAATGGAATCGCCCTGGGGGCAAGACTGGATAAAAAAGAGTTCTACACCTACTGTCTCATGGGAGATGGGGAGACGGAGGAAGGGCAGGTATGGGAGGCGGCCATGACTGCATCCCATTATAGACTGGACCATGTCATCGCATTTGTAGACTACAATCATCTGCAGATAGACGGCTCCATAGAGGAAGTCATCGGAAACCGGAATTTGGCGGCAAAATTCCAGGCGTTTGGCTGGAGGACGATCACGGTGGATGGGCACAGCATGGAGGCGGTTCTTGGTGGAATTCAGGAGGCGAAACGCAGCAGGGGAACTCCGGTCTGCATAATCTTAAATACCATTAAAGGAAAGGGCGTCTCCTTTATGGAGAATCAGGCCGCCTGGCATGGAGGTGCGCCGACGCCGGAACAGGCCGCACGCGCACTCTCAGAACTGGAGGGAAATTAATATGGGGGAAATGATTGCGACGAGGGAAGCCTTTGGCAGAGCATTGGCGGCGTGCGGAGCAGAAAATCGTGACATTGTTGTTCTGGATGCGGATTTATCAAAGGCTACCATGAGCTCTGTATTCCAGAAAGCCTTTCCAGAACGTTTTTTCAATGTGGGCATCGCGGAAGGAGACTTGATCGACACGGCCGCGGGGCTGGCGGCTGCGGGGAAAATACCATTTGCGTGTACCTTTGCGGTATTTGCCGCGGGCAGGGCCTTTGAACAGATACGCAATTCGGTGGCGTATCCCAAACTGAATGTGAAAATCTGCGGCAGCCACGGAGGCATTGCAGTGGGCTGGGATGGGGCTACCCATCAGGCGGTGGAGGATCTGGCCATCATGGCGGCAATTCCCAATATGGTGGTGCTGTATCCGGGCGATGCGGTTGAGATGGAGGCGGCGGTAAAGGCGATGGCATTCTATGACGGACCTGTCTATATCCGGTTTGGAAGGCAGCCGCAGCCGGTTTTATTTGACAGATCGTCCTATGAATTCAGGATTGGTAAAGGCATTGTCATGAGAAACGGGCGTGATGTGACTCTGGTGGTGACTGGTTCCTTACTTGCAGCAGCCATGCAGGCAGCCGACGATTTGGCAGCCGGGGGAATTGAGGCGGAAGTGCTGCACTTGCCGACGGTAAAACCGCTTGATGAAGCACTGCTTGTGGAATCGGCATCCAGAACCGGCAGGGCGGTGGTCATTGAGGAGGGCGTAATACGCGGCGGACTGGGGTCCGCAGTCGCAGTGACGCTTGCACAGCATTGCCCGGTGCCAATGGGATTCATTGGAATGGAAGATACCTTCGGCCAGTCGGGATCACCGGAGGAACTGCTGGAGTATTACCATTTGACCCCGGCGGCTGTTGTGGAGCGGGTAAAGGGATTGATGAAATAAAAGAACAGGGAGGAAGTCGTATGTTTTCTGTGACAAAAAGGGTTTTGGCTGAATTTGACAAACTCTATGCAATCGCCGGAGTGGTGGATCAGGGCCATTTTAAGACGTGTTATGCGGCTTCGGAGGGCCGGGAGGGCCGATGTGTCCAAATCGATCTGGAGGACGGCAGAGTAAGCGAACGATGGAGTTCCCCGGGAGGTACGATGACACTGTGTCCCACCGGGAAGGAAGGGGAGTTTCTGGCGACGCAGGGCTTCTGGCCGGTGTTTGACGCGGCGGAATCGGTAATTGTAAGATCTTATAGGGAAGGAAATGGATATGTGACAGAACCAGTGCAGAAGATTCCCTATCTCCACCGGTTTGAGCTTCTGAATCTTTCGTGGGGAAGGGTCCTGCTGGCGGCTACTTTATGCGGCGGGAAAGAGAATAAAGATGACTGGAGTAAACCGGGGGCAGTCTATGCAGGAGCCTATGCGGAGACAGCAGGGATTCACAGGGCAGAGCCGGTGTCTCTGGAGCCTGTTCTGACGGGGCTGACAAAGAATCACGGATTCTGCCAGACCTCATTTCGTGGGAGAGAGGCAGTACTGATCGCGGCTTCGGAGGGTGTATCTGCATTATATCCGCCGGCGGGAAAAGAGGATAAATGGGAAACCGAGAAGCTCTTAAGCAGGGAGTCCAGCGATGTGGTGTGCTGCGACCTGGATGGTGATGGTCAGGATGAGCTTGTGATTATAGAAGGATTTCATGGAAATCTGGTTACTGTAAATAAATGGACAGACGGCGGCTTTCAGACCGTATGGAGTACGCCTGTCACATTCGGACATGCGCTCTGGTGCGGAGAGATCGCGGGAAGGAGATGTCTGATCACCGGCCACAGAAGAGAGGGGATGGAGCTTACTCTGTTTGACTTCACAGAAGACAGCAGAAATCCTGCCAGGCTTACGATCGGAAACGGCGGACCGAGCCAGATCTGTGTCTGCCCCAATGAGAATGGGGCGGAAATTTTAAGCGCAGACCGGGAGAGAGGACAGGCCGTATTATACACAGTAACAGCAGAAAATAAAGGAGGTTGACATAATATGCCGGATATTAAAGATATAACATGGGAGACGTGGGCAAAAGACGTTTTCCCGGAATGGGGAACCTGGTTAAATGAAGAGATTGAACAGACCGTTGTGCCGGACAATCATTTTTGTATGTGGTGGCTGGGCTGCACCGGACTGTGGGTAAAGACGCCGGGAGGTGCCAATATCTGTATTGATTTGTGGCTGAATACAGGGAAAAAGACCAGGAACTGGCCTTATCCGTACGGACAGGGAAGGGATTTCCAGATGACGCGGATTACCGGAAGCCGTGAGATACAGCCCAATACCAGAGTAGTGCCGATGGTTATGAATCCTTTTGAGATTCACGAGATTGACGCGGTACTCTCCACACATTTTCACAGAGACCATATTGATCAGTATGTAGCCGCGGCCGTATGCAGGAATACAAAGGATGTGCCCTTCATCGGACCGGAATACAGCGCGAATATCTGGCGGAGCTGGGGTGTGCCGGAGGAGCGGATCCGTGTAGTGAAGCCGGGGGACACCATAAAGATAAAGGACCTGGAAATCACCGCTGTGGACTCCTTTGACCGGACAGCCTTGATTACAGACCCGCCGCTGGGCGATATCAGAGGCAGAATGCCTGATGACATGGATGTCAGAGCCGTAAACTACGTGATCAAAACGCCGGGAGGAACGATTTACCACAGCGGAGATTCTCATTTCTCCAATTATTACCGGAAGCACGGAAATGATTATGATATCGATGTGGCGCTGGCAAGCTTTGGTGAGAATCCGCCGGGCTGTACGGATAAGATGACTTCTGCCGACTGCCTGAGAATGGCTGAGAACTTACGGGCAAAGGTTCTGATTCCGTTCCACTACGATATCTGGTGTAATATGCTGGCCGATCCGGCTGAAATCGAGCTGTTGTACAACTTTAAAAAGGAACGTCTTGGGTATGTGTTCCATCCCTACATATGGCAGGTGGGTGGAAAGTACACGTATCCCCAGGACAGGGACCATACCCGCTATATGTATCCGCGGGGATTCGGCGATGCCATGGCTGATGAACCGAATATCCCGTTTAAATCATTTTTATAGTGTGAGGTGAGTATGAACTTAGCTGAACTGAAAAAACAGGTGTATGACTGTAATCTGGAACTGGTACGGAGAGGGCTCGTGATCTATACGTGGGGAAATGTCAGTGCGATTGACCGCGGGAACGGACTGGTGGTTATCAAGCCGAAGGGAATTGAGTATAACCTTCTGACGGCAGACGATATGGCGGTGACGGATCTGGACGGAAATCTGGTGGAAGGAAGCCTGCTTCCTTCCGTGGATTTAGATATCCATCTGGAACTATATAAAAAGTTCCCGAATGCGGGCGGGATCGCCCATACCCACTCCACGTGGGCCACGGCCTGGGCCCAGGCCGGCGTGGATATCCCCGTGATGGGAACGACTCATGCAGACCATTTTTACGGGCCGATTCCGTGTGTCCGGCAGCTGTCCAGGGAAGAAGTGGAGCATGACTATGAGCGGAATTTGGGCCGTGTGATCGTGGAACGGTTTGAGGCCATTGATCCGGTTTCTATGTGCGCGGTGCTGGCTCCGGGACACGGTCCGTTTACCTGGGGAAGTAGCCCTGAGGAGGCGGTGGAACACAGCGTAATTCTGGAGGAACTGGCCAGAATGGCGAAGCTGTCTGCAGATATCAATGGCGGAAAGGCTCCGATTCTTCCGGAATATATGGCGGAAAAACACTATATGAGAAAATTCGGACCGGAAGCTTATTTTTATCAGAAACGGTGAGGAGGAGCTTATGAAAAAATCGGCAGCACTCTCTCTGTTTGCAGGCTGGAAGGGAATGCCTGCACTCTACTATGGAACTGATGAAAAAACGCTGGCGGAGATAAGCGGATTTGGCTATACCGGCGTGGATTTATTTGTAGACGATCCGTTTCTCCCGGAAAACCGGGCGGCACTGGGGAAGTTAAGGAGGCACGGTCTTGGGGTTGGAGCGGTCATGCCGGCGCTGCTGGCCAAACAGGGGTTATCTCTGGGGGACAAAGATCCTGAGATGCGTAAGTATGCGGTGGAACGGATCGGTGATATGATCCGTTTTGCCTCGGAAGCCTCCGGCATGGTCTCCCTTGGACTGGTGCGCGGCAGAGCCGGAGCGGGTGCTGGCCGGGAGGAGTTTTTTAAACGTCTGGCCGGAAGCTTTGAGGAACTGCTTAAGACCTCTTTGCCGCTGGAGGTTCCGCTGATACTGGAGCCGATCAACCGTTATGAATCGGATCATTTAAATTCCAGTATGGAAGCCCTTGATTTTATTGAAAAGAGCGGGCTTCCGCTCTATTTGATGCTGGATACATTTCATATGAACATTGAGGACGTGGATCTGGCGGAATGCTTCCGGCGGTGTGCTCCCTATACAAAACATGTCCATTTTGTGGATTCCAACCGGCTGGCTCCGGGAATGGGGCATTTGAATATGGCAGAGCTGTATCGAACGCTGGAAAAGCTGGATTACAGCGGATACCTCTGTCTGGAGGCTCTGCCCCTGCCTTCCGGAAGCGAGTGCGCCCGGATGGGGGCGAAGTTTTTTGGTTCCCAGGAAAGCTCGTCCTGTAAAACAAATAAACTCGTCGTTCCTTATGGCAGCGTCTGAAAGCCGGAGAATGGCTGCCCGGCGAACATTTATATATAAAAATTGTCTGTTATTGAGAAAATGAGAAAAAGGGATCAGTAAGCTGTATTGACTGGTTCCTTTTTTTGTCGTATCATAACGGTGTTATATAACACTGTTATAAAAGTGCTCGAACCAGAGCAGAATTGAGGTAATAAATGGGTACCCAAAACAGAGATACGGCTGCGGCGATTCTGGAGGCCAGCAGGAAAGAATTTATGGAATACGGATACGAGAAGGCATCGTTAAGGCGGATTGCAAAAGAAGCCTCGGTTACCACCGGCGCAATCTATGGCTATTTTGCAGGAAAGGATGCGCTGTTTGCGGCGCTGACGGAAGATGCGGCGGAGGAACTGGTGGAACTGTATACAAAGGTGCACAGCGATTTCGCGTCGCTTCCGCCCGAGGAGCAGCCGGATATGTTGAATGTTGTGACGGAGGAGTGTGTCCCGTGGCTTGTGAATTACGTCTATGACCACTTCGAGGCGTTTAAGCTGCTTCTGTGCTGCGGCGCTCCCGGCTGTGGAGAACGCTTCTTTGACCGGCTGGCCGAGGTGGAAGAGCAGTCATGCCATGATTTTGTGGCGGCGGTAGAGCAGATGGGTTATCCAGTCCCCAAACTGGGAGATGCGTTGATCCATATCGTGTGCAGCACCTTCTTCCGGCAGATTCAGGAGTTTGTAGACCACGATATCCCGCGGGAAGAGGCGATGTCCTGCTCCCTCATCTTAAGCCGTTTCCAGCATGCGGGGTGGAAAAGGATTTTGAATCTCCCTTCATAGTCAGGAATGGCGGACAGATAGGTCAGATGCAATAGTACCTGTAAATGGGAGCGTATTGCGCTATTGGGTTAGTTGAAACTAACTGAACCGCGGGGTACAATGCGAGTTACGATGCGAGTTATAGTGCGAGTTACAATGCGAGTTACAATTCAACAAAAAGGAGGATGAAAAATGGAAAGCAGTAACAGGGAAATCATGACACGGCTTCCGGAGGCAAAGAAAGTCACGCTGATGACCTTTGCCGGAAAGTACCGGTTCCTCACGGGGACCGGCTGTGTCTTATCGGGAATCAGTTCCGTAATTGCGCTGGCGCCCTATCTGTGCATGTGGAATGTAGTGAAAGAGGTGGTTCTGACCTGGAATACCGGTCTGGACGGCCGGAGTCTGGTTCATTGGGGCTGGCTGGCGGTGGCGTCATCTCTGATCAGCATGCTGTTTTATTATGGAGCGCTCATGTGCACTCATTTATCGGCCTTCCGCACAGCCAGAAATATGAAGACCGCGGCGCTTCACCACCTGACAAGGCTTCCTATCGGATATTTCAAGCAGGAGGGGAGCGGAAAGCTGCGGCGGATAATCGATGATGGAGCCGGCCAGACGGAGACGTATCTGGCTCATCAGCTTCCGGATCTGGCAGGGGCTATTGTGACGCCTGTCGCCGTTCTTGTGCTTCTTCTGGTCTTTGACTGGAGATTCGGCCTGATCAGCCTGGTTCCAATGGGCGTGGGCGTATTTTTCTTAAGCCGCATGATGGGAACCGGGATGGCGGAGTGTATGCGGCAGTATCAGAACGCCCTGGAAGATATGAATAACGAAGCGGTGGAGTATGTCCGGGGAATTCCGGTGGTTAAGACGTTTCAGCAGAGTATATTTTCGTTTAAGAGCTTTCACGATTCGATCCTCCGGTATCGGGATTGGGCGGTGAATTATACCATCTCCCTGCGCATTCCCATGTGTGCCTATACAGTCAGCATCAACGGGATTTTTGCCATACTGATTCCCGCCGGAATTCTGCTGGCCGGTGATATTTCCAGAGGAGCCTCCTATACGGCTGCGGCGCTGGACATTATCTTTTATATTTTATTCAGCCCGATCTGTGTGGCAATGATGGATAAGATCATGTGGACCAGTGAAAATACCATGGCAGCCAAAGACGCCATGAACCGCGTCTTAAAAATTCTGAAGGAAGAGCCGCTTTCCGAGCCGCCCGCGCCGAAGAAGCCAAAGGATTATACGATTCAGTTTCAGGATGTGACATTTTCTTACCGGAAGGGAGGAATTGCAGCTCTGGATAAAGTCTCCCTCACGGTTCCGCAGGGGGCTACCGCGGCCGTGGTGGGCGCTTCGGGCAGCGGCAAGACCACATTGGTAAGCCTGATTCCCCGGTTTTTTGATGTCAATGGCGGTAGTATCACCATAGGAGGCGCCGATGTGCGTGAGATCGGTACGGAGGAGCTGATGAAAATGGTCAGCTTTGTATTTCAGGACTGCCACTTATTTAAGGATACCCTTCTGAATAACATACGGGCGGCCAGGCCCCAGGCTGCGGAGGCCGAGGTTAGGCGGGCTCTGGAAGCCGCACGGTGCGAAGATATCATTGAGAAAATGCCGCAGGGCCTCCATACCGTTGTCGGCACAAAGGGAGTCTATTTATCGGGAGGTGAGGTCCAGCGGATCGCCCTGGCAAGAGCTATCTTAAAGGATGCCCCCATCGTTCTGTTGGATGAGGCAACCGCATTTGCAGATCCTGACAATGAGTACCTGATTCAGCAGGGATTTGAGAAACTGGTAGAAGGCAAGACGGTTATCATGATCGCCCACAGGCTGTCCACCGTCTGCCGTGCGGACCGCATCTTTGTGATGGAGAAGGGACGCATTGCGGAAGAGGGAAGCCATAACGCACTTCTCGCATCCGGCGGACTGTACGCCAGGATGTGGGAGGATTACCAGAGGTCGGTAGAATGGAAGGTAGGTGGAAAGGCATGAGTAAATATCTTCAGAAAAAATTTGCATTGAGCGGGCAGGGAGGAAAAGATCTGACAAAGGCAATCTTTTGCTGTGCCCTGACGAATATCAGCCTGATGTTTCCGATGGGAATCCTGTTCCTCTTTATGGAGCGGCTGACCGGCCCTCTCGTCGGCCTGGAAGCCCCGGATATGGGAATCGGCGGACATGTGGGAATCAGCGTGGTTCTGCTGGCGGTGATGGGCTTCTTTGAGCATCTGCAGTATAACGCCACATTTCTCTCCTCCTATCAGGAGAGCGCCAATATGAGAATCAGGCTGGCGGAACGGCTTCGTAAGCTGCCGCTGTCATTTTTCGGTAAAAGAGATCTGGCCGATTTGACGACTACCATTATGGCGGACTGTGCATTTGTGGAGAAAGCATTTTCTCATTTTATACCGGAACTGATGGGGGCTTTGATTTCCACGGTGCTGATCGGAGTCGGACTTCTTGCCGCAAACTGGAGGATGGGAATTGCGGTCTTGTGGGTGGCACCTGTATCATTTCTTCTGGCTGCCCTGACCAGACCGCTTGTGGACCGGATGGAGCGGAGACAGAAGGGGAAAAAGATCGCAGCCTCCGATGGCATTCAGGAATGCATCGAGAATATTCAGGATATCCGGGCCAATAACCAGAGTGCGGATTATCTGGAGAAGCTGGACCAGAAAATCATGGACGTGGAATCGATTACGGTTAAACTGGAGCTGTTAAACGGCACGCTGGTAACCTCGGCTCAGATGATCTTAAAGATCGGCATGGCAACCACGGTTCTGGTGGGAGCGTCCCTTCTCGTTTCTGGCTCTATAAGCTTTATGATCTTTCTGATGTTCATGCTGGCTGCGACCAGGCTGTACCAGCCGCTGAGCGGCTGCCTTCAGAATCTGTCTGCCGTGTATTCCACGCTGCTTGTGGTAGAGCGCATGAAGTCCATCGAGGAACAGAGGATACAGCAGGGGAGAGAGGACGCCGCCTATCGTGGCTATGATATCGTGTTTGACCGGGTGGGATTTTCCTATAAGGAAGGGGAACCGGTCCTGCGGGAGGTGTCCTTTACCGCGAGACAGGGGCAGGTTACGGCTCTCGTAGGCCCATCCGGAGGCGGCAAATCCACCAGCGCAAAGCTGGCCGCGCGGTTCTGGGATATCGATAAGGGAACGATCACCATCGGCGGCTGTGATATCAGCAAAATAGAGCCGGAGACGCTGCTGAAGAGCTTCGCCATCGTATTCCAGGACGTGGTTCTGTTCAACAATACGATTATGGAAAATATCCGTCTGGGCAGAAAGGGCGCCTCCGATGAAGAGGTACTGGCGGCAGCCAGGGCAGCCCAGTGTGAAGAATTTATTAGCCGTCTTCCAGAGGGCTATCAGACACGGATCGGGGAAAATGGCTCCACCCTTTCCGGAGGCGAACGGCAGCGGCTGTCCATCGCAAGGGCTCTTTTAAAGGATGCACCAATCATACTCATGGATGAGGCCACGGCATCCCTGGACGTGGAGAATGAGACGTTGGTCCAGGAGGCCATCTCCAATCTGGTGAAGGATAAGACCGTGCTGATTATCGCCCACCGGATGAGGACTGTAGCGGGCGCCGATCAGATCGTCGTACTCAAGGACGGATGCGTGGCGGAACAGGGAACGCCGGAAAAGCTGCTTGAGGATAATGGGATTTACCGTCATATGACGGAGCTTCAGAATAGAAGTTTGTCCTGGAGTTTGTAAATCTTTAAAGGTGTGAGAGAGTCATTGCCGAACAACGGCGCCTGATGATACAATAAGTAATAATGGGCACGTCTTTTACCAATAAGGCGTAATACGTAAAAGGTCTGTTTTACGTATTACGCTGTTGTCCATGATTCAAAAAGAATATAGTCATCTTCCGTTTCAATCAGATAATCGAAAGCGTTCCAGGCATGAATATCACCGTATCGAATGATAGAAAGAATACGTGACGGAACGGCAAGATCAAGTATTTTATTCTTAATATCGAATCCTTCTATGGTATCCGCCTGTATATATTTGATACTCGAAGTACCTCGACACGAAAAGTATTCTGGTATCCAATCGTTTTTTAAGTGCTGTTTCCATTCACCAGTACTAAAATTATCCTTCCACGGTTTTTCTGTTTTCGGCCATTCTTGATGATCATATAATGAATAGATAAAAAGAGCAGAAACTGCCATTTCCAGGGAATTGCACAAATATTTTGGAATTGCACAAAAATAGGCCCCTTCTTCTCTGGCATCGCGGGAATATACACGATTGCTGCGTATGCTGTCTTTATAATTTTCTATAGCTACTTTTGAGGCTAATTCAGCAAAATAATCTATATCACAAAACAACTTACCTACTGTATTTAATATAAAATCAACCTCCTGTTTCATAGCTATTTCAGGTGTCATAAGACGGCAAACATACCTGCCTTATCGCGCCATATTTGAAATTATCATACCACTTTGCCATTTCAACGTCGCTATCCACTTTTAGTATTTTGAAAATTTCATAAGCAAATTCAACCGCCGCCGTTTCATTTGCAGTAATAAAACCGCCATCCACCACTACCTGAGCAGGAACATAGAGTGCCTGTCCACAATACCCACGTTGACTTTGAAACAGTTCCAGGCTATCACCTGTATGCTTTATATCATTCAGAAAACCATGCCTGCATAAAAATGTTGTTGCACCGCAAATAGCGGCTACAGGAACACTGGCATTTGAAATTCTTCTGATAAACTCCGCAATTTTATCGTAGTCATTTTCTTCCCAAGAAAGACCACCAGGTAAAATAATAATTGCAGTATTGGAAAAATTCAAATAATTATCTATGCTGTAATCAATGTTTACACACAGGTTGCCCATAGAAACTTTAGGACTAGTATCAAGAGCTATCGTTTTTACAACATAATCTGAAAACACGTTGGCAACAGCTATCGCGTAGCTCGCCTCCCAATCGCACCATCTATCGGTCAGCAGTAACAATATTTCATTTTTCTTATTCATTAAATTTCCTTTCATTAACACAGGTAATGTGCCTTATCCGCCTAATGCGTACAAACCCATAATCTTTTTTCATTTTAATATGACCGCATGGAAATGTCAAACAGCTCAGTTTATTTCATTACTTCATGCTACAGCTCATAACTCGGTTTGTTCGCTTGGGCACCATTCGGGCACCATTTTACCCTTTGCAGGACGGTTTCTCACATGGCAGAAATGCTGATTTCATTGGCCTTTCCGGCTGGAAAAAGGATTTTATGGTTTACTTTTTGGTTTCCGGAAATATGAATTTTGCATATAAGTGATCCGCCCCACACATCTACCCGCGTTTTATCAGGAAATATCTGTAAAAAAACAGCATTTGATGGTAGAATGGTTAATAACACAAGCAAAGTGACTATTGCAAAGACGGGAGACGATCATATGGAGAATCAGAAAATCAGAATCATAAAGAAAAACAACGATTTTTCCCTGGAATACCAGCCGGGCGATATTTTTACGGTAGACAGCACCTGGTACGGAGGGGTCAACGTGACCAGCAAATCCGGAATTCCGCTGTCGCTCGACCGGGAAGAATACGAGCTTTATCAGGAGGAAGAGGAGCCGCGCCGCGAGATCGACCGGTATTCCTATCATCTGGGCGCGATGGACAGTTTCTGCGAGATGGTGGCGGCGGGAGTAAAAAAGCTGGCCATGAGCCACCCCTGTGCCACAAAGGAGGAACGGGATTTATTTCTGCCGGAGGTGAAACGGATCTGTGATTCTTACGGGATACGGTTCTATCCGGAGGATGAAGCGTTTCTGACGGACTTATTTCCTGAGGAGCTGAACCGGGGGACGTATAACTATCTGTTTTACAGCGCGGACGAGGTGCTGGAATCGTATCTGGGTCTGAAAGAAGAGCAGAAGCGGCTTATGGAAAACGGCACTTACACCAGACAGCAAAGCTATGAGACTGCCAGGAAGTTCGGACAGCTTCTTTCCTATACGGAGGAGGGAACCAGGCGGCTGATCGAGAAAACAGAGAAGCAGAAGGCGGAAGGAGACACGTGCCATGGCTGATCAAAAGAATCAGGAACGCTGCCAGGAAGTCGATGATTATATCGCCGGTTTTGAGGCTCCGGTGCGGGAGCGTCTGGAGGCGGTCCGATCCCTTGTCCTGGAGACTGCCGCCGGATGCAGCGAGAAGCTGGCGTGGGGCGCCCCAACGTACTACTTAAACGGATATCTCTTACAGTTTGCCGCGTATAAGAAGCATCTGGGCTTCTACACCACTCCGGCCACGCTGGAACATTGGAAAGAGGCGCTTTCCGGTTATAAGACAAATGAGAAGAATACGGTGCAGTTCCCTCATAATAAGGAACTGCCGCTGGATCTGATGAAAGAAATGATTCTGTTCCGGATCCGTGAGAAGGAGACTGATGCGGATGGCTCTGTTAAAATGTAAGATGTGCGGCGGAACGCTCACAATTGATAAAGACAGCAGCCTGGCTGTCTGTCCTTACTGTGGGACGAAATCCACAGTATACGATCAGGACAGAAAACTGTTCGAACAGTTTCAGACCATGTTTGCGGCTCTTTTGAATAAAGATGCAGACGCGGGAAAGACGGAGGAGGGCTTCTGGGTGGAGGCCACGGACGAGGAGCTGGTCAGGGAGGATGGGGAGATCATTGCCATCCGCTGCCTCTGGAGGATGAAGGCCGATTTCTGTACCGTGTATGTGGCGAAGAAGAATGTGATTTACACGTTTGATAAACAGTATGAAGCCTATGCGGACCGTTACATCAAGATGGTTTCGGAGGTGAAGTATCCGAACCGGGAGATGGAACAGGAGCTGAAAAACTACATTCCGCAGGTGGTGACCCACTGCCGCCTGGAAGACGGAGGCCGCATGGTGGCCATAGAAAAGAAGCCGGGCGTCTATCCATTACGGCTGTTAGGCATTCTGCTGGACCGCCATGCGGCCTGGGTGATCAGCCGGCTGGAGAATTTGTGCTGCCTCCTCTCCTATAGCGGAATTGTTTTAAATGGCCTGACACTGGACAATTTATTTGTGGAGCCAGCCACCCATCAGATCTACTTATACGGCGGATGGTGGTTCGCCGGATATCAGAACGGAACGATGAGCGGAATCTCCGCGGACGCAAGAAAATGCATCTACAGGAAATACCTGGAGAGCAAGCGATGCCATTTCTCCACGGACTTGGAATCGCTGCGTCTTGCGGCGGCAAAGCTGCTGGGATGCGAGACAAGGGAGGCGGTGGAAGGCCTTCTGACTCTGCCGGAACCGTTCCGGGAGTTTTTGCTGGAGCCGGCAGCAGGCAGTGCCGGAAGCGATTTTGCCGAGTGGGACAAAGTGCTGGAGGCCTCGTACGGGGAACGGAAATTCATTCCCCTTCCCGTTACGGATGAGGAAATCTACAGCTAGTACTGCGTTGCGCAATTAACTGTGATAAAACACCCGCTATCTACGCCAGAGCCGCGCCTGCAAAGCTAGCCGTAGGGTCCACTACGCCGTCGCTTTGCAGACACGCCTCTGACGCAGATATCAGGCATTTTATTCACAATTAATTACGCAATGCAGTACTAGTACTGCGTATTATCAGGGCAGTATACCGGAATAAAAGATCTATCACATATGCAGGAGGAAACAGTATGGGACACGGAAGTTACCAGAGTAAGGATTGGAATAATTTACGATCAGCAAGAAACATCAACCAGAATTCCACGGTAAACGATATCTACCGTTCCAGGCAGATGAGACCGAACCTGGACCCCAATGGGGTGAAATACCGGGAATCGTGTGATTCCATGGACAATCCGGCGTCCACCGCAATTATTTTCGGGCTGGATGTGACGGGCTCCATGGGATACTTATCGGAGGAGATCGCCAAGGGCGCTTTAAACCGCACCATGCTGGAAATATATGAGAAGGAGCCCGTTACGAACCCGCATATTATGTTTCAGGCCATCGGGGACTCCAAGACGGATGATGCGCCTCTCCAGGTGACCCAGTTCGAGGCGGATATCCGGATTGCGGAACAGCTTTTGGATGTCTGGTTCGAGGGACGGGGCGGCGGCAACGGCGGGGAGTCTTACCTGCTTTCCTGGTATTTTGCGGATAAGCATACGAAGATTGACTGCTATGACAAACGCGGAGAAAAGGGATTCTTATTCACCATAGGCGACGAGCGGTGCCATAAGATTCTGACGAAAGCGGAGATCAAGCGCGTGTTCGGGGATCTGGCTTTCCGGGATTGCAGCGCCGAGGCCCTCTATGAAAAGGCCTCCCGCAGATATGAGATTTTCCATATCGTGATGAAGGCCGGAGCCTACAAGGCACAGAACAGCGGGAAAGACTGGAAGCAGCTGATCGGATCCCGTGCCGTAGAGCTTGATCCGAATGATCTGGATGTGCTTCCGGAGGTTTTTGTCAGCCTGATGCAGGCGGCCAGAGGCATGGAGACAAAGGCAATTACCGCGCAGTGGAGCGGAAAGGCCGCGGACGTGGTTGCAGAGATTATAAAAGGAATCAGAAAAGAAGAGGGAGAGGGCTTCCTGACATTTTGACATGGGTGATTACGGGAAAGAGATAAAAGCGGTTATTGGCAAGAATTTTGGTGACGAGGGAAAGGGAAAATGTGTGGACCTCCTCTGTGCTGAGGCCATGGAACAGGGAAAAAAGGCTGTTGTAGTGCGCCATAACGGCGGCGCGCAGGCGGGCCACACGGTGGAAGGGGAAAATTTCCGGTTTGTATTCCACCAGCTGGGGAGCGGCTGCTTCAGAGAGACGCCGTTTTACTGGAGTGAGACATTTCTCCCCGATCTGGTAAAGCTGGGGGAGGAGGCGGAAGCATTTGAACGGATACGCGGTGACAACGGGGCCGGACATGACGCGGTGGCCGCCTATGCAAGCCCGGACTGCGTCTGTGTGACCGTCTTTGACGTGCTGCTGAACAGTCTGGCGGAGGAGCTTCGGAGGGAGGCGCGCCACGGCTCCTGCGGCATGGGGATATATGAGACGGTCCACCGCGCCAGGTCAGTTACGGGCGGCGCAGTGACCTTCCGTCTCGGTGATCTGGAGGGAAAAAGCACGGAGGAGATTGCCGGGATGCTGAAAAGGATACGGGACTGTTACGTACCCGGACGACTGGAGGAAATATGCAGGGAGCTGGACGGCGGTCCGGAAGCGCCCTTTGACCGTCACGGTGACCCGTGCGCAGAGCGTGCGGGTGATCGTTGGGACAGGCTGTGGGATCATGAGTGGTTCCGCCTTCTGCGTGATGACAATGTGCTCTGGAACGCATCAGATCTGATGCGGGAAAATTTTAACCGCTACGTCATCACGGCAGATCCCAGCCAGGTCCTGGAACCGTTCGATACGGTGATCTGCGAAGGCGCCCAGGGACTTTTGCTGGACGAGGACAATACGGAGTACTATCCTCATTTGACGCCGTCCCACACGGGACTGTTCAATGTGAGCCGCCTTCTGGCATCGGCAAGAATCGAGCCTGCATCGCTGGACGTCCGCTATGTGACACGGTCCTACGTGACGAGGCACGGCGGAGGGCGGCTGGATCATGAGTGCCGGAAAGAGGAGATCAATCCCTTCATCCAGGACTTAACCAATCTGCCCAATCCCTGGCAGGGAGAGCTGCGGTTTGCAAAGCATCCTGACGTGAACGGGTTCTTTGCCCCGCTGGAAATGGATCTGGGGAATTTACCCGCACGGCTTAAGAAGCGCCTGTGTGCGCGGATCGAGGTGACCCATCTGGATGAGACAGACGGGCGGATTCTGTGCTGCGGCCGCCCCCGGGAACTGGAGGAGTTTCAAAAAGAATGTGAGAACATGGGGAAGGAAGTGCTATGTTTCAAAATATAAAAGAAATCTGGTTGACAATCTCTCTGAAGCGGAAGATCGGCTCTTTCGCCGTCATGGTAATTCTGGTCATGGGGCTTTCCGTGGCCTTTAATATTCGTATTATGGATTTCTCTCTGGGCAGTTTCAATGTCATACTCGACGATAATTCACGGTGTCACGATTTCCAGGAGGCGATGGAACTGGAAATAAAAGCGTTTGAAGTGTATGTGAGAGACCGTACACAGGAAAACAGGGATGAGTACGTCCTGGCCTGCGTCAGGTCGGAGCGGTGCCTCCGCTCCCTGCCCTTCGACTATGAGCGGATCGGCGAGGAACGGTATGCCAGGACCTGGAATGTGAAGAACGGTTATGAGGGGTACTGCATGGCCCGCGATCAGCTGCTGGAGATGGATTCCGGCTCTGAGGACTTTATTCCCCGTCTGTACGAAATTTATGATATGCAGTCTTATATTCAGACCTACGCCAGAAGACTGGTGCAGGTAACCTTAAAAGAGGGAAATGCGACCTACCAGGAAAAGGTTCCGGTGTTCTACCAGCTGCCGTATCTGATCCTTCTGTTCTCCGCTGTTATGATGGTGGTGGCTTTATGTCTGACGAAGCTGCTGTCCAGCACCCTGATCGATCCGCTGGTCAAGCTGGCCCACACCTCCAGAAAGATCGCCAGAAATGATTTCAGCAGCAAGGACATAACCGTTGAAAATAAAGATGAGATGGGGGAACTGGTCAGCGCCTTCAACAAGATGAAGCACGCCACGGAGGGGTATATCAACACCCTGAAGGAGAACAACGAGATGACCGAGCTTCTCCACAAGGAGGAGCTGGAGAAGATGGAGATGGAGAAACGTCTGGACGCCACGCGGCTGGAGGTGCTGAAGAGCCAGATCAATCCCCATTTCCTGTTCAATACATTAAATATGATCGCATGCACGGCAAAGCTGGAGGATGCGAAGACCACGGAGCGGATGATCGCCAGCATGAGCAACCTGTTCCGGTATAATTTAAAGACATCGGAACAGATTGTGCCGCTGGATCAGGAACTGAAGGTGGTGGAGGATTACATGTATCTTCAGCAGATGCGTTTCGGCAGCCGTATCGGGTATGAGTGCCGGATCGATGTGGATGCCAGGCAGGTGATGGTCCCGGCCTTCACGCTGCAGCCGGTGGTGGAAAATGCCATTATCCACGGCCTGTCGCGGAAAGAGCAGGGCGGAAGGGTCTTTTTAAAGGTGTGGAAGGACGGAAACAGCGTAATAATCTCCGTGGCCGACACCGGCCTGGGAATGGACGAGGAGACGCTGGAGGAACTGGTGACCGCGCTGAAGAACAGCCACACGGCAAAGATGGGAATCGGCCTGGGCAATATCTACCAGCGGATTCAGACCATGTACCAGAACGGCGGCCTGAGAGTTTACAGCAAAAAGGGGCGGGGAACCGTCATTCAGATGACAATACCGCAGGAGGAAATATGAGTATGTACCGTGTATTAATCGCAGATGATGAAATGATTGAGAGAAAGGTTCTCTATAAGACGCTTACGGAGAATTTGGGGGACCAGTGCACGATTTTCCAGGCAGAAAACGGGCGGGAAGCCCTGCGGGTCTATGAAGAGGAGAAGATTCAGATCGCCATCTTAGACATCGAGATGCCGGGAATCACCGGAATCGAGGCCGCGCAGAAGATCCGGGAGCAGGATGGGGACTGCTGTATTATTTTCCTTACCGCTTTTGATGAGTTTGCCTATGCCAGAAGCGCCATTACGGTCCGGGCGCTGGACTACCTGTTAAAGCCGTATGACGAGCAGGAGCTGATGCTCGTCCTGGAGGAGGCCATGCGGCTGACCGAGGAGCGGATGGGAGAGAAAGCCGTAAGAGAGCAGATGGCCACAGGGACGTATTCCGGTACCGGATCAGACGGCAGATCTGCTTCCAAGACGGCCGGAGGCGACGGAGGCGGTACGGAAGCTTCCAGAGATGAGGGCGAGGATTTCGGCAGCCTCCGTCTGTCCAGAGTGGCAGAAATCATCGACAAGTATATACATGAGAATTACATGTTTGACATATCCATGCAGGACATGGCCAGGATGATGAATTATTCGGAGGCCTATTTCTGCAAGCTGTTCAAACAGTGCTTCCATAAAAATTTCACATCCTACTTAACCGAATTCCGTGTGGCGGAGGCGAAAAAGATGCTGGAGGAGCCGACGGTGAATGTAAAAGAGATTGGGAAAGCGGTCGGATATGCGGATTCCAATTACTTCGCAAAGGTTTTCAAACGGATTACAGGCCAGAGCCCCACGGAATACCGAATGGTTATTTTTCAAAGAATATAAAGAATGCGTTAAGAAGGTGTTTGTACGAAGTGCATAAAGAAAAGCAAAATATAGGTTAAAATAATACTATGATTCACAATTATTTACCGTTTCCAGGGAAAAGAAATCCTCTTATAATGAACTTAACGTAAAGAAAACGTTAAGAAATACACTGAAATGTAAAAAGAGTGTTAAGAGGAGGAATTGTGACATGAAGAAGAGATTTGTGAGCACAGTGTTATGCGCGGCAATGGTAGCCGGTTCCCTGGCGGGCTGTGGGTTAAAGACACCGGAGACGACGACGGCGGCGCCGGCACCTGAGACCACCACGGCAGCGGCGGCTGAGGAGACGAAGGCAGCAGAGGAGACTTCCGCGGCGGCAGAGGCTTCCGACACGCCGGAAGTAACACTTGTTTATGCCGAGGTAAACCCGTTAGACACCATCGTCGGACAGATGGCAACCGCGTTCAAGGAGAAGGTAGAAGAGCTTTCCGGCGGGAAGATCGCCATCGACATTCAGGCCAGCGGTGTTCTCGGTTCTGAAAACGATGTCCTCGACACCATGCTGGGCGGCGGCGGAACCATCGACATGTCCCGTATCTCCGCGTTCGCTTTGACAAGCTACGGCGTGGAAAAATCCGTACTTCTGTCTATTCCGTATACATTTGTAAACCGTGACCATTTCTGGAATTTCGCCAACAGTGACCTGGCGCCGGAATTCCTCATGGAGCCCCATGACAACAATCTGGGAGTAAGGGGCTTATTCTACGGCGAGGAAGGCTTCCGCCATTTCTTTACGGTAAAAGAGATCAGCGGCCTGGAAGACTTAAAGGGCATGAAGTTACGAGTATCCAATGACCCGATTATGAACGGTATGGTTCAGGGCCTGGGCGCAAACCCAACTGTTGTTTCCTTTAACGAACTGTATTCCGCTCTTCAGACCGGCGTTGTAGACGGTGCGGAACAGCCGATTGCAAACTACAAGTCCAATGCGTTCCAGGAAGTTGCGCCAAACTTAATCCTTGATGGCCACACCCTTGGCGCGGTTCAGGTTATCATCACGGACGAAGCATGGGATAAGCTGACAGAAGAGCAGCAGAACATCCTGATGGAAGCAGGAAAATACGCATCTGATTTCAACAGAAAGATCTCCGAAGAGGCAGAAAACAAGGTCCTGGATGAGCTGAAGGCAGAAGGCATCAATGTCATTGAAGTGCCGGATATCACCCCATGGCAGGAAGCCTGTAAGGATATCATCGATTCCTCTACGGCAGACAACAAAGAACTGTATCAGAAGATTCTCGATATGAAATAAATTCGCAACTATTTAGCCGTGCATCTTCTTGTTTTCGAAAAGCACGAAACCAAGAAGCCCGGGCGTTCAGCCCTATGCCAGTTTGTAAAAAAAAGTGCTTATACAAGCGAGCTTGTAACACTCTTTTCCGTACAAACTGCCGCACGGCTGAATAGTTACATAAATTGTTGCTGCAATGGAAACGGGCACAGAGGATGATTCTTGTTACGCCTCTGTGCCCCGTTTGTTACGGGGCATGTGCGCGGAAGTGTGCATGTGGCCGTATTGGAAAGGGGATCAAGATGCCGGGTATTTTTAATAAAATTGATAAGATTAAACCTGCCTACGATGCTACCTATCAGTCTGTCATGTTCTTATGCAAGCTGCTTCTGGTCGTGGATATCCTCATTACCACCATGTCTGTAATCGGGAGGTACGTTCCGTTTATTCCCGATCCGGCGTGGAGTGAAGAGGTGGTTTTAACCTGTATGTCTTATATGGCGGTGCTTTCGGCTGCTCTTGCAATCCGGAGAGGCGCCCACATCCGCATGACAGCTTTCGACTCGTATCTGCCGAAAAATGTCGTAAAATTTTTAGATTTACTCTCTGACGCGGCCGTTCTGGCCCTGGCGCTGATCATGATTTTTGTCGGTTGGAAGTATGCCAGGGGAATCGGCTCCAAGGGTTCCTATGTGAGTATGCCGAAGATATCCAGATTCTGGATGTATTTTCCGGTTCCTTTAGCGGGGGTGGCCATGCTGATCTTTGAACTGGAGGCTGTATACAATCACATCAAAAGCTTTTTCGTAAAGGAGGCGGACCAGTCATGAGTGGAGAAACATTAGCAATTGTCGTTTTGCTTGTCAGCTTTTTTGTCATGGTTTTTCTGCGCTTTCCGATTGCCTACGCGGTGGCGCTTTCCTCCGTGTTCTGTCTGCTTTCCCAGGGACTTCCGCTGACGACCATCTGCCAGCAGATGGTAAAGGGAATCAGTTCCTTCAGCCTCATGGCGGTACCGTTCTTTATCACCATGGGCTGTCTGATGGGCTCCGGCGGTATTTCGGAGAAGCTGATCGCGCTGGCCAACGCCTGCGTCGGATGGATGCGCGGCGGCATGGCAATGGTAAATATCGTTGCCTCCTATTTCTTCGGAGGAATCTCTGGCTCCGCGGCGGCGGACACCGCGTCCCTCGGTACAATTCTGATTCCGATGATGGTTGACCAGGGGTATGACGACGATTTTTCAACGGCCGTTACCATCACCTCATCCTGTGAGGGGCTTCTCGTTCCTCCCAGCCATAATATGGTCATCTATGCCACCACGGCGGGCGGCATTTCCGTAGGAAGCCTGTTCCTGGCCGGATATATTCCCGGTGCGCTGCTGGCGGTATCCTTAATGGTGGGATCGTATATTATATCGGTCAGACGCAACTATCCGAAGGGCGAGAAATTCAGCATTATCAACCTGTTAAAGCAGCTGGGCGTGTCCTTCTGGGCACTGGCGGCGGTTCTGATCGTGGTATTCGGCGTTGTCGGCGGTGCGTTTACGGCGACGGAGTCCGCGGCGGTCGCGGTTATCTACAGCCTGGTTGTCAGTGTGTTTATCTACAAGGGGCTGGACTGGAAGGGCGTCTGGAGAGTTCTCGGTGACTGCGTCGACACGCTGTCCATCGTTCTGATCCTGATTGCCACCTCCAACATCTTCGGCAACTGTCTGACACGCCTCCACGTTCCGGTTCTGGCGGCGGGTGCGATCATCGGCCTCACCGATAATCCGATTCTGCTGGCTCTGCTGTTAAACTTGATTCTTCTTGTACTTGGATGTATTATGGATATGGCGCCGATTATCCTGATCGCAACGCCGATTCTTCTCCCGATCGCCACGTCGATCGGTATCGATCCAATACAGTTTGGTATTATGGTAATTCTGAACTGTGGTATCGGGCTTTTAACACCTCCTGTAGGCGCGGTGCTGTTTATCGGATCCGCGGTATCCAAGACGCCGATGGAGCGGGTTGTCAAGGCGACGCTGCCATTTTACCTGTGTATGATCATTACGCTGATGCTGATTACGTTTGTTCCGGCCTTCAGTATGTGGCTGCCCACGGTATTGGCGAAATAACAGCGTTTGGCGGTTCGGAGGTGTGAGTGATGAAATATAAGTATACCTACAGGAATACCGCGGGCGAACTGTGGCAGCTTTCCATGTATTATACATACGGTTCAGTGGTCGGGATGTGCAATCTGATCTTCACGGCGGCGGTGATCGCCCTGACCATCAATAAATGGAATACAGTCAGCGGAGTATGGCGGTTCCTTCTGCTCCTCGCCTGCTGTCTCTTTACGGTTATCCAGCCGCTTGCCGTCTGGAGAAAGGCTGAGAAACAGGCAGCAGGGATCAGCAGGGATACGGAGATGGAGTTTGGAGACGGGGGAATCCGTATCCGGGTGGGTGACGAGAACTCTGCAATTCCATGGACCGTAGTCAAAAAGATTTCTAAGAAACCTACAATGATTATCCTGTTTTCCGATACCACTCACGGTTACGTGCTTACGAACCGGGTGCTTGGAAAAGACCGGGATGCGTTTTATAACTATGTAACATCGAAAAGTGCTGTATAGAGGGAACATGGCGGAAAGGAGGGACTGTGCTGTGAAAATAAAGACGGCGGCTCTGTTTGTCTTTGCAATGGTTATCCTGGCTGCGTGCGGCGGCCGGAAGGAAGACCAGACAAAGGCCGTAGATCCGGAATTTGTGTTTACGTATGCAGAGAATCAGGCAGAAGACTACCCCACAACACAGGGGGCCTACAAATTCGCCGAGCTGGTGGAAGAGAAGACCGGCGGGAGAATCGTGATCTCGGTCAACGCACAAGGCGTGCTGGGCGATGAGAAGACGGTAATCGAACAGATGCAGTTCGGCGGTGTCGATTTTGCCCGTGTGTCCTTATCGCCGCTGGCAGAATTTGTTCCCAGGCTGAATGTGCTTCAGATGCCGTATCTCTATACGGGAAGGGAACACATGTGGAAGGTCCTGGATGGGGAGATTGGCGACGATTTCTTAAATTCCTTCGACGGCTCCGATCTGGTGGCCCTGTCCTGGTACGACGCGGGAGCACGTAATTTCTATAGCTCGACAAGGCCGATCACGAAGTTGGAGGACATGAAGGGCATGAAAATCCGTGTCCAGGAGTCGGAGCTGATGGTGGGAATGATGGAGGCGCTGGGGGCCACCGCGGTGCCCATGGCCTACGACAAGGTCTATTCCGCCCTTCAGACCGGGATTATCGACGGGGCGGAGAATAACTGGCCATCCTATGAGTCCACGGCTCACTATGAGGTTGCCAAATATTATACGATCGACGAACACAACCGTGTTCCGGAGCTTCAGCTGGTGTCCCAGGCCACATGGGAGAAACTGACGAAGGAGGATCGGGATATCATACGCGAATGCGCACAGGAATCCTCCCGTTATGAGAGGAAGCTGTGGGAGGAGCGGGAGCGGACCTCTGAGGAAAAGGTGCGGGCGGCAGGCTGCCAGGTGGTGGAGCTGCCTCCGGAAGAAAAGGCCAGATTCCAGGAGGCCGTCACGTCCATGTACGGCAAGTACTGTGCGGAGTATGTGGATGTCATTGATGCGATAGTTGCGGTGGGGAAATAAACGAGGAAGGGAAGTGAGACGCCATATCCGGCATATCACTTCCCTTTCTCGTTTATTTCCCTATCGCTTTTTCCAATTCACTGATCAGCATAGTTATATCCAGCGGTTTTACCAGATAGCCGTTCATGGAGGCCTCAAACGCCTTCTTCCTGTCTTCCTCGAAGGCGTTGGCCGTCATGGCCAGGATTGGTATCGTAGCGGAGTCCTCACGGTTCAGGGCCCGGATTCCCCTGGAGGCATCCAGCCCATCCATGACAGGCATGCGGATATCCATCAGAATGGCCTGATACGTTCCGGGTTTCTGATCGCGGAAGCAGTGGATGGCCGCTTCCCCGTTCCCGGCGACATCTACTGCGGCGCCGTTCATCTCCAGGAGCGTCTTTGCGATCTCCTGATTGAGCTCGTTGTCCTCCACCAGGAGGATTCGGGCGCCCTTCAGAACGGATTTCTGAGTCCGCATCTCGGCTGCGGCCGGTTCCGCGGAGTCTTTTTTGTCCAGCTTCGAAAAGGTATCGTAAATGACCGAACGGAACAACGGTTTGGCGATGAAGTAGTCGATTCCGGCCTCGCGGGCCTCCTCCTCTATGCCGCGCCAGTCGTATGCCGTAATCATGATAATCATGGTGTCAGGGCCAACCAGGCGGCGGATTCGCCGGGTGGTTTCGATGCCGTCCATACCGGGCATCTTCCAGTCAATCATGGCGATATCAAACATCCAGTTCTCCATGATGGCCTTTTCTACTTCCCGGACAGCCCGGATGCCGGCGTCCACCCACAGCGTTTTCGCCCCGATATCGTCGAGAATCAGGGCGGTCTGTCTGCCAATAGAAGGATCGTCGTCTACCACCAGTACCTGAAAGCCTTTTAAGAGATTCTGACGTTTCCGTTCCCATTCTTTCTCCTCATCGTCGGATACCAGCTGGAAGGGAATGGTGACGGTGAACTGGCTTCCCTCCTGCTTGCGGCTCGTGACAGAGATGGTTCCGCCCATCAGCTGCACGAGGCTGTAGACGATGGAGAGGCCCAGGCCGCTTCCCACGTTGTTGCGGGCGTTGCCGGGGGCTTCCTGCTCAAAGGGCTGGAAGAGGCGCTTCATAAAGTCTTCCGACATACCGATTCCGTTGTCCTCAATGATGAACTGGATATAAGCGTATCCGTTGGTTCTCTTTTCTTCCGAGATATTAACGCGGATCGAGCCGCCTGGCGGCGTGAATTTCAGAGCGTTTGACAGGAGATTCATGAGAATCTGCTTCATACGTAGCGAATCCCCGATATAGTGGCTTTCCAGAGGCTCCAGGTGACGCATCTCATAGGCAATCTCCCGTTCCAGCGTCTGCGGATAGATAATCTGGTTGATCTCCTCCACAAATGCCGTGAAATCGAAGAGGTCATGAGCGATCTCCATCTTATCCGTTTCAATCCTGGACATATCCAGAATGTCGTTGATCAGGGAGAGGAGATACTTAGACGAGGTATCAATTTTTTGGAAGCAGTCCTTTACAGTCCTGGTATCGTTAAGCTTGATCTGGCCGATGGTGCTCATGCCGATGATGGCATTCATCGGTGTCCGGATATCGTGGCTCATGCGGGAGAGGAAGTCCGATTTGGCCCGGCTGGCTGCCTGGGCTGAAACGAGGGCCTCCCGGAGCAGCTGTTCCTGGCGGGCCTGTTCCTGCCGCAGTTCATCGAGGAACTTGATCAGACAGATCGTCAGAACGTCGTCGCTGAATGGATTCTCCACGGCAATCGCGTGAATAGACAGCCAGTGGTATTTGCCGTCGACTGCCCGCCCCTGTAGTTCCATATAGACTTCCTGTTCTCCGGCTGCAAAGCGGCGAAGAAGGGCGTCACGGCCGAAGGCATTGGTAAAATCCTCCTGATAGGTGCTGTAGATTCCCGGAATGCTGCCAGCCTGAAGGTCTGTATAGCGGCCTTCCTCAGGAAATTGATACTCCAGCTGGTCATTTACAAAGCAGTGGTACGTGTCATGAGTCAGATTGACGCTCACGATCAGGGGATAGGCGGTGCAGATCGCGGCACGCAGCGAACGGTTTTCCAAAATCCGCTCCTGCTCCTGAGCCTGCTCCAGACGCATTTGTTCAGTAATATCGGTAAACACCGCCTGGATGACCTCCAGACCGTTGCTGTTGATGATTCGTCCCATCACCACATTGATCCAGGCTTCCTCCCCGTCTTTTTTGATGCAGTAGCGCCGGTAGGAGGCGGACTCTCCGTTCAGGGTGAGGCGGTCGAGAAGCGCGGAGATCCACTCCTGGTCCTGTGTGTCAACCTTTTGGAGCGGGTTCCTGACCGCCTCGCGGTACTCCGACTCCGAGGCGTATCCGTAAAATCGCCATACCATGGGATTGACCGAGATGATGGTACGGGAGGGATCGGTGGAAAACTGGAGAATACCGCAGGGGAGCGTATGGTAAAGCTGTTCTAGAAATCGGGTCTGATGTTCGTATTCCTGCTTTTTCGTGTCCAGCGCGGATTTCAAACGCTCGAAGGCCTGGCGGCCCGATTCCACCGGAAAGAGTTCGTCGTCCTGAATCTCCAAAAATGGGACAGAGTTATGAATATGTACCGTTTCCAGGCCGTCCCCCTTTTCACGGAAAATAAAGGTAGCCCTCTGCTGGATATTTAGGCAGGTCTCGGATTCGGGCTTGCTGATCAGACGGCTGACCGCCTCGCATAAGTAGGAGCCGCCTCCTAAATCGATGGAATGATACTGTTCTTCACACATGTCGCAGGCGATCATCCCGTCCCTGCCGCTGCGGAAAACAGCGGCTACTGCTTCTTTTCCCTCCGCCTTCTGGTGTTCTCCGCTGCCAAGCCATACGATGTCATCGGCAAATGTCGAAATCATGAATTCCATGTCAGAGTCGCAAAAGTACGTAGTCAGTATTTTGCGGGCCAGTGACTCTATCTCAGCCAGTGTCTTTTTACCCAAAACAATTACCTCCCGGTTTAAGCCCAAAGTATATTTCTTTTATCATAGCACAGTTTGATACCGGAAGAAAGTGCGTAAGTTGGGAAACCATTGAAAATTAAGGGATTTTGCCTTTGACATCGGAACGATAATTGGATACAATATTAAATATAAAAAGAAAGCCGGGTAAGATCAATGTATATGTGTGCCAAATGTAAAGTTTATGCCTGCAGTGCAGGAGAGAAGAAGGTGCTTCCTAAAAACTGTCCTATGAGAAATGAGCCGCTCTTGAAGGAAGCGCTGTCCGAGTATGAAAAACCGGAAAATCACGATTTTTACGTGACTTCGTCGGAGATAGAGAGTCTGGGATACGGCCAGTGGGTGAGAGTGAGGGAAACCATAGAATTTTGCAGACGTATGGGATACCGGAAGCTTGGCCTGGCGTTCTGCAGGGGCCTCCGGAAGGAGGCGGAGATCGTTTCGGATATCCTGACGAGGCATGGATTTTCGGTGGTATCCGTGATCTGCAAGGCTGGAGGGACAGACAAGAGCCGCATCGGAATCGCCGAGGAACGGAAGGTCCATCCGGGCGAATTTGAGCCGATGTGCAACCCGGTTTTTCAGGCCAGCCTGCTGAATGAGCAGAAGACGGAGTTTAATATCGCATTGGGCCTCTGTGTGGGGCATGATTCCTTCCTGTATAAGTATTCGGACGCATTTGTCACCACGCTGGTGGTGAAGGACCGCGTGCTGGCCCACAATCCGGCAGGCGCATTGTACTGCGCGGAGGGGTATTATAAAGAGAAACTGAACGGCTGATACGCGATACCGGAAGAACAGGAGTGATAACATGGAGACAGTGAGTGCAGTACAGACAAAAGATTATATCGTTTCCGCCATACGCAGCGAGATTCTGGCCGGTAATATGAGGCCGGGCGAGGAGCTGACGCAGGAATTGATCGCGGAACAGCTGGGGGTGTCGCGCATGCCGGTCAGGGAAGCGCTTCAGTCTCTGGCGCAGGAAGGCCTGATTGTGCGCCTCCCCAACCGCCATATGCAGGTTGCGGCCATGGAAGAAAAGCAGGTGAGGGACACCTTTCGCATGGCCGCCGCCATGGAGACGGAGATCCTGCTGATGATACCGGAGGAAAAGAGGGACGAGCTCCTTCTCCGGCTGTCGGAACTGGCAGAGACGGCGGGAAACGGAGAACAGAAGGCCGCCGCCGGGGCCGAGATGGCCTGGCATAGGTATGCACTGGCCAGCCTCAAGAACTCCTATATTCATCAGCTGTTTCTGCGCCTTTTAGACAGCTACGTTTCCTATGCGGTCGAGAGATTAAAACGGGGAAATGCGGCTGCGGAACTGATGACCGATGTGGGGACCGCGCTAGCGAGCGGGGATGAGGGGGCGCTGAGGGCCGCCATGAACCGTTACTACGGCCGTATGGCGGACTGCCTGCTGATCAGTAAGGAGGAAACGTATGAATAATTTGGGTAAGGTAAAGCTGCTTCCGGCCCGGGAGCAGGTAGCGTCTATCCTGAGAAAAGCCATTCTTTCCAGGGAGCTGCAGGAAGGGCAGGAGATCACGCTGGAAGGAATCGCCGAGCTGGTGGGCGTCTCGACGACACCGGTGCGGGAGGCATTTCAGATTCTGGCCAGAGACGGGCTGATTAAGCTGCGCCCCAACAAGGGGGCTGTAGTCCAGGGGATCAATGAAAAGACCATCCGGGATCACTACGAGACGAGGGCCATCCTGGAAGGGGAGGCCGCGGCCAGGGCCAGCGCCGAGGGCGTGGATTTATCCGCGGTGGATCAGGCGTATCAGATTGCCGAAAAGGCGCTGGAGGACAACGATTCGGCGGAATACTCCAGATATAACCAGGCGTTCCATATGGGAATCTGGGAGGCGGCGGACAACGAGAAGATGAAATCGCTTCTCTCCTCCATGTGGAATGGGCTGTCCATGGGACACAAGGTGACGGAAGAGGATTATGCCAAGATTTCCATCTACGAGCACAAGAAGATTCTCGACGCCATGAAGGCCCACGACGGCAGCCGGGCCAGAAAGCTGATGAATGACCATATTATCAGAAGCATGAAGAACATCCTCACCAGATTCGAGACGGACTGATGGGATTAAATAAAGGCCGGGATTGTTGGAATTGAATAAAAATCATCACTAAAAATCGTACAAAACAACGAAATCAAACAAACGCCTTGACAAATGGATCTGCCGAGGCGTATGATTAGGATAACAAATGGATACATTATCATATATCAAATATCAAAAGAGTATCCAATGAAAAAGGAGGGGCTTTATGGATCCAGTAGTTGTTACACTGTTGTTTCTCTTGTTTGCCATTGTGATGTTCGTGTGGGAACGGATTCCACTGGCAGTCACGTCGATGATCGTGTGTATTGGCCTTGTGCTTACGGGAGTGCTGAGCACGAAAGACGCATTTGCGGGTTTTACGAACAGCAATGTCATTCTGTTTGTGGCCATGTTTATTGTCGGGGGCGCGCTTTTTGAGACGGGAATGGCCAACAAGATCGGAGGCGTGGTTACAAGGTTTGCAAAGACGGAGCGCCAGCTGATCGTCACCATCATGATCGTGGTGGGCCTGATGTCGGGCTTCTTATCCAACACGGGTACGGCGGCCGTATTGATTCCGGTCGTAATCGGTATTGCGGCAAAGTCCGGGTATTCGAGATCCAGACTTCTGATGCCGCTGGTATTTGCGGCGGCTCTGGGCGGTAACTTATCCCTGATCGGAGCACCGGGCAACCTAATTGCCCAGAGCGCCCTGCAGGAGATGGGAATGAGCTTCGGTTTCTTCGAATATGCCAAGATCGGCCTGCCTATGCTGATCTGCGGCATCATCTATTTTGCAACCATCGGTTATAAATTCCTGCCGGACAAGACGCCGACCGACGGGGACAGCACCTTCGATGAACAGGTGGACTACAGCAGCGTTCCGAAGTGGAAGCAGAGCGTATCCCTGGTTGTCTTAGTCTGTACGATATTAGGAATGATCTTTGAGAAGCAGATTGGAATCAAGCTGGAGATAACCGGATGTGTCGGTGCGCTGATCATGGTCTTAACCGGAGTTATCAGTGAAAAACAGGCCTACAAGGCCATTGACATGCAGACGATCTTCTTATTCGGCGGAACGCTGGCCCTCGCAAAAGCGCTGGAGACCACGGGAGCCGGAGCAGCCATCGCCGATTTCGTGATTGGACTTCTCGGTAAGAATGCGTCTCCGTTCCTGCTGCTGGTAGCCGTATTCATGATCTCCTGTGTGCTGACAAACTTTATGTCCAACACGGCGACGACGGCACTGCTGGTTCCGATCAGCGTCTCGATCGCAGCCGGTATGGGCGCGGATCCGAGAGCCGTTCTCATGGCAACCGTAATCGGCGGCTCCTGTGCCTATGCGACACCCATCGGCATGCCTGCCAACACCATGGTCATCTCGCCAGGCGGGTATAAATTTATGGATTATGTAAAAGCAGGGCTTCCGCTCATCGTGGTATCCACGGTTGTGAGTCTGGTGCTGCTGCCCATATTCTTCCCGTTCTATCCGTAGGAACCGGGAAATAATGATTCTAGTACTGTACATAAGCGGCCCACAAACAGCCGCAAAGTGCATATAACAAGGAGGATGTAAGAAATGAACAAGGAACAGGCTGTTGCACAGATGACAGACACCATGGCGAAGTTCGTGGCTTATTCGGGAAAGGTACTGCCCGACGACGTCTATGCGAAATTGGAAGAACTGAGAGAGAAGGAGACCAGCCCGCTGGCCAAAACCATCTACGATACCATGTTTAAGAACCAGACGCTGGCGAAGGAGCTGGACCGTCCCTGCTGTCAGGATACGGGAGTCCTGCAGTTTTTCGTGAAATGCGGAGTCCATTTTCCACTGATCGGAGAACTGGAGGCGCTGTTAAAGGAAGCGGTGATCGAGGCTACCATCAAGGCACCCCTCCGCCACAACAGCGTGGAGACCTTTGACGAGTACAACACCGGCAAGAATGTGGGAAAGGGAACGCCGACCGTATTCTGGGAGATCGTCCCGGACTGCGATACGTGCTGTATCGATACATACATGGCGGGAGGCGGCTGTACACTTCCCGGAAAGGCCATGGTGCTGATGCCGGGAGCCGGATACGAGGGAGTAACCCAGTTCGTCATGGACGTGATGACCAGCTATGGACTGAACGCATGTCCGCCTCTTCTGGTAGGCGTCGGTGTGGCTACCTCCGTGGAGACGGCGGCCCTGCTGTCCAAGAAGGCATTAATGAGGCCCCTGGGAACTCACAATCCCAACGAGAGAGCCGCCTCCCTGGAACGCATGCTGGAAGACGGGATCAATAAGATCGGCTTAGGGCCTCAGGGCATGAGCGGAAGCTATTCCGTCATGGGCGTGCATATCGAGAATACGGCCCGCCATCCATCCACCATCGGCGTGGCGGTCAACGTCGGATGCTGGTCGCACAGAAAAGGGCACATCGAGTTTGATAAGGATTTAAACTATACCATCACATCTCATAAGGAGGTAACGTTATAATGGAGAAGAAGGTATTAACGACACCGCTTCGGGCGGAAGATCTGGAAGATATCCATGCTGGAGATATTATATACTTATCCGGCCATATCGTAACCTGCCGTGATGTGGCGCACCGCAGACTGATCGAGGAAGGCCGGGAGCTTCCGGTCGATGTGAGGGGCGGAGCCATCTTTCACGCAGGCCCTATTGTAAGGCCCATTCCGGGTTCTGATGACAGGTTTGAGATGGTATCCGTAGGTCCCACCACCAGCATGCGTATGGAGAAATTTGAGAAGGAATTTATCGAGGAGACCGGAGTCAGGGTCATCGTCGGAAAGGGCGGCATGGGAGAGAAGACCATGGAAGGATGCCGGGAAGGAAAGGCGATTCACTGTGTATTCCCAGCCGGATGTGCGGTCGTGGCCGCCACCTGTGTCGAGGAGATTGAGGACGCGCAGTGGCGTGACCTGGGAATGCCGGAGACACTCTGGGTATGCAGAATCAGGGAATTTGGCCCCCTGATCGTCTCCATCGATACCCATGGAAGAAACTTGTTCGAGGAGAACAAGGTGGTGTTTAACCAGAGAAAGGACGAGGCTGTGGAGGAAATTAACAGGCACGTCAGCTTTATCAAATAAAAAATAATCAGTTTTCTGCCGGAAGAAGGCCGGTTCGCATCTGCTGCGGACCGGCCTTCTTTTCTGGTTTGCTGTATGGGGCGGAATGGGGGAACGTTCTTCCTTCGGGTCGTTTTATTCAGTGTCTTCCTCTTCATAAGGGATATATTCGCGGGATTCTCCGATTCCCTCATCGTAGAAGTATGCCGGTTCCCGGGGCGTTTTGTTTACATGGAGCTGAAAGACGTCGAACCGCTGGTAGGCTCCTGCGATATCGTGGATTCCCTTTGCCGTGATTTCATTTGCAATGTCGCAGTCGGCGTAAATAATTCCTTCCTGGTTGTTCTCAATCGATGGGCAGCACGGCTGTCCGTTAGGGCCTGCGATCATGGTGAGGGCCCAGGACTGGTTGTGGAGCCATTCCTTTAAAGCGGGATCGCCCATGGACATCTGCTCCATGGCATCCTCATCGAGGGAGGCGGAAGAACAGATATTGAATACCTTTGCCTCAAATGCGTGAGCACAGGTACGGACGCGCAGGCAGTCGGCGTAGTTGCCTTTTTCTCTGCTGGTCGGCCAGCAGGGAGGATAAACGGAGATATGTACCTGCTCTCCCTGGGCTACCAGGGCGTAACGGGCCAGAGTATTGGAATTTTCGCCGCAGATCAGGGAACCGATCCGGCCGATCTCCGTATCATGAATATTGAGCGAAGAGCCGTCGCCGAACGACCATACCAGCTTTTCTCCCCATGTGGGAAGAAGCTTTCTATGGTGGCCGATCATGTTGCCTTCCCGGTCGAACAACAGGGTGGTATTCCACATCGTCCCAAAGTTGGACGTGCTCTTTTCGCAGATACCGACGGATAGGAAGATGCTGTTGTCACGGGCAATTTTCTGCAGTTCATGAAAGGCAGGTCCTGGAACGGTGACTGCATTTTCAAACAGTCTTTTGTAAAATGGATGCTGGTCTACCGGCGGCAGGAACAGGCACCAGAGCGGGAAGGTAGGAATAAAGGATTCTGGGAATACTACGAGATCCGCGCCGTTATCTTTTGCTTCCTTTGTCAGGCGTGCGACTTTCTGAATCGTCGCATCGCGGTTTAGGAATACGGGAGCCGCCTGAACGGCCGCGGCTCTTAATTTAGGCAGTGTATCACCGATTGTGTGAGTAATTTCTTTGACTGCTTCTTTTTTAGACATAATATCTGCACTCCTTTTCTCTTTGTTGTAAGTTTGAATTGTTATATGAGCGGCGGATTATCGTACCGCCGTTTTTCTACGGGATCAGTCCCAGAATCTTCCAGTAGGGCACGCTTGCGGTCAGCGCCAGAATGCTTACGATGTGGAAGACCAGACAGAACGGCACCAGCATGGTATGGCTGAGTTTCTCATCTCCGCCCGCCGAGTTGAACGCGGCGAGAAAGTTGATGTTCTGATACTTGGTAAAGTACGGGTATACCACGCAGTAGGACGCCATGGCCGCAATCCATGGACTCATGCCTGCATGGAGACAGAACGGAGTCAGGATTACGATAAAGAGCGTGTAGCAGGTGGTCATATCTACGATGATGAAACGTGCCAGCAGGGCGACTGTGGCAATGACAAAGACGAATAAAAACGGATTGCTGATGAGACTCGCCATGGAGGCTCCGAAGGTATTACCGAGCCAGGTGTCGATTCCCACGGTGGTGATGGCGTTGGCCAGGTTGATGGCGCCGCCCATAAATGCGATAATGCTCCAGTTGATACGGCTGTTATAGTCCTTCGGCGTAATGACGCCCAGGGCCAGCAGCGTGGACATGCCTAATACGGCTGTGATGGCTGCCGGAATGTTTAAGGTGCGTTCCAGAACCCAGAAGAAGATACAGGCAACGAGCACGATCAGCGTGATCTTTTCATTTCTCGACATGGGGCCTAAGTCGGTCAGCATCTTGTTGACGTCTTCCTTTGTCAGCTTCGGAGCCTGTGTGGGCCGGTAAAGGATCCGGATGGCGAAGTAGCTGGCAATGGTACAGATAATGAGCCACGGGAGCATGGCGCGCAGCCAGAACATCCAGCTGAATTGGGCCTGTACATTTTCCGGGAGTAGTCCCATGATGATGTAGGAAAAGAAGGAGGCGCTCAATACCGCCTGGCTTAACAGCGTATAGCCTGCGTACATGGCGGACCACATGCCGGCCATGCCCTTGGAGCGGTCCTCGAATCCCAGTTTCTCGCCGATGTCGGTGGCCATGGCGCCTACGATGGACACCTTGGCAATGGTGGAGGGAATAAACGGGCCGATGATGACACCGGACCCCAGCAGGGCCAGAACCTGCCCGTTAAAGGTCGGCGGGCAGACGCGCATGATCCAGAGCGCGACTCTTGCCAGCAGTCCGCTCTTCGTTACGGCGGCGCCGATTCCCATGGCCGCGATGAGCAGCCAGACCGTGGTTCCCGAGAAACTTCCAAATGCCGTCGTAAACGGCACAATTCCTAAGAGAACCCACGTACAGCACATGATGAAGATGCACACAAAATCGGGGATTGCGTTGGTCATCCAGTTGATAATAGCCCAGATTAACAGACCCATTGTCCACATCGCCTTCTGTTCCAGCCCCCCGGGTGCGGGAATCAGAGCGATGCCAAGGCCCACAGCGATGGCGACAGCTTCGCTTATGAGCTTCTTTTTTGTCTCTTTTGTCATGATAAAAGTACCCCTTCCTTCAAGAAATGAATGACTGGGCACAGCCGTCAGTACTTCTCCGCAGCAGCAGCATCCCCCCGGATAATTATGGTTCCTCCTCTCTTTTGCCCGATAGATTTGCGATAAAAAGTAAGTATCTGTGCCTTCTCCCAATTGCATACTGCAATAGTGACAAAAATATTTGCTATATAAGGAATTATATGTGCAAAACGCCATAATGTAAAATACTAATACATTCATAGACTTATGCCTTTTTTGTTATGTATCAGGGGAAATGATTGATGCTGCAGGTGATATGAATGGAGGTATGATAATAGCCTGAGGCAGAAGCCCCAGGCCGGTGTTGGTGTGTCTATTTTTCAATTCGCCCGGCGAATTGGTGCGAGCGCCCATCATGCCCTGCATGACATAATACCTTGGGGCGCTCTGCACATCCGCCGGAGGCTTCGACATTCAGAAGTGAATTGCACCACCACTGAATAAAATTTGCCTTAACCGCCACCTAAGAGGTGGGGGAATCTGCTTGTAAATGTTGGAATGTCTTAAAATAATCCTGAACAAAGTCGCGGAACAGGATTGCGGCAGGAGAGAGATATCCCTGTGCACGCCAGGATAAGTTGATGTAGCGTCTGCACTGCGGAAAGGAGATGGGGACCAGAACGATGTTCTCCGTGCCCATGCCCTGCCAGGTGATGGAGGGGATGAAGGAGATGCCGATGCCCGCGCGGATCAGTTCCCGGACGGTCTCCGGGCTGTCGCTCTCCAGCACGACGGACGGCTCGAAACCGGCTATCTTGCAGAAGGTGTCGGTGATGGTTCGCAAGCTCTTTCCCTGCTGGAGGCATATGAATTCTTCGCCCGCCACCTCGCTTAAGTTTAAGTTCTCCCGTTTGGAGAGCGGATTGGACTCCGGCAGGGCCAGGAGAATCTCTTCCTCGATCAGGGAGGCGGAATGATCCTGCGTGCACGGCTGCATGGAGGAAAACAGGGTCAGGTCGCATCCGTCGGGTTGATTCTTGGTTAAGTCTTCCTGGATAATCTGAAGCCGTATGGAAGGATATTCATGTTTAAACGCCATGACCAGTTCCGGCAGAAGCTTGGAAGCCGCATAGAGGGAGAGCGTTACGGTACGGCTGCGCTCCCCGGCCGCATCACCGATCTCCTGCTCGATGTCTTTCAGCTCCTGTAGAATCCGGTTCGTATGCTTTAAGAGAATCTCGCCGTAGGAATTCAGGATAATGTTCTTCCCGGAACGCTCGAACAGCTGGACTCCCAGTTCCTTCTCAAGCCGGGAAATCGTGCGGCTTAAAGAAGGCTGTGCTACGTGGAGTTCTTCGGAAGCCCTGGTGATGTGCTGAAGCTCCGCGACTTTCTTAAAATAAGTAAGAGAATGAATGTCCATGAATACGCCCCCTTTTATAACAATATAGATATCATTATGTAACAAAGTATATATTGGACGTTATAAAAAGTCAATGCTATTATTTTTTTATCAGGAACGCATTTTAAGAAAGGGGAGAGCGCATGATTTGGAATAAAGAACGCCGTTCAAAGGCGGAACGGATGGAGAAGGCCGCCGGTTATGCAAGGGGAAAACGAGTCGGGACAGAAGAGATCGTTCCATTTTTAGAGAGTATTTTAAGGCCGGGTGACAGAGTTGTTCTGGAGGGCTGCAATCAGAAGCAGGCTGCATTTTTAGCAGAGGCGCTTAAGGAAGTGAATCCGGAAAAAGTCCATGATCTGAATATGATTATTCCTTCGATTTCCAGGGATGAGCACCTGGATATCTTCGAAAGAGGGATAGCGTCGGAGATCAATTTTTCCTTCGCCGGGGTACAGAGCAGGCGGCTGGCGGAAATGGTGGCGGAGGACACCGTGAAAATCGGGGCCATCCACACGTATCTGGAGCTGTACGGCAGGTTGTATGTGGATTTGACGCCCAATGTCTGCCTGATTGCTGCGGACAAAGCGGACTCAAACGGAAATTTATACACCGGCTACAACACGGAGGAGACGCCCATGCTGTCGGAGGCAGCCGCATTTAAGAGCGGGATTGTCGTCGCACAGGTCAACGAGATCGTGGGAGAGGGGGACCTTCCTCGGGTTGATATTCCGGGCGGCTGGGTGGATTATATTGTGAAGGCGGACGAGCCGTATCCCATGGAACCATTGTTTACCAGAGATCCGGCCCAGATTCAGGAGGCCCATATTCTGATGGGCATGATGACGGTCAAGGGAATCTATGCAAAGCACGGTGTGGAAAGCCTGAATCACGGCATCGGCTACAACGGCGCGGCGATTGAACTTCTGCTTCCTACTTTTGGAGATTATCTGGGACTGAAAGGGAAAATCTGTACCAAATGGGTCTTGAATCCCCATCCCACTCTGATCCCGGCTGTGGAAGCGGGCTGGGTGAAACAGGTATGCGCCTTTGGCGGAGAACTGGGGATGGAGCGGTATACCGCTGCGAGACCTGACATCTTCTTTACCGGAAAGGATGGCATGCTCCGGTCCAACAGGGCGGCCGCCCAGGTGGCAGGGCTCTATGGGATCGACCTGTTCCTGGGAGGCACACTCCAGATGGATTATGAGGGAAACTCCTCGACCGTGACGGGCGGACGGCTCAGCGGCTTTGGCGGTGCCCCCAACATGGGAAACAGCACCGGCGGGCGCCGCCATACGACAAAAGCATGGCGCGACATGGCTCCGCTGACCGGTTCCATGGCCTCCGGGCGGAAGCTGGTGGTTCAGATGACAAAGAGCCAGAGCAAATACGGCCCGGCCTTTGTGCCGGAACTGGATGCCGTTCGGATCGGCAGAAAGGCCGGCATGGATGCGGCTCCTGTCATGGTCTACGGAGAGGATGTGACTCACGTGGTGACGGAGCAGGGAATCGCCTATCTCTACCAGGCGCAGAACGCAGAAGAGCGCACGAAGATGCTGGGGTGTATCGCACAGGGAACGCCGGTGGGCTCCATGGTGGGCAGCGGGGAGATCGAACGTATGCGGAGAGAAGGAAAGGTAGCGTATCCGCAGGATCTTGCCATCTCACCTGACGCGGCGAAGCGTGAACTCTTAGCGGCGAAATCTTTGGAAGAGATTGCCGATCTGTCCGGCGGTTTATATCGTGTGCCGGAGCAATTTAGAAAAAAGTCTGAGTGACGGTCTGGAGGGAAAGGGAGTTGGCTACAAAAAAACAGGAAGAACTGTTGATTTTAAAGGATAAACTACGTAAGGGAGGCGGTGAAAAGGCTATAGAAAGACAGCACTCGGCCGGGAAGATGACCGCCCGTGAGCGGCTTCTGGCGCTGTTTGATGAAGGAAGCTTTGTGGAGACAGGCTTATTTGTGAAACACCGCTGTACGAATTTCGGCATGGAGAAGAAGGCGTCCCCGGGAGAGGGCGTCGTAACAGGCTATGGAACGGTGAATGGCAGGCTTACATATGCCGCTGCCCAGGATTTTACCGTGATAGGCGGTTCTCTGGGAGAAATGCATGCAGACAAGATTGTAAAGACGCAGGAGGCAGCCATGAAGACGGGAGCCCCCATGATCTGCATCAATGACTCGGGGGGAGCGCGCATTCAGGAAGGTGTGGATGCCCTGGCGGGCTATGGACGTATCTTTTATAACAATACTATGGCTTCCGGGGTGATTCCCCAGATATCCGTGATCATGGGACCGTGCGCCGGCGGCGCTGTGTACTCGCCGGCCCTGACGGATTTTATTTTCATGGTAAAGAATACGAGCCAGATGTTTATTACCGGTCCTTCAGTAATCGCGGCCGTCACGGGGGAGTCGGTGACAGCGGAGGAGCTGGGGGGAGCGAGGACCCATAATGCGATCAGCGGAGTGGCCCATTATATGGCGGAGGATGAGGGCAGTTGTATCCGGCAGATCAAAGAACTTCTGGGCTATCTCCCTCAGAACAACATGGAGAACCCGCCGGAAATGGATCTGGGAGACGACTGGAATCGTATGGCTGACTCCTTAAATGAGCTGATACCTGAGAATCCGGGTAAGCCCTATGACATGAAGGCTGTCATCGAAGCCCTGGCAGATGGCGGTCAGTTCATGGAATATCAGGAGTATTTTGCTCCCAATCTCATTACAGGATTCATTCATATGGGAGGACGGAGCACAGGAGTGATTGCAAACCAGCCAAAGGCCATGGCGGGCTGCCTGGATATCAATGCCTCCGACAAGGCCGCGCGTTTTATCCGTACGTGTGATTCCTTTAACATACCGCTCCTTACACTGGTGGATGTGCCGGGATTTCTGCCCGGTACGATGCAGGAGCACAATGGAATTATCCGTCACGGCGCCAAGATGCTGTACGCTTATAGCGAGGCAGTAGTACCAAAGATAACGGTAATCACGAGAAAATCATACGGCGGGGCCTATATCGGAATGTGCTCCAGACATCTGGGAGCCGACGCGGTCTTTGCGTGGCCGGATGCTGAGATTGCAGTAATGGGAGCCGATGGGGCTGCTAACATTATCTTCTCCAAAGAGATAAAGAACACTTCCGACGGAGTGTCCAGGCGGAAGGAAAAGATCGCCGAGTACCAGGAGGCAATGATGAATCCGTATGTGGCTGCTTCCAGAGGATATGTGGATGACGTCATCTTGCCGGCCGAGACGAGAAAACACGTTATCAGCGTGCTGGAGGCGTTCCGCGGCAAGCGGGTTCAGAAAATGCCGAAAAAGCATGGAAATATTCCACTGTAGGAGGTGTGTCATGTTTGGTGATAGTGTGACTGTGGCGGATACGCTGTTGATTTCCGGATTCAGTATAATGATTGTGTTTCTGGTGCTGCTTCTGCTCTCCTTAATGATTGATTTCTGCGCCTGGCTTTTAAGACGGCGGGAGGGTGTGCCTTCCTCACAGGAGCCCGGCGCCGGGCCGACAGCTGGAAACAAAAGCGATGCGGTACTTGTCGCTGCGGCGGTTGCTGCATATCTGGCGGCGGATCCGGACGAAATTGTGGTGCGGAGAATTACCAGAGTGGAAGACTATGACAGCGCGTGGGCCAGAAATGCTCGACAGGAATCCATACGATAAAGAACAGGAAAAGGAGTTAAAACCATGGGAATAAAAATATTTCGGATCGTGCTTGACGGTGTGGTTCATGAGGTGGAAGTGGAAGAGATTCACCGGAATGCGCAGGACGGTGGTTATGCGGCGCCGGCGAGGCCTGTTTCGCAGAATCAATCCGCAGGAGGAACTGGAGCAGCTGCAGAGCAAAAGAGAAACGGCGCCTCCGCAGGCGGTGAAGTGATCACCGCGCCTCTTCAGGGAATCGTTCTGGGGGTTCCGGCAGCTTCCGGACAGACGGTAAAATGCGGCGAAGTGCTGGTCATCATCGAGGCAATGAAGATGGAAAATGAGATTATCGCCCCGCGCGACTGCACGGTGACCTCCATCATTACCTCAAAAGGCGCTTCCGTGGCAGCAGGGGATCCGCTGCTCGAAATCTCTTAAGGAGGCTAAAAGGATGAATGGAATTTTACTGGAGTTCTGGAAGAGCAGCGGATTTTCACAGCTGTTTCAGTGCGATACCGTGCTGTTTGGCCTGCATATGCCCGGCGAACTTATTATGATCGCAATTTCCTGTCTCTTTCTCTATCTGGCGATTCATAAGGGATATGAGCCTTATCTTCTCATTCCCATTGCGTTCGGTATGCTTCTGGTGAATCTTCCGAAAACCGGCCTGATGGCCGCCGCGGTGGGGGACGAAAATGGAGGCCTTCTATATTATTTATACCAGGGAACCAATTTAGGAATCTATCCGCCGCTGATCTTTCTGTGCATCGGCGCAGGGACGGATTTCGGTCCGTTACTGGCCAACCCGCGGAGTCTCCTTTTAGGGGCAGCGGCCCAGCTGGGAATCTTCTTAACCTTTATCGGAGCGATTATGCTGGGCTTTGTGGGAACGGAAGCCGCGTCCATCGGAATTATCGGAGGCGCGGATGGGCCGACGGCGCTTTACTTAACCAGCAAGCTGGCCCCGCATCTGCTGGGAGCCATTGCCATCGCGGCTTATTCCTATATGGCGCTGGTACCTATTATACAGCCGCCGATTATCCGTCTCCTCACGACAGAGAAAGAGCGGAAGATCAAGATGGAGCAGTTGAGAGCGGTCGGTAAAACGGAGAAGATCGTATTTCCTATCGTGGTAACCTTATTTACGGTCCTGCTTCTGCCGTCGGCAGGCGCGCTGATCGGCATGCTGATGCTGGGGAATTTAATAAAAGAATCAGGCTGTGTCCCACGCCTCGTGGATGCATTACAGAATTCCCTGATGTATATTATCTCTGTCTTTCTGGGTATTACTGTTGGGGCAAAGGCCAGCGCGGACGCATTTCTGCGGGTGGATACGTTAAAGATCATTGTTCTGGGCCTGATCGCATTTTCGGTGGGAACCGCCGGAGGTGTACTGCTTGGCAAGGTGATGTGTAAACTGTCTAATGGCAGAGTGAACCCCATGATTGGCGCCGCAGGCGTTTCCGCGGTCCCGATGGCGGCCCGCGTGGTACAGAAGGAAGGCCAGAAATACAACCCCTCCAACTTTTTACTGATGCACGCCATGGGCCCCAATGTGGCCGGTGTCATCGGCTCGGCGGTGGCGGCCGGAATGCTCCTGCTATTTTTCCAGTAGCAGGAAACGTCGTTCTCTGATCCGTATGCCCGCCTTTCCTTCCCAGGGCAGACCGGTGAGAGAGACAGTATGTATGGGAACTATATTTGCCAGTAGATTCTGGCATCAATCCATTGTATAATAAAATCAGCCGGCAGGTCATGGTATGGCCTGCCTTCTGATTTTATTTTATTGGGAGGAATCCGGAATTCAGTTTTCTTACTATGGAAGGAATTTAATTATGTCAGAGAATAAAAGTGGTTTGGAAATAGAGATGAATACAGATACGGTGTCCCCCAACGGATTTCTTCCGTACGCCCTTTCTAAGGAGATCGTCCGTGCATTGGAGCTCCTGGGGTATCACGAACCAACGGAGATACAGCGGGAAGTGATCCCTGCGGTTCTGGAAGGAAAGAATGTGGCGGCACGGTCCAGGACGGGGACGGGAAAGACGGCGGCATTCGGTATTCCGCTCTGTGAAAAGATTGTCTGGGAAGAGAATCTTCCGCAGGCGCTGGTTCTGGAGCCCAGCAGGGAACTGGCGGTCCAGGTGAGCAGCGAGCTGTTTCACATAGGACGAGGCAAACGCCTGAAGGTCCCGGCGGTCTTTGGCGGCTTTCCGATTGATAAGCAGATACGCACGATCAAACAGAAGTCTCACATTGTCGTGGGAACTCCGGGCCGCGTCATAGATCTGATTCAGAGGGACTGTTTAAAACTCACCGGGATCCGGTATCTGGTCATCGACGAGGCGGATCTCATGCTGGACATGGGGTTCCTGGACGAGGTGAAACAGATCATGGCTCTTCTGCCGAAAGGCGGAACTGTTCTTCTGTTCTCAGCTACACTGGATGAGAAGGTGCGGCTCCTGGTGGATGAGTATATGGCGGACGCCGTCATGATTGCCCCGGAGGCGGATACAGAGGAAGAGGAGCCCGCGATCTCCCAGGCGGTATACCGCACGGACCAGGAAGAGAAATACGACCTGCTGAAACAGGTTCTGATTCTGGAAAACCCGGAGAGCTGCATGATATTCTGCGGAACCAGAGAGATGGTAAATGTGCTCCTTCAGAAGCTTAAGAGAGACCGGATATTCTGTGGGATGATTCATGGAGAAATGGAGCAGAGGGAGCGTTTAAAAACAGTGGACGCTTTCCGGAGAGGCGGATTCCGCTATCTGATCGCAACCGATGTTGCGGCCAGGGGGATTGATTTCGATAAGATCGATCTCGTAGTGAATTATGATTTCCCGGGCGGCCGTGAGACCTACGTACACCGCATCGGCCGGACAGGAAGAAACGGAGAAAAGGGGAGAGCCGTAAGTCTCCTGTGTGAGAACGAGGAGCGGATGCTTCATATGGTGGAAGCCTATATGGGGCGCGAACTTCCGGTGACTTCATGCCCCGAACCGGATGAGGAGATGACGAAGGCCTTTTGGGCGCGTCAGAGGGAGAGGCGGGCTCCGAAAGCGCAAAAGGGAGCCGCCTTAAACGCTGGAATCACGCGTCTTTCAATCGGGGGCGGGAGAAAATCGAAGATGCGCGCAGTGGACATTGTGGGGACGATCTGCAATATCGATGGGATTGGGGCGGAAGATATCGGTATTATTGACATCAGGGAAAGCCTGACATACGTGGAGATTCTAAACGGTAAAGGTCAGGAGGTACTGGAAAAGCTTCAGGAAAAACCAATTAAGGGCAGGCTGCGGAAAGTGAGGATCGCGCGCAGATGAGTATGACGCTGGTGGATATGGCATGCATTACGCTGCGGGTGATGTGCTGCTGCTGCGTATTCGCATTTTTCCTGTTTTTCTCATTCAAATCGCGGCTGCGGCTGGGATACTGGAGGTCGGCTGCACTGTTTCTGTTTGATATAACGGTGACCGCGGCAGTTACCATCCTGTTTCTCGTTCCGGGATCGCCGCTGCGGGAATATAACATTTATGGGATATGTCTGTGGCTTCTGGTGTCGGTGGTGGTATTCCGGATTGTGATAAAGGGCAGCGCCTTTGAAATCCTTTTTATAGTGCTGGTGACGCTGAATTTATATGTAAATATTGTGGCGATTGCAAAGGTGATCGGGAATCTGCTGAACCTGGATTCCGCGGCGGAGACGACGAAGATGGTGCTGGTTCTGGCCGTTTTGGCGGCCTATACGCCTCTTTTGCGGCTTTTAATGGCAAAGCTGTATAAGCAGGTGATTGATTTTCGGCTGTCACTTTCTTTCTGGAACTATATCTGGATTATTCCGGCGCTGACGTACTTGATATTCTATGTGAAAATTGTCAATGATTACTGGATAACCGGGGTCCATACGGGGCCGGGTGACGTGGTTTTCGTGATTCTCTGGTCGTTTGCCACCTATGCATTCTTTTACGTGACGCTGCAGATGTTAATTCAGGCGTACAAGGGAATTACGGCGGTACAGCAGGCGGAAACGGTTTCGGCCCAGCTCACGCTGCAGAAGGAGCAGTACGGTAAACTTCTGGAGAGCATCGAAAAAACGTCGCGGCTGAAGCATGACTGGCGGCACCATCTCCTGTCCATCAACGGATTTGTGGAGGCGGAGGATATAAAAGGGCTGAAGGAATATGTAAAAGAGCTGATTCCGGAGTATATAGAGGGAACAGAGACTTCCATCTGCCGGAACCATATTGCCGATGTCATACTGCGCCATTACGCGGCGGCAGCGGAGGCAGCCGGGATCCGGCTGGATATCAGCGCGGATCTTTCGGAGATACCGGATGTTTCCGATATGGATTTGTGCATTATTTTCGGCAATCTTTTAGAGAACGCGCTGGAGGCGTGCAGCGGTATGGAGGACGGCGCCGGTCATGTGGAGATTCAGGCGGAAATGAGAGGGAAACAGCTGGTCCTTCAGATTCAGAATACATATCAGCGGGATGTAATTTTAAAGGATGGGAAGTATTACTCCACAAAACACAGCGGAGTGGGGATTGGTCTCTCCTCCGTGGAGAAGGTTGTGGATAAGTATCATGGAATCATGCGGGTCAGCTTTGACGGCGTAATTTTTAAGGTCCAGATTCTGCTTTTCTGAATAGGATGCCATTAGAACATCATATCAGATGGGAGAAATCTATGAATCGAAGAGTACTGTTGGAACCGGCGGCGGAGACTGTCTGTATTGAGAATTCAGTTCCGCCGCTGATTTTTGAACTGCCGCCGGAAGAGGGACGCCGGGTGCTGGAGAAGGCCCAGGACGCGCCGGTCTACATGTATCCGGCCCAGGTGGAGGCTTCCATGGTCGAGACAGGCCATTGGGGAAGCATTCCCGTATACCGGGTAACACCGATAAACAGTGAATTTGCAGAAAATGTGATTTTCTACATTCACGGGGCCGGATGGGTATTCGGGAGTTTCCATACGCATGAGAAGCTGGTGAGAGAGCTGGCCGCCAGGACCGGCTGTACGGTCATTTTCCCGGAATACACCCGGTCTCCCGAGGCGTGTTATCCGACCGCCATTGAGCAGTGCTACAGTGTACTCTGCCAGCTGCCCCAGCTGTTTGAACAGATGGGAAGAAGGCTGAATGGTAATACATTGACCGTGGCCGGAGACAGCGTGGGCGGTAATATGGCGATCGCCATGACGCTGTTCTCCAAATACAGAAGGGGGCCGGCTATCCACAAGCAGCTTCTCTATTATCCCGTGACCAACGCCTGTTTCGATACGGCGTCGTACTGTGAGTTTGCGGAGTGCTACTATTTATACCGGGCGGGCATGATGTGGTTCTGGGATCAGTACACCACATCGGAATGCTGCAGAAACCAGATCACCGCATCTCCGTTAAGGGCATGTACCGATCACCTTACCGATCTTCCGCAGGCCATGATCTTAAACGGCCAGGCGGATGTGCTGAGAGACGAGGGTGAGGCCTATGCCGAAAAGCTGCGGGCGGCAGGCGTGTCAGTGACGGCGCTTCGTTTCCAGGCGATCATCCATGATTTTGTCATGCTGAATGCGCTGGATCAGACCAATGCGTGCCGGGCGGCGATGGACGTTTCCACGGAATGGATCAACAGGAAGAATATGGAGTGGTACCAGGACAACGAAGAGCGGTCAGCAGATCAGTGATATAGGGAGAGTTCCCGTTTATGTATGAGTATTTCTGCGTAAACGGGAACTCACATGGTGAAAGTGTGTAGTGAATGCACAACGAATAAACATTTCGTAAAATGCGCGATCAGGATAAAATGACATGGAGGTATGTTCAGTTGAATAGAAATACATATTTAAAGCTGCGTCTGGAACGCCAGCATTTTACAAAGCCCGCCGGGAAGAAGGAATATGGAGTGCTGTTTAAGCAGATGTCTCCCGTACTCTGCGTATACTGGAGCTGTCCGGGCTCTCCGCCGGAGCTTTTATACCGCGCGGCATTTGACGACAGGAAGTATTGCTATAAGATGAGGGGAAGCCGTACTATTTTGAAGGGAAGATTCCAGAATGGTAATATTGCCTACATTTATGCGGACGAACTGGAGCTGTTCGCGGCTGTCTATCGGAAGGACAAGCCTCTTACGGATACGGAACTGGAACTCTTTGAACTTCTGAACCGGGAAGGCCCGATGACGATCCATGTGATGAAGGAGTTCACGGGTATGCTGACGAAGGAGATCACGCCCGCCCTGCACCGCCTGCAGGAGAAATTCCTCGTATTCGAAGATCAGGCGGACAGCGAATGGGATCGCGCCTGGTATCCGTTCGAATCTGAGTTTCCCGATGTGAATCTGGAACGGTATACGAAGGAGGAGGCGGAAGAGGAACTGGTAAGGCGGTTTGTGTGGCTGAATGTCTGGATTGACGCGGCCATGGTGAGGTCCTTCTACAGGCTTCCATTAAAGGAAATAAAAGGCGTGCTGGAACGGCTGGAATCAAATGGAACGCTGGCGCCGTATGAAGGGGGATACGTCCGCAGAGAGGACTTACAGCTGCTGGAGGGGGATCCGTCTGATACAGTGGAGAATGTACCAAAGGAAACGGAGAAACATTCCGTTTTTATTCTCCACAAAAATGATTTTCTGGTGAAGTCCAATGAGCATTGGCTGAAGGATACATTTACACACCCGGAATACGATGTGCTGGGATATCTGCTGATTGATGGTGCGTTTAGAGGATGCCTGCTGGGGCATTTCCGGAACGGGCCCTTTGAGCTGGAGGATGTGGCGCTATGGACAGAAACCGGGGGAGAGGAACCGGTTTGCCTGAGGAATGAGGCTGCTGATGGATTAAAGGCGGCATTAAAAGAGGATATTCTAAATGCAGTGGAGCTTCTGTATGATCCCGGGATCAGCCCGCTGAAGCGGTATATGGGGGAAATGCTGTAACAGTTCAGATGGCGGGAGAATATTTCAATTCGGGCTTGACTCTCACACTGTGGTACGGTCTATAGTGATATTGAGCTCAAAAACACATATATGTGAGGTGACAAAATGTTGAAGATTGGTGATTTTTCAAAGCTGTCGAGAATCAGTATCCGTATGCTGCGCCATTATGATGAAATCGGCCTTATGGAACCAAGAGTAGTCGATCCCGCCACCGGTTACCGGTATTATGGGGAGGACCAGCTCTCCGTGGCGGGGCAGATCCAGAGCCTGAAATCCATGGGATTTGGCCTGACGGTTATCCGCGAAATCTTAAACTGCTGCGGCGGACCGGAGGAAATGGAAAAGTTTCTCCGGGTTAAGAAGAAAGAGCTGGAGGACCAGCTGGGCGACATCGGTACGAAGCTGCAGCTTCTTGATAACACCATCGAATGGATCAGAGAGGATGGAAATATGATGGATTATCAGGTAACGTTAAAAACTCTGCCGGAGAGGTATGTCGCAAGTGTCAGAAAAGTGATTCCGGCCTACGACCAGGAGCATATTTTATGGGGAATTCTCCATGGGGAGACGGGCAGTCAGAATCTGCAGATGGCATCCCCGGTGTATGGATTGGCTGTCTTCCACGATGAAGGTTACAAGGAGCAGGATGTGGATGTGGAGATTCAGATTTCTGTTGCAGGAACATATAAGGACACGGAGCATGTGAAATTTAAGACCGTGCCGCCTGTGCTGATCGCTTCCGCTACCTACCAGGGAAGCTATGCACAGATTACCAGAGTCAACGAGGCGGTAGCCCGCTGGATTCACGACAACGGTTACGAGTACGATGGTGCTTCGTTCTGCATCTACCATGTCAGCCCCCACGACACATCGGATCCGGAGAAAATGGTGACGGAGGTGTGTTATCCGGTGAGGAAGAAATAGTTAAGGAAACAAAGGCGGCGCCAGCAGAATCTGGGTCAAATCGCCGCTCAGCCGTATTTCCCATCCATCAAAGCTGGAGGGCGGCTTTAAAAATGATTCCCGGTCCGTCTCGGTCAGCTGCCGGTAGGGAGGAGCCGCCTCGGCTATTACGATGGGAATGCCAGCGTCGTTGGGGCTTACATAGCCGGAGCTGTCAATCTGAATCCTGGAACCGGCGGCCAGCGGCCCTACGATCCTGACGATGGAGTTTTGCGAGGAGAGATAGACACCGTTTGTGATGACCCGTGTGTTTTCGGCCCGGAGCTCTCCGCTGTTGTAGATGCCCGGTGCGTACAGGGCGGCGGTGTTCGTGCCCTCACCGCCGAAATCCCCGGTTGAGGAGAGGGTGACGCTGGACTGCTCTGCGTTATAGATGCCGCCTCCCGCGTCCGAGCTGTTTCGGCTGACGGTGCCGCCGGTGATCAGCAGGGCTGCGCCGGTATCGTTGTAGAAGCCGCCGCCGTAGACGGCGTGGTTATCCAGGATTTCACCGCCGTTCATGGCAAATACACTCCGGTCACGGAGCCAGACGCCTCCGCCGTAGCGGGAGGAACGGTTGTCATGGACAGATCCGCTCAAGAAGGTGAGACGTGACTGCCCGGAAGCGGCAATACCGCCTCCGCGGGAGGAGGCCGTGTTATGGTTTATCTCGGTCCCGTTTAACGTTATGACGGCAGGCAGGTCAGCGGCGGTGTTCTTAAACCACAGCCCGCCGCCGGACCCGGAATCGCCGCTTTGCGCCGTATTGTCAGACAGGCGGCTATCAAGAAACGTCACGGCTCCGCCGAAATTCGTGAGCAGATAGATGCCGCCTCCGGTCCCCGCGGTATTGCCGCTGACAGCAGATTCGGTGATCAGGAGGTCCGCCCCCGCGGTGGGCGCCAGACAGCAGATGCCGCCCCCCGTCCCTGCGGCCGTATTGGCGGCAATTGTGACGCCATCCGTCACGATCATACGGTCTCCGCAGTTTGCTCCGTAAAAGAAGACGGCGCCTCCGTGAACGGCGGTATTCCCGGAAAGAACGACTGATCCATCCAGCACGAGAAGCGAGGGCGCGCTGTCTCCCGGCCGGTATCCCGAAAATGAGATGCCTCCGCCTGTAAAATGCGAAACATTGTCCGTGATCCGCGCCTGTTCCATGACAGCCAGGGTGCCGCCGAGGCAGGGGATTTCGGAAGTGAAACTGAGTCCGCCTCCGTTCAGAGCCGAATTGTGGTCGATCACGGCCTGGTCTGAGATGGAGATGCAGTCGTCGGGACTGCTTAAGGAGACCGCCGCCCCGCCGCCGTTTGCCCGGGTGGAACAGCCGGTGATCCTTGCGCTGCCGTTCATTTCAAAGCGGTTCGTACAGCCGGTGCCGCCGCAGATCCGGACTCCGCCGCCGTCGCTGTAGGATCTGTTATTTTTTAACACGGACTGCGTATCCAGACAGAGGGAGCCGTCCGTCACGCAGATGAGGGAACGCGCCAGCACGGAAGCCGGATCATGGTCCTCCGAACGACCGTCGAGGGTGATGTTTGCAAGCCGGAGGGCGCCGCCTCCGAAGATCCGGAACAGAAAGCCGTCATAGCCCGGATCCTTGAACAGCGTATGAAGGGAATACGGCGCAAGACTTTCTATCGCAACATCATACAGGATATTCAGCTGGGAAGTGAGGGGGAAATCAGCGGTTATCTGTATGGAGGGTTCCTGACGGTACAGCGCGGCGGCCAGCTGTGCCTGATTCGATACGTGTGCCATGTTGCTTCACCTGCTTTCTCATAGATATATCATTTTATGCGGAGGCCGAAGCTCGTGATACCGGAAGGAACAGGGGAAATTGTCATTTTCAGTCCGGGATGCTATAATAGAATCCATTAAAGAATAAATAAGAATTGGATAAAAACTGGATTGGGGAAATATGAAAAAAGTCTGGAAAATGGAACGCTACCGTAACGCGTCCATTCAGAAAAAACTTACTTTATCGACTTGGCTGGTGGCAATTATACCGATTATGATAATTTTTGCCATCGTTTTTTTCGTGTTTATAAATGTCAGCGTGGAGAATTCAAAACGCCAGTCTCAGATGCTTTTGGACAAGACGGTGGAAGAACTGGATTCGTATTTCGCACAGGCACAGGAGGGCATGAATCTGATGGTAACGGACATCAATGTACAAAATGCCATTGATGATTACGTGACGGGAACCTATAAGGAAAAGCTGGATTTAAGGGATTTTATCAGGAACCGCCTGACCAATATGAGCACTGTGGGAAGACGAACAGGCGCGATATCCATCTACATTAAGGAGGCCGATAAGACGTTTTCCAGAGACTTTTCCGACAAGGATCTATCGGCGGCCTGTGCCGGTGCGCCCTGGTTTGAGGCACTGCTGGCGGGGGATACATCCTTTGTCCGGGAGGACGGAGATTCCCTGCAGGACGGGAGGCCGGTCTGGATTCTGGCGTCCAATATAGTCAGCGTCAAGAACGGAGAGGTACAGGGTCTGGTCTATGTGGAGCTGGATAAACAGAAGATGATTCAGCCTTTTTACGATCTGGTGGAGGGCAGCGGGGATGAGATCATCTGCAGTGGAAACGAGATTATCTCCGACTCCTACAGGGAAGGCGGCCATTTCGTCCCGGTGTACTCCCATTCCTCGGCTCTTGGGCAGGACGTGGAGTTCCGGCTTCAGTTAAAGGAACTGCAGAGAGGCTACGGCGCGGCCCTGATTTATTTCCTGATCGGCATGGTAGTCCTTATTATCCTGATCTATCTCAGCGACAAGCTGCTGGCGGACTGGTTTTCCAGGAGAATCATCACGCTGCGGGATGCGACGAGGGAGATCGCCACAGGGAATTTAGACGTGGTCGTCTGCGATGATCATCCCGATGAGATCGGAGAACTGGTACAGAGCTTAAATACCATGGTAAAGGATATGAAGCGCCTGATTGAAAGCGAGTATCTGGTCAAAATTGAAAGCCAGCAGGCTACTCTTAAGGCGCTTCAGAGCCAGATTAACCCTCATTTTATCTACAACACGCTGGAGAGCATCTCCATGCTGGCGCTGATTCGGGATAATTATGAGATTGTGGATATGGCACAGGCATTTTCCATGATGATGCGCTATTCCATGGAGCCGTCCACCCTTGTGGCGGTCAGAGAAGAGGTCGAGAATGTGCGGAATTTCGTGACCATACAGAAAATCCGTTTCCCGGACCGTTTTCTCGTGGAATACGCAATAGATGAGGAGTGCATGGCGGAAAAGATTCCGAGACTGACCATGCAGCCGCTGGTGGAAAATGCATTTAAACACGGTTTCGAGGATACGCCGGAGCACAAGCGCCTGCTGGTTTCCGTTTTAAAGCGGCGTGGGTTCCTTGTAATCAGGATTTTTAACGACGGTATGGCGGTTCCGGCAGAGCGCATCGCCAGAATCAGGGAACTGTTAATGCCGGACAGCCAGGAGGAGACTCTGGATTGTTTTGCGCTGCGGAATTTAAGCAGGCGCCTGAAGCTTCTGTTTGGGGGAAACAGCCGGGTGACGCTGCGTTCGGGAAATGGAATTGGAACGATTGTTTCGTTGAGAATTCCGCTGCGGAAAGAGGGGGAAGAGGACGATGATAAAGATTTTGATCTGTGACGATGAGGCGATCATACGACAGGGGATCAGAAAGATTCTGGAGAATTTCTACGGGGATATCGAGGTGAGGGAGTGCGGTGACGGCATGGAGGGTTATAAGACCATGGCTGTGTGGAATCCGGATGCGGTCATCACGGATATCCGCATGCCGGTGTTGGACGGGCTGGCCATGATCGAGAAGGCGCTGGCCGCGGGAATTACGACCCAGTATGTGGTGATCAGCGCGTATCGGGATTTTGAGTATGCCAGAACGGCGATCCGGTGCGGAGTGCGGGAATACATTTTAAAGCCGGTCAACCGTTTTGAACTGACAGACTGCACCTCGCGCCTCCTGGGGATCAGAGAGCAGGCGGAGACGAAGGAAGAGAAGGGGACGGTGCCGGAGGAGAGCGGAAGCATCGGCAGGGCGGTCCAGTACATAGAAAATAATTTTTACCGCAACATCAGCCTGGAGGAGGTCAGCCAGGTGGTTCACATGAACACGGCCTACTTCTCCACGCTGTTTAAAAAACAGACGGGGAAAAAGTATATCGATTACGTAACGGACTTACGCATGGAAAAGGCGAGAAAGCTGATTTTAAATACAGATTTAAAAATCGTGAATATCGCGGAAATGGTAGGATACAGCAGCACAAAGCATTTTGCACGAATCTATAAGGAGAAATACGGAGTCACACCTAATGGGGAGAGGTAAAGTGCACAATAATCATGCATAATAAACTTAAAAACTATAAAAACAGCACTAAAACAAAATTTTGGGTCCCTTCTCTTTTGATCAGCCTCTGTTATAATGAGAGTATAAAAGTTAAGCGGAATGAAGCAAACCGAAATAGAAAAAAGGAGGATTTTTTTATGAAAAAAACGCTTGCTGTTGTACTGTCAGCCGTAATGGTCAGTGGGTTAGCCTTAAGTGGATGCGGAGGTAACAACACATCAGCTACCACCGCCGCGCCGAAGGAGACGACGACTGCCGCACCGGCGGAGACGAAAAAGGAAGAGACGAAAGGGGAAGGCGCATCCGGAGAACAGGTGACGATCACCATGAGCAACTGGCTGGAGGCGGAGGAAGCCACTTCAGATATTTTCAAAGAGCTTCTGAATGATTTCATGGCGGCCAATCCCGACATCAAGGTGGAGTCCCAGGCGATCCCGTTCAACCAGTATAAGGATCAGGTCTTAATCGCAGGAACCTCCGGCAATGCAGCCGATGTCATCATGGGAAATTCTCAGATGATGAGCGCATTTAACGGAGCGGGAATCCTGGCAGAACTGGATGATCTGGCCTCCGGAGATGTGCTGGACGATATTTATCCCGGCTATTTATCGGGAACGACGTATGGCGGAAAGGTAAAGGCCTTATCCTGGGCACCGCATCCCATCGCCATGTATTACAATAAGGACTTATTTACCAAGGCCGGTTTAGACCCGGAAAAAGCGCCGGCAACATGGGAAGAGATGACGGAAGCGGCCAGGGCCATTGCTAAGCTCGGAAAAGACGATGCAGGCAATACACTCTATGGCCTGGGAATCCCAACCGGCAAGGTAGCCCACACCGGTACCGTGTTTAACGGCATTTTCTATACGTACGGCGGTCATTTTGTTGACGACAGCGGAAACGTTGATTTAAATAACGAAGGCAATGTGGAAGCGCTCACGTGGACCAAACAGCTGGTGGATGAAAAAGTAATTCCGGCAGGTCTGGAAATCAAGGATTTAAGAGGTTTATTTGCATCAGGCCAGATCGGCATCATCTTCGATGGCGATATGGGACGCAGCGCATTCAGAAGCAGCAGCGGACTGGGAGAGGATTTTGACAAGAAGATGGGAATCGCCGTGATTCCGACAGGAAAGACCGGACGCAGTGAGACGGTGTATACAGAGCATCAGCTGGGTGTATTTGCAAAATCAGAGCATAAAGAAGCAGCAGTCCGCCTGGTGGAATATTTAATCGGAAAGGATGCCATGGTGAAATACCACAAATCCAACGCAGTGCTTTCCGCAAGAAAATCCATAGCGACTCTTCCGGAGATGAACGAAGATTACTTCATGGAAGTATTTAACAAACAGTCTGAGACGGCCAGCCCGCTTCCGGCTACCAATGCGATGTTTGACAATGCCATGAATGAGGTGACAAAGGCGATCGAACGGATCGTTGTCAATAATGAAGATATTAAAACCGTACTGGAAGAAACCAATAAGACGATCAAAGAAATGTACGGTCAATAAGAATGGAACTGAACTCATCAGTCTGAACGATCACTCGCCCGCACTGCGCGCGAGCCACCGTAGCAATCAGGAGCGGCTGCAGATCATCCTGCATCCGCTCCCTTTGTATCTATTGGAGGTTGTATTATGGGTGAAATAACGCGAAAAAAGAAAAAAATTAACTGGTTCATGGTGATGCTTCTGGTACCCGCTCTGGCGATGCTGACAGTCACCATCATCATCCCGGTTTTTGTAGTGGTTGGAATGAGCTTTTTTCATTACAATCTGCTTGATATGGGTAATATTAGATGGAACAATTTTTCCAATTATAAAGCGGTCTTTACCGACTCGGAGTTTATCAGGACCTTCGGGAGAACGCTGGTCTATGTGTGCGGGACGGTCATCGCCCAGTTTTTTATAGGTTTGGGGGTGGCGCTGCTGCTGAATAGCGGAAGCCTCAGAGGAAGAAAGGTGTTCAGAAGCCTTTTATTCCTTCCGTGGACGATCCCGTCGCTGGTGGTGGCGGTCACCTGGATGTTTATCTTTCAGCCGCAGTACGGCATTGTCAATTACCTTCTGGGTCTGGGGGATTACAGCGTCCTGGGAAGCCCGAAGACGGCCATGCTGGGCGTTATCATTTCGGCGGTATGGAAACAGATGCCGCTGATGATGATCATGCTTCTCTCCGGACTGCAGACCGTGCCGGAGGACTTAAAAGAGGCGGCGGAGATCGACGGAGCCACCGGAGCACAGAAGTTCTGGTGCATCACAGTGCCGTGCATCATGCCGGTTGTGAAAACGGTGACGCTGACCTCCATCGTGTCGAATTTCCAGATGTTCGTTCTGTTCTTCACCATGACAGGAGGCGGTCCGGTCCGCGCGACCACTACGCTGCCCCTGTATACGTATGAGACGGCATTTTCGGGCTTCAATCTGGGCAAGGGCGCGGCCATCGGTGTCTGCTGGCTCGTGTTCCTGGTAATCTTCTCTACGGTTTATAACAGGGTTCTTTCTTCCAAAGAAGTGGAATATTAGGAGGTGGGCAAATGAAGAAGAAAACTTATCGGAAAATTCTTATGTATGCGGCGATTCTGGCCGCCACGATCTGCTTCGTATTCCCTATTTACTGGATGCTGCTCACGTCCTTAAAGCCCAATGAAGCGATTCTGCGTCTGCCGCCCCAGTTTCTGCCGGTAAACGCCACGCTGGCCAATTACAAGGGGATTTTAACCGACGGAAAATTCCTGATTTTCTATAAAAATAATATTATCGTCTCGGGAATTACCACACTGGTGACGCTGACGCTGGCAGTGCTGGCGGCCTATGCATTTTCCCGGTACCGGTTTAAAGGCGACAAGTTCGTGATGATGCTGTTTCTCTCAACGCAGATGTTTCCGGCCATGACGCTTCTAATCGCTCTTTACAACATGTATTTCCGTCTGGGCCTGTTAAATACGTATACGGCGCTGGTTCTGGCCTGCTCCACCAATGCGCTGCCCATGTCGGTATGGATTCTGAAAGGCTTTTTTGATACGATTTCCAAGTCCCTGGAGGAGGCGGCTTACATCGACGGCTGTTCCAAGGGGAGAACCCTGGTGCAGGTGATACTCCCGCTGGTTAAGCCGGGAATTCTGGCTGTGGGCCTGTATTCCTTCCTGATTTCCTGGGAAGATTTCCTGTGGGGCTTAACTCTGGTGAATAAGACGGAGATGAGGACGCTGGCCTCCGGTATTGCCATGACGTACCTGGGGGAATACAACTACGACTGGGGCCGTGTTATGGCCGCCGCCGTGGGAGCCGCAGTTCCGATTCTCGTGATTTTTATTTTCCTTCAGAAATATATGATTGCCGGTCTGACGGCCGGTGCGGTGAAAGAATAGGAGGCAGTTTATGAAACAGAGACAGAACATTGTATTTTTCTTTTCCGACCAGCAGCGGGCGGATACGCTGGGCTGCAACGGCCAGCCGCTTCCCGTATCGCCCAGGCTGGATCAGTTTGCTCGTGGGGACGCGGTGAATTTTGCCAATGCTTTTACGCCCCAGCCAGTCTGCGGACCGGCCAGAGCCATGCTCCAGACGGGACTGTATCCGACACAGACCGGCTGCTACCGCAATGCGGTTTCCCTGCCGCTGGATCAGAAGACGCTGGCTAAATATCTGCGGGAAGCCGGATACCGGGTGGCTTACGTGGGGAAATGGCATCTGGCATCCGATGAAGATGAGAACCATTATGAGACGGTCCCTGTGCCGGCCGAAAGGCGCGGAGGTTACGACGACTACTGGATGGCGGCCGATGTGCTGGAATTTACCTCCCACGGATACGGCGGATATATCTTTGACAAGGACGGAAATAAGCTGGAGTTTACCGGATACCGGACCGACTGTCTGACAGATTACGCGGTGCGCTATATTGAGGAGTATGAAGATGAGAAACCATTTTTCCTGATGGTTTCCCATATCGAACCGCATCACCAGAATGACCGGGCCGATTACGAGGGGCCGGACGGAAGCCGGGAGCAGTTCGCCGGATTTGTACCGCCCTCGGATCTGGAGCCTGGGAGGGGAGATTGGGAACGGTTCTACCCAGATTATCTTGGCTGCTGCCATGCCCTTGACCGGAATTTTGGCCGCGTCGTGGATGCGCTGAAGGAGAGAGGGATCTACGAGGATACCATGGTGATATACGGCAGTGACCATGGCTGCCATTTCCGCACCCACGCAGATGAGGTGGCGGAAGGCGGATATGATGACTATAAACGCAACAGCTTCGAGGGAACCATACACGTTCCGCTGCTGATCAAAGGGGCTGAATTTGAAAAGGGAAAGCGGGAGGAGAAGGTGGTAAGCCTTTTAGACCTGCCGAAGACGATTCTGTCTGCCGCCGGATTCGATACAGAGCTTCTGGGACTCCAGGGGCGGCCGCTTCAGGAGGCGTGTAATCCTGACTGGGAGGAGGCAGTCTATATCCAGATCAGTGAGAGCTTTGTGGGCCGCGCACTGCGCACAAACCGGTATAAATACGTGGTTCACGCCCCGGACCGCGATCCATGGAAGGAGAGCGGAAGCCCGGTTTATAAGGAAAAGTATCTGTTTGATCTGGTCAATGACCCGTTGGAAAAGGTGAATCTCGTCGATGACCGGGCGTATGAAGAGATAAAGAACGCGCTTAAGGAGAGACTGATCAGCTTCGGTGAGGAGGCGGGAGAAGCGTTTATCGTAGAATGTTAATTGGAGATTTTAAGTGAATTGTCAAGGCGGCAGGAGAGCGGGTGAGTTCTTTTGCCGCTTTTCTATTTCACAGGAAAGTTCGTCCTATAAAATAGAAACCCTCCGGGAGGATGCACACTTCGCGCCAAGGAAATATGGTTGCTGAAGCAACCGCGCGCCGGCGCGCCGGACTCTTTGTTCCAGAGAAGCATCGGGAAAATACTTTTAAACATAAAATCAATCATTTGAGACAGGATAAACAGCAGAGTCCGGAATATCTGTTATACTTGGATAGAATAACTTTATGGTGAGGTACAGCGTTAAACTATAGGATTCAAAAGTACAAGCGCAGGAGGAAATGAAGTATGGAACAGAACCATGGCAGGAACAGCCTGTTGGAAAAGGAACTGAAGAAAGGCGTTGTTAAGTCTACCGCTCCGGTCGGACTGATTATAACGGCCCTTGGTCTGGGGATCGTGATGATCATTGGGAGCTATCTGATCAAATATATCCGCGGGCCGCTGCCGCTGAATGAAGTTTATAACACCGAACAGGTTAAAAATGAATATGTGACGCTTCATGTTCAATATGTGCTGGATTCATTTATGGAAACCTACAAGACGCGCAGTGGAATCAGGACGAAGTCCGATACCTATTATCTCATCCTGGATGAGGAGCTGGGAGCCATACCGGTGCGTTCCTCCGTTTCGAGGAGTGAAGAACTGGAACGGATTATGGATGAAACCTGGGATTATTTGAATGGGGTCCGCGAGGCGCCGCCTCAGGGAAGCACTATTACCGGAACCATGAAACGAATGAAGGATGAAGGCGAAAAGTATTACCAGAAAGCTCTGGATTACTACGGGCTGGAGGGCAGCGGCGGGAATTACTACCTGTGGGATGGACTGCTGGACAACCAGACGCCAAGCAGCGCCATGATGACGACTGCTTTGGGCACTGTCCTTATGTGCCTGGGACTCTTCATTTTGTCCAGGCTGTTCAAAAAAGGCCACATAAAGAGTATCCAGTCATTTTTAGACAGCCATCCGGAGGTAACCATGGATTATCTGGAATCTGATTTCCAGAGCGCGGAAAAACTGGCCGGCCGCTTCTGGGTCGGGAGGTATTTTACCTACGGGGCATACGATAAACCGGAGATACTGTCTAATGAGGAGATAACCAGGGCGTGGTATCAGGTGAGAAGTGTTGGGAGAAGTTCCGTCCAGGAACTGGTATGTCTTACCAGAGACGGCAGGGAACACAGCTTCTCCATGAACCAGAAGACAGCGAATCAGGTAATTTCGCAGTATCAGACTATTAATCCTGAACTTGCAAAGAAGATGGGACTCCGCGACAAGGCCGTAATGAGCGGCGGCCTGGAGGATAATTCATGACAATATACGGTATTTCCGTGGGTAAAGCCATCGGCGGGAGATAAGGAGGCAAAAAAATGGAAGATTATTTTAAGCGTATGAATGAGGAATACATAAAGAAGAATTACCCGGAGAGATCCGTTTTTAAAGCATACAAGAAAAGCATGGGAAGCCGCGGCAGGACCAGCTGTATTATTATGGGGCTTTTTATGGCAGGAGGCCTCGCAGGGCTGATCTGGTCCGTCAGGAAGACTCTGGAATTTATGCAGACCGGGGATGATGAGACCATGAAGGTTGGGATTGTGATTGGAATCTTCTTCCTGATCGTGACGCTGTTTTTCGGAGGAATCCTCTTTCTTGTGACAAAGGATATGAGAAGAAGCATGGAAGAATGGATCAGCAGAATTGCCGCGGCAGGTGGCTGCAGCGAGGGAGAGATGCGTGAGTTTGATAACCAGGCTGTAGAGCCGGACAGTCTGATCGTAAATCTTCTGGGAAAGATAAAGGCAGTAACAACAGGTCAGAAAAGCGGCATACTTACCAGGGATTATATTGCGCTTTACAACAGCACCAGCCTTGGCGTATTAAAAGTCAGCCGGATCACAGGCGCGTACTTAACGGACAATGTCTATGATGTGAAAGTAGGCAATTCCATAAAACAGGCCCATTATCTGACGATAAATCTCATCACTGCGGATAAAAAGAATATTTGGGCGGAAACCTCCAAGGAAGCAGGACGGGCACTGCAGGCCATTCTGATGGAACGCTGCCCGGAGATCGATACCGCCGGCGGGGCAGTGCTGCCGGAGTCAGAGATTGCGATGATGAAGAGATAGTGTTTGATAATCCACTTGCATTTCCGGCCTTTGTCTGCTATACTGTTACCCGGGAATGAGGTCTCCCATGGTAGTGTAATATTTACCAGAACCGCTTATGACAGCTGATGGCTTCTGCATTGTGCAGGAGTCACCAGCTTTTTTTGTGTCTGTCCTGCAGGTCAAACACGCCCTGAGAGGCAGCCATTTAGCGGTGCTGCGGGCGGAAACAAAATACAGGAATTCGGAGGTTGCAACGTATGCTTACAAGTTTATCACTGGTTTTTCTTCTGGGAATGCTGCTCAGCCGGGCATTTCAGAAAATCAGACTTCCCGGGCTGCTGGGAATGCTGCTGACGGGCATGATATTGGGGCCATATGCCTTAAACATGCTGGATGGATCTATTCTGGGTATTTCGGCGGATTTGCGCCAGATTGCGCTGATCATTATCCTGACGCGCGCCGGTCTGTCCCTGGACATTCAGGATTTAAAAAAGGTAGGGCGCCCGGCCGTGCTCATGTGCTTTGTGCCGGCCTGTTTTGAAATAATGGGAATGATCCTTTTGGCGCCGCGGCTTCTGGGAATCTCCGTATTGGACGCGGCCATCATGGGAGCTGTGGTGGGAGCAGTGTCTCCGGCCGTGATCGTTCCCAAAATGCTGAATCTGATGGAGAAAGGATATGGAGTTAAAAAGAGCATCCCGCAGTTGATTCTTGCCGGAGCATCGGTAGATGATGTGTTTGTCATTGTTCTGTTTACGGCGTTCACCGGGCTGGCGCAGGGCGGAACATTTTCACCGGCCAGCATCCTGTCGATTCCGGTTTCCATTGGAACGGGTATCGTGGCCGGCGGACTGGCCGGGATCCTTCTGGCACTGTTCTTCCAAAAGGTTCATATCCGGGATTCTGCCAAGGTGGTGATTCTCTTAAGCATCTCATTTCTGATGATTGAACTGGAGAACCGTTTGAAGGGATATGTGCCTTTTTCAGGTCTGCTGGCAGTTATGAGCATCGGCATTGCCCTGCAGAAAAAACGGTATGAGGCGGCGGCCCGTCTTTCCGTCAAATACTCCAAGCTGTGGGTAGCCACTGAAGTATTGCTGTTTGTTCTGGTGGGAGCAACCGTAGACATCAGCTATGCGCTGAAGGCAGGAGCCGCGGCCGTAATTTTGATTTTCGGCGTTTTGATTTTCCGTATGGCGGGCGTTTTTTTCTGTCTGCTGGGGACGGATATAAACCGGAAGGAACGGCTTTTCTGCATGATTGCTTATATGCCGAAGGCGACAGTCCAGGCTGCGATCGGCGGGGTGCCTCTGGCAATGGGACTGGGCTGCGGCAAGATTGTTCTTACGGTGGCGGTGCTTGCGATTCTGATCACTGCGCCGCTGGGAGCGTTTGGATTCGAACAGACGTATAAGCGGCTGCTAAAGGCTGACTAAATGAGGATTTGAAAGGCAAAACCGGTATGAAGGGCAGGATTAGAGGAAATGTGGCCGGGATAGGATAAAGTAAATAGAAAGAAAAAATGGAATTGTGATGCTTTGCGGTAAATCGAAAGATTTCCGCAAAGCATTTTTTGTTTTTATGGAAGTTTTAAATCTGTGAAATCATAATTCCCAACATCCACCCCTCTGTTTTTCCAGTATACAAATTTTATTCTAAGAAAATGTATTAATTAGAAGTAAAATATTTAAAAGTAATATTTACTTATAAATATAGTGTAATCAGATAAAATATATAATATATGAGATGTTGACACAAAATTGAAAAGCTGATATTCTGAGAATACATTGAAAGATCTATATTTATACAGGGGTATATTTATGAAGAGAATATTGGGGTTTTATATTCCGGATAAGGAAGAACGAAGAAAACGGGATGATGAAGTGCTGCATCGTTATTTCCGCTACGGAGCAAGGCACAGGGACAGGGTAGGAGAGCTTTTGGAAGAACTGATTCCGGGAGAGAAGCGTGAACATCTGATTCTGTATTATATGCAGATCAAAGACCGGCTGGAAACAAACGAGGCGCGGACATTTGAGGAGGCGGTAAAGCAGATCAGGCGTAAGTATATTATTATTTCAGCGAATGATTCAGTAAACCGATATTACAAGGCGGTCATGGAAGCGGATGCGGCGATACATGAGGATCTGTGCTTTCCATGTGCAGACGAGATACGAAAGATGGTTGAACAGGATGGGAAAAATTATACTGTATGATCCGGAAAAACGGCTCGCTGGACTGGGGGATTCGTTTCCGGCCGGAGAAATGGCGGAGCACAGGACCTTACATACGTTTACGGCAGAAGACCAGCTGCTCTTTTACTTAGAAGAAGTGGACGAGGATGTGGATATTCTGATTGTAAATCTGGTGCGGCAGAAGGATAAGGGAGCAGGGCTTGCAAGAGCATGCAAAAATAGAATTCATCATTTAAAGCTTGTTCTTGTGATTGACCGGCTGGAATGGCCGGAGCATTTATTCGAACTGCAGCCGGACTCTCTGCTTTTCTTTCCCTTGGATCAGGATGATTTCCAAAGAACCATTCTCCGCCTGGAACAGATGGCAAAGCAGGAGTACAAGCGGTGCCTGACACTGGTGACGAAAGGGAAGATATACCGGATTCCATACCAGAATATTCTGTATGTGGAGAGCAGGGGGCATCAGCTTAGCGTAAAGACATGGGAAGAAGAGATACGGGCTTATGGGAAGCTGGATGATCTGCTGAAGCGGCTGCCGCCGTATTTTCTTCACTGTCATAAGAGCTACCTGATTAATTCGAACTACGTCCGTCAGCTGGAGATGTACCGGATACGTCTGGAGGGGAAAGAGGAATGGATCCCCGTCAGTCAAAAATATTATAAGATAATCAAAAATACCCTTCTTGCCGAGGCAGAATGATAAAAATGATGTTTCCGCCCTCGATTTTGCAAAACCCCCCATATAAAAATAACAGGATATATAATGACAACAGAATATAGTTTACCGAGGTTAGTAAATAAAGTTTACTTACTAAAAAGCGAGGAACGCCATGAAAGGGCTGAATCTGTACCTGATCAACGGGATGTATTGGATTACAGCATCTCTGTATCTGCCTTTTATTACGATGTATTTTTCACAGAAAGGGATGGATTCCATGCAGATCGGGATTCTGTCAGCACTCCTTCCGATTGCGTCTCTGACAGTACAGCCTCTATGGGCTGCACTGGCTGACCGGACAGGAAGACGGCGCCGTGTCCTGATTCTGCTGAATCTTTGCTGTGCGGCGGCAGTTCTGCTCTTTCCCGGAACGGGTTCCTTTGGTGAAGTCCTGGGAGCGGTATCCTGCTATGCTTTATTTAACAGTGCTGTGCTTCCGATCTGTGACGCATTGGTGGTGAGTCAGGCGGAAGAGAAAGGAATCAACTTTGCATGGGTCAGAATGTGTGGGACGGTCAGTTATGCAGCTATCGTTTTGGGTACGGGATTTTACTTGAAAAAACATATGAACCTCATGTTTTATGGAAACAGTGTATGCTTTCTGTTATTTACACTGCTCTGCCTGACGCTGCCAAAGGACAGAAAAACTTTGAAAGCGCAGGAGCAGGAGAGACGAGACCCGGAAGCTGATCAAACCGTAAAAAAGGCAGGGAAAGGTCCAACCTTCCAATCGAAGGAAATTTATCTGATCCTTCTCTTCGCCTTTGCCATGCAGTTTGGAATCAACTACTATTCGGCTTTTCTTGGGGTATACCTGCTGGAGCTGGGATACAGCCAGTCGCTTCTGGGCGTGCTGAACTGTATTTCGGCGCTCAGTGAGATTCCCGTGTTGCTGCTGATTCACCGGCTGTCACGCCGGTATAAGGAGACCGTGCTGCTGACGGCGGCTGTAGGCTGCATGGCCTTAAGACTTGTATTGCTGTCCGCCGGGAACGTAGCGCTTATGGCGGCGGCGCAGCTTTTGCAGGGGCCTTCGTATATGGTGTGCTACTTTGTCTGCGTCACTTATATCAACCGCATGGTGGTGCCGGGAAAGATATCCCAGGGGCAGAGCACGCTGGCATTCGTCCAGATGGGGCTGGGCAGTCTGAGCGGCAGCCTGCTGGGCGGAGTCCTGGCCAGTGTGTACGGGATAAAAGAAGGATTTTTGATTATAGCTTTTTTACTGCTGGCCATAACGGCCGCGGCAGGCATAACGGCAGGATGGAGAAGAACGTGAAATGAAGATCAGGAGAATGGGAACACTTCCGGATTGTACCGATGTTCAGGAAGTGGTGATTGCGAACGAATCCGGAATGGCGGCCCATATCATTACTTACGGTGCTGTCATTAAGAATCTGAAGGTTCCGGATGAGAATGGGAATATGGCTGACCTGGTGCTGGGACAGGATACGCTGGAAGAATACAGAAGGAATCCATCCTGCAGCGCGGCTGTTATAGGCCGGGTGGCGAACCGGATCAAGGGCGGTGAATTCCATGTGAACGGACGGGGTTACTGGCTTGAACGCAACGACCGGGGCAATTGTCTTCACAGCGGAAGCGCGGGCTACGCATCGAAGAATTTTAATATAGCAGCTGGCGGAGACGACTGGATTACGCTGTACTGGAAGGATTCCGCAGCAGATGGGTTTCCGGGGAGTGTCTCACTTGAAGTCACCTACCGTGTGACGGCCGATGATGCACTCGATATTCGTTACCGGCTCATACCGGAAGAGGATACGCCGGTAAACCTGACCAATCATGTTTATTTTAACCTGTCTGGCGGGGAGGATGCAACTGTTTTTAACCATGAGATGAGAATAATGGCTGATTTCTTTACGCCGGTAACCTCAGACAGGATTCCAACCGGAGAGATCCTGAAGGTAGCCGGAACGAACCTGGACTTCACCAATCGGAGAACGTTAGGCGAGGTGCTGAACGAAACGTTAGGCCTTGATGATAACTATGTGCTGCGCGGCTGGGGCTACCGGAAAGCAGCGGAGCTGTGGCATGAAAAGAGCGGAAGATGGATGGAGGTCTATACAGACCAGCCGGGGATTCAGATATATACGGGGAATCACTTTGACGGCAGCCTCGCCTGTAAAGGCGGAGTACGCTATGAAAAATATGCGGGTATCTGTTTCGAAACACAGGGATTCCCCAATGCAGTCAACTGCAGCCATTTTCCGGGCTGTATTGTAAAAAAGAACACGGTGTTTGCCTCAAGGACGACATACCGGTTTCATATCGGACCGCAGCCGGAAGGGAATGGAAAATAAAGTGAGGATGATTCACCATGCTGGATGCAAGAAAGGTGAAGGCAGAAAAGCCCAGGAATATCAAGCGAAGAAACCAGAAGGCGATTGTCGCACTGCTTCAGAACAATACGGAGATGACAATACCGGAGATCGCTGAGCGGCTGGAACTGAGCAGGACATCGGCCACTCAGATTGTAAATGAACTGTGCAAAGAAAAGGTATTGAAAAAGGTGGGTATCAGGGACGCGACGACCGCCGGGGGAAAGCCCCCCAGAGTTTTTTCCATGAATGCATCATTCCGTTACACCATTATTGTAACTATAGGGAACGATTTTATCAGTTGTAATATTTCCAATATGAAGTGCCGCGTCATTCAGAAAAGAGTGCAGGATATTGCTGATATCAGCAAGTGGAACGGCTGGAATCTGGCGATGGAGGTTACTGTGGCTGAAGTAAGGCTTCTGCTGAAAGAAAGCGGTATCCGCAAGGAACAGATTTGTATGATGGTAGTGGCATGCGGGGGCGTTGTTGACAGAAAAAGAGGAGTATGTTTGTTTCCTATTGGAACAAAGCGCAGGAACGATTTTCCCGTTTGCGAATTTCTTCGGACAGAACTTCAATTTTCATTTCCAATTATTATTGACAATGTGGGGCGTTTTCTGGGGTATGCAGAGTTGTTAGAGGACCCATCCCTGAATCACAAGACAGTGGCTGCATTATTTATGCACTCTGCGGGCAGCGTGGGAGGCTGTGTGATTGAGAAGGGGGAACTTTTGTATGGCAGGCACGGTTATCAGGGTGAATTTGGCCACCTTCTGGTAGAGACACATCAGGGAAGAGCGTGTGTCTGCGGAAACGACGGATGCCTGGAGAGTATGATGTCACCGGAATCCTTAAGAGCGATCTGGAAAAAGCATGAGGCGGCGTATCCGTCTGTCATCCTGGACCGGCGGAAAGCAGGGGATATACGGGAAGTCTTCCGGGAGGCCAATGGCGGTAATCCGCTGGCCAGGGTCATGGTGGATGAGTTTGCCGTATATGTGGCGAGAGCGATTTATAATATTGTTTTGATGTATGATCCGCAGCAGATTATTTTACAGGGGCTGCTGGCTTACGGGGGAGAATATTTTGAAAAGAAACTGAATGATCTGGTAAGGATTTTTCCTTCCTATGGCAACGCAGAGACAGGGATAGTCACATATTCGAAGATAAGCGATTCAGACGGAGGATTTATAACCGGGGCGGCACTATACGCGCTGAATACCTGTCTGTTTGGTGACAAATACCTTTTTGATATAGAGCAGTAAAGAAACTTTGGGGATTATTAAAATTCACATATAAGAAAAAGGAGGAGGCAGTTATGAGGTACAAGCATTTTAAAAACGCCGATGTATCCGTCTCGGCACTGGCGGTGGGCACCTGGGCGATCGGCGGCCAGAATTATGGCCAGGTTGACCGGAGTGATTCGGTAAGAGCGATCCGGACCATGATTGACCAGGGAGTCAACCTCGTAGACACGGCGCCGTGCTATGGAAACGGTGCGTCCGAGAAGATTGTGGGGGAGGCGCTTCGGGGGATTCCGAGAGATCAGATTCTTATTTCCACGAAATTTGGTCTGATCACAGACGTCTATTCCGGCGAATACATAAAACACGCCAGCTATAAGAGCGTCATGCGCGAGGTGGAAAGCTCTCTGATGAATCTGGAGACGGATTACATCGATTTTTACTACGTCCACTGGCCGGATGTGAACACGCCCATTGATGAAACCATGGCGGCATTAAACACACTGAAAAAACAAGGAAAGATACGGTTCATCGGCGTATCCAATTTCAGTGAGGAACAGATTCTGGCAGCAGAGGAATACGCCGATATCGATGTTCAGCAGCCCCCGTATTCCATGGTAAACCAGAAGTTTACCGGTCTGATGAAGTGGGGATATGAAAGAGGAATCGATTCTATGACCTATGGATCTCTCGGCTCCGGAATACTGACGGGTGCGATCCGTACCATGCCTGATTTCGAACCGGGTGATATGAGATTGACATTTTATGATTTCTTCAGAGAGCCGGTATTTTCTAAAATCATGGAATTTTTAAAGACCATGGACCGAATCGCCGAAGGTCACGGCGTCCCCGTGGCGCAGGTGGCGCTTAACTGGAGTACCCAGAAGGATTTCGTGGGAACGGCGCTCTGCGGTGTCAGAAATGAGCAGGAGGCAGCCCAGAACTGTAAGGCGTTTGAGTGGAAACTGGCCGAGGATGAGATCGCGGCTTTGGATCAGGAACTGGTAAGATTAAATATAGGTTTTTAAAATGGGAGGAAGCATATGAAAAAAACAGTTAAAAAGGCACTTGCATTATCCATGACAGCAGCATTATTTATGACAGCATGTTCCCAGAAGGCGGCGGAGACGCCTCCAGCCACGGCAGGAGGGGATACAGGGACGGCGGCTACAGAAGCGGCAGCCGCGGCCACGGAAGGCAAATCAAAGGCAGAGCGTCCGGTTGCAGGCATGACATGCTATATGTATTCCGATACCCATATTGCCAACGTACGCAATACTGTGTTAAAAGCAGCGGAAACAGGCACTGTTTCTGTCGAGACTTCCGATTCCCAGTTTGATGTGGGCCTTCAGATGAACGCCATGGACGCGTTTGTGACAAAAGGCTGTGAATATCTGGTGATTAATAATATCAATACCAATGCGAAGGATCAGGTTATCGATGTAGCACGCAAGGCGGATCTTCCGATTATTTTCTGGAACACAGATTCTCCTTCGGACGAGGAGATGGATTCTTACGGCCCCTGCTATTTTGTCAGCTCTGCGGCCGAGCAGTCCGGTGTGGTGCAGGGAGAGGCTGCAGCTAAATACTGGAAAGAGCATCCGGAGGCTGACCGCAATGGAAACGGCAAGATGGATTACGTCATGCTGATGGGACAGATCGGAAACTATGATACGGAGATGAGAACCAAGTATTCCATCGATACCGTCAAGGAAGCCGGAGTGGAAACCAACTGCCTGCTGGAGGTTGTCTGCGAATGGCAGAGAGCGAAGGCGCAGGATCAGATGGCATCCGTAATTTCCGCTAATGCGGATGATATTGACATTGTATTTGCCAATAACGATGACATGGCCCTTGGAGCAATTGAGGCGCTGAAGGCAGCCGGATACTTTACTGACGAAAGTAATTACATTCCGGTACTTGGCGTTGACGCGACCAAAGTGGGACTTCAGGCACTGGAGGACGGAACGATGCTGGCAACCTCATTAAACAATCCGGTAACCATGGGGAAATGTATCTATAAGATCCTGGAACTTCTGGAAGCAGGAGAAGAAATCACATCAGAAAATCTGGGATACGATATCGACGAACATAAACGGGTATGGCTGGATTATGTGGCGATAACCAAGGATAATCTTGAAGACGCGGATCTTTCAAAATACGAATAGTCGCCAGTCCTTTTTTGGTGGACCGGTATGATACATACCGGTCCACGCTCATTGTCACGGCTATTTCTGCGGACCGTATTCCGGACGGATGTGCCTGCAGGCCTGTCTGGCGGCTGCCGCAAAGGGATGACCGTATAAACAGAAGCAGGAGAAGACAGTATGGAAGATAAGAGTATCATATTGGAAATGAAAAACATCAGCAAAAGCTTTCCGGGTGTAAAGGCATTGAACGGCGTTTCTTTTACGCTGAGGCCAGGAACGGTACATGCTCTGATGGGAGAAAACGGCGCGGGAAAATCGACTCTGATGAAATGTGCTTTCGGCCTGTATGATCCGGATGAGGGAGAGGTGTATTTTAAAGGAGAAAAAGTACACTTTGATAATCCCCGCCAGGGTTTGGAAGCAGGAATATCCATGATTCATCAGGAACTGAATCCAATCCGCAGAAGGAGCATAGCGGAAAATATATGGGTAGGGCGGATGCCGGAGAAGAAGATCGCGGGACTCTCTTTTATAGACCATAAGAAGATGTATGAGGAGACGAAACGGCTTTTTGACCAGCTTCATATGAACGTAGACCCCAGAACACAGGCGATCGAACTTTCGTCATCTGTGCTGCAGCTTGGTGAGATTGCGCGCTCGATCTCTTATGGGGCGAAGGTCATTATCATGGATGAGCCCACATCATCTCTTACAGAGACGGAGACCGCTACGCTTTTTGAAGTAATCCGTAAGCTGACCTCGGAAGGAATTGCTATTGTATACATATCTCATAAAATTGATGAAATTCTCAAGATATCCGATGAAGTGACAATTATGCGTGACGGCTGCAAGATCGGAACGTGGCCGGCGGAAGAACTGACAGAGGAACTGATTGTTAACCGGATGGTGGGCCGTCAGATGGATAACTGGTTTCCGGAACTTGACAACAAGCCGGGAGACGTGGTTCTGGAGGTCAAAAATTTCACCTCCCCCAATCCAATGTCGTTTCAGGACTGCTCGTTTCAGCTGCGCCGCGGGGAGATTCTGGGGCTGGGCGGACTGGTGGGAGCACAGAGAACCGAGCTGATGGAGGCGCTGTTTGGAATCCGCGGCGTTCAGTCGGGCGAGGTCTATAAGGACGGAAAAAAGATTTCCATCAAATCATCGGCGGATGCCATTGCCAATAAAATTGGACTTCTGACGGAAGAACGAAGGGCGACGGGAATCATACCGGGGGCAAGTGTGCTGGACAATACAGTAATTGCAAAGCTTGGAGAATACAGCAATGTCATGGGAATGCTGGATTTGAAAAAATGCCGCCAGGATACGGACGAGTATATTAAAACCATGAATATAAAAACACCGACCAGGGACACGAGAATTGCCGATTTATCGGGTGGAAACCAGCAGAAGGTACTTCTTGCCAGGTGGCTGTTGACAAACCCGGATATTTTAATTCTCGATGAGCCGACTCGAGGAATCGATGTCGGTGCCAAATACGAAATTTATACCATCATGCTGAATCTGGCAAAGGAGGGAAAGTCCATTATTATGATTTCCTCAGAGATGCCGGAACTAATGGGAATGTCAAACCGGGTGATGATCATGTGCGAAGGGCATGTGACCGGTTTCCTGGAAGGACCGGACATTGATGATTCCAAGATTATGCAGTTTGCCAGCAAGGTGAGTTAAATATGCCGGGGACCGGCGGTGGGTACGTCCGGGCCCGGATAAGGAGAAAGGATTGGTTAATATCATGCAGACGAAGCAGTTTGATATAAAGAAATGGGCGCAGAACAATGCGATCTATCTTGTCTTAATCGCAATTATTATATTGATAACAGTAAAGAATCCGGCATTTCTGTCCCTCCGTGTATTTCGGGATATTTTAATGCAGTCTTCAACGAGACTGATTATGGCAATGGGGTGTATGTTTGTTATTCTGTCCGGTGGTGCGGATCTGTCCGGAGGCCGTATGCTCGGCGCGGCGGCTGTCCTGGCGGGGTCACTGGCACAGATGTCCACTTACGCCAATAAGTTTTTCCCAAATCTGCAGGAACTTCCGATTATCGTTCCTATCATTGCCTGTCTTCTGATGGGGATGGCTATGGGGCTGTTAAACGGAATCGTAGTGGCGAAGCTAAATGTTCCCGCTTTTATTGGCACGTTGGGCGTTCAGCTTATCATTTACGGCGGAATCTCCATTTACTATAACATGGAGCCAAACCGTTCCCAGCCGTTAGGCGGTTTTTTAAAGACATACTCAAAGCTGGGTACCGGTTCCTTCTTCGGTATACCATACATATTAATCATTGCGGTCGTTCTGATGATCGCCTGTCATATCGTACTGAATTATCACCGGTTTGGAAAGACGCTGTTTGCCGTGGGCGGCAATCAGGAGGCAGCCAGAGTCTCAGGAATCAACGTCCAGAGAATTATTATGATCGTCTATATTATCGCCGGAGCATTTTATGGACTTACAGGAGCGTTGGAAGCGGCCAGAACCGGCGGTGCTACGAACAATTATGGGCAGGGCTATGAACTGGATGCCATCGCTGCCTGTGTGGTTGGCGGCTGTTCCGTGGCCGGAGGTGTCGGCGCGGTTCCTGGTGTAGCGATTGGTGTTACGGTATTTACCGTAATTCAGTACGGAATGACCTTCGTAGGAATCAATCCATACTGGCAGAATGTTGTAAAAGGAGCAATCATCGTAATTGCAGTAGCTATTGACGTTCGTAAATATGCAAAGAAACGGTAAGCGTTTCTTCGCGGAGAGGATAACTTATGATTCGATATACACAGGACAGAACGATCGTACTCGGTATGGTTCCGGTCCGCAGGGATATGTTCCCGCCGGAACCGGCAATTGCTTTAAAGGACCGGGTGGTAAAGCGGTTTGAAGAGATGGCGGAAAGTAATGGAGATATCCGTCTGGTAACCATAGATGCGGTGGTCGACGGCGGTATGCTTTGGGATCTTCGTGATGTGGAAAAGGTCGTGGCTTTATTCCGGGCGGAGAAGGTAGATGCGATCGTCTTTCCGCACTGTAATTTCGGACAGGAGGAAGTGGTAGCAAAGACTGCTGCGGAGATCGGAAAGCCGGTTCTCTTATGGGGGCCTAGAGATCCTTCTCCGGAGACGGATCAGTCCGGCAAGACCGGCCCGAGAGATTTCGACACACAGTGCGGAATGTTTGCAACCTCCAGAGCTCTCAAGCGTTACCATGTTCCGTTTACCTACGTAGAAAACTGCTGGCTGGACAGCCAGGTGCTGGACCGTGGTTTTGAAGAATTCCTGCGGGTGGCTTCCGTTGTAAAGGCATTCCGTGGCATGCGGATCGGTCAGATCGGAGTGCGGCCGCGGCAGTTTTTATCTGTCAAGATTAATGAATCGGAGCTGCTTTCCAAATTCGGCATTGAGATTGTCCCGATATGGCCGGAGGAGGTAAAACGTACCGTTGAGAAATTAAAGAGAAACATGCCTCTTTCACCGGAAGGCTGTGAGCTACCTATGGGACAGCAGCCTCTTCCGTTAGAAGAGGGAATGTTACCGGATCCCCGGATTGCCAATATCGTGAAAGAGATTGAGGAAGCCGTGGACTGGTCTTCGATCGGCCACGAGGCAGTGGAGAAGATGGCATATTTAGAAGCTGCCATTATGGATCTTGCCTCAGTGAACCGATGTCAGGCGGTAGCGGTGGACTGTTGGGGCTTCTCCCAGGATTCCTATGGAATTCCAAGCTGTTTTGTGCTGGCGGAGTTGTTTGACCGGGGACTGCCTGCGGCATGTGAGACGGATATTCATGCGGCAGTTGGTGCGGTTCTGCTGCAGGCAGCAGCTAGATACGCCACTCCGGCGTTTATCGCTGATGTCACCATACGCCATCCGGAGGATGATAATGCGGAACTTCTCTGGCACTGCGGGCCTTTTGCAAAGTCACTTGTGAGGAAAGGAACGGTTCCGGCTGTCAGAGAGTGCAAGGGAATGTATGAGATCGAAGGCGGACCGCTTACTGTGGTACGGTTCGACCAGGATGATGGAAACTACATGCTTCTGGCTGATGAAGGCGAGGGAACAGAAGGTCCAAAGACGACTGGAAATTACGTCTGGTTCAAAGTGAAGAACTGGGTGAAATGGGAGAAAAAGCTTATGTATGGACCGTATATTCATCATGTAAGCGGAATTCACGGCAGCTTTGCAAAAGTATTAAAGGAAGCCTGTAAGTATCTGGGCCCGGTCGCACATGACAGCGTCGAGCCCGTGGAAGAGATGTAGGAGGGATATGGAATGCCGTACGTAAAAGTAAAAGAACTGCTGGCAATGGGAAAAAAGAACAATGCATGTGTGCTTGCGTTTGACGCCGCGGATGTCAATATGATTAAATCCGTGATTAAGGGTGCGGAGACCGCCGGAAGACCGGTGATTGTCATGTTGTATCCTGGTATGAGAAATATCATGCCCTTCGGTGTGTTTGCGGAAGTGACCAGATATTACGCAGAACGTGCATCTGTCCCGGTAGGGCTGCATCTGGATCACTGCAGCGATTTTGACATGATTCTTGAGGCGGTTCATGAGGGCTTCCCATCGGTAATGGCAGATGGCTCCGTACTTCCGTTTGAGGAGAACGCTGCATTTACAAAAAAGGTGGTGGAAGTCGCCCGGAATTTCGATGTTGATGTGGAAGGTGAGCTGGGACATGTGGGAACGGCAGCTGATTCCGATGAATTCAGCCGGAAGGAGTTTTTTACCAGACCGGACGAGGTCAGGGAGTTTGTGGAGAAGACGGGAGTCACCTCTCTTGCCGTGTCTTTCGGCAGCGCGCATGGGGTATATAAGAGCACACCGAAACTGGATATCGAACATTTAAAGACCTTGAGCGCCGCTACGGATATTCCTCTGGTTCTTCATGACGGTACTGGTATTCCGGATGACCAGCTGGCGCAGGCCTTTTCCAATGGAATCAACAAGATCAACATCGGAACGGAATTTTTCAATTTAAATACGAGGTTGAATCAGGAATTCTATGCACAGGACTTTTCGAAGGCGGATCCCTTTGGTTTTCCGGAATATATACAGCCAAGGCTGACCGAATATATTGCGGGCAGGCTGGAACTTTCGAAAATCGTATTGTAAAAGGAGTCTGTCATGGAGAAGGTTTATGATGTAATTGGGGTGGAAAATCCAATCATGGATTTTGCAGTGAGCATTGACCGGCTGCCAAAAACGGATTCCATGAGTGTCATGCACGATTATTTATGGCAGTCCGGAGGAAACGCCTCTTCCGCCATTGCGGCGCTGGCCCGTCTGGGGGCGAAGTGCAGTATGCTGGGAGTGGTGGGTACCGACGAATTCGGTACATTCTGCCGTGATGATATGATCCGCCACGGTGTGGATGTCTCTCATTTGTATACACAGGAGGGAGGGACGACCTTTACTATCTGTCTGGCGGAGGAAGAGACAAAAGGCAGGAGCTTTCTGGGGAAAATGGGCGTAAACGGACCTCTGACCGACGTACAGGTTGATGAGTCCTACATCGCAGGAGCAAGGTATATACATACCAGCATGATTGAATGCTCTGCAAAGAAAAAAGCTGTTGAGTTAGCAAGAAAGAACGGGGTTCTCGTATCGGTAGACGGTGGGGCGTATACGGCCGAAGCGGACTTCCTGGTGACAAACTCTGATATATTGATTATATCGGAGGAATTCTACGGCGCGCTGTTTGACGACGGGAATTACGTGGAGAACTGCAGACGGCTGGTTGAGAAAGGGCCGCAGATCGTCATAGTGACGCTGGGATCCAAAGGCTGCGCAGGAGCGGACCGGTCAGGGAATACATTCAGGCTCCCTCCGTTTTCAGGACACAAAATCGTCGATACGACAGGAGCCGGAGATGTATTTCACGGAGGCTTCCTATACGCACACAGTCAGGGCTGGGAGCTGGAATACTGCGCAAAATTTGCAAGTGCGGTATCGTACATCAACTGTACCAGTCTGGGCGGCAGAGTGGGAATTCCTGACCGTGCCATGGTGGAACAGTTTTTAGAGGACAACACGATCGACTACTCCGGTATTGAACCGAGAAAGGCATTCTACCGGAGTGTGATGAAATTTAATAGGGGAAGAGATTTATGAATCGGATTTCTCGAGCTGCCGGAGGTTACAGGCAAAAGGCATTATCTTTGAGACGGAAAAGCTGTTTAGAAAGGAATTCTGGGAACACGGCATGAAGTTCGCATTCTTCCGCGGACCGGATGGGAAACGCCTGGAGATTGCAGAATATTAGGAGGGGCTTCAACATGGACAGAAACTTGTATCAGAAACTATTGGTAAGCTTGAAAGCCGGGGAAAGGCGGATCTGTGCAGACGGAGCAGAGATTGCGGTCCGCAGCTGTTATGACCGGGAGGAAGGCTGTCTCGATCCGAGGACGGAGGCTGCTGCGACGCTGACAAAGGAAGATTTCGAGACGCGGGCTGGCGAGATTGACCCGGAGCTGTTAAGAAATCAGGACAAGCTGCTTGGAATGGATAATCCGGAGGGGCATACCCTGCTGGAACAGCTGCGATATCAGTTCGGCTGGAGGACTCTGGACCGAAGTTCCGGAGTCAGAACCAGATTTGTCTCTATGGATCAGGATGGATACAGAGGTGTGAGGTGGATCTATACACCGGAGAACGGGAAAGCAGAAAAACCATGTCTGATATTTATCCACGGAGGAGGCTTCTTCGGAGGCGATACACTGACCGTGGAGAATCAGTGTAAGCGTTTTGCCGAACTGGCAGATGCCGTTGTTATCTCTGTAGATTATCCGCTGTCGCCGGAAGTGAAGTATCCGGTTTCATTTCACATGTGCTGTGAGACGGTCCGATGGGTATGGGAAAACGCGGGTATGCTCGGCGTGGACAGGACGAAGATCGGGATTTCCGGAGACAGTGCGGGCGGAACCATGGCTGTTACGGTAACTCTCTGGGACCGACAGGAAGGGATTAGCTGCATTTCCTATGCAGGCCTTATCTACCCGTCTGTCGTGTGGGACCCGGATATGAGTAATCCGTACTATGTCTGGAAGAGAGAAATGTTTGACAATCCTGGCGGTAACCGGATTATTGAGGAACAGATTGAGACGACCGGGGCGATGAAAAGAGAAGTATGCGGCTGGTATTTAGAGGATAATGAAGATATCCACACTCCGTATATCAATCCGGTCGAGGGTGATTTTAAGGGATTCCCGAAGACGTTAATTATGACTGCGGAATACGATTACTTAAGACCGGAGTGTGAGCTGTTCACGAAGATTCTGCAGGATGCGGGAGTGAGCGTACGCCATATCCGCTATGGAGGAATTGTTCATGGCACCTTTGACCGTCTGGGCTACGCCCCTCAGGTTGAAGATATGCTGATGGAGATGGCGGCGGATTTCGCCTGCCTGTGAAGGAGGGTACGTAATGAAAGAGATTAAGGTGCGGTGTCTGAGCGATGAGGCGTTTAGAAAATATGGTGTATATCAGAAACTGACAGCCGATGATGAAATGAAGAACAGAGTAATTCCGTGCGGAGATTTTTATCCCGATTTACTGACACTGGATTTTGGAAAAACTACCCTGCCTACGGTCTCCTGCTGTCATGTCTATAAACAGGATCGGATGGTCGTGGACTTTCTGGAATACCATAAATATACGTGTGAAGGCCTGATCCCCCTTGACGATGAGGTGATTATCTATGTGGGCGTACCGGAAATGGGAGAACTGAGGATTGAGAATCTGGAAGGATTTTATGTTCCCAAACACACCTTTGTAAAACTGAATCCCATGATCGTCCATGGAGGACAGTATCCGGTGAATGAACCGGAGGCTCATTTAATCTGTATGCTTCCAGGAAGGACATTTCAGAATGATATGGTGTACTTAAGGATTGAGGAAGAGGACAAAAAGGGCGTACTGATTATGTAGGAGGGAAATGCTCATGTATAAACAGAAGGTTATACTGGGGGTAGCTCCGGTTAAGAGAAGCTTTCTAAGCATGGAGGAAGCTGTTCGCCAAAAGAATCGTTTTATGGCGGTGATCAGAAGAACACTGTCCGAATCAGTGGATATCATTGATATCGATGATATCAGTGAGAACGGAATCTGCTGGAGGACGGAGGAGACACCCAAAATCGTGGAGAAATTTAAGACTGCCGGGATTGATGCGCTTTTCCTCCCGTTCTGTGATTTCGGAGAGGAACAGGCAGCGGCACAGATTGCGGCATCGTTTCATCTGCCGGTGCTGATCTGGGGAGCCAGGGACGAGAGGCCGAATACGGACGTAAGCCGGGGACGGGATACCCAGTGCGGAATGTTCGCTGCGACTAAGGTGCTCAGGCGCCATGGTGTGAAGTACAGCTACATTTATAACTGTGAGACGGAGAGCGATGCATTTGCACAGGGATATGACCGGTTTATCCGAACGGCGGCTGTGCTGAAGGCACTTCGGAACCTGCGTCTGGCAAAAATAGGCGACCGCCCGGTTCCGTTTATGAGCGTCATGACGAATGAAGCCGATTTGATCCGCCGCATGGGGGTTACTGTGATCCCCATCTCCCCTGCTGAGGTAAGCAGACGGGCAAAGGAGATCATGGAAAAGAAAACGGAGGATTTTCTTTCCTACTACAATGATCTGACTGAGCGTATGAACACAGTTGCGATGAGAGAGGAACTGGTGGAAATGGCAGCGGCCACGAAGCTGGCGCTTTCAGAGCTTATGCGGGAAAATGACTGTTCCGTGGGTGCGTTTGAATGCTGGTCCGCCTTTCCTTCCCTGATCGGTGTATGTCCGTGTGTGGCGCTGGGGGAGATGGCGGATGAAGGGTATCCTCTCGCATGTGAGGCGGATGTTAATGGAGCAATTACCCTTGCGATTCTGCGGGCATGCAGTCTGTATGAGAAGCCGCCGTTCCTGGCTGATTTGACAATCCGCAATCCGATTCATGACAATTCAGAACTGCTGTGGCATTGCGGCCCATTCCCCTATTCTTTAAAGGCGGAGGACAGCCCGGCCGCACTGGTGGACGGACAGGAGCGCTTTCGGATGAGGCCGGGTCATATGACCACATGCCGGTTCGATGACGCGGAGGGAAAGTACTATCTGTTTGCCGGGGAAGGCGATACGACGGAAGGGCCGGAAACCAACGGAACCTACGTCTATCTGAAAGTAGACGACTGGAAACGGTGGGAAGAGAAGCTGATGTTTGGTCCATACATTCACCATCTCGGCTGTGCATACGGCTCTTATAAGCCAGTATTAAGAGAGGTGGCCAGATATCTCGATATCATATTTGATGATGCGGATATCCGGGAAATTTATAGCCTGTAAAGGAAATGGTATTATGAAATCTATATAGGATGTCAATTAAATAATTCCCAAAACACAGAAAAGTTCCACTCTTCTCCAAAAAGAGCGGGGCTTTTCTTTATTTACAGAATATTTATAGCAATCACTGGAATCGCCTTGGAATGTTTATACGGAGTGATGATAGAATAAGAATCTGTTACAGAACAGATTAAGGAGGTAAAGGGCATGATGGACATTTGCATGATCGGAACTATTTTAGTCAGCTGTATTCTCATGAAATTGTTCGTAAACTGGTGCGATTCCCAGGTGGATCCGAAGCCAAAGAAATAAGGCGTGTAAGCGAATAAAAGGGAACACGCCCTAAAGATTTACGAATAGACAATTCAGCAGACAAGGAGTGAGCGGTATGGTGATTTTAGGCGTTATCATTGCGGGATTGGCGGCATATCTGGTGTATGCCCTGGTTAATCCTGAGAGACTGTAGGGCAGAAGATATGAGGAGGAATAACTGAAATGTTTCAGATTATGATGACATTGCTTATCTATATGATACTGGTAATCCCCATTGGAATTTATCTGTATCATGTGGCAGCGAAGCAAAAGACGTTTGCAGATCCGGTATTTGACAGGATTGACAATTTGATTTACAGGGTTTGCCGGATCAACCGTGAGAGTATGAACTGGAAGGTCTATGCACTGAACCTTATTATGGCCAACGCGGTAATGATTTTAATCGGATATGTGGTACTTAGAGCGCAGGGGCTGCTGATGCTGAACCCCAACGGAATCGGAGCCATGGAACCAACGCTCTCCTATAATACGATTATATCCTTTATGACCAATACGAATCTCCAGCATTATTCCGGTGAGTCGGGACTATCCTACTTAAGTCAGGTGGCCGTTATAATATTTATGATGTTTACTTCGGCTGCAACCGGTTACTCAGCCTGCATGGCATTTTGCCGCGGTCTGTCGGGGCGGCCTATGGGGAATTTTTATGAGGATATGGTCAGAAATACCACCCGTATTCTGATTCCACTCTCCTTTATTGTCGGCCTGATCCTGATCTGGCAGGGGACGCCGCAGAACTTCCAGACGAATTTCACCGTACATACGCTGGAAGGAAAATGGCAGGATATTGCTACCGGTCCGATCGCGGCTTTGGAATCCATTAAGCACGTCGGTACCAACGGCGGTGGATTTTTAGGGGCAAACTCTTCCACGCCGCTGGAGAATCCGACAATTATTACCAATCTGGCAGAGCTGTATTCCATGATGATACTGCCCGGAGCCTGTGTGATTGCTTTTGGACATATGATAGCTGACAGACCCCGGGGAACCGGTAAAAAAACTGTTTTTGGCAGTCAGGGCAGAACGGTATTTGCAGCAATGGCAATTATTTTCCTGATCGGCATCACCGTTTGCTATACAGCAGAGAAGGCAGGGAATCCCATTCTGGCAGGAGTCGGATTGAATCAGAGTATGGGCTCCTACGAGGGAAAGGAAGTCCGGTTCGGTATCGCCCAGTCAGCTCTTTTTACCACAACGACTACCTCGTTTACCACGGGAACAGTCAACAATATGCACGACACGCTGACCCCGCTGGGGGGCATGGTGCCGCTTCTGCACATGATGCTGAACTGTGTATTTGGAGGTAAGGGCGTAGGTCTTATGAACATGATCATGTACGTAATCCTTGCGGTTTTCCTGTGCGGATTGATGATCGGCCGTACGCCGGAATATTTAGGAAAGAAGATCGAAGGAAAGGAAATGAAGCTGGTTGCCATCTGTCTGATCGTGCATCCGCTCCTGATTCTTGGCTTCTCCGCACTGGCCGTTGCAACGCCGGGCGGATTGGCCGGTATCACAAACCCCGGATTCCATGGGCTGACACAGGTCTTGTATGAGTATGGTTCCTCCGCCGCCAATAATGGCTCCGGATTTGAAGGGCTCGCTGACAATACCGCATTCTGGAACATTACGGCAGGACTGGCCATGTATTTCGGACGTTTTCCGGCAATTATCATTCAACTGGCAATCGCAGGCAGTATCCTTGCAAAACGCAGGGTAAATGAGACAATCGGCACACTCAGAACGGATAATGTGATATTTACACTGATACTCGTATTTATCGTATATATTTTCGCGGCATTGACGTTCTTCCCGGCACTTGCCCTTGGACCGGTCGCAGAACATCTGACGAACTGGTTCCCGTTATAGAGTTGAGTTTAGGAGGCAATTTCAAATGTCAAAAAAGAGACAACAGTCAACAAAGTTTATAACGCGTGACATATTAAAGAGCTCCGTAATCGGAGCGTTTCAGAAGCTTGATCCCAGATATATGCTTAAAAACCCGGTGATGTTTGTGGTGGAAGCCGGATTTCTTATTACTCTGGTTCTCTGCTTCGTCCCCAACCTGTTTGGAGATGTGCAGGCACTTGCCGGTAAGCTTCCAGCAGCGTCCTTAAGAACCTATAATGTGATTGTGACGCTGATCCTTTTTATTACGGTCTTATTTGCTAACTTTGCCGAGTCGGTGGCTGAGGGACGTGGAAAGGCCCAGGCGGAGACGCTGAAGAAGACGAAGAAGGATACGGTCGCCCATTTACTCAGGGACGACGGCTCTGAAACGGAGGTTTCCGCTTCTGAGTTAAAGAAGGGGGACGTGGTCATTGTAAGAATCAATGAGCTGATTCCCAATGACGGAGAGGTAATCGAAGGAATTGCCTCCGTTGATGAGTCGGCCATTACCGGTGAATCCGCTCCGGTTACTCGTGAAGCAGGCGGCGATTTCTCATCAGTAACCGGCGGCACCACGGTGGTGTCCGACTGGCTGAAGATCAGGATAGCAGCGGAGCCGGGCGGCTCCTTTCTCGATAAGATGATTGCTCTGGTCGAGGGGGCATCCAGGCAGAAGACGCCCAATGAGATAGCTCTTAACACCTTGCTGGTCGGCCTGACCATCATATTTCTGATTGTCATAGTCTGCCTCTATCCATTTGCGGTTTACTCCGGTGTTCAAATTCCGGTTGCAACCCTTGTGGCGCTCATGGTCTGCCTGATCCCCACTACCATTGGCGGCCTGCTCTCCGCAATAGGCATCGCCGGGATGGACCGGGTGACGAGGTTTAATGTCATTGCCATGTCGGGAAAAGCGGTGGAAGCCTGCGGTGACGTAGACACCATGATTCTCGATAAAACGGGTACCATCACCTTTGGAAACCGTCTGGCTGCGGATTTTTATCCCGTGGAAGGCATAGACAAAATGGATTTAATCGACCTTTCCGTTCTCGCTTCCTTAGAAGATGCCACTCCGGAGGGAAAATCCATTACGGATCTGGGTTATAAAATGGGCAGCCGCGTTGAAAAATCGATGGCGGGAAAAATGAACTTTATTGAATTTACAGCTCAGTCAAAAATGTCCGGGGTGGACTTATCTGACGGCACCAGGATCCGTAAAGGTGCGGGAGAAGCCGTAAAAGAGCTGGTTTTGGCCGAAGGCGGCAGAATCCCGAAGGACCTGGATAAAATTGTGGAAGAGATCTCGAAACTGGGCGGAACACCGCTTACCGTCTGTGCCGATCATAAAATTTACGGCGTCGTCTATTTAAAGGATACGGTCAAACCTGGTCTGGCGGAACGTTTTGCCAGGTTAAGGGAGATCGGAATCAAGACGGTCATGTGTACAGGAGATAATCCCCTGACTGCGGCCACCATTGCGAAAGAAGCCGGCGTGGACGGATTCATCGCAGAGTGCAGGCCGGAAGACAAGATAACCGAGATTAAGAAGGAACAGGCAGAAGGAAAGATCGTAGCCATGACGGGAGACGGAACCAATGATGCGCCGGCCCTGGCTCAGGCGGACGTGGGGCTGGCAATGAACTCGGGCACACAGGCCGCCAAAGAGGCCGCCAACATGGTAGACTTAGATTCGGATCCGACGAAGATTCTGGAGGTGGTCGAGATTGGAAAACAGCTTCTGATCACGAGAGGTTCCTTAACGACTTTCTCTGTTGCAAATGACGTTGCGAAGTATTTTGCAATCATACCCGCCATGTTCCAGCTGGTGATTCCGCAGATGAACATGCTGAATATTATGAAGCTGACAACCCCGTACAGCGCAATATTGTCGGCTCTGATCTTTAACGCAGTCATTATCCCGAGCCTGATCCCCATCGCCATGCGCGGCGTGAAGTATAAACCGATGCGTTCGGAAAAAATGCTGCTGAAAAATATGGGAATCTACGGTGTCGGCGGAGTGATCGTGCCGTTTATCGGCATTAAACTGATTGATATGATTGTGGCCCCGCTGCTGGCCGTGCTGGGCCTGTAGACTAATGGGCAGAGAACGTATGGAAGGAGATTTGGATGAAATCATTTATGAATTATTTAAAAAATGCATTGATATGCACCATCGTCCTGGGTGTCCTGTGCAGCGTTGTCTATCCGGCGGCGCTGACACTGGCCGGGCAGGCATTTTTCCCGAAACAGGCAAACGGCAGCCTGATTACGGTCCAGGTGGGCGGACGGGAGCAGGTGGTAGGCTCAGAGTTTGTAGGACAGCAGTTCGAGGATTCCCGTTTTTTCCATGGGAGAGTGTCCTCTGTAAACTATAACTGCTACACGGACGAGGAGAAAGAGGACGGCAGCTACGGCGGCGTATCTTCCGGATCGTTTAACTACGCAAACTCCAACCCGGAATTAAAGGCACGTGTGGAAGAAGATATGGCAGCCTGGATGGAGGCGCACCCGGATGTGAAGCAGGAAGACATTCCTTCAGACCTCCTGACCGCTTCCGGTTCCGGACTGGACCCACATATAACGGTTCAGGGCGTGCAGGTACAGGTTGGGGCAGTGGCGAAGGCATCCGGCCTGACGGAAGAGGCGCTTAATAATATCATCGACCGAAACACAACAGGAAAGGTTTTGGGCATATTTGGGGAAGAGACAGTCAACGTGCTGGGATGCAACCTGGACATTGCGGAAGCATTGGGCATGATTACGAGAGAGCAGGGATAGGGTAATGCAGGAAAATGACACGCGCCCTGATCCGGAAGTGCTGCTGGCCAGGCTTAAGGAGGAAGAGCAGGAAGAAGGCGGCCGCGGAAAGCTCAGAATTTATCTGGGCTACGCGGCCGGTGTCGGAAAGACATATACCATGCTGCAGGCCGCCCATGAGGCTGCCGACAGCGGAGAAGACGTGGCAGCAGGTTACATAGAGCCTCATGTCCGCCGGGATACTCAGAAGATGGCCGAGAAACTTGAGACGATTCCGCCGCTGATGGTATCATACAGAGGAACAAAGCTGAGAGAATTCGATTTGGACGCCGCTTTAAAACGCCATCCCCGGATCTGCCTGGTGGATGAGCTGGCTCACACTAACGCTCCCGGTCTGAGACATATGAAACGCTACCAGGATATCGAGGAACTGCTGGACGCGGGAATCCATGTGTGGACGACCGTAAATATTCAGCATCTCGAAAGCTTAAACGACATTGTGGGAAGTATTACCGGAATTACCGTGCGGGAAAAGTTCCCGGACAGCGTGTTTGACTACGCCGATCAGGTTAAGGTCGTGGATATAGAGCCGGAGGAGCTGTTAATCAGGCTCTCAGAGGGAAAGATTTACAAAAAAGAGCAGGCGGAGCGGGCCGTAAACCATTTCTTTACGAGGGAAAAGCTGGCGGCCTTAAGAGAGATCGCACTCCGGCGCACGGCTGACCGGGTGAATCATCTGGCGGTGGAAGAGAAGAAAAATCATCAAAAGACGGGAGACTATTATACAGGAGAGCACATACTCACCTGTATTTCTCCATCCCCGACCTGCGCGAAGGTGATTCGGTCGGCGTCGAGGCTGGCATACGCATTTCACGCGGAATTTACGGCTCTCTATGTCGAAACGCCGCTGACGTCAGGGGCGTCTCTGAAAAATAAGAAGGCTCTGGAAGACAACATACAGCTGGCTAAGGCTTTGGGGGCGAAGATTGCCACGGTATACGGGGAAGACGTCGCATACCAGATCGCCGCCTACGCCAGGATGTCAAACGTATCAAAAATCGTCCTGGGAAGAACGAATCACCGGATCATCCTGGGGCAGACCAAGGGTACCCCGGCGGAACGGGTGGCGCAGTACGTCCCCAACCTGGATATTTACATCATACCAGATGCGACGGCGGCTGGAAAACGGCGTGCGCTGACGATGAGTGACTTCGGGCAGAAAATGACCGCGTATAAACATATTTACATGGATACGCTTAAGATTACGGCGTTTACCTGCCTGGCCACCTTTCTTGTGTTCCGGATATTTGGAATATGGATGGCGCGGGAACATGTGATCATGCTTTTGATTACGGCATTTATCATTGCAACGCTGCTCACAACCGTCAAGCGCCAGTCCCAGGAACTGATAAAAAAGTCTCATCGTCTGGAGATCCTCCTGGAAAATTCTTCCCGGCTCAGAAGGTGCGTCACGATCAGGGATGTAGAGAATGAGGTGGCGGAGCGAATCGTCCAGCTGATGGATTTATCGGTCATCTTTTATTTGCGGGGAGAAGGAGATCATACGCTTTCCTTCAATGGGCCTGATTTTTATCCGAAAAAGGGTGTGGCGGCGTCGGAACTGGATTTTTTTAAGGAGCAGCAGGAGACAGCCACAGCCGGATGGGTGATGAGCAATGGCAAACGGGCCGGATGCAGTACGAGCGCCCTGCCCAGCGCGAAAGCAATCTATCTTCCCGTGAGACTGGATGAGACCGTCTACGCGGTAGTGGGAATCTATCTGGAAGAGGGAAGGGGAATCGCTGAATTTGAGTATGGAATCATCAGTGCTATGCTGAATGAGGCAGCGCTGGCATTCTCGAAACGGTACGGTGATTTCTGGGGACATAATCCCGGTATGTAGGTGAAGCCGAAGAACGGGCAGGCGTCAGCCCCGCTCCGCAGAATGTGAAAAACTCCCGTTATAAAGCGGGAGTTTTCCTCTTATCTATATCAAAGCCTTCATGGAAGTCGGAAGTAAATCACGTTCTCTGTTTATTTGGAGGAACAAAAAACAGCACTTCATGATCTTACACTCTCTTACCGCTCCTGCGGCAGCAGGATAACAGCATACATGGAAAGCTAAGGCAGCAGTCACCCTGCGGAAAGCAGAGTCCGCGCCGGCAAGGAGGATCAAACCGGTAATGCTGTTGTGGCGGCTGTTGCGGAATCACTCACGATAAATCTTCTATAATGATCGGGAAGAAGATCCGCAGGGATTTGTCCTGCTGATATATAGTATGACAGGCTGTACCGTTTGGTTACGGTCGTTCTAAAGAAGCCTGCCCTTCGTCTCCCGCGCGCCGTGAGCCTCCCTCAATTGCCCCTGTTTTGGAGTGAGTATGGTGATTACCAGAAAAAATACTGTCAAATGCCTGCGTGATGTGCTATAATAGAAGTAAATCAAAATTGATGCCTTCGGATGCATTCACTTCTGAAGCATCTTTTTTTATTCTCAGATGAGGTTTTGTCTCGGAATGATCGATTTGGCAGTATCTGTTGGTTGGTTTCAAAGGAGGTAATAATGTATCAGGTAAATGACCGTGTTGTCTATGGAAATTATGGGATCTGTGAGGTAAAGGCGATTGGAAAGCTGGAGATGGATTCAGCAACGAAAGACCGGCTTTACTATACGCTGGAACCGCTGTATTCGGAGAAAAATAAAATCTATACCCCGGTGGATAAAAAGGACGCTTCCATGCGTTGTGCGATAACGGAACAGGAGGCATGGAAACTGATTGACGGAATTCAGGGACAGGAGATGATACAGGTCGCTGATGAGAAGAGAGCGGAACACGAGTACAGAGAAATTATGAAGACAAATGAGTGCACGGGATGGAGCCGGATTATCAAGACCATCTATTTGAAAAACCGGAAACGCCTGGAGACCGGAAAACGGTACACGGCGAAGGACGACGTCTATTTACGTCTGGCCGAAGACTTTTTGTACCGGGAACTGGCTGCCGCTCTTAACGTAAATAGGGAAGATGTGGAATCAATCATATCGGACAGAGTAAAGCAGCTGAACTGATGTGATAAGACTCCCCCGCAGAAAAATATTTTTCTGTCAACTTTTTTGATGGCAAAAAAGCAAAATGCATGGTAAAATAAGAATAATTATGTGCAGTTAAATCCCCCGCAGCGAACTACGGGGGATTTGCCCCGTGAACGGCAGTGCCCGATAAAAAGGGGCATGCTGCCATCAGACGGAACGACAGGCTCGTTGCTCACGGGAATCAACAAAAGTCGAAACAGAGGGACAAGAACAATGAGGTTTATCGGAAGCAAGACATTGCTGCTGGATCATATCAGAGCGGTTGCAGAAGAAAAGGCGCCGGATGCCCGGAGTTTCTGCGATATTTTTTCGGGAACAGCGGCTGTGGCGAGACATTTTAAGCAGTGGTATGAGGTGTATTCCAACGATCTGCTGTATTTTTCATACGTACTGCAGCGCGCTACCATAGAGAATGACAGTGTGCCGGAGTTTGGACGGCTGAAGGAAGAACTGGGCATTACGGACCCAGTGGAGTACTTTAACGGAAAAGAGACCCGGGACATGGAGGACCTGGTGCAGGAGAGACGTTTCTTTCAGAATACGTACGCCCCAACAGGCGGCCGTATGTATTTAAACGATGACAACGCCCTGCGCATTGACTATGCCAGATGTACCGTGGAGGACTGGAAGAACGCGGGACTGCTGGATGAGAATGAATACTACTATCTTGTGGCCTGCATCGTGGAGGGAATCCCGTTTGTATCCAATACTTCCGGTACGTACGGTGCGTATCACAAAAGCTGGGAACGGCGCAGCTATAAGAAATATGAGCTGTTCCGGCTGGATGTGACGACGAATCACAGGGAGAACCGCTGTTACAACGAGGACGGGGCCGAGCTGTTAAAACGGCTGCAGGGCGATATTCTCTACGTTGACCCGCCCTACAATGAGCGCCAGTATCTTCCGAATTACCATGTTCTGGAGACGGCGGCCAGATATGACTACCCGGAGGTTACCGGCGTCACGGGTCAGAGGCCTTATGAGAATCAGAAATCGGAATTCTGCATGAAGAAGAATGTGACCGACGCCTTCGAACGGCTCATCAGCAACGCCCGTTTTCAGCACATCATTTTAAGCTACAGCACGGATGGTCTGATGACGACGGAGGACATCGAGAGAATCATGAAGACGTATGGAAAACCGGAGACATTTCACATTTATGAGATTCCATACAGGAGATATAAGAGCAGAAAGGTGAAAGAGACCGAACGCTTAAAGGAACTGCTCGTTTACGTAGAAAAGCAGGTGGAACCATGTATATAAAGAGCCCGCTGAACTATACCGGGGGCAAATATAAGATCTTAAAGCCGGTTCTGGGCGCATTTCCGCGGCAGATCGGCAGTTTTGTGGATCTGTTTGCCGGGGGCTTTAACGTGGGGATCAACGTGGAGGCGGACCGCATCTTCTGCAACGATCAGATCACGTATTTGATCGGGATGTTTGGCCTGTTCCGGGAGATGGAGACGGAGGTGCTTCTTACGCGCATCCGGGGCCTGATCGCTGCGTACCAGCTGACCCAGCAGAATAAGGAAGGCTACCTTGAACTGAGACGCCACTATAATGAGAGCAAAGATTTGACTGAGTTATTCGTTCTGACCTGCTATGCGTTTAACCATCAGATCCGATTTAATAACAGCCATGAATTTAACTCTCCCTTTGGGACGAACAGGAGCTCCTTCAACGGAAACATCGAGAAGAATTTAACCGCCTTCTGCCGGGCCTTAAAGGAGAAGGATATCGTATTTTCCACTACGGATTTCCGGGAGATGGATTTGGGATTCCTGGGAGAAAACGACCTGATTTACTGTGATCCGCCGTATCTTATATCTACCGGCTCCTATAACGATGGGAACCGCGGATTCCGGGACTGGCACGAGGAGGAGGAGGCGGCGCTCTTAGGGCTGCTGGACCGGCTGAACGGTCAGGGAACGAGGTTTGCGCTCTCCAATGTCCTGTATCACAAGGGACTCTCCAACGATCTTCTCATCGAATGGAGCCAAAATTACCATATCACCTACATCGATAAGAGCTACGCCAACTGCAACTATCATTTTAAGGATAGGGACGCGGTGACGGTGGAGGTTCTGATTACCAATTACGTGCCGGAGGGGGCAGGGGAATAGAAAGCGTCATGCTATGTGACGCTTTTTTTTTATTGACTTTTCGGAGGCCGTCTTCTATAATTACATTAACGATAACATTAACGTTAATGTAAAGGAGCGGAAATGAGAGAAGGAGTGGTTTTCGATGTGGAGGAGTTTAACGTTTTCGATGGTCCGGGCCTTCGGCAGACCGTATTTTTAAAGGGCTGTCCCTTGAGGTGCAGCTGGTGCCACAATCCGGAGGGGTTAAGCGGCGTTCCCCAGCTGATGGTCAGCACCGCCTCCTGCACTGGCTGCGGGAAGTGCAGGGAGGTGTGCCGCCATGAGACGTGTATCAGCTGCGGGGAATGTATTCCTGTATGTCCGCTGCATTTAAGGCGGATTGCGGGTGAAAGGATGACCTCGGGGGAATTAATCCGGCGGATCCGAAAGAGCAGTGATTACTACGCCCGGTATGGCGGCGGAGTGACATTTTCGGGAGGTGAACCGCTTATGCAGGCGGACTTTTTGACGGAAGTTTTATACGGTATTCCGGATGTGCACCGCGCCATAGAGACCTCCGGCTACTGTGAGGAGGACGTCTTTCGGCGTGTGACCGCCCATCTGGATTATGTGATGATGGACATCAAGCTATTTGATGCCGTCCTTCACAAAAAGTATACAGGAGTGGACAATGAAAGGATCTTAAGAAATGCCCGGATACTCTGTGAGGGGGAGATTCCGTTTGTTATCCGCATCCCGCTGATTCCGGGCGTGAATGACAACGAGGAGAATTTTAGGAGTACTGCAAAATGGATCGCAGGGGCCAGGGCACTGATCAAGGTAGAGCTTCTGCCCTACCATAAGACGGCGGGGGCCAAGTATGCCATGGTGGAGAAGGAGTACAGGCCGGTCTTTGACCCGGAACAGGCCGTATGGGTGTCACAGAAAATATTTGAAGAATATGGAATAAGGAGCGAGGTATTATGACAGAGAGAATTGAGAGGATGCGTCAGTTTTTTGTGGTGGATAAGGGGCAGAAGGCCATGTGGCAGAAAGAGGAGAACCCTTACGTGCTGGCGGAGCAGTTTGCAGCGGAACATACTCCGGATGTGGACCGGGCGGCCAGGCGGCTGATCTATGTACTGGATAAGGAAGAGCCGGTTTTATTCGAGGATGAGCGGATTGCATTTACCAGGACGGTGACAACGATTCCGGAGATTTTTACGGAAGCGGAGATGGAAGAACTTCGAAAGGAACACTGGATTCACGAAAAGGGAGACGTGTGTAATATCAGTGTCGATTATACGAAGCTGCTGAATCAGGGCTTTGATGCGAAAAAGGCGGAGCTGGAAGCGCTCAGACAGCAGTTTTCCCAAGTGGGGGAGGCAGCAAAGGCACATTATATAAAGCTACAGATCGATATTCTGGATCATGTGCTTTCCCTTGCTGCCAGATATCAGGAATTAGCCGAAAAGAAAGGGAATGATGTGATCGCCAGGACATTGAAAGCCGTACCGGCGCACGCGCCGCAGAGTTTTCTGGAGGCGCTTTCTATGTTTCGGATCATCCATTTTACGATGTGGTGCGGGCGGAACTACCACAATACGGTGGGGCGGTTCGACCAGTATATCTATCCCTACTTAAAGGCCGATCTGGATAAAGGACTGTATACGGAAGAGAGCGCGCTGGAGCTGCTGGAAGAATTCTTCTTAACCTTTAACCGGGACAGCGACTTATACCCGGGCATGCAGCAGGGAGACAACGGCCAGAGCCTGGTGCTCGGGGGCTTGAATGAAGATGGTTCGGACAGCTATAACCTTCTGTCAGAGCTGTGCTTAAAAGCCAGCCTTGAGCTGAAGGTGATCGATCCCAAGATCAATCTCCGCGTGCATGAGAAGACGCCGCTTGGCACCTACATACTGGGGACACAGCTGACCAGGCAGGGCCTTGGCTTCCCCCAGTATTCCAATGACGACGTGGTGATTCCGGGCCTCATGGAACTGGGGTATAAGAAAGAAGATGCTTACCGCTACGTGGTAGCCGCCTGCTGGGAATTCATCATTCCGGGCGCCGCCATGGATATACCCAATATCGAGGCGCTTTCCTTCACGAAGGCCGTCTCCGACGCGGCTATGGAAAAACTGGAGCAGTGCCGGTCCTATGATGAATTCGAGAAAGCGGTCCGGGATAAAATCGATGCACAGGCCGATGAATTATGTAAACGGGTAAACGGAGTCTACCTTTTTCCCGCTCCGTTTTTATCCCTGATGATGGATGGCTGCTGTGAAAATGGAACCGATGTGTCCCTGGGATGCAAATACAACAATTACGGTTTTCATGGAACGGGTATTGCCACGGCGGCGGATTCTTTGGCGGCTGTAAAGAAGTTTGTCTTTGAGGAAAAGAGCATGGATGCCTCTTCGCTGGTGAAAGCCCTTGGGAATGACTTTGAGGGCGAGGAACTTCTCTGCAACCGTCTGCGTTATGAGTCCCCCAAGATGGGCAACAACGACGATTATGTGGATGAGATCGCGGCCCGGCTGCTGAATGATTTTGCCGATTCCCTAAAGGGGCGGGTCAATGACAGAGGCGGCATTTACCGGGCGGGAACGGGTTCCGCCATGTATTACATCCGCCATGCCGAGAACCTGCCGGCGACGCCTGACGGAAGGCGAAAGGGGGAGGGCTTTGGCGCCAATTACTCTCCCAGCCTGTTTTCCAGATGCAGGGGTCCTGTTTCCATTATCCAGTCCTTCACCAAACCGGATTTAAAACGGGTGATTAACGGCGGCCCGCTGACGCTGGAGCTTCATGACACCGTGTTCCGGACAGAGGAGAGCTGTGCCAAGGTTGCGGTGCTGGTAAAGTCCTTCATGGATCTGGGCGGCCACCAGCTTCAGCTGAATTCCGTAAACCGGGATACCATGCTGGAAGCACAGAAGCACCCTGAAAATTATAAGAATCTGATCGTGCGTGTGTGGGGGTGGAGCGGTTATTTTGTGGAACTGGATAAGGAGTATCAGGATCATATTATTCAGAGGATGGAGCTGATGCTGGCTGTATAAATGACCGGCCATTTTGTTGGAGCAGCCCCCTCCGGCTGACTGCCGCGCCGAAGGGGGCAGTCAACCGGAGGGGCAAGTTAATTCCATTCCGCCATTAAAAGAAATTCTCTGATATTTTTATGCTTAATTCCATTCCGGCCAAAATCAAATTCATCCATGGAAACGACATATTTCGGATAGTTGTCACGGATCAGATCATATACTCCAAATTCCCGGCTTATGGTATCATCCGAAGCCAGCAGATAGGAAACCTGGATATATAATTTTTCTTTTTGCCGGGTGCCGATAAAGTCTACTTCCCGTTCTCCGGATTTCCCGACAGTTACCTGATAACCGCGTCTAAGTAATTCCATATATACAATATTTTCCAGAATCAGGTTAATGTCTTTCAGATTCTCACCGAAGATAGCTTCACGAATGCCGTGGTCTGCTAAATAATATTTTTCATTTACTGTAAGTATTTTTTTTCCCTGGAGATCCTGCCGGCGGACACGATAGAGGAGAAAGGCCTCCTCACAGGCTTTTATATAGTTTAAAATGGTTTCTGTTGATACGGTACGATGCTCGCTTTTCAGATATTTTGATATGGCATTGGCAGAAAAGGTATTTCCCACATTAGCGGAAATGTATGCAATAATACGCTCGAGCATGTCTATGTCGCGTATGTTATTTCTCTTTACAACATCCTTCAGAACAACGGAATTGTAAATGTCTGTCAGATATTGCCGGCAGGGTTCCGCTTCAAAACGCAGATTGCTTAGATACGGCATTCCGCCCAGGGTCAGATAACTGGAAAATACTTTCTGCTCCGTCGCCTCCGGGTATATTTCCCGATAAAGCATTAAAAATTCACGATAGGAAAATGGATAAATAACAAATTCCACATACCGGCCAGCCAGGTATGTGGCCAGTTCACCTGAAAGGAGTTTTGCATTAGAACCGGTAATGTATATATCGCATTCTAATTCAATCCGGAGTGAATTGATGCAGCGCTCCCAGTCCCGGACTTCCTGTATTTCATCGAAAAAAAGATAGCTTTTTCCATCGACAGCGGATACTCTTTTTTTGATCTCATCGTGTAGCGCTTCGGCAGTACAATACGGAATATTATTCATATCCTCAAAATTGAATGATAGAAACTGCGCAGATGTCACCCCCTGCCGCAGCAGTTCCTCTTTAATTAATTCGAGCATAACAGACTTTCCGGACCGTCTCAGGCCAGTCAGCACTTTTATAATATCCAGCCCTATAAAGGGGCGGATACGACTCATATATAATTCTCTGTTGATCATAGGGCGAGAACCTCCTGGTATCATGATATTTCATTTTATCAGTTATAGTGAACAAAATCAATATAATTATATAGTATGGCCAGTATAAAAATAAAATACACTACAGTTCACAGCCTCCTACGGGAATTCTGACAAACGCCGTCGTCCCCCGGTCCGGCTCGCTGTCAATCGTAAGCATATAATTATCCCCATAGAGCAGCCGCAGCCTGTCGTTGACATTTTTCATGCCGTAGCCGCTCGTCTGTACGGAAAACAGATGGTCCACAGCGTCCTTTTCCATGCCGCAGCCGTTGTCCTCAATCCAGATGGAGATGAAGTCCATCGTCATGTACACCTCCTTTTTCACGGTGACAGTCAGTTTTTTATCTTTCTTCATACTGTTCTTTAAGCCGTGATCCAGCGCATTTTCCACCAGAGGCTGAAGGATGAAGTTGGGAAACGGGGCGCCGGATAAGGAAGTCTCAATGTTGTATACAACGTCTATGGACTCACTGTAGGAGAAAAGCTGAATTTTTACGTAGGCCTGGATATTCATCAGTTCATTTCCCAGTGTGGTGATATCTTTTCCCTTATTCAGAGCGGTTCGGTAAAAGGTAGACAGGAGTATGACCATCTCGCTGATATCGTTCTGCCCGGAAAGGATCGCCCGGCTGTTGATAAGTGATAAAGAGTTATAGAGGAAATGTGGATTAATCTGTGCGTACAGGATTTTCTGTTGATAATTCTTTTTTTCCAGCTCATGTTTTAAGTTCACCATAATATAATGGTTGATTTCCCCCATCATGCGTGAAAAGGTGTGAAAGAGCGTGCCGATCTCGTCGTGGCGTTCGCTCACCAGGGAAACCGACAGATCGTTCATATCCCCGGAACGCACCTCGTCGATCTTCTCGGTCAGGTTCTCAATCGGAGTGACGATGGAGACGGAGATGATTAAGACCATGACTCCGAGGAACAGCAGGATAATCCAGCCAAAGGCGTAGGTGCCGCGTGTGATCGCATTTACAGCTCTGTGGATCGAGGTATACGTCTTATAGTAGCAGATGTTCCAGCCGGTCTCCGGTATGGAGGAAGTCAGCTTTAGATACTGGGTATCGGACATTTCGGCCAGAAACGGAGTCAGCTCCTCCTCCGGCAGATCGGAGGTGGAAAAGATCAGGCCTCCATCCCGGGCTGTGACCACCACATCGTACTTATCCTCCGAGAGAGATAAAAATGGTTCGAAGAACAGGTCATAGTTGATTCGGAAGGAGAGATAGTTGGAGCTTTTGTACTGTCTGATATCCCCGATCAGTCTGGTGGAATAAAGATATGGCTTGCCGTCCTCCACGGCGGAGACCCAGGTGGGAATATACTGGTTATGCACCTGGGGAAACCAGTCCTTCTGATACAGGCTGTCCAGGTCCAGAATATAGTTGTTATAGGGATGAATATCGCCGGAAGAGTAGATCGTAATCGCCTCCAGATCAGGATACAGGGCGTAGTAGGTGAGAAAAAGGGGCTCGATGGTGTCGGAATACGCCTTGTACATTTTGAAGTAATCGTCATGGTAGCTGGTGTTTAATACCTTCATAATCGCGTTGTTGTTAAACATGAAATTAGAAAGGTTGTTATACGTGACAAGCTTATTGTCAACGGAGCTGACCGCCTGCTCCAGGGCGAGTTCGGTCAGGGAACGCTCTCTTTCCAGGATAATGCGGTTGGTGTAGCGGTTGGAAAGGATGATGTAGCACAGGAACGGAAGCGCGCCCATCAGAAGGAATATGATCAGGACTTTTCTGCGGATCCCCATGTCCAGAAAGCCCCTTCGGATTTGTTTCAGTGTATTTGTCATCAGTAAGTCTCCTTCTGGCGGTAGTTCTCCGGGCTTTCCCCATAGTAATCGCGGAAACGCTGGGAAAAGTAGGACGGATTGGGAAAACCGACGGACTCGGCGATTTTGTTGACTTTCATCTCCGTCTCCAAGAGCAGCCTGGCGGCCTGCTCCAGCCGGTATTCATTGATGAATTTCATCAGGTTGCACCCGGTCTCTTTCTTAAATACGGAACAGAGATAATTGGGGCTTATGTAAAAATGGCTGGAGATGTCGTTTAAGGACAGCGGCTGGGCGTAATTCTGGTAGATATACTGCCGGATCTTATCCGACTTCAGGCAGGTTCCCTGGCTCCTCTGGGCCTGGCTGCGGAGTCTTCCGGCCAGATCGTAGGTCATATCCATCAGCTCCACGATGTTGGTGGAGCCATAGATCTTTTCCGCTACTTTATTTAAATCCGGCTGCTGGTCATCCGGCAGATAGTGGATAATCTCCTTCATCAGCTCCGTAAAACAGTATTTGACGAAAATAAGGGAACGGGTCTTCTCGTGTTTTAAGGATTCGAAGAGATCCTCCAAATGAAGCATCAGGGAATCGTAGTCCTTCAGCCGCAGATCGTCGGACACAATATCAATGGAAATATGACCGGAGGAGGCGTAGGGGTGGTCCGGCCCATCCGGCAGGAAGATATTCTGTTCCGGGAAGAAAAAGTGGTTTTCCAGCCGTTCCTCCAGCTGCGTGTAAACCTGGCTGATGGAGCCGTTGTCAGGAAGCGTCTGAAACGCCACGCAGCATTTCTGATGAAATTCCTTTTCGGCACACAGGCAGACCGACTGCGCACTGGGAAAGAGAAAGGCCCCATCCTTGAAAAAAAGAATGCTGCGGGACGGATCAAGATTCAGATAGTCGAAGGGGGTGCTGAGAAGGTCTGCCAGCTTTTCCTGAAAGGAGATGCCTTCCAGACTGAAAAATTCATTGTCACATTCGACTAACATGAGGCCGGTATAGCGGTCCTTAAAGAAGGGCGCGCTGTCCGCAAGCATACTGGATTTACCGTTGACAGCCAGCCAAAGCATGTGATTTTTCAAAAGCTTTGTCTCACTGCGGCGCGTCCTGATCTGGCGGTTGGTCTCCTCCACACCGTTTATGACGCGGGTCATGACGGAGACGAATTCGTCCGGGATCACCGGTTTCATCAGATAGTCCTCCACTCCAATAGTAATGGCGGTTTTGGCATACTCAAAATCATTGAAGCCGCTGAAAATGATGATTCTCGTATTTGGTGAAAGCTTTCTCACCTCTTTGGACAGCCCCAGACCGTCGAGAAAGGGCATGCGGATATCCGTAAAGAGGATATCATAATGATTTTCAGGTTTTCTAAAAAGCTCCAGAGCCTCCTGACCGTTTACTGCCGTGGCAACCTCGAGAGGCAGTTCGTATTTTTTTATAAGAAATGTGATGCAGTCAACATCGAGAACAGAATCATCGACAACTAAAATCTGATACATGGCTAACACTCCTTCCATTCGTGTAATTCTACAATTTATTCTAGCAGATTTGCCGGAAGGAAAATAGTGGAAGGACATAAATGGATAATTTTGTGATAGGAATGCGAAAAACCTTGTATATACAGGGAAAATGAGAGGGGATATAATAAATACATGAAACAAAACACTGCTTAAGGCGCTGTAAGCAGCCGGGGTTGAAGACTAATAAAAACGGAGGTTACCATGAAAAGAAGGAATCAATTAGTATCATTGTTACTGACCGCATGTATGGCGGGGGGCTGTCTGGCAGGCTGCGGGGGCAATACGAAGGCGCCGGAAGAATCTTCTGTAAAAAATGAAACTACAGCGAAGGAAGTTCAAAATGAGACGGCCGGAGGGGCGGCCGCAGGCACGGAGGAGGTAGATCCCTACGGTCCGGTCAGCGAGGAGAAGACCGTAATCCATGTGGGAAGAGCGGAATCGGCCAACGTTACGTACCCGGACGGTGAAGATTCCCACAACAACTACATCGTAAAATATCTTCAGGATCAATTGAATACCGAATACATATATGATTTCTCCGTTGACGACGCTTCTTATCCGACGAAGGTCGCCATGGCCATTGCATCGGGAGATATGCCGGATGTTATGAACGTAACGTATACCCAGTTGGTTCAGTTAGTGAATGCCGGCGCAGTGGAGGACATGACGGACGCATTTGCAACGTACCGTTCCGACGCACTAAAGAAATGCTTTGATTCGACCAACGGCATGTCGGAAGGTCTTGCAACCTTTGACGGAAGGCTGATGGCGATTCCTGATATCCAGCCTGGTATGGACAGCGTTCCCCTCGTCTATATCCGCGGCGACTGGAAGAGCCGAAATCACTGGACGACATTGTGAACATTGCCAGGACCTTTATGGAGAAGAATCCTGGCGGCAACGTCACGGATGGAATCGCTGTGGGCCTCTCCTCCGATAAGAAGCTGGTTCAGAAGAACGGCGGTACGTGGCATGTAAACGGATTGTTTACCTTATTTGATGCCTATCCGAAGATGTGGATCAAACAGGATGACGGCTCCGTGGTATACGGTTCCATCACGGAAGAGGCCAAGACGGCTCTCGGAGAGATCAGAACGCTGGTAGAAGAGGGCGTTATCGATCCTTCTTTCGCAGTCAGAGATTCTGAGCAGTGCGTGGAGATGATCAGCAACGGCCAGGCAGGTATCTTCTTCGGCGCATGGTGGTCAAACCAGTGGCCGGTAGTATCCATGCTGGAAGGCGCGGCTGACTCCGTAAAATGGAATTCCTATGTAGCGCCATTGAACACGGAAGGCAAACTGAATGTCCCGATGAAGAGCCCGACTACCACTTATATTGTCGTGAAAAAAGGCTGTTCGGAAGAGATCAAGGAAGCAGTTGTAAAGACCGTGAATTATCAGTATGATTTAGACCAGTCCCAGGCTGAGAATGTCCGTCCAAACGGTATGGATTCCCCATTCTCCTGGCACTATTATCCCATCAATGTCCTTCACTGCGACTATGATGCCAAGGAAAAACAGATCCAGTCAGTGATGGACTGCATCGACGGAAAAGTGGCTTACGACGATTTAAGCGGCGACGGAAAGACCTGGTACAACGGTTATACCGCGGTTTTAAAAGACGGCTTCAGAAAGACCGTGGAGAAAAATATTTCCACTGCCAACGGCTGGGGCTGGGCCAACGGCGCCTGGACCGTGCAGAGTCAGGCCGACAAGCTGAATCTTCAGTATGCCGCAAGCTACGCGGATTCACCTTCCATGGAATCCTTATGGGCGACTCTGGAGACACAGGAGGATGAATTCTATTTACAGGTACTCACCGGAAATACCTCTGTTGATGAATTCGACAAATTCGTCAGCCAGTGGAAGGCTCTGGGCGGTGATACGATTACACAGGAAATGACGGAACTGTCTGGTGCCAATTAACGACGCCGGGTAAAGGAGAATCAGAAAACCGGAGGCCCAAAACCTCCGGTTTTCAAAATCGGGATGAACAGGAAGGAAGTTTCGTATGGGAAAAGTAGCAGGAAGGAAGAGAAGAAGAAAGGAAGGGAGACACGTAACCATAAGGCAGACATACCAATACCATCTGCTGATGCTGCCGGGCTTTATCATATTGTTTATTTATACGATTATTCCGTTTTTCGGAAATATCATGGCATTTCAGAATTATCAGCCGATTATGGGATTTTTAAAGTCCAAATGGGTGGGGCTTGCCAATTTCAAGCACATGCTGCTGCTGCCCGATACAGCCAGAATATTCCGGAACTCGTTCACCATAGCGGTGGGGAAACTGGTGCTCACGATGGTGCTGTCCATATTCTTCGCCATTCTTTTAAATGAGATCACCAGCGTGAAGTTTAAGAAATCGGTCCAGACCATCTGTTTCCTGCCGCATTTCCTGTCATGGGTGATCCTGGCAACCATATTCAAGAATCTCCTGGACACGGGAGGAATCTTAAATCAGGGGCTTATGAGTCTCGGAATCTTAAAAGAACCGTTAATGTTCCTCGGCTCCAATAAGCTGTTTCAGGGCGTGGTGATCAGCACAGATGTGTGGAAGGAGTTCGGCTACGGGGCCATTATCTTCATTGCGGCCCTCATGGGCATCAATCCGGAACTCTATGAAGCGGCCTCGGTGGACGGCGCAGGCAGACTGGCGAAAATATGGCATATTACGCTGCCCAGCATCCGCGTCACCATCGTCATGGTAGCTACCTTAAATATCGCTAATATCCTAAACGCAGGCTTCGACCAGATCTATAACATGTACAGTCCGGTTGTGTACCAGAGCGGAGATATTATCGATACATACGTATACCGGTTGAGCTTCGTCAACGCCCAGTACTCACTGGCCACCGCCATCGGGCTCTTAAAGTCGGCGATCAGCTTCATTATGATTGTCACGGCGCATAAGATGGCTAAGAAATTTGCCAATTATCAGATCTTTTAGGGGGGGATAAACCATGAAAAAATATAATACATGGCAGAACCGGGTGTTTGACTTTTGTGTCTTTCTGCTTCTGCTTACCCTGGGACTCAGCTGTTTAATCCCTCTTTTGCATGTCATTGCGCTGTCGCTCAGCAGCAAGACGGCCGCCCTGTCCGGGAAGGTGACGCTCTGGCCGGTGGAACTGACCTTTACACCGTACAAGGTCTTAATGACCGATCAGAAGTTCATGCAGGCCATGTGGATATCCGTACAGCGGGTGGTCTTAGGCGGCGCGATCAATCTGGTTCTTACGGTAATTACTGCATTTGCCCTGTCCCAGGACGAATCGGATTTCCCGGCCAGAAAGGTGTATATGTGGTTTATGATCTTCGCCATGCTGTTCGGCGCGAGCCTCGTCCCGTGGTACTTCGTCATAAAGGCGACCGGGCTTATGGATACCATATGGGCGCTGGTGATTCCCGGAGCACTTCCGGTTTACAACACCATTCTCCTGATGAATTTTTTCAGAAATCTTCCGAAGGAGATCAAGGAGTCGGCCATGCTGGACGGAATCACCCCGTTCCAGATGATGATGCGTATCTTCGTGCCGTTAGCCAAGCCGGCAATCGCCACTGTGACCGTATTTTCCGTGGTGTTCCACTGGAACAACTTCTTCGACGGCCTTCTGCTGATGAATACGCCCAGCAACATGCCTTTACAGACCTATATCCAGACCCTGACCAATACGACAGTCAGCGTCATGAGCTCTTCTTTAACTCCGGCGGAAATCGAAGCGCTCACCTCGCTTAAGACGTTCAACGCGGCGAAGATCGTCGTGGCGTCCCTGCCGATCGTAATATTCTATCCATTTATGCAGAAATTCTTCGTCTCCGGCCTGACGCTGGGGTCGGTGAAAGAGTAGGCGCATCAAATATAAGGAGATTTCATCGTATGAGAATCAATCGTATGGCAAGCGTGCCCCTGCTGGTGCACGATCCCTATTATTCCATCTGGTCGCCGGCTGACTGTCTCTATGACACGGACACCGTTCACTGGAGCGGAAAGGAAAAACGGCTTTACGGCCACGTCACTGCGGATGGAGAACGCTTCCGCTTCCTGGGCGGAGAGGACGGCTGTCCGGTCATCCCCCAGACGAGCCTGGAGGTTACGCCGACCGCGACCACCTGTACCTTTGAAAATGAGAAGCTGAGGCTTTCCGTCCGTTTCCTGTCACCGCTTCTGCCGGAGGATCCGGTTCTGGTCTCCAGACCGTGTACCTACATCGATTTTACCGTAGAGAGGAAGCAGGAGGTCTCCGTGAAGATCAATTTTACCGTCACCGGCGACCTGGTCTTCGATACACCGGGGAAAATCATCGGCGGAAGCCATGAAAATGAGATGTATCATTTCCATTATGGTACTATGAGAAAGGCGTTTCAGACACCTTTAGGCCACAGCGGGGACCGGATTACCATAGACTGGGGTGATATGATTCTGGCTTCGGAGGACGAGGCCGTCACGATCATCTTCGATCCGGAGCACAGCCTGCTGAATGCGTCTGCGGAGCTGGGGACCGATCAGACGGCGTGTACGGTGATCGCCGCCTATGATGATCTGCTCTCCATCTTTTACTTCGGTTCCTGGCAGAAGGCCTATTGGACAACGAGGTATGAGACCATTTTCGACGCGGTTGGAGAGAGCTTCCGCGATCGGGAAGAGGTGACCGAAAAGGCGGAGGCATTTGACCGGAGTCTGGAGGAGCAGGCCAGGAATACAGGCGGGGCCGACTACGTGTTTCTCTGCAGTATTTCTTACCGCCAGGTCATGGCAGCCCATAAGCTGATCGCGGACCAGGAGGGGAATCTAGTCTTCCTTTCCAAGGAAAATGACTCCAACGGGTGTACGGGGACCGTCGATATCAGCTATCCATCCGCCCCCATGTTCCTGCTCTTTAATCCGGAATACGTGAAGGCCATGCTGCGTCCGGTCTTCTGTTTTGCCGGCTGTCCGGTGTGGGAGTACGACTTTGCGCCGCATGACGTGGGCCGGTATCCGTACGCGGCGGGCCAGGTCTATGGACTTAGAAAAGAAGGGGAGAACCGGGAATTCTGCTATGATAACGGCGCCATTTTCCCGTTTTACTACGAGTATCCCGCGGGGCTGTCCGTCTACGATGTGAGGGACCAGATGCCGGTGGAGGAATCCGGAAATATGATGATTTTGACGGCGGCGGTGTGTGAACTGGAACGCTCGGGGGCCTTTGCTGCGCCGTATTACGAGGTGCTGAAAACATGGGCCGGATATCTGCTCGCATACGGTGAAGATCCGGGAGAACAGCTCTGTACCGATGATTTTGCCGGCCATCTGGCTCACAACGTTAATCTGTCGGCCAAGGCGGTTATGGGAATCGAGGCATTCAGCAGAATCGCCGCCTGTCTCGGAGAGGAAGAGGAGGCGAAGCGGTACCATGAGGAAGCCGTGAGGATGGCACAGAGCTGGGAGACCCGCAGCGCCGCCGGCGATCACTACCGTCTGACCTTTGACTGTGAAGAGTCCTGGAGCCTGAAATACAATCTGGTGTGGGACCATTTCTTTGGAAGCGGCCTCTTCAAACCAGAGGTATTTGAGACAGAGACGGCGTTTTATCTGAAGAAACTCAGCACCTTCGGCGTGCCGTTAGACAGCCGGAAGACGTACACGAAGAGCGACTGGATTCTCTGGTGCGCCTCGTTTGCACCCGATCGGGAGGCATTTTACCGTCTGACAGCTCCGGTAGCGGAGTATGCCAGGTCCACAGAAGACCGGGTACCGTTTTCCGACTGGTACGATGCGGAGAGCGGGAGATACTGTCATTTTATAGGAAGAAGCGTTCAGGGCGGCTTATATATGCCGATGCTGATAGAGAAGAGGAAGAAAAAACAGGAGGCTTAAAGCATGAAAAAAGCGGTAATTAAGATTGACAGGGATTATAAAATCGGCCCGGTCGACAACCGGATCTACGGTAATTTCATCGAGCATATTGGCAGAGCGGTCTATGGCGGAATCTATGATCCGGGCCATCCGCTGGCAGATGATATGGGATTTCGAAAGGATGTGATCGCACTCACAAAGGAACTGAAGGTTCCCATTGTGCGGTATCCGGGCGGCAACTTCGTCTCCGGCTACAACTGGGAGGATGGAATCGGGCCGAAGGAGCTGCGGCCGAGAAGAACGGAGCTGGCATGGTTTGCCATCGAGGACAACCAGGTGGGGACGGATGAGTTCTGTGAGTGGAGCCGCCGTGCAGACACGGATGTGATGATGGCCGTGAACCTGGGGACGAGAGGCGCGGACGCCGCCCGCAACCTGGTGGAATACTGCAACTTCCCGGGAGGCACCTACTGGAGCGATCTGCGAATCAAAAACGGTTATCGCGATCCCCACGGTGTGAAGCTCTGGAATCTGGGAAATGAAATGGACGGCCCGTGGCAGATCGGCCACAAAACGGCAGAAGAGTACGGACGCGCGGCCTGCGAGACAGCCAAGGTCATGAAATGGGTGGACCCGTCAATTGAGCTGGTGGCCTGCGGAAGCTCCAACTCAGGTATGAACACGTGCTATGAGTGGGAGGCCACAGTGCTGGATCATACCTATGACTTTGTGGATTACGTTTCCATGCATCAGTACTACGGAAATGAGAAGAACGATACGCCCAGCTTCCTGGCCAATACCATGGATATGGACCGTTTTATCAACCACATCGGCTCTGTCTGCGACTACATACAGGCGAAGAAGCGCTCCAAAAAGGTTCTGAACATCTCCTTTGACGAGTGGAATGTCTGGTATCACGCATTTGCGGATAATGCCAAAGCGGAGAAATGGAGAGAGAAACCGGCGTACAATGAGGATCAGTATAACTTCGAGGACGCCCTTTTAGTGGGCGGCATGATGATTACGCTCCTAAAGCACGCCGACAGGGTAAAGGTTGCCTGCATGGCTCAGCTGGTCAATGTCATCGCGCCGATCATGACGGAAAACGGCGGAAGAATCTGGAAACAGACCATCTACTACCCATACCTTCACACTTCTCTCTACGGCAGAGGAACAGCCTTAAATGTGCTGGTGGACGCTCCTAAGTACGACTGTAAGGAGTACACCGATGTGCCGGCTCTCGAGAGCATTGCAGTGGAGAGCGGGGATGGAGCATATGTGACCATATTCGCCATGAACCGCGGCGAGGATGACCTGGAAGTGACCTGTTGTCTGCGGGATTATCCGGGCTGCCGTGTGGAAGAGTTCATCACCATGGCGGGATACGATTTGAAGCAGTATAATACGGCGGACCAGCCGGACCGCGTGATTCCGCAGTCCTCCAGTGCCTATGAGATGGAGGGAGACTGCCTTACGGTTACGTTCTCGTCTTATTCCTGGAATGTTGTGAGGGTGAGAGTGGGGAAATAGATTTAATGAATTGAAGAAGTATCATAATTTACAAAGGCGGCAGCACCATATTCATATAATTGGTTCTGCCGTCTTTTAATCTTATCCTTTCTATTAAATGGTAAAAAATGGATATACCGGCAAAACGAAAAAAGCGGTCTTCTGTATGGTATAGTTATGATACCGGAATACAGAAAACTGCTTTTTATATCTTCGTCTGAATTCTGTCCATCACACATTTATGCTCTTTGTATATCTGTTGAATAATATGAATACTGCTGGATAATGGTTTGCTCAGATACTTATTTTTGTGATAGAGCAGGAGTGTTTTTCTGGTTCCCTGAAATTCCATGACAGGAAACACATGCAGTGATTCAAAACATTTTGGCTGAGTATCATACAAGTGCTTTAAAAGCATGGGGGTACTGAAAAATACACCATATCCTTCCGCGCAGAGAGATACAAGAGAGCTGGTCAGTGATGTTTTTATGCGCATAAACGGCGGTGTGCCATTCTGGACGAGCTTTGATACGATCGCCTCGTGCAGGCGGCTGGAGGCAGGATGTAAAAACATTGGAACATGGGAAAAATCGGATAAAGACACACCCTCCATAAAGGCTGTTTTACAGGCTGGATATTGATCACTGAAATATTTGCGGAGCAGCCCATCCGAGATAATCAGATATAGATCTTCCGTTTCCAGAGGGACGATTTCACATAAATCTGAATCAAAATACTCATATTTTGAGACGAGTGGGAGTGCAAGGTCAATCTCGTTATTTTTAACAGCCGCAGATAAATCAGGAGATGTTTTTTCAACCAGATGTATGGTCATGTTCGGATATTCGCTGGAAAAATGCGGAGTAAATTCGCAGACAAATGCTGTCGACCTGTTTGGCGGCAGTCCAATGGTAATTTCGCCAACAAATTCGTCCTGCATGGTAATAAACTGGTTCAGCAGCTGATTCTCCCGGTCTATAATATCTCGTGCTGCCTCCAAAAGCATCTGTCCGGAGGGCGTTAGCTTCAGAGATGGTTTGCGTTCAAAAAGTTGTACCTTATAGGTACTTTCGAGATGCTTGATGTGAAGACTTACAGCCTGCTGAGAAGTATAAAGAGCTTCAGCGGCCTTTGTAAAGCTCATTAGTTCCGTCACCTTGATAAAGCATTGAATATCGGTCATATTCATAATTAGGTTCTCCTTGCATAAAGACAAGTTTTTTGTTGTGACTTTGACAAAAAAAACAATATTTTCTTTTAATTTTAAACGAATTATAATGGAAATACAATAAAAATTTTTGTTGATAACAGAGAATGAGAAGGAGAAGATTATGATAGTCGGTTTTATCGGTTTTGGCGAAGCGGCATCGTCCATCGCGCTGGGGCTGCGCGGAGAAGGTATCGACAGAATGGTGTGCTATGATGCCATGCAGGATGATGAACGTATGAGTGAAATCATGAAGGAGAGGGTAGCAGCCTGCCAGGGAGAAAAAGTGGAGAGTGCTGCAGCGGTATGCCGGAAATCGGATGTGGTGATTTCAGCGGTTCCTTCCAACTATGCGGTATCCGCTGCTGAAGATGCAGCGGCGGGAATTAAAGAAGGACAGCTCTTTCTGGATGTGTCTACAGCGACACCTATAGAAAAGAAAAAGATCAGTGAGATGGTAAAGGCCAGGGGAGGCCGGCTTATTGACGGAGCGATGATGGGGGCATTGCTAAAGAGTAAGCATCAGGTGCCGATGTTGTTGAGCGGCGATGGTGCGAAAGCCTTTCGGGATAAAATGGAGCCATACCATATGTGCCTGGAAGTCGTGGAGGGGGAGGCCGGGACTGCGACGAGTATTAAGTTCATACGCAGCATTACAGCAAAAGGACTTAGCTGTTTGCTGATTGAATCACTGCAGGCGGCACAGCGGTTTGGCGTGGAGCAGACGATTGTAGACTCGTTTGTGGATACTTTTGGGCCAGAATTCATTGGAATTATCAACGGATATGTCTCGGGGGCGATTATTCATGCGGAACGGCGTGAACATGAGCTGAAAAATGTTGTTGATTTCTTACAGAGTGAAATGCTGCCATATACAATGGCCGAAGCTACTCGGACAAAGCTGCAGTGGCTGGCCGATCATCATGTAAAGGATAACTTTGAATCCGGTGTTGCCCGTGATTGGAAAAAGGTATTGGAGGGATGGAAGCTGTAGCACATACCGGTAAACGTGTTCAAAAGGAGAAGTGAGTGATTTGATAAAGATTAATGTTCCGTTTAGAGACAAAGAATGCAGTCTCAAAGCTGGTGATCTGATTGAGATGAGCGGAAAAATATATTGCGGCCGTGATGCGGTACTTCCACATGTCGTGGAGCTGGCGAAGAGAGGGGGGCTATCGGAGCGCGGTATTGACCTGGAGGGGGCTGTAATTTTTCATACTGCTGTAAGCTGTGCCGGCATAGCGCCAACTACTACGAGTAAGCCGGAAATTGAGGGATCGATTATACCATTATCAGAAAAAGGAGCTAAGTTCCATCTTGGAAAAGGCAGGCTCCTTCCTGAGACCATTGAGGGTTTGAAAAAAAAATAGGGCGTATTTTCTGATTACTCCGCCGGTATCTGCATTACTGACTGCTTCGATGAGTGAATGCCGCGCGGTACTGCATCCGGAATTTGGGATGGAAGCATTCTATGAGATCACGGTAAAAGATTTTCCGGCAATTGTTGCAGTGGCTGACGGAGAAAGTGTTTTTTCGAATTAGGGGGGGCATATGGTATTTTTAAATAAAGTGACAGATGATGTCGCTCGGATGGTGGTAGATGCAAGCTCTCACTGGCGAGACGATCAGGTTGCCTGCTGGAAACAGGCATGTGCAGAGGAAGAGATTCCACATGCAAAATGGGCAATGGAAAATTTTATTAAAAATGCAGCTGTTGCAGATAAAAAACATTGTGCATTATGTGATGACACAGGGACGCCGCACCCGTTTCTGGAAATTGGAGATGAAGCCGTCCTTCCGGCTGGATTTTTGGCGGCAATGGAAGAGGGGATTAGAAAGGGATTAAATGACCTGCCGGCGCGTCCGATGGGAGTATGCGGAGACGAATTAGAGCGCATTTCACAGTGCAAAGGCCTATATGACGAGCCTGGTATGTTAAAACCCGCTCCTACACAAATCCGCCGTATGGCGGGAAGTAAAATTCGTTTCACCGTCCTGATGCTTGGAGGAGGACCAGAGATCAGGAGCAGAACCCAGGCTTTATTTCACATGCATTCTCTGGATCATGTAGTTGAGGAGATGATTGCATGGGCGGTTCCGCAGGTAGCAGCGCTTGGATGCCAGCCGTGTACACTGTCATTTGGCCTTGGGCGTACGGCTGTGGAAGCCTCTTCACTCTCTCTTGAGGCAATGAAAGACGGACGCTATGATATGCAGAGTGAGATAGAGAAACGCATCACGGACGCAGTCAACGGAAAGGGGATTGGACCGATCGGTTTGGGTGGTGCCAGTTCGGTGCTTGCTACATTTATTAAAATTGGAGACATGCGTGCGAGCGGCTTCCGGGTGGTTTCGATGCGCCCGAACTGCTGTATGGAGATTCGTAAAGCATCCTGTGAATGGGAGACTTTATGATAACGGAAACAAAGTCACTGCACTAAGCTCGTGAAAGACCTCACTAAGTGCCAGTGACATGTATCGCACGTAAGCGGCTAAAAGACAGCCGCTAAGTGCTCATAACAAGGAGGAGAGTATGAGAGAACTAATTCAAGGGGCATATGATCTTCATGTGCATACAGCCCCGGATGTGCTGCCAAGAAGACTCGACGATTTCGAGATGGCACAGCGGGTAATGGACAGTGGGATGGCTGGATTTGCAATGAAGTCTCATTACTTTTGTACGGGAGAACGCGCTGCAATGACCAGGAAGCTTTATCCCGCATGCGATGCAGTGGGGACAATTACACTAAATGGTTCGGTAGGGGGAATCAATCCTGCAGCTGTGGAGATGGCAGCACGCGCTGGTACGAAGCTTGTCTGGTTTCCAACCAGTGATTCTGCGCATGAGCAAAATCTTACATTGGGTGGAGACCGGAATCCGGATAAAAAACTTCCGTACTGGGCGCAGGTAGTTCTGCAGATGCGTGAAGAGGGAATTGACAATCCTGTTATCCGCGTGGTCGGTGAAGACGGGAGGCTGACAGAAGCGACGCATCAGGTTCTGGAGGTGATTGCAAGACATCAAATGATCCTGGCAACGTCGCATCTTTCACATGAGGAGACATTTGCTCTTGTAAGGGCGGCGAAAGAACACCGGGTAGAGCATATTATTATTACACATGTGGACTTCCCAACCACATTTTACACGGTGGAAGAACAAATGGAACTGCTGCGCTGCGGTGCTTATATGGAACATTGTTTTGTTACATACAATTCTGGAAAAGTAGCCTTTGAAGTAGTGTTGGAACAGATACGTGCGATTGGAGCCAGCCATATCATTCTCTCTACGGATTTAGGACAGAAAACAGGAATATATCCGGATGAGGGTCTGGAGCAGTTTGTGACATGCCTGTATGATCGGGGTATTTCAGAAGGGGATATAAAGAAAATGACAAGTCATAATCAGCGGATACTGCTAGGAAAAGCATAACTGACATCACACGCAGTATTTATTACAGAGAGAACAGGGGGTTTCAAATGAAGAGAAAAAATACAGGTTTGGCGATGCTGGTGTTGGCAGCTGTTTTCATGACTGCGGCATGCAGCCCGACAGGTGTAAACAGTACAACGGGGAAATCCGGCAGTACGGCGGCCGAAGGTGCTTCAAGTGGCGGAACACATTATGACCTGACACTGGGAACCGCGGCCAGTACTGGTACTTATTATGTTGTCGGCGCTGCAATTGCTAATGAAGTCAATACAAAGAATCCCGACTTAACGGTTGTGGCACAGACTACAAATGGAGGGGTGGAGAATGTAAACCTTTGTATGTCAGGAGAGATGGATCTTGGCATGACAAATGCAGATGCTGCCTACTGGTCATCGCATGGCGGCGGCAGTGGTTTTTATGAAATCTATGCAGAACCAGGCAATGTAAAAGGCGTTATGCGTCTGTATGAGAGCCAGGGGCATATGATTACAACGGCAAATTCAGGCATAGAGACGTATGAGGATTTAAGGGGCAAGACAGTTTGTCTTGGACCGCCAAGCAGTACGATTCCCGCTATGTCTATCGCAATTTTGGAAGCCTACGGTATCAATACTGATTCGGATATCAAAGCGGTTTACTACTCCATTGACGAGGGGCTCGAGAAACTGACGGATGGTGTGATTGATGCTACATTTTTTGTCGCCTCGGCACCAGCATCTGGTCTTACGAGTGCTTCTGCTACCTCTGATTTAAAGTTTGTTGACGCAGGAGAGGAGATCCTTAAGCAGGTAGTAGAGAAGTACCCATACTATACCGCTGCGACTACAAAAGAGGGGGCATATCCAAATATGAATTCCGTGAATACACTGAAAATATATACGGAAATCATTGCATCCGGAGATGTTCCTGAAGAGGCGGTCTATCAATTTGTGAAAGGGGCACTGGAAGGACAGCCTGATTATGTAGACGCACATGTGGCATGTCAGGAAATAAATGCGGAGACTGCAGCTTCTGCGGCGGCCAAACTGCATCCTGGTGCGGCGCGTTACTACAGGGAGCTGGGATTGATTGACTAGAGCGTTAACTTGTGAAAGGAATTGTTTATGACAGAAAAATTAAAACACCAGAAGATGGTAGATATGATCGCACTTGGCATGTCTGTAGTACTTTGCCTGTTCCATATGTTTTCTGCCTCCTACGGAACTTGGACCTCCTACGTCCTGGCGGCGGTTCACTGGGGCTTTATTGGGAGTTATATTGTGCTCAGGAAGCCCACAAAACTTAAGTATATCGGACCAGTGTACGATGCCGTTATTATTATGCTGACGATTTATACCTGTTATCATCAGGTTGCCATGCAGGAGCGTCTGGTCACGCAGGCAGGACTTTATACCACAGAGGATATCATTGTAGCGGTAATAGCTGTACTGCTTGTGCTGGAAGTCGGACGGCGGGCTGTAGGGAAGATTCTCCCTTTAATCGGGGTTGCGTTTCTTCTGTACTGCTATTTTGGGAATATGGTACCAGGGCTGATGAAGACAACCAGGTTTACAGTGAACCGAATTGCGATTTTTATCTATACCTCCAGTGATGGAATCTTTGGACAGACCCTGTACGTGAGTGCGAAGTATATATTTCTGTTCATTTTGTTCGGGAGCATTCTGGAACTTACAGGCGCCGGCGCATTTTTCGTGGATCTGGCATTTGCGTTTGTGGGTAAGGCGAGGGGAGGCCCGGCACAGGCTGCGGTTTATTCCAGTATGCTGATGGGAACTATCAATGGTTCAGGGGCCGCAAATGTAGTAACGACAGGTACCTTTACCATACCACTGATGAAAAAAATTGGCATTCGGCCGAGTACTGCGGGCGCCATAGAGGCAGTTGCATCGTCTGGCGGCCAGATTATGCCGCCGGTTATGGGGGCTGTGGCATTTCTGATGGCTGAGATGACAGGGATCGACTATGCCAAGATTGCATTGGCGGCGTTGGTTCCGGCAATTCTTTATTATATGACATTGTCATTGTCAGTATATTTGATTGCCCGCAGAGATAATATTGCGGCCGGCAATCCTGAGGATATTAAAAAACCGTGCGAGGTATTGAAAGAGGGCTGGTTGTTTATTGTTCCTTTGTTTGTACTGGTGGCACTTATCATTTCAGGCATGAGTGTTCAATTATCTGCGTTTTACAGTATTATCGTAACATTAATTGTTGGTTTTATTAAAAACCGCAGGAATATGACTGTTGGAAATATATTAGGAGCCTGCGAGAATTCGGTGAAAAGTATCGCCCCGGTAGCGGCTGCATGTATATTGGCAGGTATCATCATGGGCTCCATGAGTCTTACCGGTTTTGGACTTAAGATCAGCAGCCTGATCGAAATGATATCCGGAGGAAATTTATTGTTTGCACTATTGCTTTCCATGGCAGCCAGCCTTCTGCTTGGTATGGGACTTCCGACATCGGCGGCATATATGGTATTGGCGGTATTGGTTGCTCCTGTATTGCTGAACCTTGGAGTGAGTAAAATGGCGGCACATTTGTTCTTGCTGTATTTCGGCGCGATTTCTACAATTACACCTCCTGTTGCACTGTCGGTATTTGCTGCTTCCGGAATATCAGGGGCGGGGGTATGGGAAACTGGCTGGGATGCGCTGAAGCTTGCATCAACCGGATTTATTATTCCATTTATCTTTGCCTTTGATAATAGTCTGCTGCTGATGGGAAATCCGGGAATGATTGTGATTGCAGTAGTCACCGCAGTCATAGGCTGCATGATTTTGTCAGTGGCAGTGTCGGGATGGCTGGTACATAATTTGAATGTAGGTACAAGACTGCTTTTGCTGGTTGCGGGTGTGTGTATGATTATTTCAAATCCGTTATGGATTAATGCGGCAGGTTTGGCGCTTGCCGTTATCGTAATAGTTACGGTTTTAAGAGCAAATCAAAAGAATACAAAAACTGAGGGGGTATGTTAATTATGAAAAATTATTATGAGTTACCGGAATTAATTTCTGAAGATCTTATTGAGCGCGCATCTAAGCTGAGCTCAGCAAATATTTGTGATGGTCTAAGCAAGCTTGGACTTCTTGCGGGCCGTTGTATGAGCGGACAGATTAAACCGGTTTCAGATAAAATGAGTGTTGTCGGGACCGCTTGTACTGTGGAAACAAAAGATGGTGACAATCTGCCGCTGCATGTTGCAATTTATAACTGCAGGCCCGGATACGTAATTGTTGTAAGTGGAAAGGCCTTTGAAGAGAGGGCTTATATGGGTGACTTGATGGGCGGCGCGGCAGAGGCAATCGGTGTGTCAGGTATTATCGTCGACGGATATATACGTGACAAGACAGGTCTTGATGAAATCGGAATGCCGATGTTCAGCAGAGGTTATAAGCCGGCGAGTCCGGCAAAAAAAGGACCAGGAGGATTGAATATCCCGGTCGAATGTGGCTCTGTCCTGGTAAACCCGGGAGATTTAATTGTTGGAGACTATGACGGAGTGGTGGTTGTACCGAGAGAAAAAATAAAAGAAGTTTTAGAGGCGGCAGAAGTAAAAGTTGCTTACGAGGAAAAAAGGGTGGCCGCTATCAATGAGTACAGGAGATGCAAGACAGAAGGTTCTGATTTGCCGGATTTGACACCTGCATGGGTTAAAGAAATGATGGAACAGAAACGGGAGGCGTAATTATGCCGCGAATTCAGATTCAAATGCTTAAGGGACGAACAGCAGAGCAAAAACGGCGACTTGCTAAAGGTGTAACAGAAGCGGCGTCGGAAGCGCTTGGAATATCACAGGAGCGCATTTCACTCATTATGCTGGAGGTGGAAGAAGACCAACTGGCACACGGTGGCCTGTTATGGTGCGACAGAGAGGTGAAGCCTCCGATTTAATGATGGGGATAATACCTGTTTTCCTTTTTTATGGGGAGTGCAATTAAATTTGTCCGTTTCGGCTGGAATAATGACTCTGCCCTTGTGTTTCCACATGGAACAGGATATAATTTTTATATCGTATGTGGTGTGTAAGGAGGATTTCAATGCAGAAAAAGCCTTTGCCTGTAGGAATTGATGATTTTGAAAAGTTAATTAGAAATAATTACTACTATGTAGATAAAACTCTTTTTATCAAGGACCTGCTTGATAAAAAGGGGGAGGTAAATTTGTTTACCCGGCCGAGAAGGTTTGGCAAGACCTTAAATCAAAGCATGATCCGCTTCTTTTTTGAGAATACCGGAAGCCTGGAAGGAAATGAAGCGAATCAGGCCCTTTTCAAGGATCTGCAGATCATGAAGCAGGGAGATCGTTATACGCAGGAGATGAGCAGTTATCCGGTTATCAGTCTGTCTCTTAAATCCTCTAAGCAGCCGGATTGGGAATTGGCCTATGGCTGTTTGAAGGAGGAGATAGGAAGAGAATACTTAAGACACCGGATTGTGCTTGATTCTTTGAAGGTACCAGAGCAGAAAAGAAGATATGAGGATATTATGAATCTGAGTGGAAGCCAGCAGGACTTTGCCACATCGATTCGCTTTCTTTCCGAGTGTCTGTATCAACACTGGGGGAGAAAAGTCATCATTCTGATTGATGAGTATGATGTACCGCTTGAAAATGCCTGGTTTTCAGGATTTTATGATAATATGATAGGATTTATCCGATCGGTGTTTGAATCTGCGCTTAAGACGAATCCCTGTCTGGAATTTTCTGTTGTTACAGGCTGTTTGAGAATTACAAAGGAATCTATATTTACTGGACTGAATAATTTGAAAATGATTTCTATATTAAGCCGTTCCTATGATGAGTACTTTGGTTTTACTCAGAAGGAAGTTGACCGAATGCTGCAGTATTATAATCTTGATACGAAAAGGGATCAGATTAAACAGTGGTATGACGGGTATATGTTCGGTGATACAGAAGTCTATAATCCCTGGAGTGTGGCAAACTATGTGGATGCACTGACTGTTTTTACCGATGAACTGCCGACGCCTTACTGGGCAAATACAAGCTCCAACAGCATTGTTCGCAGTCTGGTAGAACGGGCGGATATCTCTGTAAAGGAAGAACTGGAGATTCTGTTAGCCGGCGGAACGATAGAAAAACCTGTCCACGAAGAAATTACGTATGACAGCGTATACGATTCAGAGGATAACTTATGGAATTTTCTGTTTTTTACGGGGTATTTAAAACAGATATCCAGGAAGATGGAGAATGAAACCCAATACCTGACAATGGCGGTTCCAAATCTGGAAGTTAAGTATATTTTTAATAATACAATCACCAAATGGTTTCGCGATCAGATAAAAGTAAAAGATTTATCGCAAATGTATGCGGCCATGCTGGAAGGGGATGCCGATCAGTTTCAGGCAGAGTTATCCGGCCTGCTTCAGGAGAGCATCAGCTATATGGATACCCAGGAAGCTTTTTATCATGGCTTCATGATGGGTGTATTAAATAATCTAAGGGATTATCTGGTAAAGTCGAACCGTGAGAGTGGAAATGGGCGTCTGGATATACTGGTACGCAGCCACAATGTGTCAAAAACGCCAGTCATCATGGAACTGAAAGTATCCGAGACCTATAAAGGCATGGAAAATGCCTGTGACACAGCAATGCAGCAGATTGAAGAAAAAAAGTATGATTCCAGCCTGTCTGAGGAGGGATACACCGATGTTCTGCTCTATGGCATTGCATTCTTCAGGAAGCAGTGCAGAATTAAGGTACATCGCAAACGATTTTAAAAAGTACCAGTTCAGACGGCGGGAAAATTATGATTGCGTAAAGACATATGGAACTGCAGTTTCGCTTTGTAGAGGAAACTGCAGTTCCTGTTTTTTAACAGATAATATTCCCAATCTGCGCTCTAATTTAAAGCGTACTTCCGGCTTTCTGCTTGACGCACAGTGGAAAAAAAGATATACTTTCATTAACGTTAATGGAAAGGAAGTACATCATGAAAAGAACCATATTTGGAGCAGCAGAAGGAGCGCAGGAAGTCAGCCTTTTTACACTGAAAAACAGAAACGGTATGGAAATCACCATGTCGGATTTAGGAGCTGTGCTGACCAGAGTTATCGTGCCGGACCAGGAGGGCCATCCGCGCGACGTAGTATTGGGATACGAGAGCCCGGAGGAGTACCGGAAGAATACGAATACATATTTCGGCTCAACAGTAGGGAGAAATGGTAACAGGCTGGAAGGCGCCGCAGTCACACTGGAAGGGAAAGTCTATCATATGACGCCCAACGAAGGGGAGAACAATCTTCACAGCGGCCCTGATGGATATCAGATCCGTATGTGGGACGTGAAGGAGACGGCAGAGGACAGAAATGAGGTTACGTTTGTCCTGGAGAGCCCCGACGGTGACCAGGGCTTCCCGGGTAACTTAAAGCTGGAGGTCACCTATGCGCTGACCGATGAGAATGAGATCCGCATCACCTATAAAGGCGTGTCGGATGCAGAGACTGTCTTTAACCCGACGAATCACAGCTATTTTAATTTAGGCGGCCACGACAGCGGCACGATTTTGAACCATGTGCTGACTCTGATGGCAGATTCCTATACGCCGGTCAGAGATTCCGCCTCGATTCCCACCGGTGAGAAGGCGGATGTGACGGGGACACCCATGGATTTCCGACAGGGGAAAGCGATTGGCCTCGATATCGATGCAGATTTTCAACAGTTACAGTATACCGGAGGATATGATCACAATTTCGTAATCAATCAGAATGCCGTCTCAGACGATACCACCACAGGTCTTTATAGAGCCGCTGTCGTTGTCTGTTCTGAGAGTGGGATTACCATGGAAGTGGATACGGACAGACCGGGTGTCCAGCTGTACGCAGGGAATTTCCTGAAAGAAGAGCCTGGAAAGGGCGGCGTGAAGTACGGAAAAAGATGTGGATTCTGCCTTGAGACCCAGTATTTTCCCAATGCAGCCAATGAACCGGCTTTTGCATCTCCCATCATAAAGGCCAATGAGCCGTGCGTGACGGAGACGGTATACCGCTTTAAAAGCCAGGGGTTTAAACAGGGCGGAGAAGGCAGATGAAGAAGAGAAGACCGGCCGTCACGTTAAAGGATATTGCTGCGAAGACCGGTTACAGCGTCAATACGGTTTCTAGGGCGCTGAGGGATAAAGACGATATCGCAGCCCCGACAAGAGAGATGATTCAGAAGACTGCGCAGGAAATGGGACATGTAAGCAACACGCTGGCGGCTTCCCTGCGTCTGGGATATACGAATACCATCGCGGTGATTTTAGGAGACATCTCCAATCCTCATTTTTCCATTATGATGAAGGAGATCGAGGGCCATGCGTGGAAAGCCGGATACACCTCCATTCTGTTTAACACCAATGAGAATGAGGAGCTGGAGCTGGCGGCGATTCAGTCCGCCCTCAATAAAAATGTGGACGGCATTATCATCTGTCCGGCGCAGAAGACACCGGACAACTTAACTTATTTAAAAGAGTCGGGCGTTCCCTTTGTGCTGATCGGGCGCCGTGACGAGGCATACAGCTACGTGGTCTGCAACGATGAACTGGGCGGGTATCAGGCGACGAAGGAATTACTCTCGGCCGGCCACCGGGATATTCTGCTCCTTCATGGGGCCACCTATATATCCAGCGCCAGGGAGCGTCTGGAGGGCTACTGCCGGGCGTTTCGCGAGGCGGGGGTTCCCGTGAATGAGCGGCTGATCCGCCAGGTTCCGGTGGTTTCCGACGGATGCGAGGCTGTTTTGACGGACTTAGAGAACGAGGGACAGGAGTATACTGCGATCTTTGCCTTCAGCGACATGCTGGCCTGGGAGGCCTGGTGCTGTCTGTTAAAACGCGGCAAAATGGTGCCAAAAGACTGTTCCATCATTGGCTTCGACCATATTGAGTCGCGGTTAAAGCTGCCCCTGGGCCTGACCTCTGTCAGCTCCTATAAGGGCAGGATGTCCGCCATGGCCGCACAGATTCTGGTGGAACAGATACAGGGAAGTGCAGAGATCAGGCAGGCGGTGATCGATACAGCGATTGCGGCGGGCGAGACGGTCAGAAATAGAAACGAGTATAATTAGGCGAGGACAAATAAATGGGGATTATGCATTCGGAATACAGAGACAGAATCAATCATTGGATCAGGACCCTGAAGGAAGATTTTTATACCCCGGCAGGTACGCTTGACTGGGAAGTATTTAAGACGATGGAGCAGCTGAGCTTTGAGGAAGCCGGCGAAAGAACGTATGAGAGGGTGGAACCCGGCTATACCTGGGGAGATACCTACGAATATGCGTGGTTCCGCACAAAACTCACGCTGCCGGAAGAAACTGCCGGAAAGAGAATTGTACTGAACTTATGTCCGGGCGGAGAATCTACGGTGTTTGTGAATGGCTCGGTGTTTGGCACGTACCGGGCTGACTGGGTGAAACAGCCCCACCATTTTCTGGTGGATAATACACTGACCCGGGAGGCGAAACCGGGAGACGTATTTGAGATCTGCATGGAGACATACGCCGGCCATTTCTACGCAGAAGCCCAGGACAGCGGCTGTTCCACCGGTCCGGTTCTTCCCGGACTTTACAGGGACGAGCTGGCTGAGGGAGCCAGAAGGACGCTGGGAGAAGGAACCTATGGAATCTGGGATGAAGACGCATACCAGCTTTTTATGGATGTGGAGACACTTTCCAGCCTGCTTAAGACCCTGGATGAGGATTCCCTGCGGGCGGCCAGAGTCGCGGAGGCGCTGGAACAATTCACACGGCTTGTGGATTTTGAGCAGGAGAAGGAGGCCAGGAGCCGGGATTACCGGAAAGCCCGCGCCATGCTGGAGCCGGTGCTTTCCGCTGTCAATGGTTCCACGATGCCGGTATTTTCCGCGATTGGAAACGCCCATCTCGATCTGGCATGGCTGTGGCCCATGGCGGAGACCTACCGGAAGACGGCCAGGACATTTGCGGCACAGCTGCGTCTGATGGAGGAGTATAAAGACTACAAATTTATCCAGAGCCAGCCGGCGTGTTATGAGATGTGCCGGAAATACTACCCGGAGCTGTTTGAGGAGATCCGAAAAGCGGTGAAAAACGGCCAATGGATCGCTGAAGGAGCCATGTGGGTGGAGCCGGATACGAATATGGCGGGCGGTGAGGCGCTGATCCGCCAGCTTCTGTACGGCAAGGCATACTATAAAGAAATGTTTGACGTGGACAGCAGGATGCTCTGGCTGCCGGATACCTTTGGCTACACTGCGGCGCTTCCTCAGATTCTGAGAAAATGCGGCGTCGATTATCTGGTCACGCAGAAGATCTTCTGGTCCTACAACGAAGGCGAGCAGTTCCCCTACCACTATTTTTCATGGAGAGGAATGGACGGAAGCGAGATAGAAGCCTTCCTTCCTACCAACTACACGTATTATACGTCCCCGGAAGAGATGAACACCGTGTGGAAGAAGCGGGTTCAGAAGCGGGATCTGGATACGTTCCTGATTCCGTACGGCTACGGAGACGGGGGCGGCGGTCCGACCAGAGATCACATCGAGTTCATAGAGCGTCAGAAGGATTTAGAGGGCGGTGTCCGCATCGAGATGGAGAACCCGGTCGATTACTTTGAACGCATGGAGAGCCGGGGGGGGGCCCGGCCAATACGTATGTGGGAGAACTGTATTTTACGGCCCACCGCGGCACCTACACTTCACAGGCCGCCATCAAAAAATGGAACCGGAGAGCAGAACTCACCATGAGAGACTTAGAACTGTGGGCGTCCGCCGCCGTATCCATGGCAGCAGGGCACGGCACAGAGCGCATTTCCGGGAACAATACGGAAAATGCCGCGGGCAGCGCTTACCAGTACCCCGCAGAGCAGACGGAACGCTTATGGAAGGAAACACTGCTGAACCAGTTCCATGATATTCTCCCCGGCTCCAGTATCCACCGGGTATACGAGGAAGCGGAGCGGTCTCTTGGCCGCGTCTGTGAGGAAGCGGAAAAACTCTGTGGAGAAGCGGTTTCAAGTCTTATAAAAGAGGGCGATGGAATTACCGTGTTTAACTCCCTTTCCTTCCCGCGCATCTGCCTGATCGATGTTCCGGAGGAGTATGAAAAAGGGTGCAGGACTCTGGAGGGAGAGACAATCCCTGTGTATACCGATGGAAAAACAGTTACTGCCAGAGTGGCAGTTCCGCCGATGGGAGCGGTTACGGTTGTTCCGTGCGAATGCGATGAGACAATACCTGGGGCGGTGAAAGAGACAGCACCCGCGGCGGTGAAAGAGACCGGATCCGTTCCAGCCCCATTCCCAACTCTGGCCGTAGTCATACCACAGGGGGACGGCTTCGTGATGGAAAATGACCGGCTCCGGGTAACCCTTGCCTCCAACGCGGAGATCACCTCCTATGTGCTGAAGGAGAGCGGAAGAGAATTTGCCAGGACACCGATGAACCATTTCCGCCTGTTTAAAGACGTGCCGAGAAAATTCGACGCCTGGGATATCGATTCCAATTATGCGGAACAGGAAATCGAGGGCGCCTTCGATGTGCACGTAGAGATTGTCTGCGCCGCAGGCGCCAGAGCAGTCCTGAGGGCGGCAGGAAAGATTGGCAGTTCTTCGTTCCGCCAGGATATCACTCTGGCAGTGGGAGAAAGCAGGGTAGAATTTGCGACAGAAGTTGACTGGCGTGAACTGCACAGGCTGTTGAAGGTCAGTTTCCCTACTGTTTTATATGGAGAGTATGGGATCAATGAGATGCAGTTTGGCTATGTGGAGCGCCCGATGCACCGGTCCAGGGCGTATGATAAAGACCGGTTCGAGGTGTGCAACCATCGGTACAGCGCCGTGTGTGACGGCGGCAATGGCTTCGCTGTCTTAAATGACTGTAAGTACGGAATCAGCATGGAGGACGGAGCACTGGAGCTGACGCTTCTACGCGCGGGAGCCTGCCCGGATATGCGGGCGGATAACCGGATTCATACCTTTACGTATGGAGCGGCGGCATGGAATGGAAGCTTCCATGAGAGCGATGTGGTCAGACAGGGGTATGAGATGAATGTAGCACCTCTTGTCGTAAACGGAAGAACAGATACTTTCTCATTGGCAGAGACCGGATCAGACCACGTGGTAATCGAGGCCGTGAAGCTTGCAGAGGATGGAAGCGGAGATGTAGTTTTCCGGCTTTATGAATGCAAGAAACGGATGGATTCAGCCGCTGTAAAGATCAATCTTCCGGTGAAATCCGCATGGCTGTGCGATATGCTGGAGAATAAGGAAGAGGAAGCCGCTGTGAGGGACGGCGTCATCAATCTGGACTTCAAGGCATTTGAGATAAAAACAGTGAGAATTGCTTTAAAATAATGGAAACAGGAGGCATCTCATGACGATTCAACAGCTCCAGTACGTATTGGAAATCAGCAGGACAGGTTCCGTATCGAAGGCGGCAAAGACGCTCTACCTTTCCCAGCCCAACTTAAGCAACGCCATTAAGAACCTGGAAAATGAGCTTGGAATTACCATATTTGAACGGACACCCATGGGGATGCAGCTGACGGCCAGCGGGATGAAGCTGGCGAAAAAGGCCACCTCCATCATGTCGGATATTCAGGAGATTACCAGCGGGATAAGCGCGGAAGAGGACTGTCTGTTCCGGCTCGTATATCCCCGTTACGTGCCTGCCTTCGAGGCATTCTGGGATTTGTGCACCGATTACCAGGAGATGGCTCATCTTCATTTTTCCTGTTATATCGGCGACGGGGAAAAGCAGGTTGAGGCGCTCTACAGAAATCTCTGTGACCTGGTAATCTATCTGGAGACAGGATCGTCCAGCTTTGCAAGGCTCTGTTCCGATCTCCACGTGAAATTTGTAAAGCTGAAGGATGTGTGCTTCTATGTGCAGCTGGCCGAAAACCATCCGCTGCTCCAGAAGCCGCATTTTGATATCGAAGAGCTGAAAAACTATCCCTATGTGGCGTTTTCGGATATCTATGAGAGAGATGCCAACTGGATGCCCTGGCAGGATATTGTTAATCCGAACCGGCTGATCTGCGTCCAGTCCACCTCCTCCCGGGTATCGCTGGTCTCCAATTCCCTGGCATTCAGCATCGTACTGCCCCATTCGGAGGAATATAACCGCGCCCATCACGTAGTCAGCATACCCTTTGACAACCGCCAGCTGGAACTGGGATACCTTTATCCCATGGATCGTGGTTTGAGCGATTATGCCAAAGAGTATCTGGAGTATTTTAAGAAGAGAATCAATTTTTAATTATAAAAACGCTGTGCAGAGACTGTCTGCCGGCGTTTTTATTTTATAAATGTGCAGTCTGTAATACAATGATTTTCAACATTATTCAATATCACCATATAGATTGTTTATATATCTCCATAAATGAATCATATTTCCTCCTAAACCCGAGTATCTGATAATATTAACTATAATAAATGCACAGAAGGAGAGGGAAAATGGAAGAAAAACAATTTATTCATGACATTGTGGCAGAAAAGGCAGATATCATTGCCGGAATCAACCGGGCCGTGTGGGATTATGCGGAATTTGGTTATCAGGAAGATCAGAGTGCGGAGAAGATCAAGGCGGTTTTAAGGCAGGAAGGCTTTGAGGTGGAAGAAGGGGTGGCGAAGATCCCTACCGCATTTGTGGGAAGATACGGAAGCGGTAAGCCTGTCATCGGAATTTTGGCCGAGTATGATGCTTTACCGGATTTAAGCCAGAAAGCCGGATGTGCGAAGCCATGTCCCATCGAAGGAAAAAAGTACGGACATGGATGCGGCCACAGCGCCCTGGGGGCAGGGGCTGCAGGGGCGGCGATTGCGGTGAAGGAGTATTTACAGAGGAGCGGGGTGGCGGGAACCGTGGAATTATACGGATGTCCGGCCGAGGAGACTGGATTCGGCAAGGCATTTATGGTAAAGGAGCACTGTTTTGACGGCATCGACGCGGCGTTCAGTTGGCATCCGATGGACGGCAACATGTCCATGTCGGTGAGAACGGTAGCCTATTATAAGGTCCGGTTCGATTTTAAAGGGACGACCGCCCACGCGGGAGCAGCTCCGGAGCTGGGGCGCAGCGCGCTGGATGCCTGTGAACTGATGAATGTGGGTGTGAATTACCTGCGGGAACACATTATTTCCGACGCCCGCGTGCACTATGCGTATTTAGACTGCGGCGGACAGGCTCCCAACATTGTACCGGATCACGCCTCACTTCTATACTTTATCCGTGCACCAAAGCTCGTTCAGAGCGGGGAGATCCTGGAGCGCATGAGAAAGATCGCGGAAGGGGCCGCGCTGATGACAGAGACGAAGGTAAGCATCAAGGTCCTGGGCGGCTTAAGCGACACAATTCCCAATCCAACGCTTTCCAGGCTTTTGTCCGATGCCTACTTAGAAACCGGCGCCCCGGATTTTGGGGAAGAGGAATTCGCCATTGCGAGAGACTTCCTGGCCGCCATGCCGCAGGAGCAGAGAGCGCGGGTGGTGAAAAACGGAGCAAAGCAGAACGGTATCAGCGAGGAAGAATTTGCGCAGCGGCCTCTCAATACCTTTATTATGCCTTACACGCCTGCCATGAGAGACAAAGTTATGACCGGCTCCAGTGACGTGGGAGACGTGAGCTATCAGGTGCCGACCGCTCAGATTACGGCGGCGGCGGGAATACCGGAGACTGGCGCGCATACGTGGCAGATGACGGCACAGGTAGGAACCTCCATCGGTGATAAGGCCAGCCAGGCGGCAGCGCGTGCGATTGCCCTGGCCTGTGCGAAGATCTATGGAAATCCGGAGATCCTCGATACCGCAAAGAAGGAACTGGAGGAGGAAACCGGCGGAGTATACCTTTCACCGATTCCCGAAGGAGTCCAGCCAGGAGCGATTTCCTAACCAGGAGAGAGTTCCTGACCGGGTGATGATCCCTACCATATAAAAAGGAGAAAAGAATCATGACATTTAACGAAATAATGAACAGTCCGCTTCTCTACGCGTTAGTCGGGGCGGGAATCGTATATATCCTGATATTCTGCGTAATTACACTGAGAAAAGCATACCGTCACGGTCTGGAAATCGGCCTGACAAAAGAGAAACTGAAGACGGCTATTACCTCATCGGCCATCTATTCCATCGTCCCCTCCATTTCCATCGTCATCGGTCTGTTCAGTCTTGCGGCTGTTCTGGGGGTCCCGTGGTCATGGTTCCGCTTATCCGTGGTGGGCTCCGTTACGTATGAACTGATGGCGGCCGACATGGTAGCCACGGGAGCCGGCTATGAATCCATCGCTGCGCTTAACGCGGCGGGAGATGCCTCCATTGTTGGTACAGTCATGTTTGTTATGAGTATTTGTATTCTGGGCGGTATTGTCGGCGTCCTGATCTTTGGAAAACGTGTGCAGACCAGTCTTCAGAAGGCGAAAAACACACATGGAGCGATGGGCGCTCTCCTGACAGGCGTACTGTCCCTGGCCATCATCGAAGCATTCCTTCCGATTCAGATCATGAAGGGACCGGTCTATCTGGCGGTAGTCGTCACCTCCTGCGTGATCGTCATGATACATATGGCTGTTATTAAGAAATTTAAGATTCTCTGGCTGCGAAATTTCGTTATGGCAGATACGCTTTTGCTGGGCATGGCGTCGTCCCTTTTGTGGGTCAGGATACTTGGTTAATGGGGAAAGGGAAAGGAAGGTATTATCATGGATAAAAATTACGAGACAAGCATCCACCGGACCGGGCGTATCGGCGTCATCATAGCAATCGGATTTATGCTGGGAATTCCTGCGGTCATATCCACGGTCTATGGCGTATGGCCGGAGAGCATCGGACAGATATTTGCGGTGGGAGGCGGACTGCTGGCGGTCTTTCTGCCCACAAATATAGCAGAGGTACTGAGCTACACGCCGATCCTGGGCTCCTCCGCGTACTTAACCTTTTTAACCGGTAATGTCATGAACTTAAAGATACCGGTAGTCATCAACGCCCAGGTGCTCACAGACACCTCGCAGGGCACGGATGAGGGAGACACGATTGCGACGATCGGCGTTGCGGTTTCCTCCATTGTTACCACACTGATTATTGTGCTGGGAGTTATTCTTCTGGTACCGCTCCGTCCGCTGCTTACGAGTCCGGCGGTTCAGACGGCGACTCAGTACCTGCTTCCTGCACTGTTCGGCGGAATTCTCTTAAGCTTTGTCAACGACGACTGCGGAGAATACGAAGCAAAGGGAAAATCACTCACCATGATCTTTCCGCTGATTCTGGTGTTTGTCATCAATGCATTTTACCCGTTGGGGGGTAAAGAGGGATTCGTAGTACTTTTGTGTATGGGTGTCACAGTCGTCTGTGCCCTGGTGATGTATAAGGCAGGGATCATCAAAATGACACTGAAGAGCGAATTAAAGGCTCGAAAGAAAAAATAATGAAAATGCAGGGGTGTGAATAATACCCTGATTAAAAAAGAGGATTGTCCACTCATTCGATTGAGCGGGCATTCCTCTTTTTTTGGGAGACATACTATATTTTTGTCTAATTTGTACAATTATTACTCTGTATATCGTATATCCTTCACATAGACATCATATCTTCTGCGTGTTATGATAGGTTCAAATAAAAGGTAATACCTATTACCTAATACTATTTACAGGAGGATTTTATATGAGTTACCAGAGCCATGAATACTACTTAAGACGTGCAATTGAGATATCCAAGGAGGCCCGTGCTGCGGGCAACACGCCCTTCGGAGCGCTGTTAGTGAACAAGGACGGAGACATTGTGATGGAGCAAGGGAATATCGAGATCACAGACAAAATCTGTACAGGTCATGCGGAAGCAACTCTGGCCGCACGTGCATCCCATGAATTTACAAAGGATTTTCTCTGGGACTGTACCTTATATACCACAGCGGAACCATGCGCAATGTGTGCCGGCGCCATCTACTGGGCCAATATCGGCCGCGTAGTTTATGGCATGACCGAGCGCCGTTTGCTGGAGCTGACTGGCAGCAATGAGCAGAATCCAACCTTTGACCTTCCCTGCCGTGAAGTATTTGCCCGGGGACAAAAGGCAATTGAGGTGGTGGGGCCTGTTCCGGAAGTGGAAGTAGATGCAGCCAAAGTTCATGAAGGCTATTGGGACTAGCAGGAGGACTCAATATGGATATGTTTTCAGAGAAAATAAGCCCTGGCAAGAACCTGCTGGTAGGATTTCAGCATGTGTTAGCCATGTGCCCCGGAACCATAGCGGTTCCTCTCATTATGGGCGGCGCCATGGGGCTGGATGCCAGGACCACTGCGTTTCTGGTATCAGCCAACCTTTTTACCAGTGGAATTGCCATTCTGATCCAGGTATTTGGTTTGAGCAAATACATAGGCTCCAGATATCCTATCATTCTGGGCTCCTCCTTTGCACCTCTGGCTCCCATGATCATGATTGGCAATACTTACGGCCTTCCCACCCTGTTCGGAGCCATTATGGTATCCGGTGTCCTGATCTTTCTTCTATCCTTTTTCCTGGATAAGATTCTTATGCTGTTTCCGCCGGTGGTCGTTGGTACTTTCGTTACACTGATCGGCGTCAGCCTGGCCCCTACGGCTATCCAGGATCTGGCTGGCGGAACCGGCAGCAGTACTTATGGATCGGTGCAGAATCTTCTGCTGGGATTTGGCGTTTTAATCTTTATCATCCTGGTGGAGAAGTTCGGCAAAGGAATCTGGCGGGCCATGTCTCTTCTGCTGGGTATTATTGGCGGAACGGTAGTCGGGGCTTTCCTGGGAATGGTGGATATAACACCAATTCAGGAGGCAAGTGCATTCCGGCTGGTGACACCCTTTTACTTTGGTGCACCGCAGTTTGAGGCGGGTTCCATATTGATTATGACCATTTTCTGTATCATAAATATGATTCAGTGCATTGGCGTCTTCTCCGTATTGGATGAGATCGCCGGAACGCATACAGACAATGCCACTAAGATTAAAGGCATCAAGGCGCAGGCAGTATCACAGGTTATTACAGGAGCCTTTAACTCCGTCCCTTCCACCATGTTCAATGAAAATGTCAGCCTGATTGACCTCACAAAGATAAAAAGCCGCTCGGTCATTGCGACGGCCGGAGTGATGATGCTTCTTCTTGGCATATTCCCCAAGGTCTCTGCGGTGATAACGGTTGTTCCGAAGGCAGTTCTGGGAGGAGCCACCCTGGCTTTGTTTGGCGTCATTACTTCGTCAGGAATTTCCATACTGTCCAAGCTGAATTTCTTTGAAAACAATAATTTCACGATTGTAGGAACCAGTATTGCCATCGGCGTTGGTGCCACCTTCGCCTCAGATATCTTTGCAGGTCTCCCCTCCACGCTCAGCATGATCTGCAGCAATGGCCTTTTTATGGTAAGTGCCAGCGCCATTCTTCTAAATCTTCTTTTAAATGGAAGCAAGGGCTTGAAACGTTGACAAAGAGCCTCCTACCAACTATGATTATAGAAAAAGGCAGGAGGCTATCACATGGAGTACCAGAAGCTGAACACACTGACACTTTCCGAGCAGGCAAAGCGTGAAATATATATATATATCAAGAACATGGATCTTACCCGTAATAATAAGCTTCCCAGAGAAGAGGTGATGGCTGAGATGATCGGTGTCAGCCGCATCACCATACGACAGGCGTTCAATGACCTGGCCTCAGAGGGCATTATCTTTCGCCGCCAGGGAAAAGGTACCTTTGTAAACGTAGATTCTCTCAATATTAAGGTTAAATTCAATCCCTGTATGGAGTTTACTCAAATGATTGAGAACAGTGGCTATACACCTTCTGTCAGACTGCTGAACATTCAGAAAATCGACCGGGATGAAGCCATCTGTCAGCAGCTGCAGATGGAGAGCGGTGAACAGCTCGTAGTAGCGGAGAAGATGTTTTTGGCCGATGATACGGTATGTGCTTTCTGCCGTGATTATTTTAGTTTATCTCTTATCGGAGGGGAAGAGGCATTTCGAGAATTCAGCAAATATGAGAATTCCATTTTTCAATACATCTACAATCTTTCCGGTGAAAAAATCGAATGGGACAAAGTGGAGATCGATACCATTCTGACGACAGAGATCGAAGGGCTGGACCAATATGCAGATATGAACCAGCTGGGCTGCAAACCTTTTTTATACTTGAAGGGAATAAACTACAGTTCATCGGATCGGCCTCTGATTCATGCCAATGAGTATATAAACACAGCTATTATAAAGTTTAATATGATACGGCAGAAGAATATACGGTACTAAAAAAAGAGGAATTTCAACTCAATGAAATGAGCTGAAATTCCTCTTTTCTATTCCATATTTATTCGGATTCCCGTTCCACCTTGATTTCCCAATGGATCAGGAATGTCAGCGCCGCCCTTAGGGCGATAATCGCGGCCACCACGGCCACTTCCGACAGCTGGCGGACCACTACGGTACGCAGGATCTCGCTTCCCAGCTTAAATTCCAGCCCCAGAGCCATGCCCTGGGCCAGATTCAGACGAATGGAGGGGTTCCTTTTCACGTAATCATAAATCCCGCGGAGCCCTGCCGCGATGATCACCAGAACTCCCATAAATTCAAACAGGAGAATGGTGATATCGACCACCTGCTGTAAAATTGTTTCTAATGCGTTTACCACGATACGTCCTCCTGACTCCTGCGGGTACTGTCATGCGTAAGCGATGCAGCCCTAATTCGATTTCACTTCTTTCCAGTATTCATTATAGATAGAATCTACATCGGTTCCAAGATACTGAAAGACTTCGCAGTTTTTCAGAGAATCCGTATCCGGGAATACAGCCTTGTTGTTCTGAAGATCAGAATCAAGCAGATCAAAGGCGCCCTTGTTCGGTGTCGGGTAGGTGATGTATTCAAAATTCTTCTTGGCGATATCCGGGCGGCAGAGGAAATTGATCCATTTCTCTGCATTTTCCTTATTCGGAGCATTGGCCGGGATTACCCAGGAATCCAGCCAGAGATTGGTTCCCTCCTCGGGGATTACGTATTCCAGCGAGTAATCCAGTCCGAGATCGGCCACCTCCTGCTGAATGTAAAGCATTTCACCGGAGTAGATGACGCCCATGGCAGCTTCGCCGCCGATCATTTTGTCGCGGACCTGATCGATCACATACGCCTGAACCAGAGGCTTCTGCTTGATCAGTAAGTCTCTCGCCTCGGCGATTTCCGCCTCATTGGTGGTATTCATCGAGTAGCCCAGCGATTTTAGTGCCACCATGAATGCATCGCGGACGCTGTCCTGCATCAGGATATTGTCCTTAAATTTCTCATCCCATAGATCGGACCACTTCGTCGGTGCATCCTCCGGAGCCACCATGCTGGTGTTATAGAGAATTCCCACGGTACCCCAGCAGTAAGGCACGGAATACTTGTTGTCCGGGTCAAAGCTCCTGGACATATCCATATACTTGGAATCAATTTCCTTAATGTTAGGAACATTGTCAAAATTGATTTCGGCAAGCATGTTATTCTCGATCATCTTCTGAATCATATAATCGGATGGGCAGACTGCGTCGTATTTCACGCCGCCGGCTTCAATGACGGGATACATCTCTTCATTAGTCTCGAACATATCGTAGATGACCTCAATCCCGGTCTCCTCTTTAAACTGGGCGATGACATCCTCATCGATATACTCCCCCCAGTTGTAAACGTAAACTTCTCCGGCGCCTCCTGCTTTTTCGGCAGATTTGCCGCAGCCGCTCATGGTGACGGCGGATAATGCGGCCACGGCTGCAACGGCCATGATGGAACAAAACCTCTTTTTCATAATCTGTCTCCTTTTAAATGACCATAATAAATGGTCTTAATGTTTCTTCCGCTTCGGTGCAAAATTGGTAATCAGTAAGAGAATCAGCACCGTTAAGAAGATAATAGTGGACAGCGCGTACATGGAGGGCTTGATGCCGCGGCGTACTTCGCTGTATATTAACGTGGATAAGGTGTTGATGCCGGCGCCGCGGGTAAAATGGGTGATGATGAAATCATCCAGCGACATGGTGAAGGCCAGCAGAAAACCGGAGAGCACGCCCGGAAGGATATCCGGAAATACAACCTTGAAAAAGGCGTAGACCGGAGTTGCGCCCAAATCCATGGCGGCCTCATAAGTACTCTTATCCGTTTGTTTTAACTTCGGCATGACACTTAAAATGACATACGGAATGTTAAAGGTAATATGTGCAATCAGAATCGTTTTAAACCCGAGGGAGATTCCGAAGGCGATAAATGCCAGCATCAGGGAGATGCCGGTCACAATATCTGCGTTCAGCATGGGAATATTGGTGATTCCCATCACAATACTGCGGGGAACACGCTTCATATTATTAATGGCGATAGCCGCCGCCGTGCCGATGATAACCGCGATGATCGAGGACAGAAAGGCGATCAGCAGCGTATTGTAAAGCGCCGTCATGATGGTATTGCTGGAGAACAGCTCCGTATACCACCGTGTGGTGAAGCCGCCCCACTGAGTCCTGGACTTGGAGCTGTTAAAAGACAGCACCGTCATGGTCGCAATCGGAGCGTACAGAAATACCAGGATGAGGACCAGATAGAAGTCCTGAACAAAACGTTTGAATATACCAGTCTTTTTGCTCATCAAAATGCAGTCCCCTCCCCATTTTTATCGTATTTGGCGATCAGCGCCATACTGATTAAGATAAATATCATCATGACAAGAGAGAGGCCGGAACCCAGGTTCCAGTTGCTTCCCTTGGTAAATTCCTGCTCGATGACATTGCCGATTAAGAGAATCTTGCTTCCGCCCAGTAAATTGGAGATAACGAAGGTGGTAAGCGCCGGCACGAACACCATGGTGATTCCGCTGACGATCCCCGGGATGCTTAACGGGAGCAGAATACGGAACAAGATCTGAAAAAAGTTGGCTCCCAGGTCCTGGGCGGCATTTATGACGTTGTCATCGATCTTGGACAGTACATTATAAATAGGAAGAACCATAAATGGCAGAAAGTTGTATACCATGCCGAGAATAATGGCTCCCGGTGTGTTGATTAAGCCCTGAGCCGGCAGGTGGAGCGCCGATAAAATTCCGTTGATCACTCCGTTCTTCTCCAGAAGCGTCTGCCATGCCAGTGTGCGCAGCAGGAAATTCATCCACATCGGCAGGATGAAGATGAAGACGATAAAGCTGCCCTGGCCGATGCCCCGCGACCGCAGAATGAGGGCCAGCGGATAGGCGAGGATAAAACAGATAATGGTGCTGATTAAGGACAGCCCGAGGGACAGCCACAGAGCCTTACTGTGTTCTGCCGTGGCGATGGATAAGACGTTCGCCAGGGTGAATGCCCCGCTTCTGTCTGTCAGACCGTAAAATACGATCAAAGCCAGCGGAATGATGGTGAAACCGATCATCCACATGAGATAGGGACCGGATAATAATTTCTTACTCATTGACTCCCACGGCCTCCTCATCCTCTGAAGCCGGCTTGTTCATGATCTGGATGTCGAATGGATCCACGTGGATATCCACTTCCTGTCCGACCGGGAACATATCCGTGCTGTGTACGAGCCATTCGAAGCCATCCGGTGTGGTGACTTCCATCTCGTAGTGAACGCCTTTGAAGATTAAATGGGTTACCACGCCTGAGATCGAGCCCTGTCCGGGAGCCACTAAATCGATGTCCTCCGGGCGGATTACCACGTCGACCGGCTTGTTGTTGCCAAAGCCCTTATCGACACAGACAAACTTCGCGCCAAAGATTTCCACCAGCTCATCCCGGATCATGATGCCCGGAACAATGTTGCTTTCCCCGATAAAATCGGCCACGAAGGCGTTTTCCGGTTCATTGTAGATGTTTTCCGGAGATCCCATCTGCTGAATATAACCCTGGTTCATGACGACGATGGTGTCGGACATGGTGAGGGCCTCCTCCTGATCATGGGTCACGTAGATAAAGGTGATTCCCAGCTCATTCTTTAAACGGATCAGCTCATACTGCATATCCTGGCGGAGCTTCAAATCCAGCGCTCCCAGCGGTTCGTCGAGGAGCAGGACACGGGGTTCATTGACGATGGCCCGTGCAATGGCGATTCGCTGCTGCTGGCCGCCGCTTAAAGAGTCCACGGTACGGTTTTCGAAGCCGTCTAAGTTCACCAGTTTTAAGGCGTACTTGATCTTATCCTGAATATACGTCTTCGGTTTGTTTTTGATCTTCAGTCCAAATGCGATATTTTCCGCAATGGACATATGGGTGAACAGCGCGTATTTCTGGAATACGGTGTTCAGCTGGCGTTTATTTGGCGGAAGGCTGGTGATCTCCTGACCGTCAAAAATGACCGTGCCCTGATCCGGCCGTTCGAATCCGCCGATAATCCGGAGCGTTGTGGTTTTACCGCAGCCGCTGGGTCCAAGCAGTGTGACAAATGTATTTTCCTTTACGGAAAGATTTAAATCGTCCAGCACAACCGTGCCGTCAAATGCCTTCGTAATGTTTTTTAAATCAATTAATGGCTGACCCATGACCCTTTATCCTCCTCGTTATGAGCACTTAGCGGACGTCTTTTGGCCGCTTACGTGCGATACATGTAATTTTAAAAGCTAGGCGGAGAGCTGACCCAGATTAAGACTGCGCCGGCCTTGCTGCTTAAGTAGTGCTTTTTATCTGAAACAAAGTAAAAGGATTCCCCTTTTTTCGCTTTATATGTCTTGCTTCCTATATGAATGGAGATATTGCCCTGCAGGACATAGCCAAACTCTTCTCCCTCATGCGGATTGTCGGGGTACGTTTCCCCGCCCGGCTCCAGTGTCAGAAGAATCGGCTCCATCATGTTCTTCTGTGCGTTGGGAATGATCCATTTGATATCATTTTTCAGTTCCAGATCGTGCTTTTCAAAGTAATCTGTCTTTCCAAAGACGATCTGCTCCTCCGGAGTCTCGTTAAAGAACTCTCCGATGGAGGTCCCAAGGCACTGCAGGATGTCCATGAGAGTTGCGATGGAGGGGGAAGTTAAGTCCCTTTCCAGCTGGGAAATGAATCCCTTTGACAGCTCCGCACGGTCTGCCAGCTCTTCCTGGGTTAGGCCTTTTAAGATCCGCAGTTCTTTTAATTTCGCACCGATATCCATACGCTCCTCCTTTTAATAAATATAAGCCTGGAGTTTAGCTATACTAACTGACTATAATAATAATCTAAAAGTTTAGTAATAATAAACACACGGCAAAATACATTATACCGGATTTTATCCGTATGTCAATAGTTTCTCCTTAACAAAAATACATTTTTATGATATGATATTTTTAGTTTATACAAGGAACAATCCAGGAGGACGCGAATATGAAAGGAAAGTATATGGCATACGTAGGTTCCTACTCCTACAACGGCCAGGCAAAAGGGATTACGGTGTACGATGTGGACGTGGCCAAAGGCCGTTTTATACCGAGATGCGAGATGGAAGTGGACAACTCTTCTTATGTCATCGCATCGAATGACGGAAAGACCCTGTACTCCATCGCGGACGAGGGTGTCGTATCATTCCGGATTCACGAGAACGGGGCGATTACAAGGCTGAATTCCGCTAATATCAAGGGAATGAGGGGCTGCCATCTGTCTACGGACGCAGAGGACAAGTATATATTTGTATCCGGATACCACGATGGGAAGTCCACAGTGCTGAGACTGAACCCGGATGGAACGGTGGGGGACATCGTAGACGGAGTGTTCCACAAGGGGCTGGGCAGCGTGGCGGAGAGAAACTTCCGGCCGCACGTAAGCTGTACGAGAAGGACTCCGGATGGCCGATTCGTAATGGTGGCCGATTTAGGGATCGATCAGGTAAAGATATACCGGTTCGATGAAAAAGAAGAGAAGCTGATGCTGGTGGATGCACTTCGCTGTGAGCTGGAATCTGCGCCCAGATGCTTCCGGTTCAGCTCAGATGGCAGATTCTTCTATCTTTTATATGAGTTAAAGAACGTGATTGACGTATACTCCTATGAGACGGGCGAGCGCCAGCCGAAGATCGAGAAGATACAGACCATATCCACGACGGGGCCAAAGGCGTTATCCCAACTGACCGCGGCCAGCTCCATGCGCTTATCCACTGATGAGAAGCACATGTTCTGCGGCAACGCAGGCGATAACACGGTAACCGTCTATGACCGTGATCCGAAGACGGGCCTTTTGGATTATATCTGCTGTCTGCCCATCAGCGGAAGCTACCCGAAGGACATCTGTGTATTCCCGGATGACAAGCATATCGCTTCCATTAATCATGAGAACGGCAGTATTACTTTCTTTTCCGTGGACTATAAGAAGGGCCTGCTGATCATGAACGGCAAAGAAATCAGAGTCAATGAACCCAACAGCTGCGTGATCGTAAAGGTCGGAGAGTGATTGCAGAAAATGGTATTTGAGAACCGGGGGCCGGTCCGTTTGCACAATGGACGCGGGCCCCGGTTTTGACAAAACAAGCGTGGATTGAAACAAGAATTGAGATAAGGAGAGATCATACATGGCAGGATCAACACTTGGGACCATATTGAAGGTAACAACCTGGGGAGAATCACACGGAAAGGGTATCGGTGTCGTGGTGGACGGATGTCCGGCGGGGCTTCCGCTCGCGGAAGAAGACATTCAGGCGTATTTAGACCGCAGAAAACCGGGGCAGAGCCGTTTCACCACCAAACGCCAGGAGGCGGACCGGGTGGAAATCCTTTCCGGAGTGTTTGAGGGGAAGACGACGGGAACTCCTATCTCCATGGCTGTGATGAATACGGACCAGAGATCGAGGGATTACGGGAATATCATGGAGGTGTACCGTCCCGGCCATGCGGATTATACCTTTGACGAGAAGTACGGATTCCGGGATTACCGGGGCGGCGGCCGCTCCTCGGGCCGGGAGACCATCGGCCGTGTGGCCGCGGGAGCCATAGCGGCCAGGCTTTTAAAGAGTCTGGGTATCACGGTATGCGCCTATACGAAGGCCGTAGGACCGTACGAAGCAGATCCCGCACAGTTCGATCCGGAGGAGATGTACAGAAACCGTCTCTACATGCCGGATGCAGGAGCCGCTGCTTTAGCCGAAGCGTATTTGGACCGTATAATGTCGGAATGCAACTCTGTGGGCGGCGTGGTGGAGTGTGTGATCGACGGACTTCCCGCCGGAGTGGGTGATCCGGTCTTTGAAAAGTACGACGCATCTCTGGCAAAAGCCATTCTGTCCATCGGGGCCGTGAAGGGCTTTGAGATCGGAGACGGATTCCAGGCCGCGAAGTCGGTCGGTTCGGAAAACAACGACGCGTTTCGCATGGACGAATCCGGTAAGATAAAGAAGGAGACGAACCACGCGGGAGGAATCCTGGGCGGCATCAGTGACGGAAGCCGGGTCGTGCTGCGGGCGGCCTTCAAACCGACGCCGTCTATCGCACAGCAGCAGAAGACCGTGACGCGCGGTATGGAGGAGACGGATATCGCGATCAAAGGCCGTCACGACCCGATTATCGTACCGCGGGCCGTGGTGGTGGTGGAAGCGATGGCGGCGCTGACGACGGCGGACTTACTCCTTCTGTCCATGACCTCCAGACTGGACCGGATTCAGGGATTTTTCGGTGTGCATAGCGCGGAGCATTTATAAACCATACATCTATAAAAACAGGAGAGAAGAAAATGAAAATAGCAATAGGAAATGACCATACAGCCCTTGAGATGAAGAATGAGATGAAGAAGTTCCTGGAAGAAAAAGGATACGAGGTAATCGATTACGGCACGAATTCCACGGAGAGCTGCGACTACCCGGTTTACGGAGAAAAGGTGGGCAATGCAGTGGCAAACGGCGAGGCGGATCTGGGGCTCGCCATCTGCGGAACCGGCGTAGGCATATCGCTGGCCTGCAACAAGGTAAAGGGAATCCGCTGCTGCGTCTGCAGTGAGCCGTATACGGCGAAGCTTTCCAGAATGCACAACGATTCCAACGTCCTCGCCTTCGGTGCCAGGGTGATCGGTGTGGAGATGGCGAAGATGATAACGGAAGAATGGCTGAATGCAGAATACGAAGGCGGAAGACACCAGAGACGTGTGGACCAGGTGATGGATATCGAGAGACGTAACCAGAGCGCGCTGTAGTCCGGTGTATGGTATGAACGGATGAAAAAAGGAAAGATTACAAAGAGTCTCTATCTGTGGGTGCGGTCCTTTATCATCGTATCCGTCGTCATGATCGGCATGCTGGTGGCGCTCACGACCTGGATGGTAAAAGAGTTCTCCGGAGAGATTGAAGAGTTGAATCACGGCCTGACATCCGTGCTTCAGACCAGCATTGATATCCGCCTGAATGATATCGACAGTTTTGCCGCCCAGCTGCAGATGAACGCTGTGAACCTGAAGCTGAGCCGCTCAAAGGAGCTGAGTGAAATTGACAAGGATTTTATCGTTCAGTTTTCACGCCAGCTCTATGATTACAAGCTTTCCAATACCTTTATTAAAGAAATATACGTCTATTATCCCCATTTGAACTATGTGGTCGGTGATCTGGGATACTTTGGTGCGGAAAAATACTATCTGCTGAAAAATGAATTAAAGCTGGACGGATATGAGGAGTGGCTGGAGACTGCCGGCGGCCAGAAGAGAGACGGCTACAGTTTCATGCCTCAGAGCGACGGTAGTCTGGAGCTGTGCCTGTTCCGCCAGCTTCCCTACGACTTATCCAGCGATAAAACAGCCATTTTGATGATTCTCATTAATAAATCGGAGGTGGAATCCATTCTCCGGAACGCAAATGAGGGGATGGGAAACACCATGACCGCGGTAGTTACCGAAGATGATTCCGTCTATGCCAGTTTCGGTTCCGGAATTGACCACGCGGACTTAAAGGAAAGCCTGCAGGCAAACGGCGGAAAGCCCTTATTTAAGATGGAGGGCAACTACGGTTCCGTGATGGACTCGGATTATTACGGCATCAGATACGTCACCTTAATCGAACGGCGCAAGCTGCTGGACTCCGGTTACTTCATACGGAATATCGCCTATGTGTCCATCGGTCTGTGCATGATATTCGGTGCGGTCTTATTTGCACTTCTGGGACGACGCAACGCAAAGCCGTTGAAGGACATTCTGGATAAGGTTGTGAATAAGACGGAAGAGGGTGGCCGTTTCCTGGATGATTACGATTTGATTGACAGCGGAATCAGCCGGATGCTGAAAATGAATGTGGAGAGCACCCGGAAGCTGGAGGAACAGAGGGAGGCCATAGAGGCCCTGTTCCTGTGCAATCTCTTAAGCAGCGAGGAACGCAATAATTCCGTGATTTTCGCCTCCATGCAGAAATTCGGAATTCAGATGGAATACTCCCTGTTTCAGGCCGGACTGATCCGAAACCCCATGGGATTCAGCCAGGATGAGATTCACGACGCGGATGTGCGGATCCGTGGGGTGCTGAAGGAAAAAGAGGATATAGCCGTCATGACCGCCGAGTTTGATGGAAGCCTCGCACTGCTGTTCCATATGGAGCCGGAGTACGGAAAGGCGGAGATGCAGGCCATTGCCGCGGAAATATTAGACAGTCTTCACTCGCTGGTGGAATGCAGGGTTATGCTGGGCGGAATCTATGATTCCATGTCTAACATCATAACCAGCTTTCATCAGGCGCAGATGGTTGCGGAATTCTGTGAAAATGACAGGGGCCGTGTGTTCTTCTATGACGAAACAATGGTGGGAAGGCAGGAGAACGCCGCCTATGTAAGCGTGATGCCGGAGTACGAGATGGCCATGCTGGAGGAGAAGTACGAGGAGGCCGACCGGCTGCTGGATCTTCTTTTTAATCAGTATATCGGCACCGACCGCAACGTCTACACGAGCAGGGCGAAAAAATACGCGGTTATCAATCCCATTCTGATGGCTCTGGAAAACCATGCAGGGAGCTGTACCGAGTACCGCATGGAGGAATACACCAGGAATTTATCTGAAGCAAAGGATGGACAGAAGCTGCTGAAGCTCCTTCACGAAGGCTTTGGCTATCTGATCCGGTGGCAGCAGAAGCGCCAGCTGGACCAGAAGGAAAATATTGCGGAGCGGGCCAGACAGTACATCAACTTAAATTTTGAAGATCCCATGATTGGACTTTACAGTATTTCCGACATGCTTGGCGTGAGCAATACGTACTTATCCACCACCTTCAAGAAGAAATACGGAATCGGAATCGCACAGTACATCAACAGTCTGAGGATTGAAAAGGCCAAACGGCTCATTGTGAATACGGACGAAAATATAAAGGAAATAGCGTTGTCCGTGGGCTTCTCCAGTGACGCCGCCTTTATCCGGGTGTTTAAACAGTTTGAAAATACGACACCGGGCCGTTATAAGAAGAAATAATGCATAAAAAACTGATTAAAATGGAGATATTTTAATCAGTTTTTTTGATTTCCACCTAAAAAATTGAGAATCAGTGAAAGAAATGTATATCACAGTGCCTCGAAATCTCTATATAAAGCATTTGAGAATTAGAAAAACAGCACAAAAATAGAAAATATACAGGGGGTATTTTCGGTGTTATGATAGGGCCATCATCAAACCAATTGGAAAAGGAGGCAAAAACAATGAAAAAAAGAATGAAGAAATGTCTGAGTCTGGCACTTGCAGGGGTGATGGCCGGCATGCTGGCTGCCGGGTGCGGCGCCAATGGACAGAAGGATGCAGCATCAGCCGGGGGCAATGAGACAGGGGGAACACCTGTTAAGGAACATGCGGCTGCCGATAAGAGCACAGAGGGGGAGAAAGCCAGCGGAGAGAAGACGAAGCTGGTGCTCTGGATGCCGCCCTTCGGCACGGAGGAGTCTCTCGACAAGGAAGTATGGGGAGAGATATTAAAACCGTTCGAAGAGGAAAACAACGCCCAGGTTTCTATAGAAATCATTCCCTGGAGCAATTACGAAGAAAAGTATTTGACCGGAATTTCATCGGGGCAGGGGCCTGATGTGGGATACATGTACATGGAGATGATCAACGATTACATAAAAGCAGGCGCCATCGCACCTTTTGACGACTTTTTGACAGCAGAGGACAGAGACAATTTCTACTATCTCGATAAAGGTGTCATTGACGGAAAGCAGTACGCCATGCCGATCGTGGTGGGCAGCGCCCGCGTTATGTTCTATAACAAGGCAATCTTAAAGGAGGCCGGTGTTCAAAGTGTTCCTGAGACCTGGGATGAATTTAAGGATGCCTGCCAGAAGGTGGCGGCAATCGGCAAGACTCCGCTGCTCCAGCAGTGGGGAGACAAATCCAAGGGTGCCATGAACTCCATCTTCTTCCCCTATTTATGGCAGGCAGGCGGAGAGATCTTCAATGCAGACGGCACAAAAGCAGAGTTTGACAGCGAAGCGGGCATAAAAGCGGCCCAGTTCCTGGCAGATTTACGGTTTAAGGATGGAATCATGCCGGAATCCATTACCTCCATGTCGGAAGACCAGGTATTTGCAGAATTCAAGGCAGGCAACACGGCGTTTGTCATGAGCCCGACGAATCAGGGAGCGGGATTTAAGGAGGCCGGCATCGACTGGGGCTTCTTCACTTCCTTGAAGGATCAGAAGATGGGGACATTTGCGTCAGCGGATTCTCTTGTCCTGATCAGCGCCAGCAAGAATAAGGACCTGGCAGTGAAAATGGTGAAATACATGCTGAGCGGCCCTTCCATGACGAAGTTCCATGAGATGGCGGCATTTCCGCCGATCGCCAGGGATGAGGAGTATCACGATGACCCGGCGTTTAAGGCTGTATATGAGGACAACAAGGACGCTCTTATTACCCTTCCTGCCGTACAGGGTTCCGCAGCGGTCTACGATAACCTGTATAAGAACCTTCAGCTTATGATGCTTGGACAGATGACGCCCGAGGAGGCCTTGAAGAATGCGGCCGACTATGCGAACAACACGCTGTCACAGAACAAGTAAGGGAAGAAAGAATCTCGGTGTCGCGGAAACATTCGCAGAAAATGTTCCGCGGCATCTTTTTAGAAAGGGGATCATTCGTTTGAAGGCGATATCTGAATTTATCAAAAAAAACAATGGATTTTTGTATGTGCTTCCCAGCTTTCTTCTGCTGGTACTGTTTTCTCTTCTTCCGCTGTGCATGACCGGATACTTTAGCTTTACGGAATACAGCGTGCTGAAGCCGCCGGTGTGGATAGGCCTGGACAATTATAAGAGTATGGCCGGCGATCCGTTTTTCCGGCCGGCAATCCGCAACACCGTGATCTACACGCTTGTGACGGTTCCGGTTCAGACCGTGCTGTCGCTGGTGATAGCCAATCTGCTGGCCTCCCGCTTTCGGGGAAGAGTCGGTAATTTCTTCAAGAGCGCCCTGTTCATCCCGGTGATCTCCTCCATGGTCCTGGTCGGAACCGTATGGAAGTTCATGCTTGCCACGGAAGGCGGAATCATCAATAACATCCTGGGGCTCGTCGGCATCGGCAAGGTAAACTGGCTGGGCCGGTATAATCTGGCGCTGATCAGCGTGAGCATTGTAGCGATCTGGAAAAATGTAGGGTACTTCCTGGTAATCTATTACGCTGGACTCATGGACGTGCCGAAGAGCCTTTACGAGGCGGCGAAGGTGGACGGCGCGTCTCCCCTTCAGCAGTTCCTCTATATCACGGTTCCGGCTCTGAAGCCGATTACGTATCTGGTCATCACACTGGGGACGATCTGGTCCTTCCAGGTGTTCGATCTGGTCTACACGATGACCGGAGGCGGCCCGGGAACGGCGACAATTACCATGGTAATGTCCATCTATCAGTCCGGCTTTAAACAGTATAAGATGGGGTATGCCAGCGCCATGGCGTTCGTTCTGTTTTTGATTGTCATTGTGATCTCGATCCTTCAGAAGAAGGTATTCAGCGGAAAAGGAGGGGAATAAGATGGAAAAGAAGGTACAGCCCGTTCTCTGGGCGGAAGCGGTTCTCCTTGCAGTGCTGGCACTGGCGGCGTTATTTCCGTTTGTCTATATGGTATTAACCTCCATGCGGCAGACGTATTCGATGGAACTGAATTTCGGTTTGACTGGATTGAATCTTAGAAACTATTCAACCATTTTCAAAAATTTCGAATTTGGTAAATATTTATTCAACAGTGTCTCTGTGGTGGTGATTGCCTGCTTCTTCAACGCCGTGATCTCCTCGACCGCGGCCTACGGCTTCGAAAAAAAGAAATTTGTGGGAAGCGAGCTTCTCTTTGCGGTCTATTTAGCCACGCTCATGGTGCCGTCCCAGGTGATCTTAATTCCGCTGTTTCGGATTGCGCAGAAGCTTCATCTGCTGAACACCTACTTAATCCTGGCGCTTCCGGTGGTCAATGCCTTTGGCGTGTTCCTGATCCGCCAGTTTATCACCAGTGTGCCGGATGATCTGATCGAGGCGGCACGGATTGACGGCTGCAGGGAATTCCGGATCTTTTATTCCATCGTCGTTCCGCTCATCAAGCCGGTCCTGGTGTCGCTGACCGTGTTTACGTTTATCACTACCTGGAACGACTTCGTGTGGCCGTTAATTGCCATCACGAATACGAACCGGAGCACCCTGACGCTGGCCCTGGCCTCCCTCCAGGGAAATTACGCCACGAATTACGGCTTGGTCATGGCGGGCGCTACTCTGACATTTATGCCGCCCTTCATCCTGTACATTTTCCTTCAGAAGGAGTTTGTGGAAGGAATCGCCTTGAGCGGCGTGAAGGGCTGAGAAAGGAAGAAAGTATGGCCAATTATGAATTTATGCTGACAGACAGTCTGGAGAAGGTGTTCCCGGACAAACGGCCGGAGCGGCGCCTAGGCAAAACCATCACGGCCCTGGGTGGAGAGAGAATCTCCATGCAGCTGGCCTATTATATGGAGTATGGCGGCTGCGAACTGAATGAACAGGAGATCACGGTAACCTTTGACTGCCACGGTGACTTGTGCGCAGAGCGCGCGAGTGATCGTTCGGAGATTGCGGACCGCATCCGCATGCGAAAGGTGGAGCTGGTTCCGGCGGCCATGGCGGCGTACCGGGAACAGCTGGATGACAATTACTTATTCACAGAACCGAGCCTCTGCCCCGACCTTCTGACGCCGGTGCGCGGCGGAATCCTGCGGCCCTATGCATCACAGTGGAGAGCCGCATGGATCGATCTTTTGGTAACGCCGGAAATGTGCGGCGGCTCTTATCCGGTAACTGTCTCAGTAAAAAGAGGGACAGAGCTTTTATGGTCTGAAACAGTTACGATTTCAGTAGTTCACAGCGTTCTGCCGGAGCAGAGGCTGATCTATACGGAATGGCTGCATGCGGACTGTCTGGCCGATTATTATAAGGTGGAACCATTTTCGGAAAGATACTGGGAGATTCTGGAGCAGTTTGTGCACACGGCGGCGGAGCATGGCGTGAACATGCTTCTGACCCCGGTCTTTACCCCGCCTTTAGATACGCTGGTGGGCGGTGAGAGAACTACGGTTCAGCTGGTGGGCGTGAAGAAAGAGGAGGGCGGCTATACCTTTGATTTCTCGCTTCTGCGCCGGTGGATAGCCATGTGCAGGAGAAACGGGATCAAATATCTGGAGATTTCCCACCTGTTCACCCAGTGGGGGGCAAAGCATGCACCGAAGGTGATGGCCCTTGTGAAAGGGGAGAAAAAACAGATATTTGGCTGGGACACAGAGGCGGCAGGTGAGGCGTACCGCGGATTCCTGAGTGCTTTTCTGCCGGAGCTGAAAGGTGTTCTTAAAGAAGAGGGGATGTTTGATCAGACGTATTTTCATATCTCAGACGAACCTCATGGGGAACAGATGGAGACCTACCGCGCGGCGAAGGAGAGTATCTGGCCGCTCCTGGCGGACTGCCATGTGATTGATGCACTGAGCAGCTTTACCATCTATCAGGCCGGAGTGGTGGAACATCCCATTGTCTGCAACGACTTCCTGGAACCATTTCTTGAGGCGGGAGTGGAGGATCTCTGGACGTATTACTGCTGCGTTCAGGGCCGTGAGGTGAGCAATCAATTTATGGCCATGCCGTCCGCCAGAAACAGGATTCTGGGAGTTCAGCTGTACTTGTACCGCATGAAGGGATTTCTGCACTGGGGATACAATTTTTATAATTCCCAGCACTCCGTTTCTGCAGTGAATCCGTATCTGGTCACAGACGCAGGGGGCGGTTTCCCGTCGGGGGACCCATTCGTCGTCTACCCGGCAGAAGACGGGACCCCTTATGAATCGCTGCGCTTTATGGTTTTTACGGAGGCAATGTATGATCTGAGAGCCTTCGAAAGGCTGGAGGAGCTGGCCGGGCGGGAATACGTGGAACGCCTGATTCATGAGGGGCTGGAGTATCAGATTACCTTTAAGAAGTATCCGAAGGACGCGGAGTACCTGCTGCGGCTGAGAGAAAAGGTGAACTGGGAGATACGCATTATTTCCATGCGCTCGGAATTGTGGTAGAATAAAAATATCAAAAAACAAAACCGCATGGGCAGATCCAGCGAGGGCTGAAATCATTTCCTGGATTGCGGAGAGGGTTTGGATATGTGTTCTTATGGACTTGATATGATGAAAATTAGAAAAAGAAACTTTTTAGTGGTGTTTTTTCTAGCTTTAATACCACTGATATTGTTGACTGGTTATCGGTTGTTTTCGCTTATTATAGAGTTAGCAGGCTCGATGAAAGATGGGGATATTATTTCAGGCGTAATAGCTTTTCTTTTGAGGATATTTGTTGAAACGATTGTATTGATAATCATCTCTGTGATATGGATTGCAATCTGTTGCTACATCCCATTAAAAAAGCTGCATAATTTTTATTGTGAAAATATTTTTACGCAGGCGGTTTTGCGCAACTCCGATTACTCCTATGTGCGCTATACTGAGCGATTGTTGAATACAGCGGAACTGGTGAAAGCGAAGATTATACCTCCGTATACCGACTATAAGCAAAAAGAAGCGGAATATCTGGTGGGCAGATACAAGGACGTCGATTTTGAAATCGCGCCGCTCACCTTATCCTATGGAAAAGGTCCGAATGAGGAGATTAACGGCTGCATCGTTGTGTTTACCGGGTTGGCAAGTCTGTTTCATAACGAAGATTTTGTGCAGGTATCTTGCAGCACAGATGAGGATGTCTTTGCCGAATACCTCCCCCAAAAGCGAGGGCTGGAGGTTAAAAAGAAGATTGCCATCAATCATAATAGAAACTGCTTGTTTATCGCACCAAAAAATCAGAGGATTTCCGAGGAACAATTTGTATTGCTGGAGCATCTTGTGGGGGAACTTTCCGAACAGGTGAGAACACATTTTTATATAATATTTGCACAAAGTCAGGTGTACTTTATCAACAATGATAAAACTCTTATTATTAATCTTCCTTTGTGGCACAGCATAGAAAAAGAGATTCAGGAGGTGGAGAAAAACGGGATTGTTAACATAAATCTGTTTGTCAACACATTTATCCGTGCAAAAGACGGGCTATCAGCTTATCGCTGATAGTCCGTCTTTTGGTGTCATATCCCGCTTGCTGGCTGCACAATTTGTATGTTCTTAAATATTGCCTCATTGGGGGCGGCCTTTATGAGGTAATATTTTTCGCATTTTACTCCATATATCCGCCCTTCATAGGCGAAACGGCATGTTCAGAAAAGATCTTCAGCACGCCGGAGGTGTATTTGGCCGGTTTTGGCGTCCAGTTCTTCAGACGCACGGCCAGTATGGCGTCCATTTCCTCCGGTGTTTTCTTCTCGCCTCTGACTCCGATTATCCGGAGAATTCTGGCGGGAATATCGATCTCGATTAAGTCATCCTCTTCGATCAGGGCGATCGGTCCGCCCTCCGCGGCTTCGGGGGATACGTGGCCGATGGCCGGTCCCCTGGAAGCGCCGGAAAAACGTCCGTCGGTGATGAGCGCAATGCTCTTAGACAGCTCTTCATCGGAGGAAATAGCCTCCGTGGTGTAGAACATCTCCGGCATACCGCTTCCCTTCGGGCCTTCATAACGGATGATGACGGCATCTCCTGGCCGTATGGTTTTGTCTAATACGGCGGCGATGGCCTCCTCCTCACAGTCGAAGGGTTTTGCCTTTAACACGGCCTGAAACATCTCTTTCGGAACAGCGGAATGCTTCACCTCCGCACCCTCGGGCGCCAGATTGCCGCGAAGGATTGCTATGGTGCCGTTGTCCCCAATGGGATTTTGGAAGCTTCGGATAATGTCGGTGCGTTTCCTTCCGACCTTCGCCAGGTATTCATCACATTTCTCATAGTAACCGTTTTTCTTTAAGTCTTCCAGATTCTCACCCAGCGTCTTGCCTGTGACGGTTAAGACATCGAGGTGAAGCATACTCTTAATCTCCTCCATGATCCTGGGAACACCGCCGGCATAATAGAAATACTGGGCCGGCCATTTGCCTGCGGGGCGGATATCCAGGAGATAGTGGGCGTTCCGGTGCATACGGTCGAAATAGTCTGCGTCGAGTTCATAACCGAACTCATGGGCCGCGGCCGGTATGTGAAGCAGGGAGTTGCTGGAACCGGATATGGCGGCGTGCACCATGATGGCATTTTCAAAGGACTTCATCGTTACGATATCAGTGGATTTAAGCCCGGTCTCTGCCAGCTTTACCGCCTGTACTCCGGCATCGTAGGCCGCCTTCTTCAAATCTTCACAGGTAGCAGGCATCAGGGCGGTGCCAGGAAGCATGAGACCCAGCGCTTCGGCCATTACCTGCATGGTGGAAGCCGTTCCCATGAAGGAGCAGGCGCCGCAGGAGGGACAGGCGTGCTGCTTGTACCAGGTCAGCTGGTCCTCTGTGATTTCCCCTCTCTGGCATTTGGCGCTGTACATTCCGATCTGCTCCAGCGTGAGGAGGTCGGGACCGGCGTCCATAACGCCTCCGGTTACGACGATAGACGGAAATTTCAGCCTCCCAATCGCCATCAGATGAGCCGGAACCGCCTTGTCACAGCTGGCTATGAAGACACCCGCGTCGAATGTCGTGGCGTTTGCATGGATTTCGATCATGTTGCAGATGGTGTCCCGGGAAGCGAGAGAGTAGTTAATCCCGTCGTGTCCCTGTGCCATGCCGTCGCAGATATCGGTGGCAAAATACCGTGCGCCCTTGCCTCCGCTGTGACCTATTCCCTTCACGGACTCTTCCACAAGTTCCAATAAATGAGCGCTGCCCGGGTGGCTGTCTCCAAATGTACTCTCTACTATAATCTGAGGCTTCGACAAGTCATCCACCTTCCAGCCCATTCCCATGCGCAGCGGATCCATTTCCGGCGCCAATGCACGGACTTCCTGACTCTTTAGTTTCATAGCGTTTCCTCCTGAATTCTATGTTTTTCCTGGCAAAGGCATAATACGTATGATGTATTTTATAAAACCAAAATACCATACTCGCAGGACAAAGTCAACAAGGCGTTGGAAAAATATATGAAGTGCTTAAAATAATAATTCTGTGAAGGAAACTACGCGGGCTTTGACATAAGGGACTTTTGCGGAAACACAGACAAAAAGAGCAGCTGCTGAAGCCAGAAATCTGTGCTTTGGCAGCTGCTCTTTTATACTGGGATCAATTTTTAAGATCTATTAATTCCTTAGCCATGGCCAATAAATCATCTTTGGAAACAGTTTTGTTAATATCCATCAAAATATAATGAATGTCACCATCTGCCCATGAAACAGAATTGGCCTGCTCATTGTTATAGAACAGCTCATGTTCACCGTATTTTGTGACAGAAGCGTTTTCAGGTCCGGAGTAGTATTCGGCCGGCTCGGCTGACAGGCTCACCGTTTTTTCAACGCCATTTTGGGTCTTGACGTATTTGAAACTGATGCCTTTGCGGCGATTGACTGCGGAGCCGTTGCTGTCAATACTAAAGGTTTCTGTTATAGACCCGCTGCTGAACTTATACTCCAATGCAAAACTGTCAATGAGTTTTGGTACAAAGCCCACATCTTCCTTAAGGGTGTCACCGGTTGGAAGACTGGTATAATCTGCGGCAGCAGAGGCTGAGGGAACGCTGACTTTAAAGCTGGGGGCTGATTGGGCGGCATAACAGGGAATGGCGTTCAAAAGCAGCGCGGCTGCAATGAATAGAACAGCGAGTTTTTTCTTTTTCATATAATATCCTTTCTTTTCTGAAGGCTTATAATGAGTTCCTAAATAAAAGTATAGAGAATAAATCTCTAAAAGTCCTCAAAAAACAGGAATATATTGGAATTTGATAAAAAAAGGAAGGTGGATCTTGCTATGCTGCCACGAGCCTTTTTCCTGAATCCCCTGAGCAGGAGTCTGCGTACCTCCCTCCCCTTTATCGAAGAGGCTTCTCTTCTTTTTCTAACTGCCGGAATACTCTCCGGTTGTAGATCAGATGCATGTACATCGCGCATTTTGCGCCTTCTGCATCACGTTCTGCGATGCAGTTTACGATTTCACGGTGAGTCTCGATGGTCTCCTGGCCCAGAGCACGGTTGGTTACATCGACAAACACGGCGATGGAGGAATTGATGACTGGAATCAGTTTTTCTACTACACTGTTGCCGCTGCAGGAGGCGATCATCGTGTGAAGACGGATATCGGCCTCCATGTGGTCACGGCCGGATTTGATCAGCTCTTCGATCTGATCGCACTGGAGCTTCATCTCCCCGATCTGTTCCGGTGTCGCGTGATCGGCCGCCATCATGGCGATCTCAGGTTCCAGCATCAGACGTACGCTGACTAAGTCCAGCGCCAGCTTGGTCTTGTCTTTTACAAAGGTAAGTCCCAGCGGATCGTCGGTGATTCCCTGCCTCTCGGAGACGAAAGTGCCGGCGCCGCGCCTGATCTCCAGGATCTGCCGGGATACCAGGATCTTGATAGCCTCGCGAATCGTAGTACGACTGACGTTTATCATCTTGCCGAGTTCGAATTCGTTGGGGATCTTAGCCCCTACTTCCAGATTGTTATCTATAATATAGTTTAATATGTAGTCGGCTACCTGCTCTGCCAACGGTTTCCCATTATAAAATTCTAAGCTGCTCACCCATTTTACCTCCCTGTTGAATTGAGTTTATTTTAACATAGAACCGGCGTTTTGTCACCTGATGGCCGTTGAATTTAAGGCGTTGAGGGTTCAGAAAGCGTCAAATCGATATCTAATGAAGAGATCATATGTATTTGAAGAAAATATGCACAAAATAGATTGGGATAATTTGTGTAAAAAGTAAAATTATATGAAAATACTTGACATATTTATCCGGTAATGATATTTTATAGAGGCAAAGACATCATACGTATTATGAAAAAAGATAAAATGAAACAGGGAGGTATTTTTATTATGGATTATGTAGCAAATCCGGCGCAGCTGATAACTGCCACACTGGTGGGGTTCGTGGTACTCTTGTTCCTGATTATTAAACTGAAGCTTCATGCGCTTCTGTCGGTTCTCATAGCGGGAGTCATTATCGGAGTTGGAAGCGGTATGCCGTTTTCACTGGTTACTCAGGCTGTCACGGATGGTATGGGAAACACCCTAAAGGGGATCGCGCTGATCGTCGGACTTGGTTCCATGTTTGGCGGCATTCTGGAAGTCAGCGGCGCGGCGCAGGCGATTGCCGACAAGCTGGTTAAGGTATTCGGTGAGAAGAATTCTGCGTTTGCACTGGGGCTAGCGGGCGTTATCATCGGTATTCCGGTATTCTTTGATCCGGCTTTCATTATTCTTATGCCAATCGTTTATTCCATTGCAAAGAAGACGAACAAATCCTTACTATATTATGTTCTTCCGATGACGGCGGGGCTCGGTATCGGATCGGCGATTCCGCCCACGCCGGCTCCCATGCTGATTACGGGAAGCCTTCCTGTGGATCTGGGAACGGTCACGATCCTGGCGCTTGTACTTGTTATTCCGAAATATTTAATCAGCTATGCGGTAGCTGTTCCGTTTGCAAAGAAAATGTATGTACCGGTTCCTGAAAATGCCGTTATGGCTCCTGAAAAGAAAGAGGGCACCGCAGGTGGGCCGTCCTTCGGCCTGGTTATCTCCATCGTGCTTCTGCCGATACTCCTGATTTTAATCAGCGCCTCCGCAGGCATGATGACTGCGGAAGGGGCCGGAATGCAGAGATTCCTGGATTTCTGCGTATTTATCGGCCAGCCGTATCTGGCATTGATCATCGCCAATGTGGCCGGAATCATCTTCCTGTGTGTGCGTAAAGGGATTACCATGGAGACGGTGGAGTCCGTTCTTGCAAAATCCCTTCAGCCTGTGGCCATGATTGTCCTGGTTACCTCGGCCGGCGGCGTGCTGCGTTACGTTCTGGATTATTCCGGGATGGGAACCCTGATTGGCAATGCCCTGCAGAATGCCAACCTTTCCGTTATCCTTGTAGCCTATATTATTTCTACTCTGATGAGAATCGGAGTGGGCTCCACCACGGTGGCGCTGACTATGACACTGGGAATTGTTGCATCGTTTCCGCAGATTTCCACCTACTCTCCAATGTATCTTGCCTGTATCGGTATGTCCGCCATGTTCGGAGCGACCAGCTTCTCTCATGTCAATGATTCCGGTTTCTGGCTGACAAAGGAGTATATGGGAATTGATTTGAAGACAGCGTTTAAATCCTGGACCCTGTATGGAGGCTTCTGCTCCATCCTGTCATTTATCGTATTGTATGCCATCAGCTTTATCTGGGCATAGACGCAGAAAGAAGGGAGAATACATATGGCACTTTTAAATGTAGATTTTTACTCATACTACCTCGGAATGGATTCACCGCTGACTGTTCTTCTTCCTGAAAAAAGGGGGAGGAAGCCGGAGGCGGCTCCTGATAAAAAGTATCCCGTCCTGTATCTTCTGCACGGCCATGCAGACGACAACACTGCGTGGATCAGAAAGAGCGATTTGGAGCTGCTGGTCCGGGATCACGATGTCATCGTGGTTATGCCTTCGGCACACAGAAGCTTTTACACAAATGGAAAACACGGGCACCTGTACTTCGATTACATCACAAAGGAGCTTCCCGTCGTTGTGAGCAATTTCTTCCCGGCATCCACCAGGAGAGAGGATACGTTTATCGGCGGTCTCTCCATGGGCGGTTACGGTGCCTTAAAGGCGGCGCTGTCCTGCCCGGAACAGTACGCAGGTGTCGCCGCAATGTCGGCGGCCAACAGTCCCTTCGAGGCTATGAAGGCAGCCGGAACCATGTTCTCAGTTTCTGATTTTATGGACAATGTTTACCGCATTTTTGGCGACGAGGAGGAGTATAAGGGATCGAAGGACGATCTGGAGTATCTGGCGAAACAGACAGCCGCATCCACAGGACCCAAGCCGAAAATCTACCACAGCTGTGGACAACAGGATCCCCTTTACGGTCTGAATGTGGAATTTAAGCAGTTTATGGAAACAAATTGCCCGGAACTGGATTACCATTACTGCGAATGTGAAGGGAACCACAACTGGGGCTTCTGGAATCCACAGCTGAAATGCATACTGGAATATTTCGGACTGATTCCGGCCAGCCGGGAGAAGTCCGGTACGTGAGAGCAGAAAATCGGGAGCCGGTCCGCTGCTTTTGACGAATGAGGCAGCCCGTGGTACAATCGCAGTATGGAGGGGCGCTATGATACATACAATCGATTTTTTATACGAGGTAAGAAAGTCAAAAGAGCTGGAGCGGAGACTGCTGGATAATATGAAAAACCGAAAAGAAGCGCATCTGCTGATTGGCGATTTCTCGCTGAAATTCGATTTCGACAGACGCATGGTGAATATTTCCTGCATGAATCCACAACACCCCTTTTTCCATAAATGCCCTCCGTTAGACTGGACGTTTGAAGAAATGGAAGAGGCTGTGAAGGTTGTTGTGGGAGATAAAAAATAATGAAAAGTTTTTTTGAGAGTATTTAAAATGCTCCTGCCGGATATGGCGGCGACAGGCATTTTGATACTCTCATTTTTGATTCATATGCAGCGGCGGCTTATAAAAAAGAAATTCCCCGGGAAGGTGTACTTTGTCTACCTGAATTTCGATGCAAAAGCCCGGACGGCCGTACGATTCTTTACAGACATCATGGGTTCTAATTACCATTGTGAAAAAAATATTAAAATATTTAATAATAGTTATTGTTATTATTTTAACGGCGTGATATAATGAGACCATATTGGAGATACTCTAATTATCTGAAACATTTTTTAGAACTAAGGTTTTACTCATTTAAATCATGAACAGGAGGATATTCACATGAAAGAAACTATTGTAGTAATCGGGGCAAATCATGCGGGAACGGCGGCGCTCAACACAATCCTGGATAATTATAAGGATAAAGAGGTGATCGCCTTTGATTCCAACAGCAACATCAGTTTCCTGGGCTGCGGTATGGCGCTCTGGATCGGCAAACAGATATCGGGACCGGAGGGACTGTTTTACTCGGATAAGGCGGCGTTTGAGGCAAAGGGCGCCAAAATATACATGGAGACTCCGGTGACCTCTGTCGATTACGATAAAAAGATCGTCTATGCGGCCGACCGCGAGGGCAACACGTATGAGCAGCATTTCGACAAGCTGATCCTGGCGACCGGTTCACTCCCGATTCGTCCGGCCATCGAGGGAATGGAGCTAGAAAATGTACAGTTCGTAAAGCTGTTCCAGAATGCTCAGGATGTGATTGAGCGTTTGAAGGATGAGAGTGTAAAGCGCGTCGCAGTGGTCGGCGCCGGTTATATCGGCGTGGAGCTGGCGGAGGCATTTAAGAGAAACGGCAGGGAAGTGGTTCTGATCGACTGTGCGGAGACCTGTCTGGCCGGATATTATGACAGAGAATTTTCCGATCAGATGGCGGATAATTTGAAGGAGCACGGAGTTACGCTGGCCTTTGGAGAGACTGTGAAAAAGCTGGAAGGTTCCGTTCGCGTGCAGAAGGTAGTCACGGACAAGGGAAGCTACGATGCCGATATGGTAGTGTTCGGAATCGGCTTCAAGCCCAATACTGCACTGGGCGGAGAACAGATCAGGCTGTTTAAGAACGGCGCGTTCTTGACGGATTTATGTCAGGAGACCAGCATTCCGGGCGTCTACGCGGTTGGAGACTGTGCAACGGTTTACAACAACGCGATTCAGGCCACAGACTACATTGCGCTGGCGACAAATGCGGTCCGCTCCGGAATTATAGCGGCTCACAATGCCTGCGGCACGAAGCTGGAATCCGTGGGCGTTCAGGGTTCTAACGGCATCAGTATCTGGGGCCTTAACATGGTGAGCACGGGAATCAGCCTGGCAAAAGCCGAGAAGCTGGGAATCGAGGCGCTCACCACGGATTTTGAGGACTGGCAGAGAGCGGAATTTATGGAAAATGGAAACTATAAGGTAAAGCTGCGCATCGTCTATGACAAAAACACGAGAGTGATTCTGGGCGCGCAGATCAGCTCGGACTACGATATTTCCATGGTGATCCATCTCTTCTCGATGGCGATCGAGGAGCAGGTGACCATCGATAAGCTGAAACTGTTCGATGCGTTTTTCCTTCCTCACTTTAACAAACCTTACAACTATATCACCATGGCTGCGCTGAGCGCGAAGTAAGATGGCCGGGAACGGCAACCCGGGAATCCCGAATGATTCCAAAAAGTTTCCGCCGGTAATTTACAACCGCCATGGCTCGTGTTAAAATCGGAATAGAAGATGGACAATACGAGAAGGAGGATAAGGATACATGAAAAAGGTGGGATTTATCGGAATCGGGATCATGGGGAAATCCATGGTGCGCAACCTGATGAAGGCTGGTTTTGAGGTGGCGGTTTACACGAGAACAAAGGAAAAAGCAGAGGAAGTGATCGCAGAGGGCGCAGTTTGGTGTGAGGACGTGAAGACCTGTGCCGCCGGGCGTGACGCGGTGATTACCATCGTGGGATATCCGAAGGATGTGGAAGAAGTATACTTCGGGGACGATGGAATCGTCGCCAGTGCAGATCCGGGCACGTTTCTGATTGATATGACGACGACGAGCCCGAAGCTGGCGGTCAGGATATACGAGGATGCCGCAAAAGCGGGGCTGAAGGCCCTGGATGCGCCTGTAACCGGCGGAGACACAGGGGCGAGAGAGGGAACGCTGACGATCCTGGCCGGCGGAGATGAAGCGGACTTTAACGCGTGCATGCCGCTCTTTGAGGCCATGGGAAAGAACATCAAGTATGAAGGAAAAGCGGGAAATGGCCAGCATACGAAGATGTGCAACCAGATTGCCATAGCCGGCGCGATCTCCGGCGTATGCGAGGCCATGGTCTATGCGAAGGCCACCGGACTCGATGTGGCCCGGATGGTGGATTCGATCGGAACGGGAGCGGCGGGCAGCGCACAGCTCAAGACGGTAGCGCCCCGTATCCTTGTTGGCGATTTTGATCCCGGCTTCTTTATCCGGCATTTTATTAAGGATATGAAGCTTGCCTCCGAGGAAGCGGAGAACGCAGGCGTTCATCTGGGAGTGCTGGATTACGTGCTTTCCATGTATGAAGATATGGAGGCGCAGGGAAAAGGAAGTCTGGGGACTCAGGCGCTGGTTCAGTACTACCAGTGGTAGAGGAAAATGAAGATATAGCAGAAAATGCGGAGGTCTGCCGGGAACAACCGGCGGACTTCCGCATTTTCCATTACTTATTTAGAAAGAGTTCAGCCTTCGCATACGGCAGCCGCTGCCGTATGCGAAGGCTGAACTCTTTCCTTATTCGATTTTTCCGATGCCTGGATAATACCGGAACAGTACTTTTGCAATGATTTTATCACGCTTTACGTATTTATTCTCCCAGCGCCTGGCGTCTGCGGAGAAATTACGGTTATCGCCCATCATAAAGTAGGAATCCTCCGGCACTTCGAAGCGGGCCGGTGGTTCCGGGTCCATGGGCTCCCGAATGTAAGATTCGTCGAGAGGCGTCTCCGATCCGTTTAAATAGACCTTTCCATCGATGATATCTACGGTGTCTCCGGGCAGACCGATAATCCGCTTTACATAGTAAATGGTACCGGTCGGATCATCCGGAAAGTGAAAGATAACGATGTCGCCGCGCTTTGGATCGCTGAATCTGTAAGACAGCCTGGAACCGATGACACGGTCTCCGGTCATGATTGTATTTTCCATGGAGCCGCTTGGAACCTTGCTGTTTGCGATGATGAAGTTGTTCAGAACAAAGGCGATGACGGCCGCCGCTATAATAATTTTAATCCAGCTTATGATCTCGGCCTTCCAGTCAAATGCCTCGCTCTTCTCCAGTCTGTTATCTTCCTTTTTCATTGAAACCTTCTTTTCTATCCATATATTTTGTCCATAACAGAGTTTAAATGAGTTTCCGGGATTCCGCAAGGGGGTTTCTTAAATGGTAAGAAAATATTCACAAACATTCCACGAAATGTCCATAAAAATATGGTACCGTTATTTTAAACAATCCGCTGTGTGGGGCATGGCGGAAGACTTCGGGGGGAAGACGTATGGGAGAGACAATTAAGCAAAAGAGTATGAACAGCGGCGCAGAGGGGAATCCTGCACAGAAGCGGCGGGAGATACGGCTGCTTCTGGCATCTGGCGTCCTGTTTGCGTTATCACTGCTTTTTCAGCTTCTGGCCCGTCTTGTACCGGGATTTGGAGAATGGTATGCAGTAACCGTTTATCCGGTTATCGTGGGAACACTGGGACGATTATCCGGGATTTTTCCATTTTCCGTAGTAGAGTCAGCCGTTTATTTCCTTATAGCATCAGCGGTCTGGTATACGGCCACTCATATCAAACGGATTAAAATGGTGCTTGTGAGGGCGCTGTTTCTGCTGACGGGGATTTTTTTTCTGTTTACATTTAACTGTGGTATCAATTATTATAGAAAACCGTTCTCCAGCTACACCGGACTGGAAGTCAAAAAGTCTTCAAAGGACGAACTTACGGAACTGTGCGCTGCGCTGACAAAGACCGTGAATCAGTACTGTGAAGACGGCGTCGGTGCGGCCATGGAGATGAAGGATGCCAACCGGGAAGGCGTGGCAGCCATGAGACGGTTGGGAGAACGGTATCCTCAGCTTGCAGGCTACTATCCCAGGCCGAAGCCGCTGGCGTGGTCATATTTCTTTTCCGTTCAGCAGCTGTGCGGCCAGTATTCACCCTTTACCGTAGAGGCGAATTACAACCGGGAGATGCCGGATTACAACATTCCCCACACGATCTGCCATGAACTGTCCCATCTGCGGGGATTTATGAGGGAGGACGAGGCGAATTTTATCGGTTATCTGGCCTGTATTGGTTCCGATTCTCCCTCCTACCGTTACAGCGGATACTTAACCGGATGGGTCTATGCGACCAACGCCCTGGCGAAGACCGATATGGATGCGTATCTGGAGCTGTGCGGCGCTCTGGACGAGCGGGCCTGGGTGGATCTGAGAGGAAATAATGAATTCTGGGCAAGATACGACGGGAAGGCGGCGGAAGTGTCCAACCAGTTGAATGATACGTATTTAAAAATAAACAGTCAGGCAGATGGTGTGAAGAGCTATGGCCGCGTTGTTGACTTAATGCTGGCTTATGCCAGGAAACAGGCGGATTCCCTGGAGGAAGAACAATAGGAAAACGTGTAGATTTCGGAGGTTTTTTGTCGGAAAAATACGGAAAGTGCTGTTGGATTCTATTGTAAAATACGCATATGAATGCTAAAATAGACTCAGTCGCAAACCCCGCCGCAGACAGCGGGGAATCAAAAATGCAGCGTCGTGAGCGGCGGGGGTTCCGACCCTCGCGGCAGTCGCCGGATGGACCCGCAAGCGCGTCCGCCCCGGCTCGTTGCACGCGGGAATAAACAGGGACCAGGAGGATATTGTATGGACAAAAAGTTGTATGATTTGATGGATTGGGCCGGGATTGAAGAGATTGTATATTCAGAAGCGGCGGACCCCCACAAGCTGCTGGGACCGCATATCACGGACGATGGACTGCTGATCTCCGCATTCATACCGACGGCAGTCATGGTGACGGTCAGACTTGCCTCCTCGGGAAAGGAATTTCCGATGGAACTGGCAGACGAGGCGGGCTTTTTCGCAGCGCTGATTCCGAGAAAGAATATTCCGGAATACACCCTGCTTGTGGTTTACGATAATGGCACGTCGGAGGAACTTTACGATCCGTACGCATTTTCACCGCTGTACACAGAGTCGGACTTAAAGAAGTTTGAAGCGGGCGTTCATTATACAATTTATGAGAAGATGGGCGCACATCCGATGAGTGTGAATGGTGTGGAAGGTGTCTATTTCTCCGTGTGGGCGCCGTGTGCCATGCGCGTCAGTGTTGTCGGAGATTTTAACTTATGGGATGGAAGACGTCATCAGATGAGGCGCCTGGGCGATTCCGGGATTTTTGAATTGTTTATACCGGGTCTGGCATCGGGACTGATTTATAAATATGAGATTAAGAACAGCCATGGAGAGCCGCAGTTAAAGGCGGATCCATATGGTAATTTCTGCGAGCTGCGTCCGAACACGGCTTCTGTCGTATGGGATACGGGCCGATATGAGTGGCAGGATAACGCGTGGATGGAAAAACGCGCGAAGATGGATTCTAAAAATCAGGCTATGTCCATATATGAGATCCACCTCGGATCGTGGATCAGGAAAGAGACGGAGCGGGATGAGAACGGGAACGATATCACCGGTTCTGAATTCTATAATTACCGTGAGATCGCGGTAAAACTGGCGGAGTACGTGAAGATGATGGGTTACACCCATGTCGAGCTGCTTCCGGTCATGGAGCATCCGCTGGACGCATCCTGGGGCTATCAGGTGACCGGGTATTACGCGCCGACCAGCCGGTATGGCACGCCTGATGATTTCATGTATTTTATGGATTATATGCATGGACAGGGCATTGGCGTGATCCTCGACTGGGTTCCGGCACATTTCCCGAGGGACAGCTTCGGACTGGCTAACTTTGATGGGACATGCGTCTATGAACATAAGGACCCGAGACAGGGAGCTCATCCGCACTGGGGCACGCTGATCTATAACTATGGCCGTCCGGGAGTATCCAACTTCCTGATCGCCAACGCGCTGTTTTGGGCGGACAAGTATCACGCGGATGGAATCCGTATGGATGCTGTGGCTTCCATGCTGTACCTGGATTACGGAAAGAATCCGGGGGAGTGGGTTCCTAATATTTACGGCGGCCACGAGAACCTGGAGGCCGTGGAATTCTTAAAACATTTGAATTCTGTATTTAAAGGAAGGGCAGACGGAGCCGTTCTGATCGCTGAGGAGTCGACCGCATGGCCGGAGATCACCGGCGATATCAAGGAAGGCGCCCTGGGCTTCGATTATAAATGGAACATGGGCTGGATGAATGATTTTACGGGATACATGCAGTGCGATCCCTATTTCAGAAAGCACCATTACGGAGAATTGACATTCAGCATGCTTTACGCATACAGCGAAGATTTTATTCTTGTGTTCTCACACGACGAGGTGGTCCACGGAAAGGGATCCATGATCGGTAAGATGCCGGGAGAGGAACTGGAGACCAAGGCTGCGAACCTGCGTGCTGCGTACGGTTTTATGATGAGCCATCCGGGCAAGAAGCTGCTGTTCATGGGACAGGAGTTTGCACAGGTTCATGAATGGAATGAGAATGCGGAACTGGATTGGGGGATTACAGAACAACCGGTTCACAAACAGATGCAGGAGTATGTGAAGTCCTTAAATGAAATTTATGTAAACTATCCGGCGCTGCACCAGATGGATTATGAGCCCGAAGGCTTTGAGTGGGTGAACTGTACGGATTCGGAAGAAAGCATTGTGGTATTCCTGAGAAGGACGAAAAAGAAGGAGGAGACACTTTTGATTGTCTGCAACTTCGATACAGTACTGCATGAGAAATTCCGGGTTGGCGTTCCGTTTGCCGGAAAATATAAAGAGATTTCCAACAGCGACGCGGAAAGCTATGGCGGTGAAGGACGCACCAATCCGCGTGTGAAGAGCTCGAAAAAGGCAGAGAAGGACGAGAGGCCGGATTCCATCGAAATTACGGTGGCACCGCTCTCTGTGATGATCTTTACCTGCACGCCGGTGGAAGAAAAAGTGGTTAAGAAAGCTGCCGGAGCGAAGGCTGCCGCTGCAAAAACCTCCGGAGTAAAGACGGCTGGAACAAAAGCAGCTGTGAAGAAGGCACCGGCGAAAAAAAACGCTGTAACAAAGGCGGTGGAGGTGAAGCCTGCGGCAGAAAAGATCGAGGACAAGAAGCTGGAAACTAAGAAAATCGCAGATAAAAAGGTCATGGCGGAGAAGCTTGAGGATAAGAAACCCGAGACAAAGAAAATCGCGGATAAAAAGGTTGTGGCGGAAAGAATCGAGGATAAGAAGCCCGAGACAAAGAAAATCGCGGATAAAAAGGTCGTGACGGAGAAGCTTGAGGATAAGAAGCCCGAGACAAAGAAAATCGCGGATAAAAAGGTCGTGGCGGAGAAGCTTGAGGATAAGAAGCCAGAGACAAAGAAAATTGCGGACAAAAAAACAGGGGTGAAAAAGATCGAGGATAAGAAGCCCGAGACGAAAACGGCTGAGGACAGGTAACATAAGAATTGATTTGATTGGAGAGATATAAGAATATGATCACTGGCAGTTCAAACGCGAGCATTCCGGAAGAATCTCTGGCGGCCCTGCAGCAGGAGGTTCAGCAGAATTTAGAACAGCTGAAGCCTAACGTTATGCTGGAGACGATGAAAGGCTGGATTCCGGGACTGATCGCATTTGGAATCAAGCTGCTGATTGCACTGGCGATCTTTGCCGTTGGTTCCAGAGTTATTAAAGTTATTTACCACATGCTGAATCGTTCCTTTACAAGGATGGATATGGAGATCAGCTTAAGGAAGTTCCTGCTGTCCGTGCTGAACGCGACCATGTACTGCCTGCTGGGCTTCATCATTGCCGGGCAGATCGGTGTGAACTCCGCTTCCATTGTGGCTCTGCTGGGATCGGCCAGTATCGCCATAGGTCTTGCCATCCAGGGAAGCCTGGCGAACTTTGCAGGCGGGGTATTGATCCTGATGATGAAACCATTTCGGGTAGGTGACTATATTGTCTCTAAAGACGGAGAGGGAACGGTGCATACCATTGGTCTTGTCTATACAGTGTTGAATACGGTTGACAACAAGCAGGTGGTAATTCCCAACGGAACACTGTCCAACTCGCCTTTAACCAATGTGACAGCCATGGACAAGCGGCGTGTCGATATTAAAATCGGCATTGGTTACAGTTCGGATCTGAAACGGGCAAAGGAGATTTTAGAGCAGATTTATGTAAATCATCCGTCCGTCTTAAAAGAGGAGTCTATTGATGTCTATGTGGACGATCTGGGGGCCAGTTCTGTTACGATCGGCGGCCGCGGATGGGTTGCCGCGGAGGACTACTGGTCTACGAGATGGGATATGATGGAGCAGATTAAGCTTCGCTTTGATGAAGCGGGAATCGAGATTCCCTTTAATCAGCTTGATGTGCATATAAAAAACGGAAATGTGGAGACGCGGGACAGTTAGATGCGGGATTCGGATTTCTTTTAAGAAAGTAACAGCAGGGGCGCTTCCCGAACGGTGCAGAACCGGCGGGCAGTGCCTCTTTTCTGCATTTACTATGGTGTCCGGGGCGGGAACTGAACTGTTACCGGAGAGTGAACTGTAACCTTCAAAAGATTGCTTTTTCCAGTGCACTTTGTTATACTCGACATAGTATGTTTTTTAATGATTAAATAATTACAGATACTGTCCGGAAGGAAGTTCCGGCGAAGGAGTGCGGATGATGAAACGAGCATCGGTCGTGAAACGGTTCCGGCTTTGTGCTGTGGTAAGCTTTGTGATCATGATAATGACAGCGCTTTGCATTACCTCAATGGCCGCGGAGAGTCAACCGCGGGTGCTTCGGGTAGCATTTAGTGAAGCAAAAGGGATTACGGAAAAAGATGCGGATGGAAGCCGCCATGGACTGGTGGTGGATTACCTTAATGAGATAGCCAAATATACAGGATGGGAGTATGAATATATCGATACAGTTCCGGAGACTATGCTTGAAGAATTTGCCAACGGTGAGTATGAACTGATGGGCGGTAATTATTATCTTCCAGGAATGGAGGAGTATTATGCCTATCCGGATTATAACATTGGTTACAGCAAGTCGGTGATTTTCGCACGGGAAAACGATGATTCTGTACAGAACCATAATCTGAGATCGCTGAATGGGAAAACTATAGGAGTTTATGACCGCGCTGCAGAAAACATCCGTCGGTTAAAAGAATATCTGTCCATGAATGATCTGGACTGTACCTTGATCAACTATTCCTACGACCAGCTGGTGGATGGGAATCTTTATCCGTATTTGATAGAGGGAGAGGTGGACTTACTGCTGGGAAACAGTGTGGAACAGAGACTGGGCATCCGTGCGGTAGCTTCTTATGATTCGCAGCCATACTATATTGTGACGAATGTGGGAAACCAGGAGGTTCTGGATGGCCTTAATATGGCCATGGCGAAAATTGCGGATTCAAATCCTGATTTTGCAGCAAGCCGCTATGCCGCCAATTTTATGAATCAATCTCCTGTTGATATACATCTCACCCGGGAGGAGACAGACTACATTCGGCTGAAGGGCATCGTAACAGTGGCCATGCCGCATAATTTTCATCCATTGGCCTGCGAAAATCCGGATGATATGCATGATGGACTGTCATATGATATTCTAAAAGAGGTCGCTGAATTTACCGGGTTGGAGTTTAAATATGTTTCTGCTGAATCTTATATAGAAGCGCTGGACCTGGTGCGGCAGGGGAAGGCGGATATACTCGGATTTTATCTGGGGGACGAAGCGGATTCGCTGAATCAGAAAATGGTGCTTACGGCTCCGTTTGCCAGTATGAACAGTATTATCGTGCGCAACAAAGCGTCCGGCTTTCCGGGAAGCGAGCTTGTGGGGGCGGTGATTGAAGGAAGGGCGCTGCCAAAGAGCATACGGGCTGCCGAGGTAAAAAGCTATCGCAATATCAATGAGGCGTTAAAGGCGGTGAACCGTGGAGAGGCAGATTTTGCTTACGGTCTGGCCACGTACATGGAACATGAAATTCAGAAGAGTCATTTTGCCAACGTCGTACCTGTGACGCTGATTAATGACCGCATGGATATCTGTTTGGCAATGGCAAGACCGGCGGACCCGGAGCTTCTGACGATTATGAATAAGGCAATCAACAGCATACCCAGCGACAGAAGCGCAGAACTGCTGGATCACAATATGGTTTCCGCGGGGACGGGCGTGCTTTCCATAACAGAACTGATTTATGCCAATCCCATGATGTTTGTGGGGATTTTAACAGCTGTCCTTCTGATTCTGGTTATTGTCATTCTGTGGGTTAACCGTGTCCATGTGAAGGCCGCAGTTATGCAGAGTGAATTAAAAAAGGCTGAGGCAGAGAGCCGGGCGAAGGGCGAGTTTCTCTCCCGCATGAGCCATGAACTCAGAACCCCTATGAATGCTGTGGTAGGGCTGGCGGATCTGGCCGTAATGACAGAAGGGGTGCCACAGAATATCCGGGAAATGCTTGTGAAGCTTCGGGCTTCTTCCCATTATCTGTTGGATCTGATCAATGATATTCTGGATATGAGCCGCCTGGACAGCGGGAGGCTGACCATTGCCAGCGAGCCCTTCTCTCTGGAACGTATGCTGAATGAGCTGCGGACAATGATGGAGACAGACGCGAATAGGCGTGGCCTGAATTATCGTATCGAGACATATATTTCTCGTGGCGGAGTGACCGGTGATGTCATCCGCCTGAGACAGGTTCTGACGAATCTGCTTTCCAATGCGTTTAAATTTACTCCGGAGGGGGGCACTGTGATTCTCCGGGTGACGGAGAAGAGGGACTCCGGTGAGCATGTGGACAGTGAGAATGCACTTTATGAATTCCGGGTGCTTGATACTGGAGTGGGCATTGATCTGAAAGACCAGACGCGTATTTTTGATACCTTTGAACAGGTGGGGACGAATTATGCCAAGAGCCAGGGAACCGGGCTCGGGCTGCCGATCAGCCACAATATTGTGCAGCTGATGGGCGGAGAACTGCGGGTGAAGAGCGAACCGGGCCGCGGCAGTGTATTTTACTTTACGCTTACGCTGCCTGTTGGCAGCCCTGTATACGATAGCGTGAGTGTGAACGAACCCCATATCGGAGAAGCGCTGTTGAAGGAAGTCAGGATTCTGCTTGCGGAAGACAATGATCTAAACGCCGAGATCGCCATTCAGCTACTGGAACTGAAGGGAGCGGTGGTGAGCCGGAGTGAAAACGGCAGGCTTGCGGTGGAGCGGTTTAAAGAGAGTGAGCCGGGAGAAATCCAGGTGATTCTCATGGACATTCAGATGCCGGAGATGAACGGCCTGGAGGCGACGCGGGCCATACGGGCCATGGACAGGCCGGACGCAGCCGCCATTCCCATCATAGCCATGACTGCGAATGTATTCAAAGAGGATGTGGACGCGGCCATGGAAGCCGGTATGAGTGGATTTGAAGGCAAGCCATTGGATGTGGAACATCTTTATCTCCAGATTTGCCGGCTGCTGGGACTCGAGGCAGGCGGATTAAAGAGTGAATAGAAAAAAGAACTGAGGCTGGAAAACAGTAAAAAACCCCCGTTTTGGAATGTTGAATTCCCAAACGGGGGTTTTGTTGATTGGAGCGTTAGACGGTATCCCCTCTTTACGGACGGTATTTCCCATCTATTTGGCGGAGATTCCGCTTTCTTTCTGCATCTTTTTGTAAAAGAACAGCAGGTGGTTCGTGTGAGCTGTGCTTCTCTGGAATCCGCCGCTTCGATTTCTGGCTGTCCAGAGAGAGTAATGAATCTTCAGTATTTCGTCCAGGTCATCGAAGAGTACCGCCATCTCCCGGGAAAATGCTTCCGGATCGTCCCGGAGTGCGGTCATCGTATGATACAGATGCAGTCCATGGCGAACCATACGCAGGCCATTTGTCATCTCTGCGCGAATCAGTGCGGCATCGGCGCAGCATAGGGAAATATCGGAAATTTCCGTCTCCACCCGGTCCAAATACTCTTTCATAGCTGTAAAATCAATTCGAATAACCGGTTCTCTCGGCGGAATGGAGTTCGTCCGCGCAATGTTGGCGGAAAGTGTCAGGAGCCGCTCCATTTTTGCATCAAATTCCTCTATGGATTCAAAGGTGTATTTGCTGGACATGACTGCGAACGCCAGCGTCGTGTTGTACAGCGGCGCATGTTCCAGGTGGTAATAATTGCCCAGATCCCAGGCGGCCTGGAAGGCGTTTTCAGCGGGGCTCTCATAGATGAAACGGTTGCAGAACCAGGCCGTTAAATCGGAATCACTTTCGGGGCCAGTCCAGGAGCAGGCAGCAGTATAGGCGAATCCTGGATAGCTGGCACTTAAGTACTGCCAGTGGCCGAGATCGCCCCAGTCAGTTGTGATAATACCGCGCCCGCCATATTGGATGGCACAGGAGGCAGCATCCCGGATATTTTTCGCCATATTGTCGGAACGGCCTGTTAAGGAACCCCAGGAGCTGGTTCCAGGGCAGAGGCAGTAGTTTAAGCCGGTTTTCTGCATCAGTTTGGCGTGGTCCTCAAAATGGGCGTCACCCTCATAGATCCAGTCCAACAGGACCGCATCCTTTGGAAAACGGGATACACAGTCCGGGTGATGAAGAATCTCATCGCCCCACATGAGCATCTTCCTGCCCTGTGAGGTGCAGTAATCATGAAGCTTTTCCACATATTCAAAGTACAGGCTCAGACGGCCTTCCTTTTCTGCGGCCTCCTTGTTTTTTCCCATGCCCAGTTCGAAGGGCTCATCCATGTTGACGTTGATGTAGTTGGAGACGGAGGCCTCCATCAGCGTGCCCAGGAGCGTTTCCGCCAGTTCAAAGCTTCGGCTGTCACGGACATCCAGGGTCATCGGCGGGCGCCAGAAGAGATTTTCAAAGATATAGCCGTCCTCGCATTCAGCCAGGCTGCGAAACTGCGGTTTCTCCAGCCATTTCTCCATGTGTCCCAGAACATTCTGATTGGGGACCAGATCGATAAAATGTGCCCTGGCATACAGGGAGAGTTCCCGGAATTCCACTGGAGTCATGGGTGTTTCGTTGGTGAAGAGGTAGTGGAAATCCTCGTAATCGAAACTGAATCCCTCCATATACATCTGAAGATGGTTGATTCTCATGGAGGCAAATAAATCGATCAATCCACGAAGTGTCTCCATGGAAGGTATCTTGTCACGACCAATATCCAGCATGATACCCCGGACAGAAAGGACAGGCTCATCTGCAATCTCTGCACATGGAAGGGTACCGCCTGCCTGGGCAGCCAGCTGAACCAGCACACCCAGTGCGTAGAAGAATCCGGCGCCGTCTCTACAGGAGATCCGTATACCGGAAGGAGCGATGTTCAGTTGAAAGCCTTCCGGCGCACACGATACGTACTCGGCTGTCAGTGTGATCCCTTCCGGCGAAAAACCACCTGGAAATACAGAAGCCAGTAGCGGGGCTGGATCGAAGCCGGCAGCCTGGCAGGATTCCTCGATTTCAGGCGCTGTTGTCACGGCGCCGCAGCTGGTGCAGGACAGCGTATTGTGATAAAACGTGCATCGCTTCGGTGATGGGAAAATTCGGTACATTGTAAATACCTCCTAACATTTATCAAGGTGAGAGACGGATAGCGGCAGCGGGAACCAGTTTACGGAAAAAAGTGGGGAGGACGGATCTCGGCCATAGAACGAGGCCGGAGAAAACAGGAGATCCACTGCTTCCACATCGTTCAAACAGAGATCTGGCGTGTCACAGCATGGCTCTATGGTGATAACTCCGGAAGAGACTGCTATGGCAAATGCGGGCCTGCCGCCGATTTTCAGTGCGAGACGGCCGTCAGTTAAAGGCTCTGTCTCCGATTTAATGGAAAGGAAGAACCGAATCGCGTCGCTGTAGTTGAAAATCCGGTAATTATCTTCTTCCCGCACCGAAAAACGCTCATAGAAACCGGACACTCCCCGGATTCGTTCCGTATCATAGGAAGGGACCGCCAGCGTAAATGATTCGCAGCCTTGGAGTGCGGACCATGCTTTCAGAGTCGGGAAGAGCAGTGTTTCATCCGATAGAACCAGTTCGTAGACATGGTCCTTTGTGCCGCAAATGTAACCGGCTGTGGGCTGTGCGGATTTTTGCAGACCCGAGGCGTCTGCCGGCTTCTCAGTTTCTTCCATATCCACTGCGTACAGGTTGCTGCCCCAGCTGGTGCAGATATTAAAGAAATCCTGGACGGAGCGGGAGGTGTGTACGGGAAGCTCGGAATACATGCGGCTCAGTACCCCAATCCGTTCGGTATCCCCGGCCGCGACCGGGCGCAGTGTGAGTGGGGTATCAGGATAACGGGCCGCACAGTGGCGGAAGTTATCCTCGTTGAAACGGTATTCCAGATAGTGGCCGCCGGGCTCATAGCCGTAATACTGATAGCGGTGGCGCCTGCCGTCCAGAATGCTTAGGGTGATGCCCTGGCGTTCCATATCTTCGGCAGCCATAGCCATCAGCTGCTTCATATAGCCTTTTCCGCGGCTGTAAGGATGGACCGAGACGCTGCCCACGGTGGCGCAGGTGATCGTATGGCCGCCATGCTCCAGGGTGATGGGGAGAACGCAGACGACGGCCCTTATCTTGCCGTCCTCTTTTGCCAGATAGTGGCACCATTCAGTCTGGCGGTCCGCACCGTAAAGTTTGGGTAAGAGGGTCCGGAAGTTATGAGGGGCCTGGTGCATGCTGAATACCATGTTAATAAAGTCCAGAATCTCCGGAAGTTCTCCCGGCTGGCCCTTGCAATAGACTGTCATGAGGCAAATCTCCTTTCTTGACTGCTGTTATCCTGTTGCTGTTATCAGGTTACACCAAAAGAAAAATATTCCTAAAAGTATGAAAAAAGACATAAAAACAGATTAAAATTTAGATATCATCCATGTTAGCACAATTTAGGATGTAACACAATATAAAAGTAAAAAAATCAAAAATATTAGGAATATTCCATAAGATGAGGCGGGTAAATACGGCATATTGACTATATTGACAGAAACTGGAGAAACGTGTACGATAAAGAAAAATATTAAAAAAAGTATGAAAAAGGAGATGCAATATGTCAAAGATTGTATTTATCCCTTTGGACGAGCGGCCCTGCAATTACATTTATCCGGACTATATTGGAAGAATGAGCGGGCTGGAGCTGAGTATGCCGCCAAAGGAGATTCTGGGAGACTTTAAAAAGGAGGCTGACGTAGAGGCTGTCTGGGAATGGACCAAAGGACAGGTAAAAGGAGCTTCCCATCTCGTGGTATCCATGGATATGCTGTTGTACGGAGGGATTGTGCCGTCGAGGCTCCATCACCTGCCGGACGCGGTCTGTGCTAAACGGCTGGAGCGTTTAAAGGAGATCAAGAAGCTGGAGCCGGGGATTCAGATATACGGTTTTCAACTGATTACCCGGGCGCCGGCCAGGGACGGCAGCGGGGAAGAACCGGATTATTATGAGGATTATGGCTACCGCATTTTCCGTTACGGCGTGATCCGGGATAAGGAGTCGGTGAAGGCGGCGTCTCCGGAGGAACTGAAAGAACTGGAGACCATCTGCCGGGAAGTGCCGGAGGAATACTTAAACGATTTCTTAGAGCGCCGCCGCATCAATTTTAACAACCATATCCGTTCCATCGAACTGGTGGAGGAGGGCGTCATCGATTATATGATTATTCCTCTGGACGACTGCCGGGAGTACGGTTACGCTCCCTCTGAACGGAAAAAACTCAGCTCCGTTATGGCAAAGAAAAATCTGCTTTCCCGTATTGCCATGTATCCGGGGGCTGATGAGATCGGCTGTACGCTGCTTGCCCGGGCGGTCAATGGGCAGAGCGGTCTGGCGCCTGCCGTTTACGTCGATTACTCCTCCCTGCGCGGAAAGACACAGATTCCATCGTATGAGGACCGCAGTATCGGTGAGACGGTTTTGTCCCACCTGCTGGCAGCCGGATGCGGCGAGGCAGAGACGTCTGCGGAGGCGGATTTCGTACTGGCGGTCAATCCGCCTACACCATTCAGCTTAAAGCTGGAAAAGGAAATCCTTACCGACGATATTATTCTGGAGAGTGAGCGGAACCTGTCCGCATTTCTTGCAAGAATCAGGAAATACAGGAAAAAAGGGCTGGCAGTGGGAATTGCCGACTGCGCGATTCCCAATGGGGCTGACCGGGCGCTGATGCAGTTTCTATACGAGCAGGACATGCTGAAGGAGTTGGCCGCCTACGGCGGATGGAACACCTCATCCAATACCCTTGGAACGGTGCTGTCCCATCTGTGCGCGTGGAACGCGGCGGAGAAGCTGGGGCGCTTATCGGAGGCGGTGCGGGAAGCGTCCGAAGAATTCCTGTTCTTCCGGTATCTGGAGGACTGGGGCCATATGGCGGAGGTGCGCAGAGATGTGACCGATCATCTGACGGATATTGATCCGGCTCTGAACCGTCTCGATTTAAGAGATAAGGAGCCGGTCGTTCGGGAGATTGTGAAGAAACGGCTGGAAGAGTTCCAGGCGAAGTATTTTCCGCAGGAACCGTACCGGTTTGACCTTTGGATGCCATGGAACCGGATGTTTGAGGTTGAGATTCAAATATATTATGTATAATTGATATGAAAAGAAGATGCGGTATTTAAGGGAGAGCTGCCCTGGCAGTCAAATCGTAAAAATACGCATCTTCCATCATTTATTACAACCGAATGTAGCAGGTTGCTTTTCCTGCGCCTTCACGTTTTAATTCACCGGACTTTACCAGCTTTCGCAAAGAACCCTCAATGGAACTGATGCTTAGGGACGGGCACAGCTCCCGGATATCCTGCTTATTAAATCTTCCGATTTTGTTTTGAGTTGCTTTTCTTACCATGTCAATCGCAGGTAATTCTGTGCAATTTTAGACTCCAGTGAGATGTACTTTCCAACATAAAAACCATTTCGGTATAAAAGCAGTGTCGTGAGTAAGCGGCTCATTCGGCCATTTCCGTCATTAAAGGGATGGATGCATAAAAAGTCATGAATAAATACCGGTATTGCAATCAAGGGCTCAACTTCCATGTTTCCGATGACTCGATTATATTCTTCGCAAATTCTATCAAGGGCTTCCGGCGTTTCGAAGGGAGCAAGTGGAGTAAATAAAATTTCTGTGTGTCCTGCAATCGGGTTATTCATGTGGCTGTACATGATTTTGTGCAGCTGCAGAATGTAGTTTCTGGAAATCGGAATAACATCAAATCTCTCATGATTCTTTATAGATGGCTGCTATATATCCAAGGATGTCAGAGTCCCATTTTTGTTCTCTGATTTGTGAGTAGTTGAATTCTCTCATTCCCTTAGTCTCCTTTCAATTCCCTTAAATACTAATATAAAATAAGGGAAAGATCAATCTACAAGGATTGCTTTCCCTTAAATCAGGTAAATAAATTTATGCCCCGAGAATTATAAACGGATTCATTCGGGGAGTTTTACGAAAGAAAAATCAGGGCAGCCCGAGGCGCGGTTTGATTTTTTTGCGGTAGTAGATTCCCATACAGACCGCGGCGGTTCCCCAGGTGACGGGATAGCCGAGATACAGTGTGTAGATAGATGGGAAGAGGGGGATCATGATGGTCAGCCACAGGATTCTGAGTCCGCATAAGTTCAGGATAGACAGAAGCATGGTGCTGAACGTATTCCCTGCGCCCCTGGCGGTTCCGATCAGAATCTGGCATGTAATCAGCAGAATATAACCCGGTCCGAGAACCTGTCCCATCATAGCTCCGAAATGGACGACCTCCGGGTCGGAGGTGAAGAGCCGGAGCGGGCCTGCGCTGAAGAAGCAGAGCAGGATTCCCATGACGACTGCGTAGAGGTTGCCGAGCCACAGAAAGCTTTTAAAGCCCTTCTTCACACGGTCAAACTTTCTTGCCCCCATGTTCTGAGCAATGTAGGTGGTCGTGGTCAGGGACAGGCAGTTGGCGGGGAGCAGAGCAAAGCTGTCTACCTTCCCGTAAATGTTGCTGCCAGCCATGGCCAGGGAACCAAAGCCGTTCAAATAACTCTGTACAATGACATTGGACAAGGAGGTGATGGCGGTCTGAAGCCCGGTGGGAATGCCGAATTTTAATATCTTTACCAGCATGGCCCGGTCGGAACGTATCTGTGAAGGTACCAGACGGTATATATCATCGGTATGAGTCAGCTTCCATAACACACAGACAGCCGAGACCAGCTGGGCGATTAAAGTGGCCAGAGCAACCCCAGGCACCGCCATGTGGAAGACGGTGACGAAGAGTATGTCCAGCACCACATTGACTACAGAGGAAAGGCAGAGATAGTAGAGCGGATGCTTCGTATCTCCCGTCGCCTGCAGCGTACCGGCTCCCATATTGTAAAGGATATTGAAGAGTGCCCCGAGGAAATAGACGCGCAGATAGATGGCTGCGTCGGGAATGACCTCGGCCGGGGTGTTCATGGCAGTTAAAATAAGGGGGGAGAGAAGACAGCCTGCGATAGAAACCAGAATTCCTCCCAGGATACAGAACCAGAAGGACGTATGGACGGCTGAGTGAAGACGGGTGCCATCCCCTGCGCCGTAATACTGTGCGATGATGATTCCCGCACCGGTGGTCAGGCCAATGATGAAACCGATGAACAGATTGATAATCTGGGCGCTGGCGCCGATGGCGGCCAGCGCACCGCTGCCTACGAAATTGCCTACGATAAAGGAATCCGTGGTGTTGTAAAGCTGCTGGAACAGGTTCCCGATGATGAGGGGGCCTGTAAACAGCAGAATCGACCGGGTGATGGGCCCTTCAGTCAGTGAAGTTGATGAGCGCTCCTTCATATTACAGTCTCCCGCATGTCCTGTCAGGTCTGGTCGCTGTCAGAAGAATCGGACTGGCTGCGGCTGATTTCGAGGTAATTATAAAAAGTGAATTTGCTGATTCCCAAAAGTTCGCAGATCTGTTCCCCGGATTTTGTGATGAGGAACGCGCCCTTTCGGTCGAGAAAACGGATAAATTCGATCTTCTCGTTTTTGTTCATCTCCAGGGCAGGCTTTCCGATCTGTTCCTGTCCCATCTGAATCAGATGGCTGAGAAGATTGTTCACGTCGGGAGCGAAAATCTCCTCGTCGTTGGAGGTAAAGTTATCAAATTGGTTGAACTGGCGTAAATAGCCTTCAAACTGAAGCGTCTCCGTGATATCCAGATTCACACAGATCGATCCGATGACGTCTCCCTGATCATTTTTAAGATAAATGGATGAGGAGCGCAGGATCTTTCCATCCTGTGTGGTGGTAACATAGTTAAAACGGTCCCCGTCCAGCACGGTGCCCCGAAGGACCTCCAGTCCTAAGTTGCTTCCGCAACCGCCTATGGAACGGTGCGTAATGTCTCCGTTGCGGATATCGACAATAGTATGGTTGTAATCCTTCGTGAGATCGTGGAGCACGACTTCACATTTGTTGCCAAAGTGCTGTTCCACTAATGTGAGGAGCTGCTGAAGTACTGGCATAATTTCATCAAGGGTTTTCATCGTATCACCTCTCAAATATGAAAAAAAATAAGAATATAGTTCCAAATACTGTTTGTAAATTCAGTATATCATATTAAAAGTTTTCTAACAACAGAAAAATCAGAAAAAAAGTATGAAGGTTACACCGAAACCTAATGCTGCAGATGTGACCCGCAGCTTTCACCGATAATCAGTTCCGGGGGGAAGGTGATGCGGGCGTTTTCGGTGGAGCCCTGGACGGCCTGGATCAGGGTGCGGACGACCATCTGTCCCCAGCGGCGGCTGTGATGATGGATGCTGGTGAGGCGGGGGATCGTATAGTCGGCGAAGTAGAAACGGTCGCAGCTGATGAGGGCCACGTCGCGCGGGACTGAGAGACCGTGGTCGGCGAATGCGCGGATGGCGCCGAGGGCCACATTGTCGTTCATGGTGATTACGGCGGTAAATGGCGCATTTCTGGATATAAGGGCTTCGGCGGCCTGGTATCCATCCGGGAGATAGTAGTCGGAGAGGGATATCAAATCCTCACGTACCCCGCGGCCTGATGCGGCAGCAGCTTTTTTGTATGATTCCAGGCGGGTCTCTGTAATGGTGACGCCGGGCTGGCCTCCGACGAAGGCGATATCTTTATGTCCCAGTGAGGATAGGTAGTTGTAGGCAGTCGTGACGCCGCTTCCGTTCTCTGAGTCAATAAAGATGCAGCCGGCGCCGGGAATCTCCCGGCCTGCCGCCACGACGGGGAGCGAGGCTGAAAGCTTGTTCAGTGCCTCTTTATAGGCGGGAGTGATTTCGACCATGTCCAGCTGTCCGCCGATGATCAGAATTCCATCCACCTTTTTATCCATCATCATACGGAAATATCCGGTCTCGTCGATTGGGGCATCTCCGTGGTGAAAACGGGTGTTGCACAGATAGACGGAGTATCCCTCCTCAGCGGCGCATCTCTGGACTTCCTGAAAAATGGTCGCAAAATAAGGATTGGTGATATCCGGCAAAATGACACCCAGCGTCATGGTTCTCTTCGATATTAACCCGCGTGCCAGTGCGTTGGGCGTAAAATCATATTTCCTGACAACCGCTTCGATCCGGGCTTTTTTATCAGCGGAGACCGGTACTTTTCCATTTAAAAAACGGGAGACGGTGGCGACCGAGACGCCGCTTTCCTGGGCGATCTGGGTAATTGTAATCGTTGATTTCATAATCTGCCCCTCCTAAAGATCTGATTGTTTCCCACGAATAAAGAACCGGGGGTCCTCCCAGTATATCACGAACGAAATGAAATTGCAATGAAACCCTTTTCACAAAAATACGGGATCAAATTTATGTAATATCACGAATTGACAAGCGAATAACCGGATGGTATTGTAAAAATATGAAAACCTTTTCATAAAATTCAAGCTTAGAGAGGGAGTAACGGTAATGAATACGTATCTGGGAATGGATTATGGGGGAACGAAGCTCATCATCGGAGAGGTCCGGGAGGATGGAGAGCTTCTGCGCTACAGGAGATATCTGACCGGGCTGACCGGGCAGGAGGAAATAGCGGCTCATCTGCTTCAGTGTCTCGATAACTATGTGGCAGAGGAAGCCCCGGGGGACAGAATCCGGGGAGCGGGTATCGGCATAGTAGGGATCAGCGATTTTAGAAATGGAATCTGGCATTCTGTGAATCATGAAAAAGGAATTCCAATTCCTTTGGCGCAAATGGCTGCCGATCGGCTGGGAGTGCCGGCGGGAATTGATAACGATGTCAGGAGTGCGGCAACGGCGGAGCTTCTGTGGGGCGAGGGAAAGAACTGTTCCGATTTTATCTATGTGAATGCGGGAACGGGGCTGGCTGCCGGATTCGTGATAGACGGAAAGGTGCTGCATGGGGCCCACTGTGATGCCGGGGAAATCGGGCACATGGTTGTGGATTACAGGAGCAGCAGAGAGTGTGTCTGTGGACGAAGGGGCTGCTGCGAACTCACGGCTTCCGGAATCGGAATTCACAAAATGGTCAAAGAGAGGCAGGCGGAGGCTCCGGCGGAACTCCTGGAGCTGGGACGGAACGGGAGATATCCGGCGGCGGCCGTATTCCGGCTGGCCCGGGAGGGCAATGATTTCTGCCTTTCCATTGCGGAGGAAGCCGCTGCGGTGCTCAGCTGTACCATTATGAATCTGGTGCGCATGTCAGATCCCGATATGGTGGTGGCCGGAGGCGGCCTGATGTCAGATCCGTGGTTTTTTAAACGTGTGGAAAATCTCCTGGAGAAAGTGACCATGCGCCACGTATCAAAAGGATTCCGGGTATCCGGCTTCGATGCAGCCTTTTCCGGTGTAATCGGTGCGGCGGCCGTAGGGTGCCTGAAGGCAGAATAGTTGGAAGAAAGGGAACGAATAAACAGCATTTAATGACAGGAGAATAAATCATGAAGATAACTATTGCAGAAAATGAAAAACAATTTGACGAAATCGCTGCCTGGAGAATTATCGGACAGATTCTGGAGAAGAAGAATTCCGTAATCGGCCTTTCCACAGGGCAGACGACTACAAATATGCACAGAATTGTCAGCGAGCTGTATGAGCTCCATCCCTTTGACGTCTCGGAAGCCGTGTTCTTTAACGTAGATGAACTGACGAATCTCCCGCGGAGCTATGCGGGCAGCTGCTATGCCATGATACGCAGCCAGCTGCTGGACCATTTAGGCGTGCCGGATGAGCGCTTTTTAATGCCGCTCACAGAGAGTGATGATTTTGAACTGGAAAGCAGAAAATTCGAGGACAGTATCAGAGAACACGGCGGTGCGGATCTGCAGATACTGGGCATCGGCTGGAATGGCCATATCGGGATCAATCAGCCGGGAACACCGTTTGGCAGCGATACCTGGGTATCTCCTATGGACGAGATATTCGAGGCAAGGGTGAGAAGAGAGACGGGAGTGCCCGACGGGCACGAGCTGGGCGGCCTGACACTGGGGATCAGGACGATCATGCAAAGCAGGCGGATTATTCTGGCGGCAAAGGGAGCACATAAGGCGGAGATTATAAGACAGGCCCTGCAAGGACCTGTGACTGAAGCGGTACCGGCCTCCATTCTTCAGCTGCATCCGAACTGCGAGGTGCTTTTGGATCGTGAGGCAGCCAGTACAGCGTTGCGCAAGTTCCAGTGAATTCTGCACTCGCTATTCACGCCAGGACCACGCCCGCGAAGCTAGACGTAGGGTCCACTACGCCGTCGCTTCGCGGACGCGCCCCTGACGCCAATATCAAGTGCATAATTCACCGAAACTTACGCAATGCTGTACTGGTACAGCATTAGCTTTATAAGTGTTACCAGATTTTAAGCTTTACAGAAATATAAATCCCGGATTCCCGGCGAATTGCGGAGTGATGACAGAAAGGACGGAATATGCGGATGAATGCAGAGTTTCAGCAGGAACTGATGGAGAGTGGTTACATACACAGACCGCTGCCTCTCCACGAGGAAGCATCTCTGGAACAGACGGAGAGAGAAAAAAAGGTGACAGCGAGGCGGGCCGTGTGGAGCGGAGGCGGGGAGGGCTGCTGCGGCAATCCTGTGTCCATGGAGCGCGGAACGGTGAAAACTGTCCGGATAGAAGCGGAAAATATGCTGGCTATGGAGGCCCCTCTCCTGTGCCCGTGCTGGCCCGAAGGGATGCCGCAGGATGGCGACTGCGCATATTACGGCCATATTCATGCGGCATTTCCGGTGAAGGAGGCGGACTGGACGTCGTTTCACCGCGTACGCGCCCTGATCAGGCCGGAGTGCGACGGATCGAGAACGGTCAGTCTCTCCATGTATCTGGAAAATGACGGAGAGCGCAAAGTGCCGGACCGGTACCGTCGACAGGGTTTTCATATGATGAACTTAAATAACCACCAGTGGAACGACTGTATATGGGAGTTCCCGTCTCTGCCGCGGGACTGCGTGAGCGGATTTGGATTTCGCTACCGGATCAATGGCCGGGATACCGCCAGCGGCGAGAACGCTGTCTTCTATGTAAAGGAAATCTGGCTGGAGGCTGTGGAAAATCCGGGAAAGGAAAGCGGCTGGCTCCCGGAGTCAAATCGATTCTGCTATTCCACCTGCGGCTATGAGTCAGGTGCATCTAAGAAGGCGGTGCTGGCTGCGGGAGCGGATACGGATACATTTACAATTGAGGACCGAAAGGGACAGATTTGTCTGGAGAAACGTCTGGAAAATGTGGCCTGGAAGGGAGAAAACTTCCAGATCGCGGACTTTTCAGAGCTGACACAGGAGGGGGAATACCGAATCTGTGCAGGCGGCATGGCCGGAGACTGGTTCCCGATAAGGGACGGTGTTCTGGAGGACGTAACGTGGAAAGGAATAAACTTCCTGTTCTGCGAGCGGTGCGGTTATCCGGTTCCAGGCAAGCATGGCCTCTGTCACATGGACACATACGCGGAGCATAAAGGCCTGAAGCTTCCCTACTGCGGCGGATGGCACGACGCGGGCGACATGTCCCAGCAGACGGTCCAGACCGCGGAGACTGTAGAGAGCCTTCTGGAGCTGGCTGCAGAGCGAAGAGAGAGCACGCTGCTCTGCCAGAGACTGATGGAAGAGGCCATGTGGGGACTTGAATTCATCTTCCGGACGAGATTCGGAGACGGTTACCGGGCCACCAGCCTCGGCCTGATCCGGTGGACCGATGGAAAAATAGGCAATGACGATGACGCTTCCAACGTGCGGGTTCATAACCACGCCCTTGAGAATTTTATCTGCGCCGGAGTCTTTGCGTTGGCCGCCGAGTGTCTGGGCGATTACGACCGGGAGCTGGCCTGGCGGTGTGCGGGGGCGGCAGAGGAGGACTTCGGATTTGCACAGGAACGCTACCGGACCCATGGCATGGAACTGCCTCTTCCGTGGGAGCACACATACTCTTCCTCTGCGGCGCTTTATTATGGAGAGATTGTGACCGCCGCCGCCAGAATCTGGAAAGTGACGGAGAAGGAGGCGTACGCGGAGGCGGCGGCAGAGTATGGAAGGAAACTCCTGGACTGTCAGGAAAAGGATTCCTCAAAGACGGGAATGCGCGGCTTTTTCTACAGGGACGAGACCCATCAGGATATCATCCACTACAATCACCAGGCCAGGGAACACGTTCCGGCCACGGCCCTTGTACTGCTGTGCCGTGTGCTGGAACACCATCCCGACAAGATCTTGTGGGAAGAGGGAATCCGCCTGTACGGAGAATATCTAAAGAATCTGCTGGGGTATGCCTCCCCCTATGAAATGTTTCCGGCCGGACTCTATTCGGAGACAGCGGAGGATCCGGATATTTTCCACCTGCTTCATTTGCAGGCGGATTATGAGACAGAGAAAGATAATCACACGCTTCAGGTGAAAGCGGGAACACGAGTGAAAACGGGCTATGGAGTGCGCCAGTTCCCGGTATGGTTTTCCTTTCGGGGAAATACGGCGGTGATGCTGTCCGCGGCCAAAGGCGCGGCTGCTGTGGGCGGATATCTAAAGGATACATTTCTGATGAAGGCCGCGGCCTCCCAGACGGACTGGCTGTTCGGCAAGAATCCATTCGGCCGCTCTCTTATGTACGGTGCAGGCAGGGGATATCAGCAGCTTTTCTCCACATTTCCGGGTACCTGTGTGGGACAGCTGCCCGTGGGAATCGAGACGGACGGCAATTCCGATGTCCCTTACTGGCCCGGCGGCAACCAGTCTACCTACAAAGAAGTCTGGGTCACATCAGTTGCCAAATTGTTTGGAATAATTGCGGAAATATACAAAAATCAGACATAAAGTATGAAATAGCAAACTAAAAAACATATAAAAAAAGAGGAGGAATTAAAAAAAGTAAGCGGTTAATTAAAAAAGGGATAAAAAAGCTGAATAAAAGAAAAAAAATACTTGAAAACTAACAAAAAGTATGATATTCTAAAACCACCAAAAGAAAAAATGATTTGAAAAAGCATAAAAAAGTTTGAAAAATATGAAGAATATTAATAACTGCTTTTATGCAAAGAAAAGGAGGAGAATTAAATGAAGAAGAGATTTATGTCCTGCCTGCTGGCGACTGCTATGGTGATTACCTCACTGACAGCGTGCGGAGGCGGAAAGAGCACCACAACTGACACCACTGCGGCTGCAGGCGGAGACGCAAAAGAGACAACAGCCGGAGAGGCAGCGGGGGATACAAAGGCAGAGAGTGGTGACAGAAAGAAAGTTGTTTTCTGGTATTCCCATACAGGTGATGAGGCAACCTGTTTTGAGAATGCGATTAAGGCTTATAATGAGAGCCAGGATAAGTACTTTGTAGAGGGGTTAAGCGTATCCGATAAGCAGAAGATCATCGTTTCCATTTCCGGCAATGAGGCGCCTGACGTTATTGAGGTATCCAACCAGGATGTTCTTTCCTACGCCACCAACGGTCTGGTAGAGTCCATCTCCGATCTGGCGGCGGCTGATAATTACGATCTGCCGGGCGTATTTTCAAACCAATCCCTGGAAGCCAACACTCTTGACGGCACCGTATACGGCGCCCCGCTGGCATCCATGATTATTCAGATGTTCTATAATAAGGACATTCTTGAGGAGATCGGCTACACAGAGCCTCCGAAGACCATGGAAGAACTGTATGAGATGGCGATAAAGGCCACTGAGGTTGACGATAAGGGGACCATTACAAGACTCGGCTATCCGTTATTCCCGCTGGCAAGTGCAAGACAGGAACTGATTTACGCTTTCGGCGGAAAGTGGTGGTCAGATGACGGATTAACCTTAACACCGGATGATCCGGCGATCCTCGACAGTCTTAAGATGAACATCGACTTCAGAAGCCAGTACGGAATTGAGAAGGTTCAGGAATTCGTAGCAACCGCCAATACCAACCGCCAATACCAACCGTTATACAGAGAACGATATGTTCTTCGCCGGAAAGCAGTTATTCCGTTTTGACGGAACCTGGATGGCAGCCATGATGAAGAATTTCAACTCCGATGTGAACTATGGCGTAGCGCTGATCCCTGGAACCGAAGCACATCCGGAGATCGCAGGAACCAGCCGTTATGAGACCAACTCCTTAAGCATTCCGGTCGTAGCGAATGAAAAAGAGGGAGCATGGGACTTCGTTAAGTACTTCACAAACTCTGAGGCGACAAAAGAACTGTTAATCGGTATGGCAAACCTGCCGACACAGCTTGCATTATATGATGATCCGGATATTCTGGCACAGCCGAACTTCGATATGTTTATTGAAGCGCTTAAGACAGAAAACGGCATTCAGTATGCGAAGATTGAAGATCTTGCAAAATATACTTCCTTAATTGAAGAGTATCTTGACTATGCTTACAACGGTATGCAGACGCCGGAGGAGGCCATGAAGGGCCTTGCCGATCAGGCAAAGATGCTTCAGTAACCCATAACTCAGCGGGTCACCGTGACAATCAGAATATCACATATGATGCCGCAGCACATATGTGATATTCGTATTTATTCAGCTATACAGCTGAATAAGTACTGATATCCGGATCGTTTTTGCGATCTCACACATCAGAAAGGAGTAGTCCAATGTCAAAACCGACTGCCAAGAAAATGAGCAAATCAGAACGGCGGGACAATATCAATGGATTTCTGTTTGCACTTCCATGGATTATTGGATTCGTATGTTTCAGCCTGATACCGCTGCTCACCTCGTTTTACTACAGCTTCACGTCCTTTAACCCGGTGAAGCCGCCGGAATGGATCGGCCTTGAGAACTTCAAGTATATTTTCCAGGACCCGCTGGTTTTCAAGAGCCTGAGAAATACTCTGTTCATGGCCTTTGTATCCACTCCCATCAACTTATTCATTGCAATGCTCCTTGCTTCCTTATTAAATAGTAAGTTTAAGGGCAGGGGTGTGGCGAGAACCATTTTCTTCATGCCTTCCATTATCCCGATGGTTGCGGCTACCATGGTATGGATCTGGATGTTCGACCCTACATACGGCTATATCAACCGTGTCCTGGAGATGGTCGGCATCAACGGGCCGTCCTGGCTGGTTAATCCGGCCTACACGAAGTGGGCGCTGGTATTAATGGGTACCTGGTGTACCGGTACGACCATGCTGATCTGCCTTGCGGCGCTTCAGGATGTGCCGAACAGCTATTATGAAGCTGCCGAGATTGACGGAGCCAATGCCTTTGACAAGTTTTTCCGGATTACGATGCCGTGTGTGGCGCCGGTTCTGGTTTATCAGGGGATTTTGAATATCATCAACTCGTTCCAGTATTTTACACAGGTATATGTTATTATTAATGCAAGCTCCGGCGGCGGCGCCAGCAATGCCAGCGGCGGGCCGGCCAACTCGATTTTAATGTATCCTCTGTATCTGTTTAATACGGCTTTCTCCTATATGAAGATGGGGCGGGCTTCTGCGATGGCATGGCTGTTGTTTGTCATTGTATTTGTACTGACGCTGGTAATGACCAGGATCACGAAGAAGGTATCCGAGAATGGCGTAGGGGGTGAATAAGAATGAAAAACAATAGTGCGTATTATAAAAAACGTTTAAAACCGATTCCGAAGTATGTACTTGTCATCGTGCTGAGTCTCGTCTTCTTTTCACCGTTTTTAATTATGGTGACGACGGCCCTTAAGACAAACGCGGACGCCTTTCAGCTGCCGGTCAGACTGTTCCCGAGAGAGATCATCTGGAACAATTTCCCGGAGGCCATGGCTAAGATTCCTTATGTCAGATATATGATGAATACCATTTTTATCACGCTGCTTTCCGTAGTGGGACAAATGATAGCTACCCCTCTGGTAGCCTACTCTCTTGCCAAGATCAAATGGAAAGGCGCTCCCATCATATCCGCTCTGATTATGGGAACGATGATGATCCCCTATACGGTAACCATGATCCCGTTATATAAAATCTGGTCCAGACTGGGCTTCACCAATACATATGTACCGCTGATTCTGCCGACATTCTTTGGCAGCCCGTTCTACATCATTATTATGAGACAGTTTTTTGCGGGTCTTCCCAACTCCTTAATGGAGGCGGCAAAGATTGACGGCGCAGGTGAATTTAAACGCTACATCGCCATTGCACTTCCGCTTTCAAGACCTGCGCTGACAACCGTCGGTATCTATGCGTTTATCAATGCCTGGTCCGATTACCTGGCGCCGCTTATTTATATCAACAAGACAGAAAAACTGACGCTGTCCTTAGGTCTTCAGGGTTTCCTAAACCAATACTCGGTTGACTGGACGCACCTTATGGCGGCGGCGACTATTTTCGTAATTCCGGTCGTAATCTTCTTCCTGTTCTTCCAGAGGAACTTCGTAGAAGGTATTGCAACGTCCGGTATCAAGGGCTAGTAGGAGCAGATTATGGAACATAGAATTACACTGAATGGCACCTGGAACTGGTGCGATATGGAATCGAAGGAATGGCATAAAGGAACTGTACCGGGAACTGTTTTGACCGATATGATGGATGGCGGTCTCATAGAAGATCCCTATTGGCGGACGAATGAGTATGAGACCAGGGAGCTTTCCCGCAGGGATTACCGATATGAAAGAGAGTTTGAAGTGCCGGAAAGCTTTTTCCGGGAAGAAGAACAGTGCCTTGTGTTCGAGGGACTTGATACGATCGCGGACATTTATTTGAACGACGAACTGCTCCTCGCGGTAAATGATATGCACCGCACCTGGAGAATTGATGTAAAGGGAAAGTTAAAGGCTGTAAACCGGCTGGCTGTTGCGTTCCATTCCCCCACCGCCTTTATCGAAAAGGCGGACCGGGAGGGCGATATCTTTTATGCGTCTACCGGCTGTATGAAAGGAAACGGAGCGCTCAGAAAGGCTCATTATATGTTCGGATGGGATTGGGGTCCTCAGCTTCCCGATGCCGGAATCTTCAGAAATGTCTATCTATCCGGCTTTTCAACCGCCCGTCTCGATGATGTGAGAATTCGCCAGGAACACGGAGCCGGCGGGGTGAAGCTGTCGGTTGAAAGCAGTGTAAGGAAGCTCAGCGAAAGTGACACGGCTGGAAGTGGTACGCTTGCATGTAAAATCACAGCACCGGACGGAACCGTGATATCCGTGGAAAAAGAGTTATGCATAAATGATACCATCGAAGCCCTGATCGAAGCCCCGCAGCTGTGGTGGCCGAACGGATACGGCGCGCAGCCGCTGTACGCGGTCCGTGTGGAGTTAAGGACGTCGGATTCTATTCTCGATGTGTGGGAGAGAACGATTGGTTTAAGGACCGTCACGGTCTGCACCGACGCGGATGAGTGGGGGAACCAGTTTGCCTTTGTGGTCAATGGCCAGAAGATATTTGCCATGGGTGCCAACTACATACCGGAAGACAATCTCCTCGGCCATTTGAGTGAGGAACGCAGTGAACGGCTGATCCGTGACTGCGCCAGGGCCAATTTTAACTGCATCCGGATCTGGGGAGGCGGTTACTATCCGGAGGACTACGTATATGACGCCTGTGACCGTTACGGAATTCTGGTCTGGCAGGACTTAATGTTCGCCTGCAATGTCTATAATTTAAACGATGAATTTGAAGCTAATATTCTGGCTGAGACGGCCGATAATGTGAAACGAATCCGCCACCATGCATGCCTTGGCTTATGGTGCGGCAACAACGAGATGGAATGGGGCTGGCGTGACTGGGGCCGTCTGGAGGGACACAGACCGAAATACAAGGCGGATTACACGAAGATTTTTGAAATGCTCCTGCCCCGTCTGGTAAAACAGGTGGATGGCCAGACGTATTACTGGCTTTCTTCTCCATCGTCAGGCGGTTCATTCGATGATCCCAATGATTTCAACCGGGGCGACAACCATTACTGGGAAGTGTGGCATTCAAACAAACCGTTTACGGAGTACCGGGATTTTTATTTCCGGTTCTGCTCGGAGTTTGGCTTCCAGTCATTCCCCGGAAAGAAGACGCTGGATAGTTTCAGCCTTCCGGAGGATCAGAACATCTTCAGTGAGGTCATGGAATCTCATCAGAAGAACGGCCTTGCAAATACCAAGATATTCTCCTATATTTCCGGCTATTATAAGTATCCGAAGGATATGGAGAGCATCGCTTATATTTCCCAGATTCTCCAGCTGAAGGCGATTCAGTACGGCGTGGAACACTGGAGAAGGAACTGGGGCCGGTGCATGGGTTCTATCTACTGGCAGCTTAATGACTGCTGGCCGGTGGCTTCCTGGGCCAGCATTGATTACTATGGCCGCTGGAAAGCGCTGCATTACGGAGCGAAACGGTTCTATGCCCGTTTCATGGCTACTGCCTGTGAGAAGGAAGAACTGAGTACAGAGATTGACTATTACATTCATAATGAATCCTTTGAGGAGAGGAAGGCCGTATTAAGGGTCCGCCTCATCGACCGGGATTTCCATACCCTGTATGAAACGGAAACGGAAATCACGGCGGCGGCCTTCGAAGTGAAGAACGTGCTTCCCATGGACTTCGCCCCCTTCCTGGCAGAGGCCGGGATGAAAAAGAGGGCGGTGGCGGAATACAGTCTGATCGAGGATGGCTGTGCAGTAAGCCGCGGAACCACGCTGTTTGTGAAGCCGAAATACTTTGATTTCAAGACTCCGGAGTACCGGATTTCCGTGACAGAGAAGGCGGATGTATTCTGTATTCACGCAGACGCTGATACGTATGTGAGTTATGCGGAACTAAGCCTGGATGGGTATGATGTGGTATTGGAAGACAATTTCTTCGACATAACATCGGAAGAAGGCGTGGATATAAATGTGGATAAAAAGGAATTCCCGAACCAGGTAACGGCGGAGGAAGTGGCGGCTGCACTTCACATCAGGAGTGTGGCAGACAGCTTTTAAAGGGAGGAAGAACGTATGCAGAAAGAATTACTGGATCAGTTGGAGACACCCTGCATTGTCATTGATATGGCCAGGACGGAGAAGAATGTGATCCGGATGCAGGCGGAAGCGGATGCGGCCGGATGCAGGCTGAGACCGCATATCAAGACGCACAAGATGCCGCTTTTTACCAGAATGCAGCTGGCTCACGGGGCCGCCGGCATCACCTGTGCGAAGGTCTCCGAGGCGGAGGTCATGGCAGATGGGGGAGCGGAGGACATTTTTATCGCTTACCCCATGGTTGGTGATTTCCGCATAAAAAGAGCCATCGCACTGGCCGGGCGTTTAAAACGCCTGATTCTGGCGGTGGACAGCATGGAATGCGCAGTGCCGCTTAATGAGGCGGCAAAGGCCGCCGGTATTACCCTGGAGGTCCGGCTGGAAGTGGACACCGGAGCGAAGAGGACCGGCGTCCAGAGAACAAAGGCCGCAGAACTGGCGAAGGAAGTCTATCAGCTTTCCAATTTGAATCTGACTGGTATTTATACCTTTAAGAGTCTGGTTTATCACGATGAGCCAACCGAGGATAAGGTCATCGCGGGAGCCGAGGAAGGCGATATGATGGAGGCTATAGCGGAAGAGATCAGGAAGGCCGGCGTTCCCATTGCCGAGATCAGCGCAGGCTCCACACCTACGGGCGTGGAGGTTGCGAAGACGGGAAAGGTGGATGAGATTCGCCCGGGCACCTATATTTTTAAGGATCACATGCTGTGCAAGGAGGGGGCGGCTGAGCCGGAGGACATTGCTGTCCGGATCTACGCTACAGTGGTCAGTACGCCATGCAGGGAGTATGCGGTGATCGACGGCGGCACGAAGACATTTCCCATGGATATTCTTCTCGATACGGCTCCCTATTATTACCCCGGATACGCACTGGTTGCCGGAAATGATGATCTTCAGCTTCGCCGTATGAATGAGGAACACGGAATTATTACCAGCAGAAAGGGAGACACCGGACTGAAGGTCGGCGACAAGGTGGAACTGATTCCGATTCACGTCTGCACCGCCATCAATATGCAGAATAAAGTTTATCTCTATGACGGGGAGACGCTGCGCCAGGAAGTGGTGGCTGCGAGAGGAATGCTGGTATGAGAACACTGATAAAAAATGGACTGGTCTATGACGGAAGCGGCGGTACGCCTTTCCGGAAAGATGTGCTTATAAAGGATGGATTTATCGAGGCGGTGACAGAGAGCGCAGAAGAGTACGGGATGGAAATGACCAGGGCGGAGGCAATCGGAGCGGAAGCGGCTGCAGCGGAAGTCATCGACGCGTCGGGGCTTGTCGTGACGCCGGGCTTTATCGATACCCACAGACACTGTGATATCGATGCCCTGTATAATCCTGAATTCGGCAGACTGGAGATGGCTCAGGGCCTTACGACGGTCATTGGAGGAAACTGTGGTCTGGCGCCGATTCCGGCACCAAAACAGTACCGCCGGGATATTTATGATTTTATCGAGCCGTGTCTCGGTATTGCGCCTGAGGAGATGGCCATCGAACGGTTTGGCGATTATCTGGAGGAACTGGGGAAACGGGAGCTTCCGCTTCATGTGGGCAGCTTGCTTGCGACAGGGACGTTGAAGGCGGCAATCAAGGGATATGGGAAAGGTCCGTTTACCAGACAGGAGATGGACCAGGCGAAAGCCTATATCCGTGAAGGGTTTGAGGCTGGGGCCGCGGGCCTTTCCATGGGCATTATGTACCAGCCGGAATGCTATTCCGCCCGGGCCGAGATGCAGGAGCTGATTAGCGCAGCCGCACCGTTCGGACGCCCTTTGTCCTGTCACATTCGAGGAGAGGGGGATAACCTGGTCTCTTCTGTGAAGGAGATTATCGAGGTCACAAAGGAAGCCGGGGTCCCCTTGAATATCAGCCATTTCAAGGCAACCGGAGTGAAAAACTGGGGCAAAGAGATCTATCGGGCGATCGAACTGATTGACGCGGCCAGAGCGGCCGGCCAGGATGTGACTGTGGATTTCTATCCCTACTGCGGCGGTTCCACCACGATGATCAGCCTTCTGCCTCCTTCCGTGATGGAAGACAGCGTGGAGCTGACCTTAAAGAAGCTTAAGACAAAAAGCGGAAAGGAAGAACTGAGGCGGGAGATCTACCGGGAACATACAGGCTGGGACAATATGGTGACCGCCATAGGCTGGGAGCGTATTCTGCTTAGCTCCGTCACGAAGGAGGCGAACCGAAGATTCACAGGAAAGAATTTCCGGGAAGCCGCATCCCAGGCCGGATACGAAGAGCCGGTTGATTTCTGCAGCGACCTGCTGGCAGAGGAACAGGGAAAGGTGGGAATCATCGTTCTCTCCATGTCCCAGGCGGATGTGGATACGGTAGCCCGGCTTCCATACTCCATGGTAATCTCGGATTCCCTGTACGGCGTGAGCGACTGCCCACATCCCAGACTTTACGGTTCCTTCCCGAAGATTATCAGGGAATACGTCAGAGAACGCGGCGTTCTGACAATGGAGGAAGCAGTTAAAAAAATGACGCTTCTGCCTGCGAAGAGGCTTTCCCTCGATGGCCGGGGTATGATAAAAGAAGGTTACCATGCGGATATTAACGTGTTTGACCCTGCAAAGGTAAGGGATTACGCGGTTTACGAAAATCCAAAACAGCTGTGCAGCGGATTTCAGATGATTATGGTAGATGGAACGGTTGCCGTTTCAGACGATAGGATATTGAAAAGAAACTGCGGCAGTGTTATAAAATTATAGTATAACGAAAAATCAGAAGAATGAGGGAATGAATCATGAGTGATGTATATGCAAAGTTAAAAGAATTAGGTCTGGAACTGCCGAAGGCACCTGCAAAAGGAGGCGTTTACTCATCCTCCAGAATGTTTGCAGGCAATCTCGTTTATATCTCCGGCTGCGGCCCGGTAATCGACGGTCAGGTGGCTGGCAAGGTTGGCAAGGAATTTACAAAGGAAGAGGCGTACGTATTCTCCAGGAATTCCATGTTAAATGTTCTGGCTGTTTTACAGGACCGCATCGGCGATTTAAACAAGGTAAAACAGGTTGTGAAGATCCTGGTTTATGTGGCAAGCGAGGATGATTTTTATGAGCAGCCATACGTTGCAAACGGAGGTTCCCAGCTTCTGGTGGATTTATTTGGCGAGGAAGCGGGAGCGCCTACCAGATCTGCAGTAGGCATGAACGTGCTGCCGGGGAATATTCCGGTGGAGACAGAGGCTATTTTCGAAATCGAAGAATAGGTCACAGGAGTACGAGATGGAAGCGGTATATTTGGATGAGAGCAGGACAGATGAAGAGAGGGTACGGGATCTGGTGTCACAGATGACGCTGGAGGAAAAGGTATCGCAGCTTCGTTACGATGCCCCGGCGGTAAAACGTCTGGGGATTCCAAGCTATAACTGGTGGAACGAGGCGCTGCACGGAGTGGCCAGAGCCGGAGCGGCTACGGTATTTCCGCAGGCCATCGGATTAGCGGCAATGTTTGATGAGGCGCTTTTGCAGAAAATCGGTGATGTGACCGCTCTCGAGGGGCGGGCAAAATATAACGAGGCGGTGAAGAACGAGGACAGGGGACTCTATAAGGGAATCACCTTCTGGTCTCCCAATATCAATATTTTCCGTGATCCGAGATGGGGGCGGGGTCATGAGACGTACGGGGAGGACCCGTGCCTGACAGGACGCATGGGAACAGCCTACATTAAAGGGCTTCAGGGAAATGGAAAGAGGCTGAAGGCGGCTGCCTGTGTGAAGCATTTTGCCGCCCATTCGGGACCGGAAAAGGGACGTCATTCCTTTAACAGCGTGGTGAGTAAAAAGGATCTGGCGGAGACGTATTTTCCGGCGTTTGAGCGTTGCGTGAAGGAGGCCGGAGTCGAAGGAGTGATGGGAGGCTACAACCGTTTGAACGGCGAGGCGGCCTGCGGGAGCCATCATCTGATCACAGAGATTCTGAGGGAAAAATGGGGCTTTGACGGTTATTACGTTTCGGACTGCGGGGCGATCAAAGATTTCCATATGCATCACGGGCTGACGGACACACCCCAGGAATCGGCGGCTCTGGCGCTTAAGAGCGGCTGTGATTTAAACTGCGGCGCCGTCTATCTTCATGTGATGAGTGCCTGTAACCAGGGGCTGGTGTCTGAGGACGATATCGACAGAGCAGTCACCCACTTAATGATGACGAGGATGAGGCTGGGAATGTTTGACCAGCATACGGAATTCGATGAGATACCCTATGAGGTCAATGACTGTGCCGAACATCACAGTCTGGCCCTGAAAGCGGCGGAGGAATCCATGGTGCTTTTAAAGAATGACGGAATTCTCCCTCTCGATAAGGCGAAGCTTAAGACTGTGGCGGTAATCGGACCCAACAGCGACAGCGAGGAGATTCTGAAAGGCAATTATAACGGCACAGCAACGGAGAAATACACGCTTCTGGAGGGAATACGGGCCGTACTGGGGAAAGATACCAGGATTTTCTGCTCGGAAGGCGCCCATCTTTACCGCGACAATGTGGAAAATCTCGCTGAGGCAGATGACAGGATCAAAGAGGCTGTTTCCATGGCAATGCGGAGCGACGTGGTATTCTTATGTCTGGGCTTAAACGGCACACTGGAGGGGGAAGAAGGCGACGCCAACAACAGCTATGCCGGTGCGGACAAGGTGGATTTAAGTCTTCCTGAGTCCCAGAAGAGGCTCTTAAAGGCGGTCTGTGAGACGGGAACGCCGGTGATTCTGCTCCTGTCTACAGGCAGTGCCATGGCGATAAGCGATGCTGATGAACACTGCAGTGCGATTCTGCATGTATGGTATCCCGGACAGATGGGCGGTCTGGCGGCGGCAAGGCTGTTGATGGGAGAAGCAGTGCCTTCGGGCAGACTGCCGGTCACATTTTACCGGACAACGGAAGAACTGCCGGACTTCACAGACTACAGCATGAAGGGCAGGACATACCGCTACATGGAACATGAGGCGCTGTATCCGTTCGGATATGGTTTGAGCTACGGCGATTTTGAATACAGCAATTTGAAGGCGGAACAGATCGAAACGGGACAGGGGGAAGCCAGACATTTAATGCTCTCTGTGGAAATTACGAACCATTCGATGTTTGAATGCGACGAGGTGGCGGAGGTTTACGTCCGGATTACGGATTCGGAACTGGCGGCGCCTGGGGGATCCCTGGCGGACTTTAAGCGGATTCATTTAAAAGCCGGGGAGTCTGCGGCGGCCACGTTTATCCTTTCTGCCAAAGCATTTATGGTGGTAAATGAGGAGGGAGAGTTTGTATTTGACGGAAGTGCGGCGGTTGTCACCTGCGGAGGGCGCCAGCCGGACGGCCGCAGCGTAGAACTGACAGGAAAGACGCCTTTAAAACTGGAATTAAAGCTGGAGGACATAAGATGGTAGAGCAGTACCAGGCCATATTGTCAGCGGAGGCGGCAGAACTGAAAAAACGTCTGCCCGGGGGCAAGCTGGCGGACATGTTTGAACGGTGTTATTTAAATACAATCGATACAACTGTAAAAGAACTGGAAGATGGAAGCCTGTTTGTCATAACCGGCGATATTGAGGCCATGTGGCTGAGAGATTCGGCGGCGCAGGTGCATCACTACTTACCAGCCGCGGCCCGGCATGAGGAAATCTATGATCTGATCAGATGGGTTCTTCAGAAACAGGTCTATTATATGAATAAAGATCCTTATGCCAATGCATTTAACGTCACAGCCAACGGACGTCACTATGCGCCGGACCGGTCAGACCAGACAGACTGGACCTGGGAACGAAAATACGAGGTGGATTCTCTCTGCTTTCCGATTGCACTGGCCTTTGAACTGTGGAAGACTACAGGGCGTACGGACCATCTGGATCATGCTTTTAAAAGTGCCTGTGAGAAGGTCACAGACCAGTGGGCCGCAGAACAGAACCATGAGGCAGAATCCCATTACCGGTTTGAACGGGATACGGATAAAGAGACAGAGACTTTAAAACGCTCCGGACTGGGAACACCGGTTGCCTATACAGGCATGACCTGGTCAGGATTCCGGCCCAGTGATGACGCCTGTACTTATGGATATCTGATCCCTTCCAACATGTATGCGGCTGTGGCTCTGGAACAGATGTCTGAAATTGCAGAGACGGTATGGCAGGATCATGCGCTGGCCGGCCGGGCAAAGCTTCTTAGCCAGGAGATTCGGGGCGGAATTGAGCGGTACGGAATCGTGGAGCACGGAAAATATGGGCGTGTCTACGCTTACGAGGCGGACGGATTGGGAAATACACTTTTAATGGATGACGCAGGAATCCCGGGGCTTTTGTCTATGCCGTATTTTGGATACTGTGATGCATCCGATCCGGTGTATCAGAATACCAGGAGATTGGCGCTCAGCAGTGAAAATCCGTACTATTTTGAAGGAACCAGACTCACCGGAATTGGAAGCCCCCACACGAAACCAGGCCACGTATGGCCGATGGCTCTGATTATTCAGGCTCTCACAACGGATGACAACGCAGAAATTGACCGCTTGATTACTATGCTGGTGGAGAATGATGCGGGCACGGGATATATTCATGAGAGCATTTATAAGGACGATGAGATGATTTATACGAGGCCCTGGTTTGCATGGGTGAATTCGCTGTTCAGTGAGATGCTGATGAAGAAGGTTATGAGATAAAAAGGGGATTTGAGACAGGCTTGCCTGTCTGGTTGACTGAAAGAAGTCTTCCGGGCGGACAAGCCTGTTTTTTGTTTCATAGGAAAGTACAGTTTACAAGGGACTACACAGGGTAGGTATCTGACGGGAGGTGTGCCGCCCGTCAGATTTTCCATGTGATGTTCAAGCTGTCGCCTGTGGCGGCTACGGTGGTAATCATCAAATCTACCACACGCCGCTTATCGTCAAAGGATACGCTGTCCCATGTATCGAGGTAGCCGGAAATCTGATTGACCTGTTCCGGGCTGATGGCTTCCACCGTCAACTCGGCTATCTGCTTCACAAGTTCCTGCTTGCGCCCGTCCAGTTCCGCTATCTTCACATTCACATAGGAGAGCAGGACATTGTTTGCGCCCGTCAGACTGTCCACCAGCTTTTCAATCTCGCTGTCCACATGGAGAAGTTCCACTTGCAGGGCGGCGATTTTCGGGTTGGCCTTTGCCGCTTTCTTCCTGCCCGTCAGCGTCTTGTGCTTTTCCAGCTTCTTCACCATCTGCTGATAGACCACCGCTTCCAGTTCGGAAGTGATGATTTTCCCACAGCCCGGACAGCTTTTATTGTCCAGCCGTTTCGTACAGCGGAGATATTGACGGCCTACCCGGTTGACGATACTCATAAGCGCATATCCGCAGTTCCCGCACTTGATTTTCCCCGCCAGCCATGTGTGGGTGGCTTTCCGGGCGGACTGGATTTTCATGTTGTTCATCAGCTTCTTGCGGCACGCCAGCCAGATGTCAGAGGGGACAATGCCCTCATGGGGAGCCAGCACCAGCATTTGATCTTTCAAGTCGTTTTTCTTGCTGGCCTTTACATCCCGTCCCTGATACAGATAGCACCCGTTCATTCCTGTAAAGTCGGCGGCGTCATTGACAATGACCGTTCCCTGACTTTTGAAAAACTCGTACACATCCAAGTCCGCTTGCACATAGACGGGATTGCGTAACATCTGCGCCAGCGTGGGGCGTATCAGTTCTTTACCGTAGAATAAAATCCCCTGCTCCGCAAAGTAGCGGGTAATGTCCCCGTAGGAGGTTGTGGGCTGGGCGTACATCTCAAATATCAGCCGGATATTGGCCGCTTCGTCCGGGTTTACCACCAGCTTCTTTGTGTTGATACCGTCCATTTTGATCGGCTCTGTATGGAAGCCGTAAGGGGCTTTCCCGCCCATCTTAAAGCCCCGCTGACTGCGGGAGTAGTAAGCGTCCGTCACCCGCTTCTGTATTGTTTCCCGTTCAAGCTGGGCGAACACGATACAGATGTTCAGCATAGCCCGCCCCATTGGAGTAGAGGTATCAAACTTTTCCGTAGAGGACACAAACTCCACATTGTACTGCTGGAACAGTTCCATCATATTGGCAAAATCCAGAATGGAACGGCTGATACGGTCAAGTTTGTAAACAATGACCTTTGCAATCAAGCCCCGCTTAATGTCCCGCACCAGTTCTTGAAACTTCGGGCGGTCTGTGTTTTTGCCGCTGTACCCTTTGTCTGTGTATTCCTTGCAGTTCCCGCCTTTCAATTCGTATTTGCAAAACTCAATCTGGCTTTCAATGGAAATGCTGTCCTTTTTGTCTACCGATTGCCTTGCATAGATCGCGTCTATTCTGTTATTCATTTTGTCGCTCCTTTTCTTAAAAAAGAAACGGAGCTGCTGACACTTATATTATACTGCCAGCAGCCCCGCAAATCAACGATGGCTTCGGAAAACCTTACGCCCTGGCTTCCTCATTCTGCCGTCTGTCGGCGTACTTGCGGAACACCTCATAAAGCTGCTGTTCCAGTTCCCGGCGTTTGGCCGCTTCCTGCTCCGGCGTGAACACCGGGGAGAGGTTTTCCAGCGTGATTTCTTTCCCTTGAAAAGTTACGACCTCTGTTTCCTTTTTGTATCTGATATTACTTATAAAATCACCTTTCCTTTCCATAATGCCGCCCCCGTTTCAACTCCGCCAGCACTTCCGGCGGGATACGATCAACAAGCCGCTGAATGTTGTGCAGTTCGCTTTCCAGCTTTGCCCGTTCCATTGTGCCTTTCATCTTATCCTTTTCGCTGGCTTTGGCTCTGGCTTCTAACTGCTGATTTTCTTCCAAAAGGTCATTTATCGTGACTTTGTACTTTTTCAGTTGCCCGGAGAAGTTCTCCATCTGCGGAAACCACTTTTTCAGCAGGGAGAGGGCTTCCTCTTTCTTCTTCCCGGCGTTCAGCGGGTTAATGCCGTCAAGGGCGGCTTCAATGGCTCTGGCCTGTTTGGAGAGGGAAACCGCCTGTTTGAAAAGCCGGGTGGGGATATGCTTCCGGCCTGTCTTGCTGGCGCTTTCCCCACGCTCCAAGTCAGGATATTTTTCCACCATATAGGCGTGAAAATCGTCCTGCCACTTTGTCAAATTCGCCCGGTTGCCGATGATTTCTTTCGCGCACAGGCGGTTGTCCTTTGTCAGCGGAACAAAGGTCAAATGCAGGTGGGGCGTTTTCTCGTCCATGTGTACCACCGCCGACACGATATTTTCCCGGCCTACCCGTTCGATGAGGAAGTCCGCCGCCCGCTGGAAAAACGCCTGTATCTCCTTTGGGGATTTCCCCTTAAAAAACTCCGGGCTGGCAGTTATCAGCGTATCGACAAACCGGGTGCTGTCTTTCCTTGTCCGACACCCCGCCTGTTCGATACGGTTTTGAATGAAGTGGTAGTATCTGCCCTTCGGCTTGACGATATGGAAGTTGTATTTACTCCGGCTTGTGTTAATGTCGGGATTGCTGGCGTATTGTTCTTTCTGTCTTTCGTGATGGGCTTCCAGCGGCCTCGCCGGGTTGCCCTTGTGCTTCTCAAAACGCAAAATTGCGTGTTGTGCCATTCTGCTCCTTTCCCCATTCCATTCCTTTCCGGCGGGTTTTCCACAGGGAAAATCCCGCCGAAATTATCTCTGATCGGATTGGAATGGAATGGATATAAATAAAATATTTTTAATCTTTGTATTTCTATATACCGTCCGGTTTCCGTACTTCAAGAGGATTGATTATCGTACTTATCGAGTACGGTTTTCAGCCCTCCGGCGTTCCAAAACCGGATTTCTTGAAGTCGGTGTTTGAAACCGCTTCATAGGATTTTGGGTAAATACAGTTGGGTTTTCCACAGCCCTGTTTCTTAATCTCAATCAACTTCGCATACTGTAACTCCCGCAGGGTGTTGACGGCTTTCTGCCGCCCACAGTGGAGCAGTTCCACCACTTCACAGATGGGATAGTACAGGTAAATGCGCCCGTACTCGTCCGCCCACCCGTTTTTCCGGGATAACTCTGCCCGCCGCAGGATAAAGGCGTACAATAGCTTTGCTTCGTTGGACAAGGGTTGGAATGTAGGTGCTTCAAAAAGGAAATTAGGAAGCCGGGTAAAGCTGAACACCTTTTCCAGCTGATGAATATAAATTGTGCTTGTCATAGCGTGTTTTGTGGACGGTTAGAAGCCCGTTTTCCGGGGAAGATGATACTTGATACCACCTGCCCCGGTTTGGGGCTTGTGAAGGCTTGTAAATCAAGGCTTTTTTCCTGTCTAACTGTCCACAGCAGACCTCCTTTTCCGTTCACTTTCTGTTTTCTGCCGCCTGTGAACTCTGGCGGCGCAGTCCGGGCAGTATTTTCCCCGGTTGGATTTGGGGACGAACACGCCGCCGCAGACCGCACAGCGTTTCAAGTCCCTGCCCCGGTAAATCTCCGCTTCCAGCGTCCCGGCAAGCGGCAAGACCGCCCACCGAAACCATTTACAGCAGACCGAGAAAGAAACCATCTGCGGACAGGCGCAGGCGTCCCCATCGTCAAGGGCAATACAGTTGCCGTCCTCACAGTTACAGCACTCCCGCCGTATCAGGGCATTGGCCTGTTTCCTCTGCGCTGGTGTCATGCGGTAGGGTGTGCCGTCCGGCTTGCGCTCTAATGGCGGCAGGCGTTTATATGGATTTTCTATCATGTGTCCCTCCGTCTGTTCTCCGTTGCCGTTCTCCCCGAAAAAGCTTCCTGCCCCATTCCTGCGGCGTGTTCCGGCGTTGGCACGCTCCCCACAGCTTCGGGTCATTGTGGCCCGAAGCCACCTATGGACACTTTGTCCAGAAGTCGGCTCTCTGCGTGCTTCCCCCGCCGGATATTCCTTTTCGGACGGTCATTCTGTTTTCAAGGTGCCGTCCATCGATGAACTAACCTAAGTCTACACCTAAATGACCGCCCGTCCCGTATATCCAAGAGGTAGGAAATCCGCCCGAAAAACTCTCTATTTCCACGCTCTCGGAATTGTGGTAGAATGGAAAAAACAGAACGGTAAATTGGAATTATTGAGGAGAAGAAAGAATGGAAGATAAAAAGATATTACTTGATAATATTGACAAAATTCATACAACTGAAATGGGAGTTGATAGAATTAAAAGAAATCTAAAAATAGATACAGTAGATGTTGTTGAGTATTGCAAAAATAAGGTGTTAGATAAAAATTGCAACATATACAAACAAGGAAAAAATTGGTATTGTGAAGTTGAAAATATCAAAATCACTATCAATTCATATAGTTATACAATTATCACAGCACATATTGTTAAGTAAATCCCAGTTTATAGTACGAGGAGGGGGGACATGGAACTATCTATACAAGAACGTCTGAAAGACCTGCGTGTGGAGCGCGGCCTGACGCTGGAACAGCTTGCGGAACAGACCCATCTTTCCAAGTCTGCGCTGGGAAGTTATGAAGCGGACGACTTCAAGGACATCAGCCATTATGCCCTTATCAAGCTGGCGAAGTTTTACGGCGTGACCGCTGACTACCTGTTGGGGCTGTCCGAAACAAAAAATCACCCAAACACCGATCTTGCAGACCTGCGTTTGAGTGATAATATGATTGCGCTATTGAAAAGCAAGCTGGTAGATAATTCCCTCTTGTGCGAGTTGGCAACACACCCGGATTTTCCCCGGCTTATGGCCGACCTTGAAATCTATGTAAAAGGCATAGCAACCAAACAGGTACAGAGCGCAAACGCCATTGTGGACGCTGTGAGCGCAAGAATTATGAAACAGCACAATCCCGGCTTGACTGACCCGCAGTTACGGCAGCTTATCGCCGCCCATATTGACGATGACAGCTTTTGCCGCTATGTGATACAGCAGGACATAAACAAGATAGCTCTTGACCTGCGGGAAACACATAAGGACGATTTTTTCAGCGTCCCGGAGGACAACCCACTGGAAGATTTTTTGCAGACTGCCGAGGAAACTGCCAGCCCAGACAGCGACCCGGAGCAAGCGGCTTTGGCGTTTATCTGTAAGCGCCTCAAATTGAATTTGAAGAAGCTGTCCGAGGAAGAAAAGAAGTGGCTGAAAAAGATTGCACAGAAGTCGGACTTGCTGAAAAATCCAACCCCACAGCGGGGGAGAAAGTAAGAGAGCGACAAATTGGAAGTTGTGGAGATGATAGAATGGAATTTAACAAACTAATACCAGAATTAACAGTTAAAGATATAAAAAGAACGAGGGAATTTTACCTTAATATATTACAATTTAAAATTGAATATGAACGAGTAGAAGATAAGTTCATGTTTCTATCATTTGAAGATTCACAGTTTATGTTTGAAGAATTACGAGATGATGGCTGGAATGTTGCTGAAATGGCATATCCTTTTGGTAGAGGAGTTAATTTTTCTATTGAAGTAAATGATATTGATAAAGTATATCAACAGCTTATTCGCTCTCAATATCCGTTGTTTAGAGAAATGATGTTGAATAAATACGAATCTAATGGAGAACTTATTGAACAAAAAGAGTTTTTAGTGCAAGATCCAGATGGTTATTTATTAAGATTTACACACGAATAATACAAATTCTAATTTATCGAGGAGATAGCAAAACCAGCCGAGCCAGTCAACGGTCAAGATGAACGGCGCATTTCATGCGCCGCCGTTGACAGTCCCGCCCGTCTTTGCTGATGGGCAATCAAGGCGGGAAAGCCCTAAAATGGCTTCCCCGCCCATTTCAATCTTTAGAAAAGAAACGCTCCAAAATCAGAAAGAAAGCGGCCAAGCACTTTGAGGGATTGGCCGCCTTGTCCACCCATTCAGTGGGACGGTGGGCGGCGGTCAAGGCCGGGTGTAAACCCGTTCATTTCAGCCTTGACGGTTGGTCAGGTAGAATAAGTTTCGCAAAAAGACAAAGAGACATGGTTTGCAGATGTCTGGTAGAATGAAGTTGCGACACCACCATTCGAAAGGAGACAGCAAACCATGTCCGAAAAGATTGTACAGCTAAACGAAGAAGTTATCAAGGGGCAGCTCAAGGAACTTGTGCGCGGAAGCGTAGAGGAAACCCTCAACGAGCTGCTGGAGGCCGAAGCGGAGAAGCTGACCCAGGCGGCCCGGTACGAGCGCAATGAGCAACGCCAGGGCTACCGCAGCGGCCACTACAACCGCAACCTTACCACCACTTCTGGGGATGTCACACTCAAGATGCCCAAGCTCAAGGGGATCTCCTTTGAGACTGCCATCATTGAGCGGTATCGCCGCCGGGAGAGTAGCGTGGAAGAGGCTCTCATTGAGATGTACCTGGCTGGCGTATCCGTCCGGCGTGTAGAGGATATTACCGAGACTCTCTGGGGCAGTAAGGTCTCTCCCTCCACCATCAGTGAGCTGAACAAGAAAGCGTATGTCCACATCGAGGATTGGCGTAACCGTCCTCTGCAAGGCGGGCGGTATCCGTATGTCTATGTGGATGGGATCTATCTGCGCCGCAACTGGGGTGGAGAGTTTGAAAATGTGGCCATCCTGGTGGCAATCGCGGTCAATGAGGACGGATATCGTGAGGTTTTAGGTGCCGCCGAGGGCATGAAAGAGGACAAGGCCAGTTGGATCAACTTCTTCCAGTGGCTGCGTGGCCGTGGCCTGGACGGCGTGAAACTCATCGTTGGAGATAAGTGCCTTGGTATGCTGGAGGCCGTGGGCGAAGTGTTCCCTGAAGCCAAATACCAACGCTGCACCGTCCACTTTTACCGTAATGTGTTCTCTGTCACACCTCGCTCCAAGGTGAAACTGGTAGCCAAAATGCTCAAGGCGATCCACGCCCAGGAGAGCAAAAAAGCCGCTCGTGAAAAGGCCAGGGCCGTAGTGGAGGAGCTGTGTTCCATGAAGCTGAAAGAGGCTGCTAAGAAGGTGGAGGACAGCATCGAGGAGACTCTGACCTATTGTGATTTTCCCAGTGAGCATTGGACCCGTATCCGCACCAACAATGTCATTGAGAGGCTGAACCGGGAGATCCGCCGCCGTACTCGTGTAGTGGGCAGCTTCCCGGACGGCAACTCTGCCCTTATGCTGGTCTGTGCCCGGCTACGCCATGTAGCTGGCTCCCAGTGGGGCAACAAAAAGTACATGAATATGAAGCACCTGGAGGCCGCCATTGAGGATGCCTCCATTGCCGGCTGACTTCATTCATGCCAGAGCTTGCAAACTAAAGTGCGAAAAAATCTTGACACGACCTGACGGTTGCCCGCTGTCCTGCTACTTTTCCGGGAGTGTGGCCACAACTTCGGGACACTTTGTCCACAAGTCGGAGCGTAGGACGAGGGACGGGGGCTTTCATATACGCCCTGTCTGCTGATGAAACAAGTCCTGCGCTTGCGGCTTCACGCCACACAATCACAGCCCTGTTTTCCTGCCGTTTCAAATGCCCTTGCCCTCCCCGGCGGCAACGGCATTTTCACAACAACGCCGACAGAGCGTATAACACACTACACTTTGCAAGCAAAGTCGTGTGCCAAAGGGACACCCTTTGGAAACCCCGGACAACAAAACAGGCTGAATATCTCGCACTTCCCCGGTGCTTGATATTCAGCCTTTATTTGTTGTCAGCAGCCCCCGTTTCGTGGTCTGCGTGTAGTTCCTTGTAAACTGACCTAAAGTGTGCGCTATGAAACAAAAACCCTCCGGGGGGATTCGCACTCCGCGCTAAGGAAGTATAGCCGCTAAAGCGCCCGCGCTCCGGCGCGAGAGTCTGCCATGGCAGACTCTTTATTCGCAATGAAATACAATTGGAAGTCATTTCCCTTACTGAATTTCAAACTCCACCGTCACCCGCGCTTCGACGCTTAACTGTCCCGGTTCGACGCTCATGGAGGCCGCGCCTGCAGCCATATCTTCAACGGCTGCATTCTTATAGGTGGAGTAGCGGGCGATCTGGTTGTCGTTATATTCTTCCACGTGGACGACCGGTCCCAGCGTGCAGCCGCCCGCTTCCGCAATGGCTTCAGCCTTGACTTTGGCAGAGGCGATGGCATTCTTAAGCGCCTGCTGGTACGTCTCGTCATACTTGCTGGAAAGGTAGGTGACCTGGCTGATGCTGTTAATTCCGGCTTCAACGCTGGAAGATATCAGGGTTCCTGCCTGATCGATCGGAATATCGGACACGGTAATGGTGGTATTCATCTCGTAGCCTGTGATCGTTCTTCCCGAATTCCAGTCGTAAATCGGGTCAAGCCCATAGTTGGAGGTCTGAATCGAAGTTTCCGCAATACCGGTACCCTTTAAAAAGCTGATTACATTGTCCAAATCTTTGCTGTTCTGTTCCTGGCATGCCTTCGCGTCTGCCGCCTGAGTGGTCACTGAGAAGACCAGCTCCGCCATGTCGGGGACGACCTTTACCTCCTCCGTACTCTGTACGGTGATTACATTATCTTTTACATTTTCAACTTTAATTGTGTCTGGAATGGGAGCGGTAGTGCTGCCCTGTGTGCAGGCCGTAAGGCCTATGGCCGAAACCGCGGCCAGAATAACTGCTGTCTGTGTGAAATGTTTTCTCATAATAAATCTCCTCCTTATTCTGTCGTACCTTCATTTTACACTAAATGCAAGAGTTTACTATTTCTTTTCTCTTAACATTACAGGTCGAATTCTTGAATTATTTCGTCGGTGTGGCACAACCGGATGAACTCCCTGGCAGACGGCGTTAAATACTTATGTTTGTGGTAAATAATAGAAAATTTACGGGAGAGTGAGATACCTTCCACCTTTTTTTCCAGGATAACACCGTTTCTGATGTCATCGGCGACCAGGAGATAGGGGAGAATGGAAATGCCAAGCCCCTCGGCCACTGCCTTGACAATGGCCTGCGTGCTGACGCTCTCCCAGACGGCATTCAAATGAATCTGAAAGCCGGTTAAGAGACTCTCCAATATCTCGCGTCCCCCGCTTCCCGGTTCTCTTAAGATAAAATTGTGCTGCTCCAGTTCCGCCAATGGAACCGCGTCTCTCGATGCAAGAGGATGGGCTTTGCCGCAGATCAGGCAGAGACGGTCGTTCATGAAGGGGTCCCTTACAATTTGAGGAGATTCCGGAATTCCTTCGATCAGTGCAAAATCGATCCTGTTGTTTAAAATACAGTCCTCAATATAAGAAGAGTTATGAACCGATACATTTACATTCATCTCCGGGTGTGTGGTCGTAAACTTCTTTACGAGGCCGGGGAGAAGGAAGTTGCCAATGGTGATGCTGGAACCAATGCGTAGCGTACCCATGTGTTCCCAGTTACGGATCCCCAGCTCCATCTCATCGAACAGGGAGACGATGTGGAGCGCGTAATCGTAGAACATCCTTCCCTGTTCTGTGACATAGAGCCTTCTGGAGATACGGTCAAACAGGCGGATTCCGTAGTAATCCTCCAACTCCCGGATAGCCAGGCTGACGGATGGCTGGGCCAGATGGAGTTCTTCAGAAGCCCTGGTAATTCCATTGTTCTGGTAGACTGATACAAAGATTTTCATATGGCGGAGCGTCATAAAAATACCTCCTTTCGATCGGGTAAATTTGCGATACATAAGAAATATGTTATATATTTGATATAATAATACTATTTTACTTATTAATCAAGTGGAAATATACTGTTGGTAAGAGGAGGGAAGCAAAATATGAAACGAGAAAAAGGAATTTTATTAAAGCTGTTTCTATCCATGATATCGCTTGGAACTTTTACTTTTGGAGGCGGCTACGTGATCGTGACTCTGATGAAAAAGAAATTTGCCGATGAATATCACTGGATTGACGAAAAGGAAATGCTGGATCTGATTGCTATTGCACAGTCCGCACCCGGAGCCATCGCGGTCAACGGTTCCATCGTAGTAGGCTATAAGCTGGCAGGCATACCAGGGATGCTGGTGTCCATACTGGGAACGATTCTTCCGCCGTTCGTGATCCTGTCCCTGGTCTCGATGTTTTATATTGCATTCCGCGATAACATCTGGGTCCATTCCATGCTGACGGGAATGCAGGCAGGCGTCGCGGCAGTCATTATCGCCGTGGTAATCGAGATGGGACATGGAATTCTGGTGGAAAAAAACAGGGTGTCCGTACTTATTATGGCAGCGGCATTTATTCTTACGTTTTTCCTGAACATCAATGTGGTATACGTGGTAATCGGCTGTATCGTATTTGGAGCAGTCAGAACCTGGAGAGCGATGAAGAAGGGGGAGGTACAATGAGTTACATTCAGTTGTTTTTAAGCTTTTTGCAGATTGGAGCATTCAGCTTTGGCGGAGGTTACGCGGCAATGCCGCTGATTCAGAATCAGGTGGTTACGCTGCACCACTGGCTGACGGCGGGGGAATTTAATGATCTGGTTACAATCTCCCAGATGACACCGGGACCGATTGCAGTTAATTCTGCTACCTTTGTGGGGCTTCGTATTGCCGGGCTTCCGGGAGCGGTTATAGCAACCGCCGGGTGCATTCTGCCGTCCTGTATTCTGGTGTCGGCTCTGGCATACGTCTATACGAAGTATAAGAAACTCACGATGCTTCAGGGGATTCTGAATACCTTAAGGCCGGCTGTAGTGGCAATGATTGCGACTGCAGGAATGAGCATCATCATCACCTCTTTCTGGGGGGAGGCCGGATTTTCTCTTCCGGCGGTTATATCCGGACTGAAGGTGGACGCGGTACTGATCTTTGCGGCGGCACTGTTTGTGCTTCGCCGGTTTGATATCAATCCCATTTATGTCATGGTACTGGCAGGTGTCTGCCAGACCGTTATTACAGCGGCAGGAGGTATGGTAGGATGAAAATCAGGATTAAAGAATGTGTGGGAAATTCCAGAATTTACGGAGAAGATGGAAGTATGGCAGGAACCATAGAGGGATGGCCCAAGAACGGCCCTGCCCGTGAAATATGTGGAACAGACGGCAATGTCCTTTACCGTGTAAGAAAGGAAAAGGGCGGCTGTCTCATAGAAAACAGGACAAAGCCGCAGATGAAACAGGAAGTTCCAATCTCTTATCAATATGAGGAGAGGACGGAGAACAGCGGAAGCGGTAAGGGATATGGAGCGGCGGTCCTGTTTCGTGCACCGCTGGCCGTGAAGGCGGTGATTCCCCTGACGACAGGTGATGTGATGGTACGGCAGAACCGGAAACGGGAAATAGTTCTGGAAGATCAGAACGGACGGATCGGGCGCATTACCCAGATCGCCTCCTTGACAGGACATGAGGTGGAATGGGAGAAAACACTTGATGTATACGAAGCGGCTGTGGTGTTTGCGGTGGCGGAATATATGTATCATGATGATGATATTGACATGGTGTAGAATCAGGATACGTGAAGCTCCTCCAAAGAGGCACAACTCTTAGGGGGAGCTTTTGCTCCCCGTGAAGTAAAACAACTCTTAACTTCAAGCTTTTTCTCAACGACTCCATAATCATACAATTCGACGCTTTTACCAACAATCTCCTCTGCATTTTTAAATGAAAGGAATAATAATTGTGACATATGCATAAAATTATAAAATAATATTGTGGTATAGTGACAAAAATAGAAAGGGAATTAAAAAAACTCTTGCATCTCCTCGTACACTGTGCTATAGTGAAAACAAGGTTATTGGAAACGTTACCGATACCGTTACCGAGAAGGTTCCCGGTAACAGTTCCAAACGTAACGCAACACATAATATGGTAAGTACCTGCGGCAGAGAACGCAGATACGGAAGGAGGATATATATTATGAAACTAAGAAAACTGGCAGCACTTTCACTGGCAGCCGCTATGGCGGCTGGAACACTGGCTGGATGCTCTTCCAAACCGGCGGAGACAAAACCGGCAGAGACCACAGCGGCTCCGGCTGGCGAGACCACCGAGGCGGCAAAGGCGGAGGACACTACTGCAGCACCATCCGATGCGAAGGGACAGATCTATTACTTAAACTTTAAGCCTGAGGTTGCGGATGTATGGGTAGAGCTGGCTGAGAAGTACACGGCTGAGACCGGAGTACCGATGAAGGTTCAGACAGCAGCAGCTGGAACGTATGAGCAGACATTAAAATCCGAAGTAGCAAAGAAAGAACCGCCGACACTGTTCCAGATCAATGGACCGATCGGATATAAATCATGGGCTAAGTACTGCCGTGATTTAAAGGATTCGGATATTTACAGCCATCTGGTTGATAAGAGCATGGCAGTGACAGACGGCGACGGCGTATACGGTATCCCGTATGTAGTAGAAGGCTACGGCATTATTTATAACGATGCAGTTATGCAGAAGTATTTCGCACTGGACGGTGCAAAAGCAAAATCCATGGACGAAATCAAGAATTTTGATACATTGAAGGCAGTTGCCGAGGATATGCAGGCAAGAAAGGCTGATCTGGGCATTGAAGGCGTATTCGCTTCCACATCCTTCGCACCTGGTGAAGACTGGAGATGGCAGACCCACCTTGCAAACCTTCCGATTTATTACGAATATAAAGATGACAATGTAAGCGATAAAGATGCGATCGACTTCAAGTATTCCGATAATTTCAAGAACATTTTCGACTTATATTTAAATAATTCCTGCACAGATCCGAAGATGGTAGGCGCCAAGACCGTAGAGGACTCCATGGCTGAGTTCGCACTGGGCAAGGCTGCCATGGTTCAGAACGGTAACTGGGGATGGAGCCAGGTAGCAGGCGTAGAAGGTAATACCGTGAAGGAAGAAGATGTTAAGTTCCTTCCGATCTATACAGGCGTAGCAGGCGAAGAGAAACAGGGCTTATGTATCGGTACAGAGAACTTCTTCTCCATCAACAGCCAGGCCAAGGAAGAAGATCAGCAGGCATCTCTTGACTTCTTAGCATGGCTCTTCAGCTCTGATACAGGAAAAGACTATGTGACAAATAAGTTAGGCTTTATCGCTCCGTTTGATACTTTCGCAGCAGACGAGAAGCCAACCGACCCGCTGGCAAAAGAAGTTGACAGATACATGAGCAATACCGATTTATATTCCGTATCCTGGAACTTCACATCATTCCCGAGCCAGACCTTTAAGGATAACTTTGGCGCATCCCTGTTACAGTACGCTCAGGGCGGAAAAGAATGGCAGGCCGTTGTGGACGACATGAAGGCCGACTGGGCTAATGAAAAAGCGATGACCAAATAAGACTAAGGCAACAGACATGAGATGGGTGAGCGTAAGGGAACTTCCTCACCCATTTCTTTACTTATCACGGTGACTCGTGCGCGAAGCGTCCGGGTGATCGTCAATAGCTAAGAATCAGTATGAATGTTCAAGGAGGGTGCGCCATGCAAAAATCCATCAAACGGTATTTTCCGATTTTTGTGCTGCCGACGCTGATTGCATTTATCATTGCATTCCTGTATCCGTTTATCATGGGTATTTATCTTTCATTTACGGAATTTACCACGGTAAAGGATGCGACGTGGGTAGGCATTAGCAACTATAAAAAGATATTTCTGGACCAGAACTTTTTAAACGCATTGGTATTCACTGTGAAATTTACCATAGTGTCCGTTGTTACAATTAATGTGTTTGGATTTTTGATGGCGTATGCTCTGACAAGGGGAATCAAGGGGACGAATTTATTCAGAACCGTGTTCTTCATGCCTAACTTAATCGGCGGTATCGTTCTGGGCTATATCTGGCAGCTGTTATTAAACGGTATTTTGGCGAAGTTCGGAGTTACACTGTCCTTCGATGCGAAATACGGCTTCTGGGGTTTGGTTATCTTGATGAACTGGCAGCTCATCGGATATATGATGATCATCTATATCGCTGGCCTTCAGAACGTTTCTCCGGACCTGATCGAAGCGGCCAAGATTGACGGAGCTACGAAGACACAGACGCTGCGGCGTATCATTATCCCGATGGTTATGCCATCTCTTACGATCTGTCTCTTCTTAACCCTGACCAATTCCTTTAAGCTGTTTGACCAGAACCTTGCTCTTACTGCGGGAGGACCGGGCAGACAGACCAGCATGCTGGCACTGGATATCTACAGCACGTTTTACGGCAGAGTCGGATGGGAAGGCGTCGGTCAGGCGAAGGCGGTTGTCTTCTTCCTGATGGTGGCGATTATCTCTCTGACACAGCTGTATCTGACAAGGCGTAAGGAGGTGGAAAACTGATGAACGGGAAAGCTAAAAAAGTGGAAAATCAGCAGATGGAAGTCAGCAAATCGACTGGCGCTGTGATGACGGCGTTCTTCAGCGTACTTTCACTCGCATTTCTGTTTCCCATTTTCCTGGTACTGGTAAACTCTTTTAAGAGCAAGCTGTATATCAGCGACGCACCGTTTCAGCTGCCTAAAGCGGGAACCTATGTGGCCCTTACGAACTATTTTGAAGGCGTAAGGAAGACCGGATTTTTCCCGGCGTTTGGACGGTCTCTGTTTATCACGGTGTGTTCCGTGGCGGTAATTGTGCTGTTCACCTCCATGACCGCGTGGTACATTACGAGAGTAAAATCGAAATTTAACAGTATTCTCTACTATGTTTTTGTGTTTGCCATGATCGTGCCGTTCCAGATGGTCATGTTTACCATGTCCAAAACGGCCAATGACTTATATTTAAACTCCATGTATGGACTTGTTCTGCTGTACCTGGGATTCGGGGCGGGGCAGGCGGTGTTCTTGTTCTGCGGATTCGTAAAGGCGATTCCGCTGGAGATCGAAGAAGCGGCCATGATTGACGGTTGTTCTCCCATTCAGACTTACTTTAATGTGGTATTTCCGATGCTCCGGCCAACCGCTGTTACAGTAGCGATTTTAAATGCCATGTGGATTTGGAACGATTATCTGCTTCCGAGCTTGATTCTTCCACAGGAAAAGGGTACAATACCCATGGTTATCCAGAACTTAAAGGGCGGCTACGGTTCTATCGACATGGGAGCCATGATGGCCATGCTGGTTCTGGCGATTGTGCCAATTATTATTTTCTATTTAAGCTGTCAGAAATACATCATTAAGGGTGTGGCTGCCGGCGCAGTAAAAGGATAAAGGAGACACACGATGCGGGAATGTGGTATGTTGCTTCCGGTTGCCAGTCTGCCGTCAAAGTACGGAATCGGAGCATTTTCTAAAGAGGCATATGAATTTATTGATACATTGAAAGAGGCGGGGCAGCATTACTGGCAGATTCTGCCATTGGGACCGACCAGCTACGGGGACTCGCCCTACCAGTCATTTTCTGCTTTTGCAGGCAATCCCTATTTCATCGATCTCGACAGGCTGGTGGAGGAAGGTCTCCTTACAGAAGAGGAATGCGACGCCGCGGATTTCGGAGATAATCCGAGGGATATTGATTATGGAAAGATCTATTTTAACCGCTTTCCACTGCTTCGCAGGGCGTATGAACGCTGGCTGAAGGATGGACACACAGCGGCCGAGTCCAGGGAGAAACTCTGGCCGGAGACCGTAGAATACAGCTTTTATATGGCGGTTAAGAACCATTATAAGGGAAAGAGCTGGACGGAGTGGGATGAGGATATCCGCCTTCAGAAGCGGGAAGCTATGGAACAGCTCCAGTATGAACTGGCGGATGAAGCGGGATTTTACGCCTTCCTTCAGATGAAGTTTGAAGAACAGTGGAGCGCGCTGAAATCTTACGCGAATGAAAAGGGAATCCGTATCATTGGGGACATTCCCATCTATGTGGCTTTGGACAGCGCGGATACGTGGTACCATCCGGAGCTGTTTCAGTTCGATGAGAACAGGGTGCCGGTGGCGGTAGCAGGATGCCCTCCTGATGGATTTTCAGCCACAGGACAACTTTGGGGGAATCCGCTGTACCAGTGGGAGTACCATGGTAAAACCGGATATCAATGGTGGATGAGGCGTATGGAATACAGCTTCCGCATGTATGATGTGGTGCGTGTGGATCATTTTCGGGGCTTCGATGAATACTATTCCATACCGGCCGGGAGTGAAAATGCCATTCATGGAACCTGGGAAAAGGGACCCGGAATTGAGGTTTTCCAAAAAATGCAGGAAAAGTTTGGTAAACTCGATATTATTGCGGAAGATCTTGGATTTTTAACGCCATCTGTGTTAAAATTAGTAAAAGATACGGGATTTCCTGGAATGAAGGTTCTGGAATTCGCGTTCGATTCCAGAGAGGAAAGCGATTATCTGCCGCATAACTATACGACTAACTGTGTTGTTTATACGGGGACTCACGATAATAATACCATCCGCGGGTGGTATGAGGAGATGGACGAGGCCGACAGACAGCTTTCCGTGGACTACATGAACAATGCACACACCCCCGGGGGCGAGATTCACTGGGATTTCGTACGCCTTGCACTGTCGAGTGTGGCGAAGCTTGCAGTGATACCGGTTCAGGACTATTTAGGGCTTGGAGGGGAAGCGAGGATTAACACGCCTTCAACTCTGGGGGAGAACTGGAGATGGCGCATGCTTTCCGGGGAAATAACTGACGAGATCGCGGTAAAGTGCCGGAAGATGGCAAAGCTTTACGGCAGGGTATGACAGGGGATGAGTATTTCTTATGGATTCTATCAATATTAAGGACATAGCCAGAATCTGCGGGGTTGGCGTAAGTACGGTATCACGTGCTATTAATAATCATCCGGATATCAATCCGGAGACGAAGAACATGATTATGCAGGCGATTAAGGAACATAATTATATTCCTAATAACAGCGCCCGGAATTTAAAACGCACGGATTCGAAGGCCATTGCGGTATTGATCAAGGGAATCAGTAATCCGTTCTTCAACAAGATGATCCGCGTTTTTGAAGAGGAAATCCAGAAGAAGAAATACTTGTTTATCATGCAGCGTGTGGACGCCAGTGAGGATGAGGTGGACGTGGCGCTGGAACTGATTAAGGAAAAGAAGCCGAGAGGAATCGTGTTCCTGGGCGGATTTTTCTCACACAGCAGGGAGAAGCTGGAGCAGCTGACGGTTCCCTTCGTGCTGAGCACCATCGGAATGACGGATTCTCTGGAGGAATCCTCTTCCTACTCCTGGGTTTCCGTGGACGACTACGCGGAAAGCTACAAGATGACGGATTATTTATGTAAACTTGGACATAAAAGAATCCTGATTCTGGCGGCAACACAGGATGACGAGAGTATCGGAAGACTGCGTCTTGAAGGATATAAAAAGGCCCTGGAAGACAATGGGATCGAGCCTGATGAGGAGCTGTGTGTGTTCTCTGATGCAGGCAGGGACTGTTATACCATGGATTACGGATTTGCGTCTATGAGCCGGATTCTGAGGGAGAATATAGTGGATTTTACGGCAGTCTACGCAATATCGGACAGCATCGCCATAGGAGCCTGCAAGGCGATTACCGAGTGCGGCGGGAAGATTCCGGAAGATTATTCCGTGGCCGGATTCGACGGGCTCGATATCGCTCATTACTACAATCCGACGCTGACTACCATAAGACAGCCGGTGGAGGAGATGGCCGAAAGCACTATAAAGATTCTGTTCGATGTAATCCGCGGGAAGGCGGGCCATCAGAAACGGGTGTTTAAGGGTGAACTGGTGGAGGGAGAGTCGACCAGGAGAGTTTGAGGCTGGTGGGAAACGAACTGTAACATTTATTGTGTATGCTGTACACGGATTTTAAATTGTGATTGACATATCATATTTATAAGGTTTATAATAAAGGTACAAAAGGCAGTCCACTCCACAGAGTGGCTTCCAAAAGATTAATTTCTATTAAAAAATAGTCACTTACCTTTGGGTTGGAGGGTGACTATTTTTTTGTACCATTTTTTCTATCTATGTAAACGAGAATAGCAACGATAAGCATCGCTGCATTTATGATAATCATAAATTCTTCATAAGTAGACATATTATAGAACCACCTCCTTTCGGAGATGGAAGTCACCCGGCAGATGGACTGCCTGATTGTATTATATCAAAATACGGTAAAAAAACAACTAATTAAAGTGATGAATATTGATACGAGTATGATAAGATTGAATTGGGATTATGTGATATTTCATATATTTTACTGAGGGACAGTGGACTTATATAGAACACTGTCCCCACTTTTTTACATTCTTTTGTCTTATTTGCTTTTTTATCAGAATCAACCGGCCAGCCGTCTTCTTAGCAGTTCCAGATACGGCTCGTTTACCTGACAGTTTAAAAGCGCAAAGGATCTCATGATTCTGGCAATGTCATCGGCGGAACAGTTCTGAAATGCCTTGGCGTATTCCGGCTGCAGGACTCCGGCGCAGAAACTGGTGAGAAGGGCGTAGTTCATGCATTTCTGGAAGGTGCCAAAGGTGTAGTTTGACGACTCGCTTAAAAGTGACATGACGTAGCGGGTGAACTGTCCGGTGACCTCCTTGCCGGGGCAGGCGCTTCGCCAGGCGGTGAAGTTTTCTGCGCCAAGCAGACCTTTCATACGCTGCACATCAGAGACTGTTTTCATGTATTCGCTCTCGGGATCTAAAGTGACCCAGCCCATGGTACCGCAGTCCTTGTACGTCCAGGTGGTCCAGTGAAGCCCCAGTTCATTAAATGCACGGAGCTGATCATCCATGGAGGCCAGCCGGTAAGGGATGTCATCGCCTCCGGTGCAGTACTGGGAACCGAATTCCCCTACCCACAGAGGAACCTGGTGGGTCTCGGAAAACTGCCAGCCTTCCGTCTCCTTTATGTGGCGGATCTGTTGTTCATAATCCCAGTAACAGCCGGCTTCGACGCGGTCGTTGTGAAGCATCTCATACTGGCCGGGATAGGCGCCGGGACCGAAGCTGGAGACAATATAGTCGTGGGAAGAGTATACCAGGTTATCGTCAAACGGAGCCTCTAAGCCGTTAAAATTATGGCCGTAGGAGTCCCCTTCTATGAAGATGATGTGGCGTTTGTCTATCTCTCTGATCCGGTCTACGGCAGTGTGAATGATCCGGTTGAAGTTCTGATAATCGGAGGTAAAGTTTTCATACATATTAAAGGGATAATCTCCGCTGCGGCAGCTTGAACTCGGTTCATTGAGAAGCTCATAGCCAGCCACGGCCGGACAGTCTTTAAAGCGGGACGCAATTTCCTGCATCAGGGCGTAATAGCGCCTCTGGTAACAGGCGTCAGACCAGAACAGGGAGATTCCCCGGTCATTATCGCTGTGCCAGTGGGTGTTCTGCCAGCCCTGAACCGCATGCATGTCAAAGATTACGTAAAGACCGTGTTTTTCACAGAGATTCACGGTCTCCCGGAGAAGACGGAAGCCCTCTTCTCTGTAAACAAATGGAGCGTCATCGGTCTCAAAATGACGGTAGTTCAATGCCAGACGCACCACAGTAGCGCCTGTGGAAGCAATAAATGCCAGGTCTTCCTCTGACAGAAAATTGCGAATCATTTCCTGGAAGAAGTAAGTTCCGTTCTCCTCCCCCAGCCTTTTTTTCATATGCTCGCGAAGCGAGATCTCTGTTCCTGGGAATCCGTTGATAAAATTCTCCATGTTCATCCAACCGCCTACACAGGTGCCCCTCAAGTAAACTGGCGTTCCGGATTCCGTTACAATGTTCTTTCCTCTGGTATTAAGGAATTCCATACAGTATAACTCCTTTCTAAAAACAAATATTTATCTAATTTTACTATGAAGAAGTGGCTGGGACAAGATGAAAAAACATAAACATTAACAAAAAAATGGATAATAACGAAATAATAAACGGAAATGTTGATAAAAAATCATACTTATTTTTTCGGGAACGATGTGCTAAGATGCAATCATGAAGTTCAGATGACGCCGGCGCTGGCAGCAGAACTTGTAAATAAAAAATGGAGGAGTCTATCATGAAATTAAAAAAGTATTTAGGGGTTTTACTGAGCGGAATAATGGTACTTTCCATGGCGGCCTGCGCCGGTACGGATAAAGGGCAGACGGCAGCCCCGGAGAGTGGACAGACTGGGGGGACAAAAAAGGAACAGGCGAAAGGGGAAGAGGGAAGCGGCGATATAACCAAGATTACCATGTGGTCCAATGACCAGCATGATCAGGCGGTTTATGAAGAAAGAATTAAAGAGTTTAATGAAACCATCGGAAAAGAAAAAGGAATTTCCGTGGAATACACAGTTTATGGGAGTGATTATTATACGACGCTTGATGTGGCTGTAACTGCCGGAGAGGGGCCGGACATTTTCAAATGCAATAAAATCGGCAATTATGCGGAGGCGGGATACATTATGCCGTGGGAGGATGAAGACGGTTTAAAGGGTCTGGTGGATCGTTTTTCGGAGTATAACGCTCCAGGCTATGGAGAATTTGGCCAGAAGACGTATTCTATTCCGATCCGCGTGACGACGTATGGCCTTGCCTGCAACATGGATATTTTTAACAAATACGGACTTAAGACGCCTGAGACATGGGAAGAAATGAGGGCGTGTGCCAAGGCAATCACCGAAGGGAGCAGGGAATCGACTTACGGATATGCACTGGCCATGGGATATACATCATACAACTATTTCTATTTGAATTTACCGAACGCAGCCAGCGTGGGTGATGAATATTTCAATCACACTACAGGCCGGTATGATTTTGAATCCCTTGGCGGTTTCTTTGACCATCTTCAGGGGATCATCGACGACAAGAGTATGTTCCCGGGCTTTGAGACGATGGATGGGGATACTGCAAGAGCTCAGTTTTCGGCAGGAAATGTAGGAATGATCGGTGTTATGTCTTCAGATGTGACGACATTTAAAAATCAGTTTCCATGTGATTTCGAGTGGGTCGTAATTCCGTATCCGGTTCAGGATGCTTCTAACCGTTATAAGGAACCGATTGGAGTTTCCATGTCCTATGTCATTAATTCCAGGGCGGCAAAGGAGGGATATGCGGACAAGGTTGCAGAGTTTGTAAATTACCTGTATTCCGATGAAATGTTTGTTGCTACAAATGATGCACAGGTGGATATCAGTATTCTGGGTGACGAGATTACCAGCCAGTCGAAGGCAGAGAGTCTCGATCCGAACTGGATTAAATTCTCTGATATGGATGTGTATTGTATCAAGTATCCAAATCCGGATGGTGATTTATCAATTGAAGGCGACAGCTATCAGGACGTTTACAATAAGATTTTGACCGGAATTGTCACAGATGTGGATGGTGCGCTGAAGGATTTGACGGAACGCTATAATAAGGCTCTGGATGAAGCCATTGCCTCTGGAAAGGTGAACATCGACGACTATATTGATTCTAATATTGCCGGGAAAATGAAGTGGGGTCAGTAACAAATATGATAAAAACGAAGAAAAAAACGAAAAAACTGCATTCCGCAAACAAAATTCAGGAAATCCTGATGATTACGCCAATGACGATCGGCTTTCTTCTGTTTTCCGTCTATCCGATTATCTGGGTGCTTCGGTGGTCATTCTTTAAGTATAATGGATACAGTGAACCGATTTTTGTGGGGCTGGGTAACTTTATCCGGGTGTTCACACGTGATCCGGCATACTGGGATTCGCTGAAAAATACGTTCCTGATTGCCGGTATGAAGATGGTATTTGAAATTCCGCTGGCCCTGGTTTTAGCGGTATTCCTGAATAATAAGATTAAGGGAAGCTCTTTCTTTCGCGTGGTATTTTTTCTGCCCTCCGTGTTCAGCATTGCTGTAGTAGGTTTGATTTTCTCTATCCTGTTTGGGGCTTACAATGGAATCGTCAACGCGATACTAAAAAATATGGGGCTGATCACGCAGAATATCAGCTGGTTCAGTGACAAAGGACACGCCATGTTCGTCATAATCCTGGTGTCGCTGTGGACTACCTTCGGATTAAATATGATTTATTTTCTGATGGGGCTTCAGAATATCTCCAAATCGTTGTATGAATGCGCTGCCATTGACGGAGCCAATGAAATGCAGCAGTTCTTTTACATTACGCTGCCCCTGGTAGCCCCTATCCTGCAGCTCGTACTTATGCTGAGCGTATTGGGAACCATGAAAATGACGGATTTAATCCTGGTGCTCACGAATGGAGCGCCGGGAGGTTCCACCGAGGTGGTTATGACGTACATCTTTAAGTATTTCTTTTCTTATGGGGAAAGCGCCGCTATGGAAGTGCAGTTCGGTTACGCTTCCTCCATGGCGGTCGTCACGGCGGTGATTCTGGGCATTGTTACGCTGATCTACTTAAAGGTATCGAAAAAAATGCAGGAAGTGGAAGAATAGGAGGCGCTATGAGAACAGTCAGTAAGAGCTTCTGGAAAGCAGTGATCTACGCGTTTCTCCTGGTGATTGCCGCATTTGCACTGTTTCCGGTTATTTACATTTTACTAAGCTCCTTTAAGTCCAATAAGGAGATTCTGGTTGGAGGACTCGGAATCCTTCCGACGGAGTGGCATTTTGAAAACTATATACAGGCATGGAAGCTGGCGGATTTTGGAAGGCTGACCTTTAACAGTATTTTTTATGCGGTTGTGGTGGTAGGCGGATGTGTCGTTACATCGATTACGGCGGGGTATGTATTTGCCAGGGGGACGACCCGGTTTTCCAAAGTGGTGAATACCATGGTGCTCTGCTCCATGTTTGTATCCATTGGAACTCTGTCGCTCTATCCGCAGCTCAGTCTGGCCAAGGTGTTCGGGCTTAGCGGGACGTTGTGGGGACCCATCATCATCCGCGTGTTTGGCATGAATGCGACACAGGTTTTTATCGCTACCGGTTTTGTGAGGCAGATATCCAGGGAGATCGATGAGGCAGCACAGATTGACGGATGCAGTTTTTTTAAAATATTCTGGAGAATTATTTTTCCGCTCTGCAAGCCGCTGGTGGCAACTACAGGCCTGGTAGCGTTTCGGACAGCCTGGAGCGATTATCTCCTGCCTTACGTATTTACCATTGCGGCAAAGGACAAATGGCCGCTGGTCGTCGGTGTTGTCAGTCTGAAATCCAGCGGCGAGGCTGTGTCCTCCTGGAATCTGATGCTGGCGGGAATCAGCATTTCCATTTTACCGATGCTTATTGTATACTTATTTTTAAACAAGTATTTTATTTCAGGTTTGACGGAAGGCGCCATAAAAGGATAGGTGACTGTTAAGCCGGACGGGGATTGTGGGGGAAGAAGATGTTTTATACAATTGGATTGCTGGTGGCGTTTTCTGTCATACTGCTTATTTTCGATCATAAGAGCAGATACTCCTATTTATTTGTTCTTATGGCGACAGGAGTGACCCTGGCCTTCTTCTCCATCATTCTCCATATTAACATGTTTGCCAGTTATGGAGAATACTACGGCAGAAATATTTATTACCGGCTGGACTATATGATCTATAAAGTAATAACCGCCAGGCTGGCGCTTCCCATCGTCATGAACATCCGGCTCATGAACGTGGGGATCGCCCTGTTCCTTCTGGCTGAGACGATTTTTAACTATGAATTTCAGAAAAACCTGGGAAGAGGGAAGACGAAAACAGAAAAGGATAGCTGGACGAAGCGGCCGCGCTCCGGCGCGCGCTTCCGACATGCCGGACTCTTTATTCTGGTCCCCCTACTCTCCCTGATTCTTTATGATCCGGTAACTTCCACAAAAATGTATATTTTGTACCATACCAGCGGGAACAAGCCGCTTGTGTACGCTTTGTTCTGTTTCTTAAATGTTGTATTTAAGCTGGTGGTTCTGCTGTTGCTGCTGCGTCCCATCTGTGTTCTGATCCGGTATGTGATGGTGACGTCAGTGCGGTTTTTGCGCAAACGGATACTCCTGTTTTCCATGGGGCTTCTGCTTGCCGACGCAATCTTTTATGTGTTCTTTTATATCGGGCCGTTCAGCGTGTCTGTGGATAAGGTAATCCGTAGCGGTTTCTGGATTTTTGAAAATGTCCAGGCCCGGATTCAGAAGGTCTATTTGACCGCCCCGTCACTGGTACTGGTGGTGATTTCTTTTTGCATGTTTATCCTGCTGAGTTTCCGGATGGACATGTCGGCGACGCCGTTTGTGAAGCGGAAGATCCAGAAAAATTTAAACATTATGAACGAGGTGCTGGGAGAAACGCTTCACTCTCAGAAAAATCTCTTCTTTTCCCAGCAGATTCTAATCACGAAGATCGAAAATAAGGTGGAGAATAAGGAGGCGATACCGGAAATCGGGCGCATGAGAAAGCTGATCGACGAGTCGCTGGGACGGACGACGCAGATGCTGGATGAATTGAAAGAGATTAAGTACCACTACTTAAATAACAGCGTTACCAGCATCATCGATGAGGCGTTAAATGAGGTTACGCTGCCTTCCTACATCACGGTGGAGTGGAGCAGCGAGGGTTACGAGGATATTTGCGGAATGTACGACCGGTATCATCTGTGCAAGGCGCTTGTTAATATTTTGAATAATTCAGTGGAGGCCATTGAACAGTCGGGAAAGGAAGAGGGGAAAATCACAATCCGGCTGGAATTTCTGTTCCGGTGGCTGATTATCATGATCCAGGATAATGGGAAAGGAATCCGTTTCCGTGACCGCGGCCGCATATTTTCACCGCATTATTCCGGAAAACAGGGGAAGATGAACTGGGGGTTGGGTCTTCCTTACGTATACAAGGTGATCAGGGCACATCTGGGACAGATTAAGATTGACAGCAGATACGGAGTGTATACGTCGGTGTTTCTTCTCCTGCCCATGAGCAGAGAGGAGAAGGCTGGTCCTGCATTGCAGAATGCAGCGCTAGTGCCTCCGAAGGCATTGGCGCCTGGAGACACCAAGTAAAAGGGGGAGGAAAATGGAGAAGATTAAGCTGGTCATAGCGGATGATATGGAGGAGATCAGAATTCATCTGGCGGAGGAGATTGCCGCCCACTCGGACGACATCGTGGTGGTGGGGCAGGCGGCTACCGGCCATGAGGCGTTTATCATGGTGGAACGGCTGCTTCCCTCTGTTGTTCTCATGGATATTCAAATGGAGACCAGAACATCCGGCATTACGGCGATCGGCAAAATTCACGAGCGTTATCCGGGGGTGAAATGCATCGCGCTGACCATTCATGAGGACGAAGAATTTATATTTCAGGCATATCTGGCCGGAGCGGTCGATTATATCATAAAGACCAGTTCGATTGAAAAGATAGTCAAATCCATTCACGATGTGATTGACAATAAGCTTCTGGTCCGACCGGAGGTAGCGAAGAAACTGATCGACGGGTACCAGAGAGTCTACGAGAAGCAGAGCCGGTTAAAGGAGACCTTTCAGGTCATGCTTCTGATTAACACGACGGAATATGAGATTCTTAAAATGGTATATGAAGGCTTTACTTATAAGGACATTGCATCAAAGCGTTTCGTGGAGGAAACCACGATACGGTCCCAGGTCAACCATATTTTAAAGAAATTCGGCAAGAAGCGGATGAAGGATGTGGTGGCACAGTTAAGGGAACTGAATATTTTTGACGAGTGATTTTACAGATAGAAATGGGGATGGATAACGATGGAATACAATATATTTGGCAGGACCGGCATGAAGGTGTCGGATATCGGATTTGGCGCCTGGGCGATCGGCGGGAAAGGCTGGGGTGATGGAAGCAGTGACAGGGATGCGGTCGAAGCTTTAAATGTTTCATGGGAAAAGGGGGTCAACTTATACGATACGTGCGACGCCTATGGAGATGGGCACAGCGAAATACTGATCGGAGAGTTTTTGAAGGGACGAAGAGAGGCGTCCGTTATCGTGACCAAGGGCGGTACGAACTACCGTCTGCCGGAACGCAGCAAGAATTTTAACAGAGATTATCTCATGATGTGTCTGGAGGAGAGTCTGGGACGGCTTCAGACGGATTATGTGGATGTCTATCTCCTGCATGTCCCGGATGCGGATTGGCAGGACAGAGCCGCGGTACTGGATACGCTGAAAGAGATGAAGCAGTCGGGTAAGGTGCGGTTTGCAGGACTGGCGATGTGGGGAGCAGGAGATACGATGCACGCTCTGGAACGCGACCATGACCGCGTGATCGATGTGCTGGAATGTCCGTTTAATATCCTGAACAAATCCAATCTGGAGGTCGTGAAGCTGGCAAAGGAGCGGAATATCGCGGTGATGACCAGTCAGCCGCTGGCCAGCGGAATACTGACTGGAAAGTACCGGGAAGGCGCCCGTTTTGCGGAAGGCGACAACCGGAGAGGATTCTGGTCAGAGGAACGTTTCGAGGCGGTAAGACCGGACATGGAGATTGTGGAGGCGTGTACCGCGGAGACGGGACTCTCCATGGGGCATCTGGCGCTGGCGTATAATATGACGTATCCGGGTATCAGTTGTGTGATTCCGGGAGCGAAAAATGCGGCCCAGGCACTGGATAACGCAGCGGCCACAGGACTGCGTCTAAGCAGTGAGATTATGGAGCGCTTAAGCAGTACAAAAGGCTTTGTTTTTTAGTCTGGTGCCGCATAAAGCTTGAGGGAGACTGTCATGAAGAAAATAAATTTGCGGGAGGGCTGGCTCCTGAAGCGCTTTCCCGCGGGAACGGAGTATCGTCCGGAGGAATTGGAAGCTGCTTTTGGAGCGCCTGGCAGCGGGAAGGACCGCAGTTTTTCTGTCAGGGATTTTCCGGAGCAGGTACACGATGTGCTTCTGGATTACGGTGTGATAGAGAATCCCAATGAGACGGGGATTAACCGTGATTTATGGATTGATGAGTACGACTGGGTATACCGGCTTGAATTTACCGGCGGTACTTTTGCGGGAGCAGGGGGATCAGTCTATCTCAATTTGAAGGGAACAGATACCTTTGCTTCGGTCTATTTAAATGGAACGTTAGTTGGCACATGCTGCGATACATTTCTGGATTACCGGTTTCCTGTGGAGGGAGTGAAGGCGGAAGAAAATGTGCTGCTTATCTGGTTTCGGTCTGCAAAGGAAAAAGTGAACGGGGTCAGGCTTCCGGAACGGTATGAGGGGCGTGTACCCACTATCTCCGCAGTGCGGGCATTCCGCTCTGGTTTTCATGAGTACTGCGGCCCGGTTCCGAGCCTGATCCGGTGCGGGATCTATGGTGATGTGACTCTGGCGCGGGAAGATCCTCTTCTGTTTGATGAGGTGACCGCGGACAGCAGGCTTTCTGAAGACGGGGAAACAGGTATGGTTGCGGTTACAGCCTCTTTTCTGGGGGCTTTGGAGAAGTACCGGGGAGAACTGCTGCGGGCCAGGATTCTTGATGGGGACGGCTGTGTGAGGGCGGAGGAAATACGGCCAATCACGAAGCGGTCAGAGACCGTGGAACTCATGGTACCGCATCCCAAACTCTGGTGGCCGTGGACAATGGGCGAACCGGCGGTATACCGGCTGGAGCTTACGTGCGGCAGCGGGACGGTGGATTCGTGCGGCAGCGGAATGGCGGATTCGGTGGAAAAGGTGATCGGATTCCGCAGAATATCCATGGTGGGGGATATGGATTTCCAGATCAATGGAAAGCCGCTTAAGCTGTGGGGAGCCAATCTCGTCCACCCTGATACACGGAGCAACCGTTACCGCCCGGAGGTGATGGAACGGCTGTTTAATCTGGCGGAGCTGGGGAATTTTAATATTCTGCGGGTCTGGGGGGAGAGCGAACGTTATCCTGAGGCATTTTATGAGGAGTGTGATAGACGGGGGATACTTATCTGGCAGGATTTTTATTTCTGCTATTCGGCATACCCGGAGGAACCGGAGTTTCTGGAACTCTGCCGCAGAGAGGCAGAGCAGATGACGAGACGGCTGAAATCCCATCCGTCCATACTTCTCTGGTGCGGCGGTAATGAGACACTCTTATGGAGAGATTATGATAATCCCGGCGGTCCCTGTTTTGGTGAGGAGATCGTTTGCCGCGTACTTCCACAAGTATGTGCGGAACAGGACCCGGATCGGTACTACCATCCGTCTTCTCCGTGCGGCGGGGACTTTGCCAATGATCCTTCCGCGGGAGATACCCATGGCTACACCCATCTCTGGTTTGTGCCAGGGAGGGAATTCCCCGTCTTCTTAAGTGAAAACTGCCGTGTCTCTACACCATCCATGAAGTCCATGAGACGGATGATGAAGCCGGAAGAACTCTGGCCCCCCGGATATACGGGGTGTGTTAGCCGGAGGCAAAGGAAAGAGTGGCCGGAAAGCTGGGAGCTTCACAACACGAATCAGGGCGTTATAAAGCTTGGGCCTGTGGAACATTATTATGACGCGGAGACGGCAGAGGAACTGGTCTATCGGATCGGCGCCGCTCATGCGGAGTATATTCACGGGCAGGTATGCCGGTTTCGCAGGGGCTTCCGGGGAGATGAAGCGTCTTCCACCGGCACAGTCAGGAGGACGAACGGCCATATACTCTGGAAATTTAACAATAACAGCAATATTATCTCCTATGGAATTGTGGACTACTATCAGGAACCCTACTATCCCTATTACGAGCTGAAACGGTGTTACTCGCCATTTCTTGTGTCGTGTGAGCTGGGGGATCATGGGTACATCTGGGTGACGAATGATACGGGGTGCGCCGTAAACGGACGTCTGGAAATATTTCTGTTTGACATAGTAAAGAATGAACGGCAGGCGGTATTTTATGAGAACTTTCAGGCGGAACCGGATGAATCGAAACCGGTCTGTACGATTGACCGATTCGGTCAGTTTAAAAAAACCAATCTGGTCTGTGCCGTCGCATATTCCGTGGAAGGCAAAATTCTGGGAATGTGTGCAGAGCCGTGTGAGATTGAACGAAGAATGGAGTACCCGGAACATACGGGGCTTCAGATCAAGCAGGAGGGAGATGACCTTGTCGTCACTGCGAGCCGGTTTGCCAGATGTGTAGAGCTGACCGGGGATGAGGACGGCGATGAATTTGGCTGGCTGTTTGAGGACAATTACTTCGATTTGCTCCCCGGAATGAAAAAAAGAATCCGGGTTCTGGGGCGCCATGAGAGGGGAACGGTGAAGGCGAAAGCCATCTATGATGACGATGAGGGGAAAACAGAATATCAATTACTCATGTCTTCTACCTCAAACGTTGGCTACAATAGGCTGATTGATAGCAGCCTGCCTGCTTCGGACATGCCTGACAGGCCTCTGCAAACAGAGTATTATATCCTCCCCTCCATAGCGGGACTATAGTTTTGGTACGATTACCGGACCAAAAACATACCTGCTCCATACCGTGAGATAAGTGCCTTTGTAACTGTGCAGTTAAAATAAAGTAAATAGCAAGCGAAAATTTTGGAGACTATTATTGTATCATTAGTTGGAAAAGAGAGGAGGCTAAGTGGAGATCACGAAAGAGTCAAGAGGGGTACAATTCCTCTCATGTCTAAAGATATGAATTTCCATGTACATTTTATGAAAAGAGAGATAGAGGAGCACAGGAAGACTCCGGTGAGATATGACTGTGATGTGGTCGTCTGCGGGGGCGGAACTGCAGGCTTTACGGCGGCGCTGGCAGCAGCCAGAAACGGAGCGGATACCATACTGGTGGAACGGTTTGGCCATGTAGGGGGAACTCTTGTGAATGGGGCCGGACCGCTGCACAGCTTTTTTAACCTGTATAAGGCCTATGCGGATGCGGCAAAGACTCAGGTGGTCCAGGGAATTCCGCAGGAAATTGTGACGCGCATGATGGAGGCATCGGGATCGCCGGGGCATCTGGAACAGGATAAGGGCGGGAACTACGATTCTGCTATTACGCTGATAGACTGGGAGATTTTTAAGGATGTCGCATTTACCATGCTGGAAGAGGCAGGTGTGAGGATTCTGCTTCATACGGTGATCGCAGACGTGATAAAAGACGGCGGGCGGCTGGAGGGGATTATCATCGAAGGGAAGTCCGGAAGAGAAGCCATACTTGCCCGCACCGTGATCGATTCCACCGGCGACGGCGATGTGGCGGCGCTGGCTGGAGCAGGATTTGTTAAAAAGCATGATACAACCTCAGTGGGAATGCCCTTTGGCATGACAAATGTGGATATGCCCCGGCTGGTGGAATTCTGCCGGGAGAGGGGCCTTGTCAACCAGCTGATTGAGGGGGATAAGGGGAGCGTGACCGACCATGTGATACGGCTTGGCTTTGAACTGAAAAAGGTGCCTGAATTTACGGAGTTTATGGAGCAGACAGGGATGTGGGGACCCCTTGGGTTTTCTCTTCATGAGGGAGAATTCACCTACATTAATTCGGCGGCGCTGCCCAGTGTGGATACCACCGACACGGAGGCTTATTCAAAGGCGGAGATCGCGCTCCGTCATCAGATTATGAAACTGGCGGCAATGCTGAAACAGTATATTCCAGGCTTTGAACACGCTTATGTGAGTTGGACGCCGGCCAGTATCGGCGTGAGACTTACGAGAATCGTGGAATGTGAGTATGACCTGTCCCTTGAGGAGATTGTATCCGGAAAACGGTTTGGGGATGAGGTGTATTTATATGGATTCCATGACTGCGCCCCAAGAATTACCATTCAGGGAGGCGGATATTACGGCGTTCCATACCGGGCGCTGCTTCCAAAGCATGTGGAGGGACTGCTGGTGGCGGGAAGATGCATTACCAGCACCTGGGAGGCACATATGTCCACGAGAAACACCGTGTCCTGTATGGCTCAGGGCCAGGCAGCAGGAACTGCGGCGGCGATGTGTGTAAAGGAAAATATCCTGCCGAGAGGTCTTAATGCGGAGAAACTGCGAAAAACGCTGAGGTCGCAGGGTGTATTTTTGGGTGATGCTTCATAAGAAAGGAGAACAGGGATGAAAATTAAATTACTGGAGCCTATAGGGGTTCCCGCGGAAACAATCGAGGAATATGCCCGGAAACTGACGGAGATGGGGCATGAGTTTGAGTGGTTTGACACCGTGGCGACAGATCCAAAGGAGCTGGCTGTTCGATCTGCAGGGAGTGATATTGTCATGATAGCCAATCATCCCTACCCGGAATCGGTGATTCTGTCTGATCAGGATTTAAAGATGATATCCGTGGCATTTACGGGAATTGACCATGTAGCAGCGGAGGCTTGCAGGGAAAAAGGAATCATGATCTGCAATGCGGCCGGTTATTCCAATCAAACCGTGGCAGAACTCGTTATCGGGATGGCGGTGAGCGGACTTAGAAATATAAGGAAGGCGGATATCCAGCTTCGCAAAGGCGGGACAAGCGCGGGAATCGGCGGCCGGGAGATCTGCGGCAGAACGGTGGGAATCATCGGTCTGGGACGCATCGGCCTGATGACCGCAAAGCTGTTCCTGGCATTTGGGGCGAGAGTGATCGCCTATGGGAGAAGCCGTTCGGAAGAGGCGGAGAAGATGGGGATTACCTACTGTTCCCTGGAAGAGGTTCTGGCGGAGAGCGACATTGTGTCACTGCACCTTCCGCTCAATGGAGAAACCAGAGGCTTTCTGAATGCGGACTGCATCGCACTTATGAAAAGAGATGCCGTGTTTATCAATTGTGCCAGAGGTCCGATTGTGGATAATCAGGCACTGGCCGACGCACTGAATGAAGGGCGTCTTGGCTATGCGTGCATTGACGTCTACGATATGGAACCGCCGCTTCCGGAAGATTATCCTTTGCTGTCCGCAAAGAATACGCTGCTGACACCTCATCAGGCGTTTATTTCGGAAGAGTCCATGCTTCGGCGGGCGGAGATCGTGTTTGAAAATGTCTTTGCCTGGCTGGAGGGGAAGCCTCAGAATGTTTGTAAGATATAAATTTGCAGGATAATAAAGGGATTATAAAAATGCAGGCTGATGCAGATCGGCCAGATATGTATAATTTTCCGCATATTGACATCTCTTTCAGCGTAGAGAGGATCTCTGCACAGATATATTTCTTATCCAGTTAAGCGCCAGAGCAGAAAAAATTCTAATTGACACGATGGAATAGATAGGTTTATAATAAAGGTACAAAAGGCAGTCCACTCCACAGAGTGGCTTCCATGCGATTAGTTGCTATTAAAAAATAGTCACTTACCTTTGGAGGGAGGGTGACTATTTTTTTGTACCATTTTTTCTATCTATGTAAACGAGAATAGCAATGATAAGCATTGCTGCATTTATGATAATCATAAATTCTTCATATGTAGACATAATATAGAACCACCTCCTTTCGGAGATGGAAGTCACCCGGCAGATGGACTGCCTAAATGAATTATATCAGATGGTAGTTGGAAATACAATAAAAAATGGTGAAAAGTAATTCGCTTGAAGTTACATGGATCAACGATGAGAATATACAGGTTGTATGTGAAACGAAGATGGTAAATGGGAAACAACGCCTGATTTAAGAAATAGTTTTCAATTCTCCATAATCAAGACAGTACTTATTATGTTAACTATATATATCAGATTAACCTCATTCATCAGATGCAGAAAGCCTGACAGGTGAGAAAATGTGTTTGACACATTAATTAGGTCCAGATGGTTTATAATAAAGGTAGAAAAAGGCAGTTCACTCCACAGCGTGGCTTCCAAAGATTCGTTATATTTTAAAGAAAATAGTTGCTGCTTTTGGAATGGTGGGCGACTATTTTTTTGTACCGTTTTTTCTATCTATGTAAACGAGAATAGCAATGATAAGCATTGCTGCATTTATGATAATCATAAATTCTTCATAAGTAGTCATCTTATAGAACCACCACCTTTCGGAGATGGAAGTCACCCGGCAGATAAACGGCCCAATAAAATTATATCAGAGAAAAATTCTGACATAAGGAAAAAGTTGATATAATCCTGTAAAATGATATGGATTTCAATCGTAGCCCAATGTATATACAACTTAACATAGGCGTGACTAAAGACGAAGATAGAAGATAGAATAAAAAAATCGAATGGTACAATACGCATTCATAACGTGGAGACAGCGGTTTATAGAAGCCGCTGTCTCCACGTTTTTTATGTGAAAAATATCATACCACAGCCACCTTACAAAATGTAAGTATATATAAACTTACAAACTTGTGACATGTGTGCAAAACAAAGCGCTTGTGTTTGTGGAAAAGGTAAAATAACATAATAAAGCACCGAAAATGGAAAATTAATATTGCATATTGCATAAAAGTATAGTACCATGTAACTATCAAAGGAAATAAAATGTATGCATACAAAAATGACCGTATCATGAATGAAGTAAGAGGAGGGGCTTATGGAAAAATTAAAGGCAAAGGAGAAGGACAGGCGGATCAAGCGAAGCACGATTGAGGTGGCGGCCGAGTACCTGATTATAGCGATTCTGGCACTGGCGTTTATCTGGCTGATTCTGAGTTCTTTTAAGACGAGTCAGGATTTATTCCGGACACCGCCGAAGTGGCTGCCTGAAACATGGACGATAGGGAACTATATCCAGGGATTTACCGGATTTCCATTTCTCAAGTATCTGGGAAATACGCTGTTTATCATTGTATTTAACGTGATCGGCGGACTGTTCTCCAACTCTCTTGTGGCCTATGGATTTTCCAGAATCAAATGGAAAGGAAGAAACGCGGTGTTCTATCTGGTGCTGATGACGATGGTTCTGCCGTTCCAGGTAACCATGATTCCGTTATTCCTGATGTTTCAAAAGCTGGGCTGGATCGGAACCTTTCTTCCGCTGATCGTTCCGTCGTTCTTTGGTAATGCCTTCTTTATCTTTCTGCTGCGGCAGTTTCTGGTCGGGGTGCCGTATGATATCTCGGAATCCGCCAAGATAGACGGGGCAAGCGAATTTACTATTTTTTACCGGATTATTATCCCACTGGCGAAACCGGCGCTGACGACGGTGGCGATCTTTACCTTTATGAACTGCTGGAATGACTTTATCGGACCGCTGGTATTTTTGACGGATAACAAGCTGTATACCCTGTCCATTGGAATTCAACAGCTGATGAGCACGAACGACCCGAGGTGGCCTCTGGTTATTGCGGTTGGAGTGTCGATGACACTGCCGATGCTGGCGATTTTCTTTATCCTTCAGAAATACTTTATCGAGGGAATTTCATTTTCCGGTATCAAGGGGTAATACTGGATTTGATGCGTAAGGTTTGATGCATAAGGTTAGATGCGTGAGAGGTGACACGCGGATAGGAGTGAGATATGAACAGGAAAAAAACGAGGAGCAGATCGAAGGCGGACAGACGGAGTCTTCTGACGGGCCTGGCGTTTATCAGCCCGTGGATCGTGGGATTTTTATGTTTTACTTTATATCCGATCATTAATTCTTTGCGGTATTCGTTTACGAACTATTCCGCACTTAAGGCCCCCAGATTCGTAGGCCTCGATAATTATAAGACGCTGTTTACCAGTGATCCTCTGTTTATCAAGTCCATTTTGAATACAGGGTATATGATGGTGGTGGGCCTTCCCATAATTATCATCGTAACATTTATCATTTCAGCAATTGTAAATGACCGGAGACTGAGAGGCGTTTCTTTTATCAGGACATTATTTTTCATGCCGACGCTGGTGCCGATGGTGGTGCTTTGCATTCTGTGGATCTGGCTCCTTAAGGACAATGGGGCGGTAAACCAGGGGCTGGCACTGATCGGGATCGACGGACCGGGCTGGCTGGCCAGTCCACGGTGGGCGAAGCCGGGCATGATTCTGATGAATTTATGGTGCTCCGGTAATCTGATCATTATATTCCTGGCCGGTCTGCAGGATGTACCGACGAGCCTTTATGAGGCAGTGGAGATCGATGGAGGCAATATCCTACATAAGTTCCGGTACATTACCATTCCTTTTATGAAGCCGATTATTGTGTACAATGTGGTCACTTATATGATCAAGCTGCTGCAGCAGTTCACAGAATCCTTCGTTATGACGAACGGAGGTCCCAATGATTCGACGACCTTCTTCGGATATTATCTGTATAACAATGCGTTCAAGTTTATGAAGATGGGGTATGCATCCGCGATGGCCTGGATCATGCTGGTGGCTGCGATGATTTTGACCTTTGTCATGCTGAAGGTAACCGGTTTTGGCAAAGAAGAGTCTTAACATATTTAATAAGAAGAAAGATAAATTTAAGGAGAAAGCGAGGAAGTAAAATGGGAAGCGTAATAGAAACAAATGTGGTGTGTCAGATTGGACTGGTAGTCAATGATGTGGAGAAGACAGGGCAGGCCTTTGCAGATTTCTTTGGAATCGAGAGGCCGGAGGTTGCGGATTCCGGCCCCGATGAGATTGTAAAGGCGGAAGTCTGCGGGGAACGGTCCACGGCCTCCTGCAAGATGATGTTTTTCGATACGCCAACGGTACAAATTGAGCTTATTGAACCGGATGAGAAGCCCAGCGCTTGGCGGGATATTCTCAATGAAAAGGGGGAGGGACTTCATCACATCGCCTTCCAGGTAAAAGATGCCGAGGGCAAGATAAAGACTCTTGGTGAAAAAGGATTTCCGCTGATGCAAAAGGGCAATTACGGAAATGGTTCGGGAATGTACGCCTATATTGATGCAAGAAAAGATCTAAAACTGATTTTTGAGCTTCTGGAAAGCTTTTAAGAGAAGGAGATACGAGATGGGGAAGAGAAAAGGAATCATTAATCCAAAGACCTGCTGTCAGGTAGGACTGGTCGCCAGAGATATTGAAAAGACGGCGGCGCTGTACGCGGAAGTGTTCGGAGTCCCTATGCCTGAGATCAATTCGATGCCGCCGGTGGAAATAGCGCAGACGAAATTCAGGGGAATCGCTTCAGGCACGCAGGCCAGGCTATGCGGATTTGACATGGGCCAGCTGTTCCTGGAGATCATGGAACCGGATGAATGCGACAGCTCCTGGAAGGAAGCACTGGGGGATAAGGACGTGGTATTCCATCACGTGGGCTTTATGGTCGATGATCTGGAGGAAGCCGTCGCATTTTTCGAAGACAGGGGCTGCCCGGTCAGACACCATGGAAAATATCCGGGGGGCGAGTATCTGCTTCCGGAGTCCATGGAGAAGTATGGAATCCTGTTCAATTTAAAATATGAGCCGGAAGGCTGAAATGAATCATTAAAATAAGAAGGAGGAGCATTTCATGAGAAAAAGAGGAGTAGCACTGGTTCTTACAGCGGCAGTAGCGTGCAATCTGGCCGGATGCGGCGGTACAGCGGCCACAAAGAATGAAACCACAAAGAGTGATACCACACAGAGCGAGACCACGAAGGAGGCCGGAGCACAGACGGAGGAGAGCAAATCGGAAGCAGCGCAGATGCCGGCGGAAGGAGAGGTTGTAATCAAATACTGGTATCCGTGGGGTGGAGATTCGGAGACCTGGGATCTGTGGCGTATCGAGGAATTTGAAAAGAACAATCCGGGCATAAAAGTAGATGCTACGTATGTGCCGCCGGATGCGGGAATTACCAATGGAAAGCTGATGGCGGCCATCGCCTCCGGCAATGTACCGGACGTCATCTGTGCACCGAACCTTCTGACCTATCCTATGGCGGCCCAGGGCGCCTTCGAGGACGTGTCTGCGGCTATGGAGAAGCTTGGCCGATCCAGAGACGACTATCAGCCCAGCGTTCAGAGCCTGATGGATATCGATGGAGCATGGTACATCATGCCGATGGAGACGGACACGCAGATGCTTTTCATTAATAATGAAAAAGCGGCTGCGGCCGGCCTGGACGTGAGCAATCCGCCGAAGAGCATATCGGAACTGGATGAGTGGGCGGATAAGATGACGGTGAAGGAAGGCGACGACTATACGACAATGGGCTTTATCCCATGGATTGACGGCGCGGAGACCGACGTTTACAATCAGGCATGGTACTTTGGCGCTCAGATTTATGAGGATGGGAAGATCAACCTTACCGATCCGGACCTTGTCGAGATGATGAACTGGCAGAGAAAGTATGCAGAAAAATATAACCCGGAGAAGATTAAATCCTTCGCTTCCGGTTTTGGAGGTGCATTCTCGCCGGATCACGCGTTCTTTACGGGAAAAGTGGCCATGACGATGAATGGAAACTGGTTTAACAACGCGATTAAGCAGTATGTGCCGGATATGGACTATACGGTAGTGCCGATGGTAGTAAGCGACAGCCATCCGGAGCTGTACGGCGGTTCCGTTTTGGGCGTCAATACGTACTGCGTGCCTAAGGGGGCAAAGAACATCGATGCGGCTGCCCGGTTTGTCGATTACATTGCCAACGCATATATTGCGGATGACAACAACAAGACATGGTACAGCACACCTACCAGAAAAGACGTTATCGACGAGCTGACTCTGGTAAAGGAGAATGACGAACGCTATTCAGTTATTAAGAATATGGTCTTTAACGAGCACTCCAATACTCCGGCGCTGTGCAGCATTCGAAGCGTCATGGGCCAGGAACTGATCTCCGTCCGTGATAAGTGCCTTTATGAAGATAAGGACCCGGAGCCGCTGCTGGCGGATCTGCAGGGAAGAATGGAAAAGGAATTGCAGAACACGCAGTAGAGCAATGTTTAAATACGCTCTGGTGAAAAACGGGGCTGCTGCACTGAATCAGTGCGGCGGCCCGTTTGTACGCGGATGGAGGTAGAAGCGATGGATGTATTGGTATCGGGGGCGCTTATGGGACTGGGCGCCGCGTTATGCAGAAAATTTTTAAGCGAGGGACACCGGGTTTTCGCAGGTGTGCTGCAGACAGAAGATTTGATGGAGCTGGAAGAACTGAAGGGCAATCCCCGGCTGATTCCCGTCTTGCTGGACATTTCGGATAAAGACAGTATTGAGGCGGCGAGAGCGGCAGTCGGGAAATACACGGACCGTCTGGAAATCCTGATCAATGTGGCCGGAGTGCTCTTAAACAGGGAAGGAACCATTCTGACGGACCGCTATGAGGAGCTGGAGAAGACCTTTAAAGTAAATACCATAGGTCCTGTCTATATTTGCAGCCGCTTTTTCGACCTGCTGACGGAGAGCGGAGGAGGAACCGTGATTAATATTTCGTCTGAGGTGGTCTCGATTGACGGAGTGGGGCCAAAGTACGCCGCCTACTGTATGAGTAAGACGGCAATTGCACAGTATGGCTTTATACTGAAGCAGACGGTTGCTGCGCTGGGTATACCGACCCGCGTCTTTTCCGTTCACCCGGGGCGTATGAAGACGGCCATGGGGGCGGAGAACGGCCAGATTGAGGCGGCTGAGTCGGCCGAGGGAATATATCGTCTGGCGGTAGGGGAAGTGCTTGCGGATAACAAGGAAATCTATGTGGATTACCGTGGAACTGCTATGCTGCATCAGGCTGGAAGAAAGGAGTGACAGGATGGGATTTAAGGATGGATTTGTGTGGGGAGCGGCAACGGCTTCCTATCAGGTAGAGGGGGCTGTGACGGAAGGCGGCAGAGGTTTAACCGTATGGGATGAATTTGCCCGCATGCCGGGAAAGACATTTTCCGGGCACACGGGGGATGTGGCGGCGGACCACTATCACCGCTATGCGGAGGACGTGGCGATTATGAAGGCGCTTGGGTTAAAGGCCTACCGCTTCTCCGTGGCCTGGAGCAGGATTCTGCCGCAGGGATACGGGGCGGTGAATGAGGAAGGCCTCCGCTTTTATAAGAACCTGGTGGATGAACTCGTTAAGAATGGGATTGAGCCGTATGTGACACTGTTCCACTGGGATCTGCCATACGGGCTTTACCGGATCGGCGGTTGGCAGAACCCTGCGATCACAGATTATTTTGCAGAGTATGCGCGGATCGTGGCGGAGTATCTGGGCGATAAAGTGAAACACTATATTACGTTTAATGAGCCTCAGTGTTTTATAGGTCTCGGCCACGTGACCGGCGAGCATGCCCCGGGAAATATCATGTCCCGGAGAGCCGTTCTGGAGATGGCTCATCATGTGCTTCTTGCCCATGGAAAAGCCACAAAAGTATTGAGGAAAGTGGCTCCGCATGCTAAAATTGGGTATGCGCCGACGTGCAGCGCCCATTATCCGTATACGCAGAAACAGGAGGATGTGGAGGCTGCGAGAAAGGCAACTTTTGATTTATGTCCGGATCCGGATAATTTTATGTGGAATATTCCCTGGTGGAGCGATCCTGTTCTCTTCGGGAAATACCCAGAGGAAGGGGTTCGCCTGTACCGGGATATTATGCCGGAGATCGGGGCAAAGGACATGGAAGTGATCTCTGAGCCGATCGATTTCTACTGTCAGAATATCTATAACGGGAGCGCGGTACGCGCGGATGGAAACGGCGGATACCGCTATGTCCCGCGTGAGCCGGGATACGCCCGCACATCCATCGGATGGCCGGTGACGCCGGAGAGTCTGTACTGGGGTCCCAGGTTTTTATATGAGAGATATCAGAAGCCGTTTTATATCTCAGAAAATGGGATGGCGGCTCACGACAGTGTTTCGCTGGATGGAAAGGTCCATGATCCGAACCGGATCGATTTTCTGCAGCGGTATCTGCGCTGCTTAAAGAAAACGGCGGAGGAAGGGACTCCTGTTGAGGGATATTTTTTGTGGTCCCTGATGGATAATTATGAATGGTCAAAGGGTTACTCTGAGCGTTTTGGAATCGTTCATGTCGATTACAAAACACAGGTGAGGACTATCAAGGATTCCGGATACTGGTACAGAGACGTAATTGCCGGCAACGGTGTTCATTTGTGATAAAAGGTTACTGTGCACAGCGTGAACCGTAACAATAAAAGAGATTGTCAGAACCCAGGGGGTACGAAGATGAGGACAACACAGCAAGACATAGCAGATTATTTGAAAATATCCAGACTGACTGTTTCCAAGGCGTTAAATTATGCCTCGGGAGTCAGCGAGGAGACGCGGAACCTGATTTTGAGCACGGCAAAACAGCTCGGATACCGGCATATTTCTGAGAGACAGATGCAGGAGGCAGAAGTCCCTTCGGAACAGGAGGGAAATGTGACGATGTCGGATTTAAAACAGATTTGCCTTTTTTCAAACTTAAACTGTACAACGGACTCTTACTGGGCGCCTGTCATCAGCGGAATGGTCAGGACTCTGACGAAACGCGGCTATAATCTGAATCTGTGTTTTCTGGATCTGTCGGAGGATACGGATTTTGAGTTCCCGATTAACTTTAATCCCAGGACGGCCAGCGGAATCATTCAGCTGGGGAATTTTAAGAAACACCATATCCGCCGGATCAGGGAGTGCGGACTTCCGGTGGTGGCTGTGGATACGGTGGAAGACGCGTGGACGGAAGGGCTTTTCTCAGATGTTATCATGGGCGTAAACGAAGAGCCCATGAAGGTGCTGATCGGCCATCTGGCAGATCTGGGACATACGAGAATCGGTTATGCCGGAGCCATAAACGGCCAGCTGACGAATAAGGAGCGGTGGCAGGGCTACCGCCGGGGGCTGGCGGCCGCGGGGTTAAACGTGGGATCGGAGGACTGTTTTATCGGAGAGTTCCAGGAGATCGTACAGAAGATTGAGGCAGAGGAGCGGCTTTCGCATTTGAAGAATTTCCCTACGGCGGTGGTGTGTTTTAATGACGTGCTGGCCATTTCGTTGATGCGGTATTTCCGCGCAGCGGGGGTAAAGGTGCCGGAGATGGTGGCGGTGGCCGGTTTTGATAATCTGAGCGAATCGCTGGCCGCGGATTTGACTACGGTGAGTGTGAACCGGGAGGAGCTGGGGATGAGCGCTGCGGAGACGATCCTGTGGAGAATTGAGAATCCGGAACGCCCGTACCGGGTGATCCGGATATCGGGGGCGGAATTGATCGTTAGAAACAGCACCAGTGCAAAGCTGTACTAGAGCGTGGGGGAAAGAGAAAATAGAACTTATGGATAGAGTGAAAACAGGTATTTTAGGCTGCGGTGTGATCAGCAGTACCTACATAAAGAACATACAGGAGCTGTACCAGCCTCTGGAAATCGTGGCGTGTGCAGACGTGGATACCGGGAAGGCAGAGGCGCGTGCCAGAGAGTTCGGGATAGAAACGTGGTCCGATCCGGACCGTTTGCTTGAAAATAAGGACGTTTCCATGATTATCAATCTGACGCCGCCTAAGTTCCATTATGAATTAAACCGCCGGATTCTGATGGCGGGTAAGAATTTATTCTGCGAGAAGCCATTTGCCTTTACCTGGGAACAGGCGAGGGAGCTGACGAAGCTGGCAGAGGAGCGGGGAGTGCGGATCGGCGGTGCTCCGGATACGTTTTTAGGACCGGGGCTGCAGCGGACCAGACTGCTTCTGGAGCGGGGAGCCATAGGACGGCCGCTCTACTTAAACGCGGCGATGATGTCCTGCGGAGTGGAAACGTGGCATCCGGCGCCGGCTCAGTTTTACCAGGAAGGGGCCGGGCCGCTTTACGATATGGGACCATACTATATAACTGCTGTCGTGGCCTTGTTTGGACCTATTGCGGAGATCAGAGCCATGGCGGCAACCGGATTTGAGAAGCGGAAGATATACAGCCAGCCTTTGGCGTGCGAAGAGCTTACCGTTGAGACTCCCACTTATTATACGGCCCTTTTAAAGCTTACCGGCGGGCTGATTGCCAATCTGACCATCAGCTTCGATATCTGGAAATCTACTCTGCCGATGTTTGAGATATATGGAACAGAGGGGACGCTGTCTGCACCGGATCCCAATATGTCGTCGGGAATGCCGGAGGTCACCAGGAAAGAGACAGTGCTGGCGGACCGTACGGCCGCAGCAGAGCCGTTAAACCGCAGTTTCCCGGATGAAGAGGAACTGAGACGGCTCTATCCCGAGACTGCGGAGTATATAAGAGGAGGCGGGGCGCTGGATTTAGCGATGGCCATAAATGAAAACAGGCCTGCAAGAGCCGGAATGGATTTGGTCTGCCACGTGTTGGAAGCTATAAACGGAATCATGGAAGCTGCGAAGAGCGGCGGGTGCTATTATATGAAGACAACCTGCGGGAGGCCGGAGCCTCTGATGGAGGGGGATTCTGCGGGAGAAGTCAGACAGGACAGAAAGTGAGAATAGAATATGAGGCTGGGATTAGCGTCGCCGCTGAAACATGAGACTCCAAAGGAGTGGGCGGCCAATATGAAAGCCATCGGCTGCGGCTGTGTTGTATTTCCTGTGGATTATATGGCGGGAGAGGCGGTTGTCGGTGCGTATGCCGAAGCCGCAGAGCAGGAAGGGCTTACAATCGCTGAGGTAGGGGCGTGGTCCAATCCGCTGTCACCGGATGAAGATGTGCGGAGTGAGGTTTTCACCCGCTGTGTCCGGCAGCTTCAGCTGGCAGACCGGATTGGCGCGTCATGCTGCGTCAATATAGCTGGAAGCGCGGGAAGCCGGTGGGATGGGGCTTACAAGGAGAATTTTACAGAGGCGCACTGGAAGAAGACGGTGCGTTCCATTCAGAATATTATTGATGAAGCAATGCCGGAGCGGACGTATTATACGCTGGAACCGATGCCCTGGATGGTACCAGCCGGTCCGGAGCAGTATCTGCGGCTGCTGGAGGATGTGAACCGGGAGCGGTTTGCCGTGCATATGGATCTGGCAAACTGGATTACAAGCCCGGATAAGTATTTTAACAATCATGAATTTATGGAGCAGTGCTTTGCGATGCTGGGAGACCGGATAAAAAGCTGCCATATTAAGGACGTATCCCTGCGGGAGGAATTTACGTTCCAGTTAAAGGAGACGGCCTGCGGAGACGGGACGCTGGATTTAAGGAATTATATCAGGCTGGCAGAACACGTCAATCCGGATATGCCGATTATCATTGAGCACCTCAAAGGGGATGAGGAATACTTAGAAAGCCTGAAGTATGTCAAGTGTTTTGGTTCTGATATCCCATAGGAAATACCTATATAATACAATACAAAATCTATATTTCCCTATGCTTTCGATCTATGCTATGATTATGTTCATAAAATCAGAGCCGCCAAAGGCGAAAGGGGCAGCTGCCCTTTGCATATGGCCCAACCGGCAGGGAGATAGAAACATGAAAACAACAGATATATTTGCAAAGAAACCGGTGCTGTCCTTCGAGGTCTTTCCTCCGAAGAGAACCAATCCGGTCGAGACGATATACGAGACACTGGACAGTTTAAGAAAACTGAATCCGGATTTTATCAGCGTTACATACGGGGCGGGCGGCAGTGAAAACTGTAAGGCGACGACGGAGATTGCCTCCAGGATCAAGAATGAATACGGGATCGAGAGCGTGGCGCATTTGCCATGCATTGGCCTTAAGAGAGACGATGTAATCAGCCTGCTGGGCGGATTTAAGAGAGCAGGAATCGACAATATTCTCGCTCTGCGCGGGGATATCCCCGAGGGAGGCCGCCCGGACGGCGACTTCGAGCATGCCAGTGACCTGATCTCCTTTATAAAAGAACACGATGAGTTCAGGGAATTCAATGTGCTGGCGGCCTGCTATCCGGAAGGCCATACGGAATCGGAAAACATCCTGACTGATATCCACAGCTTAAAGACCAAGGTGGACGCAGGCGCCGACCATTTGATTACACAGCTCTTCTTTGACAATGACTGTTTCTACCGGTTCCGGGAACGCGCTTCTCTGGCGGGAATTCACGTCCCGGTGGAGGCGGGGATCATGCCGGTTACCAACAAAAAGCAGATCGAGCGTATGGTATCTCTCTGCGGCGTAAGCCTGCCTTCAAAATTTACCGCAATGATGGAACGGTATGAGCATAATCCCGAGGCTATGCGTGACGCCGGTATCGCCTACGCGGTGGACCAGATCGTGGATCTGATTGCGCGTGGCGTCGACGGCATTCACCTTTATACCATGAACAATCCTTACGTTGCGGCAAAGATTCACGAGGCTGTCTGCCGCCTGCTGGCCGCATAAGTAATCTTACCGGCCGGCCTCCGGCAGAATGGTGAAACCTTCTTCCAGAATCAGCTTCTTCAGTTCGCTGATATAGGAAAGTGAAATCGGGCTTAAGGGGAATTTATCGCTGCAAATATAGCCCACCCGCATCCATTCCTCCGTTTGAAGCGGTACGGACACGATGTTATCACCATTTAGATTGCTGTTTAGTATTCCGCTGCAGATCGTGTAGCCGTTCAGACCAATCAGCAGGTTAAACAGAGTCGCCCGGTCGCTTAAGTGAATGGTCTTCTTATGCGGGGCGGTGCTTAAGATCTCCTCTGAGAAATAAAAGGAATTATAGGTTCCCTGTTCAAATGCAAGAAACGGATAGTCCTCTAAGTCATCGAGAGTGACCGCCTCCCGTTTGGCGAGCGGATGGGCGGAACTGATAAACACGTGGGGAGCCGCCTCGAACAGGGGCACAAAGGCCAGATGATGCTCCTTCAGCAGCTTTTTCAGCACCTTTTCATTAAACTGGCTGAAGTAGAGAATCCCCACCTCACTTCGGAAATTTGCCACATCTTCTATGATCTCGTACGTTCGTGTTTCCCTTAATGTAAACTCATACTCATCCGTATCGATCCGGGAAATTAAGTTGACAAAGGCGTTGACCGCAAATGCATAGTGCTGCGTGGATACGGAGCAGAGCCGCTTCGCCGGCTTTCCATTTGTATAGCGCTGCTCTAAAAGCTGCGTCTGCTCAATGATCTGGCGCGCATACGATAAAAATTCCGTGCCTTCGGCTGTCAAGGATATCCCTTTCGCTGTCCGGTAGAAAAGTTCAATTCCAAATTCTGATTCCAGTTCTTTTAAAGCCGCGGAAAGGCTGGGCTGCGATATGTACATCTGCCTCGCCGCCTCCGTGATCGATCCGCATTCTACGATTTTTATGATGTATTTCAGCTGCTGAATCGTCATAGGACACCTCCCATAGTTTTTTTCTATAATATACTGTATTTTTACCAAAAGTGCAAATAGTAACGTAAAAATGAGCTTTCCGGGCGATTTTTCGACCCATCAAAACTGTAGAATCCGTCCGTCGGTCCCAAATTCCGACAAAAAATGACTCTGGAAAAAATTACCATTTTTGGAAATTACCAAAATATGGTATGATGAAATAAGGTTTTTAAATTCAGGAGGAGAAAAATTGAGAGGCTTACGATGGGATTATGACTTGCAGGAGAGAATTTATCAATTTATCGTGTACTTTGTTTCTGAAAATCTGTATTCTCCCACCATCCGCGAAATCTGTGACGGTGTGGGAAAAAACTCAACGGCTACGATCAGTCTTTATCTGGAAGAACTGGAGGATATCGGGAGGATTATTCTCGGCCATGGACCGCGGACGATTAAGCTGGTAGGATTTAAGGTCGTGGAGGAGTGTGAGCATTAAAACTGTATGAGAACTGAGGGGGGAGTCAAAAACCCGGGAGAGTATTTCAACTGATGGATTCAGCTGAAATGCTCTCCCGGGTTTTTGTATGGCAGTTATGTTGTTATTCTGCTGTTTCCAGATTGGCGTCGTTCTCAGCGCTGTCACCGGCATCCGCATCACTGGCCTGGGCTGCTTCCTGGCTGGCCTGGGCAGCCGCTTCCTCCGGGTCCAGATTCTCGCCCTGAGGTGTGATCGTTACACGGGCCTCGTTGCCGATTAAGTCCTTTACACAGATGGTCAGATTCTCCTTCTGCATATCGAACGTGACGAGTCCGGTGCTGCGGTCGATAGAGAGCGGAAGAATCTCCGGCGTGTCATCATCGTATGCGTATATGGTGTCATAATTCACTCCGGACTGGGTATCCTCCAGACGGAAGGAAAGAACGCCGTCCTCGATGATGGAATCCTTTATGCTTGGCGGAGTGTCGTCCAGGACATTGACCTGTTCGGAAAATATATTTTTCATGCCGTTAAAGGCAGTTAAACTCACTTTTACGGTTCCGTTGGAGCCGAGCGTCGCCGCGTAGGTCTTGGAGGCGGTTTTGGTGAGCTCCACTGCGTTGCCGTCCAGCGTCACAGTCAACTCCTTGATGGGAAGCAGTGATTTTATCTTTAATTCCATGGTCGTTGTCGTAAAATTGGTGGCCTCCCCGATGGTCAGATCGCCCTTCGGAGCCGCGGTGACGAGAATAAAGATAATGGAATTGACGACAATAAATGGAAGCACGTAAAACAGGAGGACCGTCATAAAGTCACTCCGTCCGGAATCGTGCCGGTTGGAGCCTCCTCTCCCTCGGTTCTGCCTGGAATTGTTGGTATATGGACTCATATTGATTAAGGTTCCTCCTCATGTTTTTTACGTTTCCTAGCATAACAGAAAAAAGCGTTTCTTACAAGATGATCTGTTAAATCGTAATAAATTGTGGTAATATATTAAGAAAGAGCTTAGAAGGAGATGCCATATGGTTGACGAGGCCGTTGCATTTGCGATGAAGGCCCATGAGGGGGCCTTCAGGAAAGGAACCAGAGTTCCTTATATCGTCCATCCGCTGGAGACGGCAGTGATCGTTTCCATGATGTCGGAGGACGAAGAACTGATTTGTGCGGCGCTTCTCCATGATGTAGTGGAGGATGCGGGAGTATCGGAGCAGCAGCTGGAGACCTTATTTGGTCCGCGGGTAGCGGCGCTCGTGATGGCGGAGACGGAGGACAAGACGAAGTCCTGGAAGGAACGCAAGGCGGCGACCCTTGATCATCTGGATACGGCTCCGAGGGAGAGCAAGATCCTGATTCTGGGGGATAAGTTAAGCAACCTGCGGTGCACGGCCAGAGATTATATGGTAATGGGCGAAGCAATCTGGGACAGGTTCAATGAAAAGAGGAAGTCGGAGCACGCCTGGTATTATAACGGAGTGGCGGAACGGATCAGGGAACTGGCCGGGTATCCGCTGTGTCAGGAGTATTTTGAACTGTGCCGGAAGGTGTTTGGAAGCTAGTGAGTGGTAGCGGGGATGAAAAGACTGTTTGGGGGAATATCAAAGTTTTCGGTTAAGATGTTTTTGCTGATTGTGATCTGCGTGGTGATCCCGTTCGCGGGCGTATGTCTCTATATACGGATTAACATGGAGAACTTTATTCAGGAAAAACTGAGCGAAAGGATTATTCAGGATATATCGAGAGGAGAGCGCAATATTACAGAGGGGCTGGAGGAACTGGCCTCTCTTTCTGATGTCTTCGTATTCGATAAGGAACTGATCGAACGCATAGGGGATGAAAACAGAACGGAATTTGAAAATGTAGTCTATTTCAACCAGCTTCTGGATCAGCTCAGCATTTACAGAGGAAGAGCCGGCATGGAGGATGTAAAGGTCATTCTGTTTGACAACTATGGGCGTGTCTATTCCAACTGGAGCCTAAACTATAGAAATTATGAATTCCTTCTGAAGCAGGACTGGGTTGCCGAGAGTATGAACCAGTGGGGCCATGTGACGTGGTCCATGTTCAGTCCGCCGTATATTGCGGAGGAAAAGGATAAGGGAGAGACGTACATATCGCTTGCAAGATCCCTGATGGAAGACGGAACGACAGGGGACCGGGCAGGTACACTGATACTCAGTATGGAACAGTCCCGGTTCAGCGAGATGATGATGACCTATGCCTATGAGGATGATGTCGCTTACGTATGTGTGGATGACGGCCAGATTCTGCTGAACAATGACAAGGAGAGAAAGATTGGTGAGGACGCTTTAGATGCGCTGTACCGGCAGACCACTGGTAAAAAAAGCGGGAATTTACGATGCAGCGCCAATGGAACAGAGTATCTGCTGAATTTTTATACAATACCGAGGCCCTGGGTATTTAACGGGCAGCAGATGAAGGTTTTTCATTTTACCGGGTATCAGGAAGTGCTGAGTGAGGTCAGCATGGTGACGAAGCGGATTAATGCCGTAATTTTAGTCATGCTGGTGTTGATAACAGCAATCTCTTATGCCGCGGTGCGGCTCCTGGTGAGGCCAATCGTGGTTCTGACGAAGAAGATGGGAGACTATACGATCGAGAGCGAGATTTCCGGGATTGATACGGAGCGGAAGGATGAGATCGGCCATTTAAACCAGGCATTCTGCCGTCTGGATGGCAACATTAAGCAGTTGTTCGCCCGCCTGCAGGAGGAAAACAAGATCAAAGAGCAGTACCGCTATGAATCGTTGAGAGCGCAGTTGAATCCGCATTTTCTGTTTAATACCCTGACCACAATCCGTTGGATGGCGATGATACGCGGCGCTCATAATATTGTGGAAAGCATCGACGCCCTGGCCAGCGTGCTGAATTACAGCATGAGCCGGGATGACCGCCTGGTGACATTGGAAGACGAGCTGGACAATATCCGTAACTTTGTATACATTCACAATTACCGGTATCAGGACTATTGCAGTCTTGACATTGATATTCCGGATGAGATGAAACAGCTTCGAATGATGAAATTTATTCTTCAGCCTGTGGTGGAAAACGCGCTGATTCACGGGTATGACAAACAGCGGGAACAGATCACCATCCGGATATACGGATACACGGAGGATCAGATACTCTATCTGTTCGTAGAGGATGACGGCATCGGAATATCAGACGAGGTGATTGAGCAGTTTGAGACGTTTCGCCAGACTGCTGGAAAGGGAGATAGTCTGACGGGGATTGGCCTGACTAATGTAGACTTCTGTATCCGCATCACCTTTGGCGCGCAGTACGGACTGACACTGGAGCGCGTGGCGACACATGGAACATCGGTAACATTTACACTGCCGGTCATAGAGGGGGAAGACGATGAAAAAGGTCATGATTGTGGATGATGAGGTACTGGTGAGAATCGGCATAAAGTCCATGACATCCTGGGAACAGTATGGATATACGATTGTAGCAGATGCCTCAGATGGAGAAGAGGCGCTTAAAAAGATCCGGCAGTATGAGCCGCATATTATTTTGACAGATTTGAAAATGCAGCCTATGGATGGATTTGACCTGATCGCCAAATGTGCGGCGGACTATCCAAGAATACGGTTTATCGTTCTGAGCAATTACAATGATTTTGAAAATGTCAGAAAAGCAATGAAGCTGGGGGCTTATGATTACATTTTTAAACTGACAATTCATGTAGATGAACTGCTTAAGATTATGGATGAAGCCAGTATGGACCTGGATGAGGAGGAGATGAAGCCGAGGAGCGATACGAGCGAGGTGGTTTATAAGAACCTGGATGCCATCAAAAATAATCTTGTCAGGCAGGCATTAACGAAGAAAGACGGCTTTCTCGGCGGTGTGCAGAAGGGCTTCGATGATATTCACTTAAAGATCGATTTCCGCAGACCATACTGTGCTGTGACAATACAGCCGGACAGTCTTGAGATTGTTAGAAAAAGAGGAGATTTTCTGGAAAATGATCTCTTTGTGTTCTCCATGGAAAATATTATCACCGAAATTTTAGGCCGGGGCGGCCGGGCCGAGGTGTTTCTGGATCCGGACCAGGACTTTCTGGTGGTGATAAACCAGGGAGAGGCCCAGGACTGGAAGGGATTTTTTGAGATCCTGGAGCTTAAATTCGGCACGCTTGTAAAATATATTAAGCAGTATTACGGGATAGGAATCAGCGGCGCCGTGAGCGGAGAACTGTGCGGCATCGAGAAGCTGAAAGCAGCGGCAAAGCGGAACAAAAAGCTTCTGGGAGAGCGGTTTTTCCGGCAGACAGGAGAACTGGCCGCCGGACCAGTACGCGAATATGAAGATATGGTACTTCCGGAGGAGTACCGGACCGCCCCGCTGGAGCAGCTGCTCTTAAATGGTGATTTCCATGGAATGGAAGATTATATGGAAAAACTGCTGCTGTTTTTTGAGGACAAGGGCTGCTGGCGCCCGGAGGATATTCGAAGACGACTGATGAAGGCGTATAAAAAGCTGAACCTGGGACTGTCAAGGTATGGGATTGACGTAGAGAGCATCAGAGATGAAAACGGGGCGAATCTGGAAGATGCCATCGGCGGCTATGCGTGTTATGGAGATATTGAGTGCGCGGTGCGTGAGCTGCTTACACTCTATCGGAAGGAATATGAGAGTATGACAGGCAAGCCGTGCAGACGGGAGATTGCCCGGGTCAAGAGCTATGTCTGTGATCATCTGTCGGAGGAACTGTCCATTATCAGGATTGGGGAGGTGGCCGGAATGAGCGAGAGCCGTTTTTCCCACGTATTTAAAGAGGAGACGGGAATCAGCTTCATGGAATATGTCGGCATGGTACGGATGGAGAAGGCGAGAAAGCTTTTGCAGAATACGGATTTGAGAATCAATGAGATCGCAGAGCAAATCGGTATTTCCAATCCCAATTATTTCAGCGCCCAGTATAAAAAAAGGACGGGACAGTCACCGAATGAGTTCCGTAGATCCCTGATGGAGCAGAATATGAAAGAAAAATAGCAGGATATGAGAGAACGTGGGAGAAGAAACACGTCTTAGATTTGCCGGATGGCAGAAATCGGTAGAAAGACAGCAGGCAGGAATATGGTTCCTGCCTGCCTTTTTTGTTATAGTATAGACAGAAACAAAAGGCCGGCCAGAGTATGATAATAAACAAGGAGGACGTAATCGTGAGAAATATGAAAAAAGTATGGGCGTTGGTTTTAACTACAGCAATGGCACTGTCCGTATTATCGGGCTGCTCCGGTTCCCAGAAGCCGGAGGATGCAGCAGCATCCGGATCCCAGGAACAAAAAACAGAGGAACAGAAGACAGAAGGAGAGAAAACGGAGGCTGCGGGAAACAGCGAGAAGGAGACGGTCATTCTGAGAATGTGGGGCGGCGTTCCTGCCGAGGCAGGTCCTCAGGCGGCCTGTGATAATTTCAATGAGCTGTATAAAGACAAGGGAATCCAGGTGGAGTACGAGCGGTTTGTGAATGACGACACCGGAAACCTGAAGCTGGAGACAAACTTACTGTCCGGCACTGGCGTGGACCTTTATATGACCTATGCCACAGACGTTCTGGCCAAAAGAGCAGGCGGCAATATGGCGCTGGATCTCACCGATCTGATGGCGAGAGACGGATTTGATTTGAAACAGTATTTCGGCAATATGGCGGAAGCGTACTTTGTGGACGGCAAGCCTTACTCCATCCCGACGAAACTGGACCAGTATGGAATCGTTATCAACAAAGACATGTTTGATGCGGCCGGCATTGAGATTCCGACCGAATGGACATATGAAGAATTTGCAGAGACCGCCAGAAAGCTGACTCATGGAGAGGGACAGGATAAAGTGTATGGAATGTTCTGGAATTCCCAGCAGGATCTCACATATTTGTTTACCTATCTGGTAGCGCAGACGAACGGCGGGGATCCGATGTATTTAAGCGGGACGGAAACCAGCTTTACCGATCCGGTCGTTGTTAAATCAGTGGATTTAATCAACAGCATGATGAATGTCGATAAGACATCCCCGACCCATACGGATTCCGTGACACAGAAGCTTTCTCAGGAGGGAATGTTCCTTACCGGAAAATCGGCTATGACAGTCGGCCCGTGGATGGTCCGGAGCATTAAAGACACTGCCACGTATCCTCATGATTTTACCACGGCATTCGCACCGTATCCGGTGGTGGAAAAAGGACAGAGAAACTATACCCAGGGCGGTTACGGCGATCATTTATGCATCAATCCGAAGTCGGAGAATATTGACGCGGCATGGGAATTTGCGAAATGGTACGCAACGGAAGGCATGATTCCGGTCGTGGAAGGCGGAAGAGTACCCGCAGCCAATACGTATAATCCGGAAGAGGTAGCAAAAGCATTTTTAAATGGAGCCGAAGATCACATTGACTTAGATTCCGCCATGAAGATTTTAATTACACCGGCCGATAATTACGCGGTTCCCTCTATTACGAACCATATCGCCGAAGTGAAGAAGGTTGCAACGGAAGAGCTTGAGAAGATCTTTATCGGACAGCAGACTGTAGAAGAAGGAATGGCAAAGGCCAAGGAACGCGCGGATGCCCTCTTGAAGTAGAGGCGGACTACGCAGATTTCTGAAAGCGGCCGGAGGCTGGAAAGCCGGTCTCCGGCCATTCTGCGCAAAAAATCAGAGAAAGTGAAGGAAAGGAGGAAGGAAACCGTGAAAAGAAAGATGAGCAGACAGTTAAAAACAGATCTGGTGGGATATTCCTTTATCCTTCCCAATATTATCGGTGTTCTGTTGTTTACGCTGATTCCCATGGTATTTTCACTGGTGATCAGCTTTACGGACTGGGATTACACGCAGGGCCTGGGAAACTGGACATTTGTTGGAATTCAGAACTTTATCGATATGTGGAAGGATGAGTGGTTTATCAGTTCTCTGATCAATACGATCATCTTTGCGGTTACAGTCGTTCCGCTGACCATTTTCCTGGCATTAATACTGGCTGTTGTGATCGACAAGTACTGTGTCGGCAAGCTTCCAATACGACTGGCCCTGTTTATGCCTTATATATCCAATATTGTGGCGGTTGCCATTGTATGGGTGATGATGTATTCTCCCTGGGGACCATTTACCCAGCTGGTTAAATTCTTCGGAGTGGAGAATCCGCCGCAGTGGCTGGGAGACCCGAAGTGGGCGCTGCCCGCGTTAATCATAATGACCATATGGTCGGGTGTAGGCTATGCCAACATGATTTATACCTCCGCGATCCAGGGGCTTCCGAAGGATGTCTACGAGGCGGCCGATATAGACGGTGCGGGGGAGATTACCAAGTTTTTTAAACTGACGGTACCGTTTCTGTCTCCAACCACATTTTTCCTGGTAATTACGACGTTTGTCACGTCTTTCCAGGTATTCGCACCCATTCAGATCATGACGAGAGGCGGCCCGGGAACGGCTACGAATGTGCTCGTATATTATATCTACACGTCTGCGTTTACCTTTTATAAAATGGGATATGCGGCGGCCATGTCATGGATTCTCTTCCTTATCCTGTTTGCAATCACCATCATACAGTGGAAGGGGCAGAAGAAATGGGTAAGTTATTAAGAGGGGAGGCGGAAATATGGAAAAACAGGTACAGTTTAACCGGGATAAAATGAAACGGACCGCTGTGAAAATCTTTTTCACCGTGTTGATTGGACTGGTGGCGCTATCCATGGTCACTCCGTTTATCTGGATGGTGTCCGCTTCCATGAAGCTGCCGCTGGATGTTATGAAGCTGCCGATCAAATGGATACCAGAGTATTTTTATCCGGATAACTATAAAAAAGTATGGAACATAGGAGGAGTTGCTGCGCGGGATTACCATTTCGGACTGGCGTATTTCAACTCGATCAAAATCGCTGTCATCAACCTGACGGGCTCTGTCATCACAAGCACTCTGGCCGGATATGCGTTTGCAAAAATTAAATTCCGCGGAAGCAACGTGTTGTTTCTCCTGTATTTAGCGACGATGATGATTCCGAGTCAGGTGACGCTGATCCCCAAATTTGTGTTCTTTAACAAAATGGGGCTGACGGGCACGCATCTGACCCTGATTCTTCCCGGACTCATTACGATCACGGGAACCTTCCTGATGCGTCAGTACTTCATGCAGATTCCGGATGAACTCCGGGAGTCCGCACGGGTAGACGGGGCAAATGAGTATGTAATATGGGCGCGGATCATGGTGCCGATCGCAAAGCCGAGTATGGCGTCACTCGCCATGGTGGTATTTTTATGGAACTGGAACAGCTATCTGGAGCCGCTGGTATTTTTAAGCGACTGGAGATTGTATACAATTCCGATCGCATTGACGAACTTTATTGAAGAAAGCGTAACAGAATATAATCTGGTAATGGCAGCGGCCTCCTCCGCCCTGATACCGGCGTTTCTGGTGTTTGTTCTGGGTCAGAAATTCCTGGTAAAGGGGCTGGTGGCAGGGGCCGTTAAGGGATAGGAGGTATCCATGAACTACATAGAAGAACCGAAGAGAGAGATTCCGGTCGCTTGGGAAACACAGGTGCTGGTGCTGGGGGCAGGACCGGCCGGAGTGGCGGCGGCCATAACGGCAGCCAGAGAAGGTGCCCGCACTGTACTGATTGAACAGACCGGGGATGTGGGCGGAATTGCCACCGCAGGACTGATGAGTCACTGGACGGGCAATACAGAGGGCGGTATTTATGAGGAAATTCTGGACCGTTCTGCGGAGTGTATGGAGCGGGAAGGCCATCTTTTCAACGGCGGAGCCAGGCAGATCATCAATCCCGAGAGGCTTAAGACTGTGCTTCTGGAAATGCTTGTGGAAGCCGGAGCCAAATTGCTCCTATACACCTTTGTCAGTGATGTGGTCATGGAAGGCGATATAATTAAGGGCGTTATTGTGGAGAGCAAATCGGGCCGTCAGGCAATTCTTGCAGATATCGTGATTGATGCCACCGGAGACGGTGATGCAGCAGTGAAGGCAGGAGTCCCCTGCTTTAAGGGCCGCGAGACGGATGGAAAGATGCAGCCCGCCTCTATCATGTTTAAGGTAGCTGGCGTCGATGTGGAACGGGGAGTATTTCCCGGTGGCTTTGAAGAGACGTTCCAGATTCCCGCCGGGGACTTACAGACGCTGGGCCGTCAGTATCTGCCGGAGCCGGCCGGCCACGTACTGCTTTACAAAACCACTCTTCCTGGAGTAGTCACCTGTAACATGACAAACTGTACCGGAATTGACGGAACGAAGGCAGAGGATTTGACCAGGGCCACATTCGTTTGCAGGGAGCAGATGGACCGTATCGTCGAATTTTTGAGGATGATCGTTCCGGGGTTTGAAAACTGCTATTTGATCAGCTCCGCCTCGCTGATCGGAATCCGGGAGACGCGGCATTTTGAAGGCGAAAGCACCATCACGGAGCAGGATATTCTGGAGGCCAGAGTATTTGACGATTGGGTGGTGGCAAGGGCGAGCTTTAACTTCGACGTTCACAATTTGACGGGGAACGGCCTGGATGAAACGGGAAGCCAGAAGACATTTAAGCAGAAAAAGGGATATACCATTCCCTATGGCTGCTTTGTTCCGAAGAAGGTGGACGGTCTGTATCTGGCAGGGCGTGATATATCGGGCACACATATGGCGCATTCCAATTACCGTGTCATGCCAATTTGTGCCAATATGGGGCAGGCAGTGGGAATCGCAGCAGCGCTCTGTGTAAAAAATAAAAAACTGCCCAGGGAGCTGAAGGCGGCACAGGTACAGGAACGACTGTTGGAGCTTGGAGTGAGACCGTGACCGCGCGGAAACTATAAGGAGGGAAAGCTTTGGAACGGATGCTTGAAAAACAGTATGATTTCGTCGTCGTTGGGGGCGGACTCGGTGGAATCTGCGCCGCCATAGCGGCGGCCAGAGGCGGAATACGGACTGCACTCGTACATAACCGGCCGGTACTGGGCGGAAATGCCAGTTCGGAGATGCGTATGCATATCTGCGGGGCGGACCACCATATGAGCCGCCCTGATGCCAGGGAAACCGGCATTTTAGAAGAAATCCTTTTGGAAAACAAACGGCGGAATCCGGAGATGATCTACCCGATCTTCGATGCGGTTCTGTGGGAAAAAGTCCATTATCAGGAGAAGCTGGAACTCTATCTGAATACACAGATGACGGATGTGGTCTGTGACGGGGAGAAAATTACGGCCATCTGCGCGGAGCAGCTGACGACCGAAAAGAAGTTTTATATAAAAGCGAATATGTTTATGGACGGAACGGGTGACGGTGTTCTCGGAGCGAAGGCCGGAGCTGAGTACCGGATCGGCAGGGAAGCAAAGGGGCAGTACGGTGAGGAATTGGCGCCGGAGGAGGGGGATCACTGTACCATGGGAAATTCCCTGATGTTCTCCGCACGTGATATGGGCCATCCCGTCCCATTTGTCAAGCCGTTCTGGGCGAACACCTATACAGAAGAACAGTTGAAATTCAGGGATCACTGCGATGTGACCTCCGGATACTGGTGGATCGAGCTGGGAGGCGGTGTGAAACGTACAATTGAAGATGCAGAACTGCTCCGCGATGAGCTGTTAAAGGCTGTCTACGGTGTGTGGGACCACATAAAAAACGGCGGCAGCCACGGCGCGGAATGTATGGAACTGGAATGGGTTGGCTTCCTTCCTGGAAAGCGGGAGAGCCGCCGCCTCATTGGTGATTACGTGCTGACAGAGCATGACTGCCTGGGGGAACAGGATTTTCCCGATACCGTTGCATACGGCGGGTGGCCCATGGATATCCATACTGTCGAGGGCTTTTTAAATGAAGAGGATGATCCGACGGTCTGGAACAAGGTAAACGGGATCTATCCGATTCCATACAGATGCCTGTATTCCAGGAACATAAAGAATCTGTTTCTGGGCGGAAGGGCCATAAGCTGTACCCATGTGGCATTTTCTTCGACCCGGGTGATGGCTACCTGCGCTGTAGCAGGCCAGGCGGCGGGAGTGGCGGCAGCGATAGCTTTGAAAAGGGGCTGTACTCCATCCGGTGTTCTGGAGTTTATAGATGAACTGCAGCAGGAACTGTTAAAGCAGGACTGCTATCTGCCTGGGGTGAGGAACACAGACCCCAAAGATCTGGCAAGAACGATGAAGGTGAGTGCTTCGAATCAGACAGAGGGCTGTCCGCCGGAGAATGTGGTAAATGGAACTGCAAGAAGTGAAGGCGGGGCTTCCAATTGCTGGAGAGCGCCTATAGAAGGAAAGCCGGTCATCACGCTCACGGCAGAACAGCCGATGCTGGTGAAACAGATCAGGTTGACACTGGATTCCAATTTAAGCAGGGAGATCACACCTTCGATTAACCGTGCGGTCCTGGGAAGACAGGAGATGAATCCGCCGTCGGAGCTGATCAGGAAATTTACTGTGGAATTTTTTCTAAACGGAAATTCGTTAAAAGGCTCAGCAGGGAATCCATGGGCCAACGGCTTCAGATCATCGGATTAGAAGACGAAATACGGTGTGACAGCGTCAGTATCAGAGCGGAGTCGACGTACGGAAGCCCTCTGGCCTGTATTTTTGAAATTCGCCTGTATGACGGGGAAGAATGCGAAAAATAACAAAATGGTATGGTCTGCCCTGAAACTGTGATATCAGGACGGCACCATACCATTTTTTTCGGTGGAACCATTACAGCGTGTTCGCTCGATCTGCGACATTTTTGTTGAAATTAATCACCTGATGCTCATAGGTTGCGCCCATCAGCGGAGAGGTGATAATAAAATCCGCGGTCGCCCTGGTATTGGCGATGGGAATATCATAAACCTGAGCGATACGGAGCAGGGCCTTCACATCGGGGTCGTGGGGCTGTGCGGTCAATGGATCGGAGAAGAAGATGACCAGGTCAATTCTTCCCTCCACGATTTTTGCGCCGATCTGCTGGTCACCGCCTAAAGGACCGCTGTTGTAGCCCTTCACCGACAGGCCCGTCTGGTCTGTGATCATGCGCGCTGTGGTGCCGGTTCCGCATAAGGTGTGCTGGCTTAAGATGTCTTTATGTTCCTTGCACCACTCGATGAGGGAATGCTTTTCATTGTCATGGGCGATGAGAGCAATATTTTTCTGTTTCTCCAGTGTCAGTGTGATAAAATCTTCCTGTATCATAAGATTCCTCCTGTAAAATATAGATTCTGATGTCTTATCTGGTGGTATTTTCCTTTTTCAAACTCCCTTTTATCATAAATGATTTTTAAACAATTGAATAGTGTAAAATGGTAAAATTCTTTAAAAGAATGGAATTGTAAGGGGATATCAACCGGTATTGTAGGAAAGATTTAAGGAATTCAGGAGTTATTTGCCCGGAATCTATGCTATACTTAATATATCAAAATTGAAGATGCTTGCGGAGGTGGGAGAAATGAAGAGTATTAAATGGAAGATTCTGAGAAGAATCGGGGCGTTTGTTCTGGCAGCCGCGCTGGTGGCCGGTGGACAGCCCTTCTGTTCCTGTGCGGACGAGGCTGCGGCAGAAGAAGAGATCGGACCGGGAATCATCCCAAAGGTGAATCCGGAGGATTTGACGCTTCTGGTGGTGAACTACAGCGCCTATCAGGACAGCGTGGGCTGGAGTGAGGTTAAGGCCGACAACGACCCGCTGAAGGTTCAGACGGGAAGCTTTGCCAGCGCCATCCGCATGACGGTCTCCGGACAGCCGGAGGTCCTGAAGGGAACGCTCGCCTATCAGGTGAATATCATCGGCAAGGGCTGGCTTGACTGGGAAGAGAATGATGTGGAGATCGGAGCGGCTCCGGAACAGCTTCCGATTGAGGCGGTTGCCATGAAGTTTACCGACAGACTGGCTGAGTATTACGATATCTATTATTCCGTATGGGAAAATGGCGCATGGACCGAATGGGCCATGAACGGCGCAGCGGCGGGAGCGGAAGGCTCCGGTATCCGTGTGGAAGGCTTAAGGGCCGCGGCTGTGATCAAGGGGGCCGCTCCGCCGGAGATAAAACCGGAGGGAATCGATCCTGCGAAGCCCATGGTGGCCCTTACTTTTGACGACGGGCCAAGCACGCCTGTGACCACGAGGATCTTAAACAGCCTGGAAGCGAATGGAGGCCGGGCCACCTTTTTCATGGTGGGCAACCGTGTCCCCGGAACGCAGGCGGTGGTTCAGCGCATGAATGCCCTGGGCTGCGAGGTGGCAAACCATACATATGAACACAAGTACTTAACAAAGGTGGGGGACTCAGGAATCCGTTCTCAGGTAGGGCTGACGAATCAGAAGATCGCCGAGGCATGCGGCGTGACTCCGACTCTGGTAAGACCGCCGGGTGGCTTTTATAATCAGGCGTCACTGGACACACTGGGCTCCATGGGAATGGCGGCTATTATGTGGGACATCGATACGCTGGACTGGAAGACGAGAAACGCGCAGAACACGATCAATGTTGTATTGAATCAGGTAAAGGATGGGGATATTGTGCTGATGCATGATATTTACAGCACTTCGGCGGATGCCGCGGAGGTGATTATTCCGGAACTGGTGAACCGGGGATATCAGCTGGTGACAGTCAGTGAGATGGCCCAGTACCGGGGCGGAATTCAGGCCGGACACGTATATAATCGTTTCCGGCCCTGAGAATTTAGTACTAGTACAGCATTCACTGGAACTTGCGCAACGCTGTACTAGCTTGGTATAATGCTCTGAAGTGAATACGTAATGGATAAGTCTTTTCTGGAATACGCTTTTTTAAAATTCTGGATAATCCGCTTTAATACCATCTCTCCGTTTTCATAGGTGGCTGTCGGAAGCAGCATAAGGTACTGGCTGACGCTGTACCGGCTGTAGATGTCGCCCCGGCGGAGAGAGGTGCGGATGGACTCACCCAGCTCATCCATGGCCCTCGTCTGTACGGAGGGCTTTAATAATTCTCCCTTTAAGTTGCTGATGGTGATCAGGCATAAGAAGATGGAGTCGCCGGTACGCTCGATGGCGCGGGTCTCCAGCTGATAGACATCCCGGAATACGGAAGGTTCACAGCAGAATGCGCCTTTTTCCTTGGCTCCTTCCATCAGTGTCTCCTGGATCGTGCTTAAATCCATGGTGATGCCGTGCTTCTTGTCGCTGATCAGCTTATAAAGCTCTTTAAACCGCGCGGACGGAGTGATGGCGAACTCATTATAAAACATGTCATTGACATGCTGATAGTGTTCCATGGCCATATACTGATTGCCGCTCTGGTAGAGGGCGTAGATCAGATAGTAATGGGCATCCTCCTCATACTGGTCGATCGCGATGGCCTGCTGGCAGACGTCGATGATCGTCGGATAATCCTTCTGCTCATCAAGCAGCAGCAGTGTGCGGTGAATCAGGTTCTGATAGAGGGTATGGTAATACGTATGGATCGGTACGACCCAGGATTCCCACTCAGATTTTGGAAGAAAATTACCCTTATAGATGGCTACCGCCTCCAGACAGAGGGAGAGGCATTCCTCGCTGTTTATATCCGTCGCTTCGGAACGAAGGCATAAATCCTCAAAACGATCCGTGTCGGTGATGGTAGTCAGTTCTTTGGTCCAGCCGTAGGCCTTCCTGTTCTGAGTAATTAAGTCCTGAGGCGGAACTCCCAATGGCTCTAAAAGCTTCCTGACACGGAACATCAGGGTCTTCAAAGCGCCGGCCGGGTTATTGCTGGCCTCATCCTTCCAGAATAAATCGATCAGTTCCTCAACCGGGATGTTTCGGTCGCGGAAGGTAATTAAATACTCTAACAGGCTCCAGGGCTTTTTGGACTGATTGTTCCGGTCCATGATCGTCTGGCTGCCTATCGTTATGGAGAATTCCCCCAACATATTTACATATATGATTTCATTCTTGTTATTCATGAGTATCTCACACTCCCATTTTCTAATATTAGTATAAAGAATAAAAGGAAAAATGTCCAGTACTGCTTGTGAAACATTTTAAATATGAAGGGTGGGAGCGGAAAAAAGATTGAGATTTCACCAGAAATCATATATACTGTAGGAAAAAATACATAAAACCGAAGGAATGTGACAGTATGAAGAAAAAACGTATTGCATCGGTCCTCCTACTGCTGGCCGTGGTGCTGGCGGCGGTAGCGGGAATAAAAACTTATGTGGATTACCAGGTGCGGGCTGCGGCTGAGCGTGAGTATGAGAGTCTTGCGGAAATGGCCAGAGAGACAGAAGCACCGACCGAGATTTCGACCGAGGCCGAGACGGAAGAGACAGAGGCGCCTTACGTGTCGCCCATCCAGTTTGACGAGCTGCGAAAGATCAATCCGGACATCGTAGGTTGGCTTAAAGTCGAGGGGACTGAGATCGATTACCCTATCGTCCAGACCGGAAATAACGAAACTTACTTAAATACGGACTTCGAGGGCAAAAAAAGTGTGGCCGGAGCCATATATCTTGATTATGAGAGTGAACCTGATTTTTCCGGCAGGCATAATATAATTTATGGGCACAATATGAAAAATGGAAGCATGTTCAAAGACATCGTAAAGTATAAGGACGAGGAATATTTCAAGGAACATCAGGATATCACCGTCTATACTCCGGAGCGCGAATACCATTTACGCCCCATGTCTGTGCTTTACACGGAACCGACCGGCATGAGACGGAAGACGAAGTTTGCCACGGAGGAGAGTTTCCAGGCGTATGTGGAAGAGATGACGAAGGGCTGTGATTTTGCACAGATCCCGGAGAAACCGCTGGAGCAGCTCTGGTCCTTCATCACCTGCAGTTATGAATTTAACGACGCCAGAACGATTCTGTACGCATATGAGGTCGCGGAAGAATAGTCTCAGCGGCGGTCTGTAAAATTATAACAGTTCAGACGTGGATCGAAATAAGAGAAACTTAATTGAAAAATGGGAACATGTGTGCTATAGTACATTCTGATTCTGGAAAATCAGTTAGCAGTACTCGTATTGAAAAGAGGAGATAAAAATATGGGCAAGTATTTTGGAACTGACGGTTTCCGAGGGGAAGCCAACGTAACGCTGACAGTAGAAGATGCTTTTAAGGTAGGACGGTTTCTGGGCTGGTACTACGGACAGAGGAAGAAGAGCGATGTATGCAGGATCGTCATCGGAAAAGACACGAGAAGAAGCAGCTACATGTTCGAGTATTCCCTGGTGGCGGGATTAACCGCATCCGGAGCGGATGCCTATCTGCTTCACGTAACGACGACTCCCAGTGTGTCTTATGTGGTCCGCACAGAGGATTTCGACTGCGGCATCATGATCTCAGCAAGCCATAATCCTTATTACGACAATGGAATTAAGGTAATTAATGGAAACGGAGAGAAGCTGGAAGAGAGCGTAATCGTTGAGATCGAGAAATATCTGGATGGGGAGACTCCTGAGGTTCCGCTGGCTAAACGGGATAAGATTGGAAGAACCGTTGATTTTGCCGCTGGCAGAAACCGCTATATCGGATACTTAATTTCCATTGCTACCCGTTCTTTTAAGAATAAGAAGGTGGCGTTAGACTGTGCCAACGGCAGCGCTTCTGCTATTGCCAAGAACGTGTTCGACGCTCTGGGAGCGGAGACTCATGTAATCAGCAACAGTCCCGACGGCCTGAATATCAATACAAACTGTGGTTCTACCCATATCGAGGTACTGCAGGAGTTCGTGAAGGAGATCGGAGCCGATGTGGGATTTGCCTACGACGGCGATGCGGACCGCTGTATCGCGGTAGATGAGAACGGAAATGTCGTGGATGGCGATGTGATCATGTTCGTCTGCGGCAAGTACATGAAGGAGCAGGGCGCGTTAAAGAATAACAAGGTGGTTACCACCATCATGTCCAACTTCGGCCTATACAAGGCGCTGGACCGCGAGGGAATCGGCTATGAAAAGACGGCGGTCGGTGACAAGTATGTTTACGAGAACATGGTAACTTATGGAAACTGTCTGGGCGGCGAGCAGTCCGGCCATATCATATTCAGCAAGCATGCCACCACGGGCGACGGCATCTTAACGTCCTTAAAGGTGATGGAAGTCATGCTGGAGAAGAAGGAGAGCCTGGCGAAGCTGGCTTCTGAGATTGAGATTTATCCGCAGGTGCTTAAAAATGTCCGCGTGAAGGATAAAGCAGCGGCTCAGGACGACTCCGTGGTGAAGGCAGAAGTTTCCAGGGTGACGGAAGCTCTCGGAGACAGCGGAAGAATCCTGCTTCGCCAGTCCGGCACGGAGCCGGTAGTCCGTGTCATGGTCGAGGCGGCCGATTTGGAGACGTGTGAGAAGCACGTGGATCAGGTGATCGAAGTGATGAAACAGCAGGGGCACATCCTGTAAGCGCATGTGACCGGAGGGGCGGTGCCCCGGAGGCCCGCGGCCCGGGGGAGAGGAAGAAAAAGTTTGTTCCTCTCTTCCGGGCCGCGGGCTTTCTGGTTTTCCGGGAAGTGGCCTGATTTTAACAGATTTTAGCCGAGAACTCCCCCGTCCTCTTAGGCGGTGGGGTGAATCGGCTTCGGTTGTAAGGTGTGGTTACGTTCTTTGTAACTATATCGCAACAGCCGATAAACAAAGCTTGAATAGAACGGATAAAAAAGGTATTATATAATGGAGTTGGACAATAATGCGCACTCAGTATTCTTGCGGCATTATCACCCGGTTCTTGTTGTAAAATAGCGGAGAAAAGTCTTTGATGATATTGTTTACGAAAGAACAAAATCCATTTTTGAGTATATTGCTCCTAAATATCATAACACATTGATGGAATGGAATCATGACCATGTGCATGTGCTTGTGCTTTTCCGGGCACATCCTAAATCTGAAATCAGCAAATTCATCAATGCCTGTAAAAGTACATGCGGCAGGCTGATTAAGAAAGTGTTTCCGAGCATAAAGACAAAGCAGTGGAAAGAGTATTTCCGGAGCCAGAGTTTTTGCCTTATTACAGCAGGCGGTGTACCGCTTTCTGTCATAAAGCAATCCATAGAATCGCAGGGAGGTAAGCAGAGCCGGCAGATAACCAATGCTTACGATGCCGTTGTGGTGGAAAATCTTAACATGAAAGAAATGTATGAGGCATTACGGTTTGGAAAATCTGTTCACGATAATGGCTGGGGGAGGTTTATCCGGTTCCTGCAGTACAAGCTGACAGAAGCAGGAAAACAGCTTGTAAAAGTAGATAAATGGTTTCCGTCAAGCAAAACCTGTTGTGTGTGTGGAAAGAAAAAAGATGAACTTGCCTTGTCAGAACGAGTGTATCTATGCGAGTGCGGGAACATCATGGACAGAGACCAGAATGCAGCAATAAACATAAGGCAGGAGGGGCTAAGAGTGTTAGGCATAGCCTGAAACCTTATAGCAACCGTGGGACACACGGGGATAGCTTGTTGATACTGTCGGGATTACCCGGCTTGAACAGGAAGCCCCCACTTCAAGAGAAAATCATCCAGTGAATGATTTTCTCTAAGTGGGGGGAGTATGTCACATTGTAAACGGGCTCAATTCATGATATGATAGGTAGTGCTATGAAGGATGCAAATGTTGAATGCATATGGAGAAAGGCCATTGTTTATGGATAATAAAGACTTTTTAAATTTAGGAGATCAAATCAGGGATTCTGTGCAGGATGCCATAGATTCCATGGATTTTAAACAATTGAACAGAACGATTTCGGACACGGTGAATTTCGCGCTCGATGAGGCCAGAAGCCAGATGCGGGGAGGGATGGACGCAGCCCGAAGGATGGATACCGGCAGCAACGGACGAAAAGGACAGGGCACAGGGCCGGATACAAACGCAGGCGCTTATGATACGGCCGCAGCTGCGGACGCAGGAAGATATGCGGGGAGAGACCGCGGCAGCTGGACGGGATCGGCAGCCGGCAGCGGCCGTACCGGGGAAAGAAGGCGGACAGGCTATGAGAGCCGCCGCTACACCACGGAGAGAACCACCACACGCGCGGAAAGTCCGGGGTACCGCGCCTTTCAGACCAGCGAGACGGCAGGAGAAGACCAGAGGGCATACTGCGTTAGAAAAATGGCTCCCAGCCCGGTTGCCATAAAACTGAATCAACCCGGGCGCATTTCCGGGATTCTGTTTACTGTGTTCGGTGGAATCGGGCTGGGCGTGGTTGGAATCCTGTTTCTCGTGACATGGATTCTCGCCCTCGTGGTAAAACCATTTTGGGGAGCTATTCTGGGATCGTCAGGACTTCTTCTGGTGCTGGGCTGTGTCTTCGGCACCATGCTGGGGACCGGCATCTCAACGAGAGGCCGTTTAAAACGGGCCGGCCTCTATTTAAAGCAGGCGGGCAGCAGGATGTTCTGCGATATCGAGGAGCTGGCGCGCAGCATTGGGAAGTCAAAAAGATTCGTTGTCCGTGATTTACAGAAGATGATTGAAAAGGGGATTCTGCCGGAGGCCCATATCGATGAGCAGAAGACCTGTCTGATGTTAAACGAAGAGACGTACAAACAGTATTTAAGCGCCCAGCAGTCCTTAAAACAGAGGGAGAAGGAGATGGCTCTTCTGGCTGAATCGGAAAAGAAGCAGAAGAAGAGTACAGCGGCTCCTGAAGGAAAGAAAAAGGTAGAGGAAGATGAAAAACAACTTCCGGAGGGCTTAAGAGAGATGATGGCCCAGGGCCATGAGTATTTAAGAATTCTGCGGGAAGCCAACGATGCGATTCCGGGAGAGGCGATATCCGGGAAGATATCCAGGCTGGAGAATGTCATCAGAAGAATCTTCGAGACAGTGGAGCGTCAGCCGGACCAGATGGAGGAGATGGAGCGTTTTATGGAGTATTATCTCCCAACCACGGTGAAGCTGGTAACTGCGTACCGCGATTTCGACAGAATTGAGATAGAGGGCGACAACATCGTCTCGGCGAAGCATGAGATTGAGGAGACTCTGGATACGATCAATACGGCGTTTGAGCGCCTTCTGGATGATTTATACCAGGACGCGGCGATTGACATCACCACTGACGCATCCGTGCTTCAGACGATGCTGAAAAAAGATGGATTCGCAGAAAGCGATTTTAGTAAAAGCGACTTAACAGGAGGGAAGAATCATGAGTAAAGACATCGAAACGATGATAAACGAGGCGCCGGTGCTGACCCTGGACCCATTCAGCACATCGGCGCTTCCGGCGGAGAGCAGCCAGGCGGTGCCTGCGGAGATGAAGGAAGAGAGCTTGACAGAGTCCATTCCCGAGGCGGAGCTGACACCGGAGGAGCGAAAGATGATCGACAGTTTCGCGGCGAGAATTGATTTGACGGATTCCAACCTCGTGCTTCAGTACGGAGCGGGAGCCCAGAAAAAGATCGCCGATTTCTCTGAGGCGGCGCTGGATAACGTTAAGACAAAGGATTTGGGCGAGATCGGCCAGATGTTAAGCAGCGTGGTGACGGAGCTTAAAAGCTTCGAGGCGGAGGACGAGGATAAGGGCTTCTTCGGCTTCTTTAAGAAGAGCTCAAACAAGCTGGAAAGCATGAAGGCAAAATACAACAAGGCTGAGATCAATGTGAATCAGATCTGCAAGATTCTTGAGAACCATCAGATTCAGCTTTTAAAGGATATTGCGCTGCTGGACAAGATGTACGACTTAAACACGACTTACTTTAAGGAACTGAGCATGTACATTCTGGCGGGCAAGAAGAAACTGAATGAGGTTCGCGGAAGCGAGCTGCCGGCTCTCATGGACAAGGCTCATAAGACCGGCCTTCCGGAGGATGCGCAGGCGGTCAACAATATGGCGTCTCTCTGCAACCGGTTTGAGAAGAAGATCCATGATCTGGAGCTGACACGTATGATCTCCATTCAGATGGCTCCTCAGATCCGTCTGGTGCAGAATAATGATACACTGATGTCGGAGAAGATCCAGTCGACCATCGTCAATACGATCCCGCTCTGGAAGAGCCAGATGGTTCTGGCTATCGGAATCAACCATTCCGAACAGGCAGCCAGAGCCCAGAGAGAAGTCACCGACATGACGAATGAGCTGCTGAGAAAGAACGCGGAGGTCTTAAAGACGGCTACCATCGAGACGGCCAAGGAGTCGGAACGCGGAATCGTGGATATGGAGACCCTTAAGATTACCAATGAATCCCTGATCACCACGCTGGACGAAGTGGTCCGTATACAGACGGAAGGCCGCCAGAAGAGGAGAGAGGCGGAGACGGAGCTGGCCCGTATGGAAGGCGAATTAAAGCAGAAGCTTCTGCAGCTGAGCAATTAAACTTAACGAAGATTTTTGTTGTAACTCAATTCTGAACGTGCTATAATAGTATAACACTTTACCTCGGCAAATTCCGGGAGGGTGATTCTTATAGTAAAGGAATGATGAAGATGGGGTTAGACCTGTAAAAACCACGTTGTTCATTGTCAAGAAGTATAGCGTGATTTATCGACTCCAAAGCCCTGGATGAAGATAAAAGGGAATGAATCGAATAAAAATTATAATTTGGAGGAGAAAGACATGTTAAACTATCAGAGATATAAGCGGGTACCAGTAATCAATTATCCGGAGAGACAATGGCCGTACAAAGAGATTGAAAAAGCACCGATCTGGTGCAGCGTTGACTTAAGAGATGGAAACCAGGCGCTCATTGAGCCCATGGTTGTGGAAGAGAAGATTGAGATGTTCAACCTTCTTGTGAAGCTTGGTTTTAAGGAGATTGAGATCGGATTTCCGGCCGCTTCCCAGATTGAGTTTGATTTCTTAAGACAGCTCGTAGAAAGGAAACTGATTCCTGATGATGTGGTAGTCCAGGTTCTGGTTCAGTGCCGTGAGCATCTGATTAAAAGGACATTTGAGGCTATTCAGGGAATTAAGAAGGCGATTGTACATATTTATAACTCCACCTCTACTCTGCAGAGGGATGTGGTATTTCACAAGAGCAAAGAGGAGATCAAGGACATTGCCGTAGAAGGCACAGAGATGGTAAAGAAGTACATGGACGGGTTTGACGGGGAAGTGATCCTCGAATATTCACCGGAAAGCTTTACCGGAACGGAACTTGATTTCGCGCTTGATATCTGTACGGCAGTACAGGATACATGGGGAGCGACTCCCGAGAAGAAGATCATTATCAATCTTCCTTCGACCGTGGAGATGACGACTCCTAACGTTTACGCAGACCAGATTGAGTGGATGGATCGTCACTTCAAGAACCGTGACAGCATCATTTTAAGTGTTCATCCCCATAACGACCGCGGTACCGGTATCGCGGCCACGGAGCTTGCGCTCCTGGCAGGCGCTGACAGGGTGGAGGGAACTCTGCTCGGCAACGGCGAACGGACCGGCAACGTGGATATTCTGACCGTGGCATATAATATGTTCTCCCAGGGCATCAATCCGGAGTTAAATCTGGAGAATATCCGCGAGATCGTGGACGTATGTGAGCGGTGCACCAAGATGGAGGTCGAACCGAGACATCCGTACGCAGGAAAGCTCGTCTTTACCGCGTTCTCCGGTTCCCATCAGGATGCCATCAACAAGGGCATGCAGGCCATGCACGAGAGAAACCAGGAACACTGGGAGGTTCCGTACCTTCCGATCGATCCGGCGGATATCGGCAGACAGTACGAACCAATCGTGCGCATCAACAGCCAGTCCGGCAAGGGCGGCGTGGCGTTCGTCATGGATACATTCTATGGTTTCAGGCTTCCGAAGGGAATGCACAAGGAATTTGCCGATGTCATTCAGGCAATTTCTGAGAAGCAGGGTGAGGTTGCACCTGAGCAGATCATGGATGAGTTCAAGAGAAACTACAGCGAGCGCAAGGAACCGATCCATTTCCGTAAGTGCCAGATTACAGAGGCCGAGGATGATACCGAGTTCTCAACACTTGCCAAGGTCCGTTATACCGACCACGGCGTGGAGAAGGTCTTTGAAGGCGTCGGAAATGGTCCTATCGATGCGGTACAGAAGGGACTTGAGAAAGAGCTGGGAATTGAAATCCGGGTACTGGATTACAACGAGCACGCACTTACTTCCGGTTCAGGAGCACAGGCGGCTTCCTATATCCACCTGCTGGATGTGAAGTCCGGACGCGCCACATACGGCGTGGGTATCAGCTCCAACATCACCAGAGCCTCAATCAGAGGTATCTTTAGTGCGGTGAACCGTCTGTTTTATTAAAAAGAAACGAAATAGCAGCAGGGTTGCTGCAGAATGGCTGAGTGATCAGTTGTTTTGCAGTAGCCCTGCGAGACTTTAAGAGTAAGCGATAGCCGTCGCTTCGCAGACGCATATCTGACGCGGATATCAGGCACTATTACTCAGTTATTTATGCAATGCTGTACTAGCCGGATTTAGCGCGCAGTTCGCTATGGGTCGGATATGCATGGAGGGCAGAGCTGCCCTTATAATCCAGGTCAGGAGTCACCAGGAGAAGCTTTGATTCGTACTCCATCCATTCATGCAGAGGAGAAGGAACCAGAATATCGGAAAATTTGCTTCCATCCTCCGTAATCAGTGTGATCCACACGATTGTGCTGGCCTTTGACCGGAAGTAACGTTCTTCTTTTTTCCAGACACAGATGGCATTCTGTACGTACAGCATGTTCTTCAGAAGCCGGCATTTTTGCAGATATGCATTACAGCAATACAGGCCATAAAAGATCGATATAGAAAGGTTGCCAAATATGTAGGGAGATACGGCAGGTGCGGTACTGCCCGCCATGATTAAAGAATTTATCAAAAGAAAGGCTGCAAAAGCCCAGTACAATCCCATGACATATCTGTGTTTCAGTATTTGTTCTTCCATCCTGCATATATGATAATATTCATTTCGATGGATAGGTCTCCACATATCACTTACCCCCAAGAATGGGAATCATATCAACAGTATTCTTTCGCATAATAAGGTCTCCTTAATAGTTAATAAGTTTATTATGCAATAAAATGGCTAATAATGGAAGCATTAATGTTATTACAGATGGAAAATGCAGCAAATGATAAAACTTTTGGAATTGAAGTAAAGCTGGCAGGTCCGAAGGTAAAACAGCACAGTTGCTGTTGGCTGACGGAAAAGTAGAGGCTGTATATTTCCTAAAGGGAGATGCTTATGGGGGGATAGCGGGCAGAAAAATCACAGTGTCTGTTTATCTGGCTAACAGAGTGAAGTTTGATTATCAGAGAGATGATAAAAACCAGAAGCAAGGCGGATATTAAAGCTGAGGATCAGAGTACCGGAGAATTGGAATGAAATATAATGCAGAGACTGCGGCAGCCTGTTAGGAAAGGCGCCGCAGTCTTGCTGTTATTGCTCTGGAATATGATCCAAGGTGTATGTTTGTTTACTTTAACGGATACTCTGTACCGTTGACTGAAATGGACTGTATCTCGGATACCAGGATAATCCGGCCGAATTCACCGGCTATTGCAAGCTTTCCGCTGGGATTTCTCTGCCCGTATGTGGTGGTGACAAGCGGTCCGGTCATAGGATCTTCTCCGATGACAACGCCGCCGCCTCCGGTTATTGTACCGCCTTCGCCGGAGTCGAAGGACATGGGCGTGATTAAATCTTCCTGTGATCCGTCCTTAAAGGTAAGGCTGATGGAAGGCGTGGGAAGCCCACCGGAGGCAGCGCCTTCACTTCCAATTACCAGGAAGCCTAAGGGGGAGATCTGGAGCGTCTCAATCGTCAGACTGTTGTCGATGGCCTGATTGATGGTAAGCTCTGCAGCGGCCGCTGAGCCTTTGATATCCGATTCCAGAGTCAGGTTTCCCAGACTTTCGGACAGGGAGACTTTGATATTCCAACCGGTACAGTCGGTTAGGGAATCCAGCTGAATGTGGTAATAATGCTGGCTTTTCGATGAAAATTCCGTCAGTTCCGTGCAGGTAAAGGCCATGGTTTGTTCCTCCTGCTCAGAACCGGAGACGGGAGGCTGAAGCTCTACCTGGAACAGATTGAAAGGATCTGTTTTTTCGATGTCTTTGTCGGCCTTGCCGGATACGGTCTTCAGCGATACAATAAGGTTGATCTTGTAGCCGTCTGTCAGCATGCTGTCCAGCGCCATTTGCCGGGTGCCGTCCGTGACGGTGATTTCAGGTGTCAGAATATCCTGTCTGGCATTGTCAACCGTGTCTCCGTAGATGGAGCGGAAATACTCGAATCCTCCTGCCATGGCAAACGCAGTCGTTGCAAACAGGCAGAAGACAGCGGCGATCGCCGCAATTTTCCATGCCTTCTTTTTCATATTTACTCTTTTCCCGGCTGGTGCGGCCGTTTTCTGTTCTGGATGCAGCTTCTGAAATACGATATCTTCTATTCGCTGCTCCGAGGGGTGTAAGTCTGTCATATTGGTCACTTCCAGGTCTTCCATATATTGCGGGTTCATCCGGGAACATAAATCACTGATTTTTATCTTTTTATTCATATTGATATCCCCTTTCTTCAAAGATCCCTTTTATCCGTTTGCGGCACCGGTGCAGCTTTGTGCGGATTGTCGACTGGTTCATGGCCAGCCGTCTGCCGATGGCCTCGATGCGCTCACCCAGAAAGTAAAAACGGATAAAGATTTCCCTGTCTGGCTCGCCGAAGGCCTCCACTGCCGAATTGATAATCTGTGTCTGTTCCCGTTTGATGGCCAGTTCATCGGGATTTTCCCCGGCCTGCAATGTGATGATGTCATCGTCGAAGGGAAGGGCAGCTTCTCCGCGCTTTCGCAGTCTGCTGATCGCTGTATTGCGGGCGGCCTGAGCCAGATAGGGGCGCAGCGGCCTGTCCTCCATGAGGCCGGCCGCATGGTTCCAGACGGACAGAAACACATCGGCGGACAGTTCCTCCACATCCTCCACGCTCAGAATCCCCTGGGAAATGTTGCAGACAATAGCCGCTACATAGCCGGAATACTGCTTCATTAACTCCCGGAGGCCGTCCTCCTCCCTGCGCTTTAGCTTTTGGATGATTTCGTAGTCATTCATGATATCCTCCTTTTTATGTATCTCACCTATCAGTACGCAGTCTGTCAGAAAATGTTTCAGTTTATTCAAATTTTTTATTTCCGCGCAAGGCAGAAACGCAGAGACCGCGGCAGCCTTCCGAGAAAGGTGCCGCGGTCTCCAAATGGGTTAGCTGATCCAGGGCCTGTTTGATAATTCATTTCTGCCATCTGCACGCCCCATTTTGCGGTATATTTACCCCTCATTCGGTCAACGTAGCCCACTACGCGTCCCTTATTCGGGGCAAATCTCCCACAAAATGTGACGCACATCTGACAGAAAGCAATTTTCAAACATGCCCTATAGCGGATAGATGTTCAGCCGTTTTATTTTGCCGTTCTCATCCGTCTCGGATAAGAAGGCGGTAACCGGTACGACGTGATCGTGGTAGGTAATAAAGTACCATACGGTATTATCCCCCACGTATTTTACACTGTGAATGGGAAATGGTCCCCCGTTGAATCCGAATTTGTGGTGGAACATCATTTCCACGGCCATCCTTCCTTCCAGGTGGATGGTGTCCATGCCGGCCTTTATAACGGACGAATCGTGAAGAACACCGTACTCATTAAACAGATCGGCCAGTGCCACTTCATCGCCCTTTTTCATGCATTCAATATACTGCTCTAAGATTGTCATCGCTTTATCCTCCTTATTTAAATCTGCTCTGAACGAAGCAGGGCGTCAATACCGCCGTCAACGAACAGAATGACTCCGTTGATGCCGCTTGCCAGCGGAGAAGCCAGGAACACAATTCCATTGGCGATCTCCTGGGCGTCCAGGAATTCCCTGCGCCCGTAGCGGGTCGGTATCGGGATTAATAAGGCGGCTTCCATCTGGGCGTCTGTCATACCCTGGGTCATCGGTGTCGTCGTGTTGCCGGGGGCCACAGAGTTGATTCTCAGTCCGTCTACGGCCCAGGAAGGAGAAATCCGGCGGACCCAGCGGGCGAGTGCGTGTTTGGAGGAGCTGTAGCAGGACGGTGTCTGATTCCTGGGGATATCGTCCGCCAGTTCCAGAATTCGGTCTTCATCCATGACATTGGAAAGCATATCAACCCAGTCCATACGCACTGTCATGTTGGTGATGGAGTTGGAGGAGGTGATGACACAGTTGCCGCGTTTCTTCTTAAGTAATGGTCTTAAGCCTTCCGCCAACTGAATGCTGGCAAAGAAGTTCAGGGCAAATATCATCTTGGGCGGCGCGGTCGGGCCGACGCCTGCATTACAGATCAGAACGTCGATTCCATCGGGATACTTCTCAAAGACCGCCTCGATGGCGCCCTGGCGTCCCTCCTTCGTGGACAGATCGGCCAGGTAGTCTCCGCCCTTATAATCAATGTTAAATACCTCATGGCCCTGGTCCAGTAATGTCTTTCGTACCGCTGCTCCGATTCCGGTTGTTCCGCCGGTAATTACATATGTACTCACTGTTCTTACCTCTCTTTCTCCCATCTGTTTCATGGTGATACCTAAATAATAGTAATTATTATTAACTTATGAAAATAGCATATCATGTCATGAATTGATTGTCAATTAAAATAAATATTTCACAATCTACGGTTAAAAAAAGGACAAATAGGTATTGTTGTTGCACAAAAATGGTGGTAAACTGGGACTATAAAAAATCCTGCATAAGAAAAGCGGGAAAGAAAGGAGACAGAATATGGTGAGATTTCAGTGTGGTGTGTGCGGATTTGTTTATGATGAGGAAAAAGAAGGGAAACCTTTTGAAGATCTGAAAGAATGTCCGGTGTGCAGGCAGCCGGCCTCCGTGTTTGCCCCGTTAAAGGAAGCAGAGGAGGAAGCTGCATTGACGAAGGAGGAGGCAGTATCCGCGGAATCTGTGGATATCGGTGAAAATCGGCCAAAGGGCCTGGAATACGATCCAAAGTATGCGAGACAGGACAGCACCTGCCGCTATATGAAAGAGATCCATGAGATGGCGGTGAGCGGGAAGACGATTATCGATGCCATGGGCACAAAGATGGCCATGCCAAATTGGGATGATATCCTGATTCTGGGTGCGCAGCTGAATCCGCCGCCTTTGATGGAGCACGATCCGGTGAATATCACTACGGTGATTGGCAAGCGCGCGAAAAAGCCCATGGTGCTGGACGGACCGGTCTACATATCCCATATGTCCTTCGGAGCGATGTCAAAGGAGATGAAGGTGGCGCTGGCAGAGGGAAGCGCTATAGCCAGGACTGCCATGTGCAGCGGCGAGGGCGGAATACTGCCGGAGGAGAAGGCCGCGGCTTACAAGTATATCTTCGAGTACGTACCCAATAAATACAGCGTGACGCCTGAGAATCTCCAGGAGGCGGACGCCATCGAAATCAAGATTGGCCAGGGAACGAAGCCCGGGATGGGCGGCCATCTGCCGGGAGAAAAGGTAACTCCCGAGATTGCTGCGATCCGTAATAAGCCGCTGGGCAAGGACGTGATCAGCCCTTCCAAATTTGAAGATATCCGTAGCAAAGAGGATCTTAAGGACCTGGTAACCCAGCTGCGCCTTGCGTCTGACGGACGGCCCATCGGGATCAAGATCGCGGCGGGAAGAATTGAAAAGGATTTGGAGTACTGTGTGTTCGCAGAACCTGATTTTATCACCATAGACGGCAGAGGAGGCGCTACGGGAGCCAGTCCGAAGCTGGTACGGGATTCCACCAGCGTTCCCACGGTCTTCGCCCTGTCGCGGGCGAGAAGGTATTTAGATGAGGCAGGAGCCGACATTGATCTGGTGATCACAGGCGGACTGCGGGTCTCCTCCGATTTTGCAAAGGCCATTGCCATGGGCGCGGATGCCGTGGCGGTAGCGTCTGCGGGCCTGATTGCGGCGGCATGTCAGCAGTACCGGATCTGCGGAAGCGGAAACTGTCCGGTGGGAGCGGCCACGCAGGACCCGGAACTGAGAAAAAGGTTTAATGTCTGCGCTGCGTCTGCACGTGTCGGAAACTTTTTAAAATGCAGCTTTGAGGAACTGAAAACATATGCGCGGATTACCGGTCATGAAGATATCCATGATATGACGGTGGACGATCTGTGCACGATTAACCGGGAGATTTCGGAATTTACGGATATCCGGCATGCATAAGCCGGAAGACACATGAGATACATAAGATACGGTGACACGATACGGCCGCCGGGGCAGGGAACTGAAAGGACTCTGCTCCGGCGGCCGTTGTTTACATTTCCGGGCAGATATAGTACAATGATGGGCAGATGATTACAGAACAGGAGAACACAAAACATGAAAAAGTATGATTACGTCCTGGTAGGCAGCGGACTCTATTCCGGAGTCTTCGCATATCTGGCGGGAAAAAAGGGCAAGAAGTGTCTGGTGGTGGAAAAACGGGATCATATCGGCGGCAATATTTACTGTGAGGACGTGGAAGGCATCCATGTTCATCGTTACGGCGCGCACATTTTCCATACCAGCAACCGGGAGGTCTGGAAATTTGTGAATGAACTGGCAGAGTTCAACCGCTACACCAACAGCCCGGTGGCAAATTATAAGGGTGAAATGTACAATATGCCCTTCAATATGAATACCTTCAGCAGGATGTGGGGCGTATCCACTCCGGCGGAGGCGAAAAAGAAGATTGAGGAACAGAAGGCTTCCGTAAAGGGAGAACCGAAGAATCTGGAAGAACAGGCCATCAGTCTGGTGGGCATGGATTTATACCAGAAGCTGATCAAGGGCTATACGGAGAAACAGTGGGGCCGTGACTGCAAGGACTTACCGTCCTTTATCATCAAGCGGATTCCGGTGCGTTTTACGTATGATAATAATTATTTTAATGACTTGTTTCAGGGAATTCCGGTAGGCGGCTATAACGTAATTATAGACAGGCTGTTTGAGGGATGCGACATCGAGACGGGAGTGGATTACCTGGAGAATAAGGAGCGGTATGACGGTCTGGGCGAGACGGTAGTCTATACGGGGACCATCGACGCTTACTTCGGATACCGTTACGGAAAGCTGGAGTACAGAAGCCTGCGATTTGAGAGCGAAACGGTGGACACCGATAATTATCAGGGTGTCGCTGTGGTAAACTACACAGACAGGGAGACTCCGTATACCCGGATTATCGAGCATAAGCATTTTGAATTCGGAACCCAGCCTAAATCGGTGATCACCCGGGAGTATCCGGTGACCTGGAGTGAGGGCATGGAACCGTACTATCCGGTCAACGATGAGAAAAATCAGGAGCTGTTCCAGAAATATGCGTCCCTGGCAGAGGGCGAAAAGAACGTGATCTTCGGCGGCCGGCTGGGCGAATACAAGTATTACGATATGGATAAGGTGATTGAATCGGCGATGAAAAAGGCCGGAGAGGTGCTGGGAGTATAAATGGAATCTCGGCGGAATAATATAGAACGTGATAAAAATTCAGAGTGGAGGCCGCAGGAAACTGCTGCCTCCATTTGACACATTCGGGCAGGAAGCAGTTTCGATCCGCCTCCATTTTAAAGAGTTTTGGTAAGATAATACCGTTTTCCCGTGAGTGGATATTCTTCCAGCGCAAACACTTCACGATAACCGTGTTTTTTATAAAAATCCGGCGCCTGGAAGCTGAACGTATCCAGAAAGGCGTATTTGCAGCCCCTTTTCCTGGCTTCTATTTCTGCTTCCTCCAGAATCCGGCTGCCGATATGCCGGCCTCTCAAGGATTCAGCCACCCATAAAAACTTAACCATAAGCCAGTTGCCATGGGTCTCTCCAATCAGCCCCGCCTGTTTCCTGCCCTGCTCATCTTCCAGATAGATGCCCAGTTCCTTTGGATTTCTGTCCTCGATTCTGTCCAGATTATATTCCAGCAGTCCCTGAAAGATTTCCGATCTGTCCTTTTCTTCTATCTTTTCTGTTATTTTAAAATTCATTCTAATCCCCTTTTCTGATGTATGCTCCGCCTTCTGTGAGGCGGAATGGAAGTGCGGTGTGGGAGGTACCCTTACAGTATAGGGGAAAGCCGGGCGGAGTGCAATGGTCTTTCTAAAGAATTCATGACATTTCCAGATGGCTATGGTAAACTGTATATATCAGCGGAAATGGAGGTGAGGCCATGCCTGAGAAAGGACCATTGCATGCAGCCGCGATACCAATTGAGTACTCAGCAGTAAGGGGGGAAACGATGAAAAGAAATAAAAACTGTTTCATAATTTTTTACACGGTTGTAAACATAGCTCCAGTTGTATTAACGATTCTTACAGATATGATACTCAGAGCATACAAACGGTATGCTTTTCCCGCTATGCCTGTCTATTACATGTATATTTTTACTCCAATCGTAATTTCAATTCTGTCTTTTATAAAGATAAAAATGCAAAGCGGAATGCCGGTTAAGCTTAGCAGACTTCTTAATATCATAGTCATTATATTTTTTGTTATTGCGGTAAAGCTTTTTTATCATACGCTGGGATTCATGCATTTTATCAGCACGTACGTCTTCACTTCATTTGTCTTTTATTTACATTTGTGTTCCCTGGCCTTTGATATTTTCATTCGAAAAAGTGAAGATAATAAATGAATTGATTATTTGTATTCGACGTAATGAAAGAGAGCAGTATCTTTCCTGCCGGAGGCCCAGCCCGGCAAGAAGATTCCCTGCATAAAACGGCCGGCGGCATGGAACCATTGAGTTCATATGCCGCCGGCCGTTTTATTCCTTGCAATTTACAAGGCTTCTGCACCGTCTGCCATCGTCTTAAGCGCCGTGATAAGCCTTAAGTTATCTTCTCCATTTCTGACTGCGATCCGCACATACTGTCTTCCGTTATGCAGCTTTGAGGTCAGATCCTTGATGAAAATATCGTGTTTCAACAGTTCGCAGGCAATCTCCCTGCTGGTACGGCCTTCCATGACCTCACACATCACATAGTTGGCCTGAGAAGGGATCGGCCGGAGAAATGAAACAGAGCTTAACTCCTTCATCAGCCTTCTTCGATCTGCAGCCAGTTTTTTTAAGGATTCCCGGTAGTCTTTTTTATACTTTTCGCTGTTCTGCATAAAGAATTCGCCAAAAGAGTTGATGTTCCAGATCGGCGCCTCTTTCTTTAACAATGCGATCGCGGCCTCGTCGGAACTTGCCAGAACACCGAGGCGGATTCCGGGAACTCCATAGGATTTGGAGATGCTCTTTACGACAAAAAGACCGCTGTAGGACTGCAGCACCTCCTCGTTAAGCAGGGATAAGTCCAGAGCCTGCGTGTCTCCCGGCAGCTCTGCAAAGTCAGAAAAGCTTTCATCGATAACGAGGCGTATGGAACTTGTCCTTGCCCAGTCAATCAGCTTTTTAAGGCCTTCGCAGTCGATGTAATTGCCGCTGGGATTATCAGGGTTTATGAGAACCAGCGTACCGACCGTGTGGCCAGGACTGTCGTAATACCGGATTAAATCTTCCGCCGTGTAGGAGAAATCTTCATTATCCGGTGTAAAGACAACCGATAAAGCGCTGTCATAGCGATTGGGATATTCTTCAAAGGTCGGGCGGATAAAGCCTACAGGACCTTCCGTGTGTTCCATGAGTACCTTAATCAGTTCCGCGGCACCATTGCCGATCACGATGTGCTCCGGCCGTACGCCGAAGTTTCTGGAGGCCAGCAGGCTGTTGATCCGCATGCCGGAGGGATATTCCGAGATCAGGATCTCAAAATTGGATTTCATCTCGTCGAGCATCTTCTGAGGCGGAAAATAGGGATTGACGAGATAGCAGAAGTCCAGCAGCTTCGGATAACGCCAGTGGCCGCCGTAGCGGGAGGCAATGGCGTCATACCGCTCCTGGATGGTGCCGGCAAAAAGGCTTTCCGCAATATCCAGATCCTGAATGTCGTCGATCTCATACCAGACCTCGCCGCTCAGCCTTTTAGCCTTGATCTCCTTTGTCTCCAGAAGAGCGATGAGTTTGATGACGGATTCGTAGTATTCGTTGTTGCCCATGGCTTTCGCATACGCTTCCAGGAAGGGAACGTAGGTGTTGGCGGAAAAATGCTGACTGAATTTATAGATATTGACGGTCTTATAGTAACCGCCCTTGTCTTCGAACTTTAAGTATTTGCCCGGGATAAAATCCTTGATGGAATCGTCGTTATCCAGCACCATACAGGTTCCGTCCATCCAGCTGGCGAACTTGTCCACCAGAGCCAGGGTCTCTCTGGAGTCTTCCATCAGAATATCTACCAGGGCTTCCTCAAAAATGATATCGGATTCAAAGAGCAGCGTATCCTCGGATACGAGATACTGTTTGGCCAGAGCCAGGGAGTAGATATTGTTCGTTTTGTCATAGACCTCATTATTGATAAAGCAGACGGGAGTCTGTATGGCCAGCGTACCGATATAGTCCATGAGCTTCCGGCCTTCATAGCCTGCCACAATGACAATTCTGGAAAGCTGTTTTTTATCGAGAATGCGCAGCGCGCGTTCAATTAAAGTGGTTCCATTCACCTTTACCATACATTTTGTATTTTCCGCGGTATATTCCTTCAGTCTCTTTCCCATACCTGCGGCCAGGATGATTGCCTGCATCGCGTTCCTCCAATCTGCGCCCGTCGCGGGCACTTCAAAATTCAGCTTCATTTTATCACAGGCAAGAGATGATTACAATGCGGAAACGCTGGGAGTGGGCTGAACTGTTACATGAATGCATCTTAAGATATTAAGAATTCTTACGATTTTCTTATAAAATTACGATTTTTCCGGATGCTTTACTTTTAAAAATCGCTATAGTATAATGATACTATCTGCTTTTTAGAGTATGGAAAGCCCGTTTCTTTCGGGAAAAAACGGATGTATCAGGAGGATAAGGATATGTTACAGGCATTGAAAAAGGTAGCAGGTGCCGTAGCGCTTGCCGCTTTCATGGTGTTAGGATGCATGACGGCATTTGCCGACGATGAGGTACAAAATCCACCGTCTCCACATGTTGTATATCAGGTATTTACCGATGGTCAGTGGAAGAGTGAAGCCATGGACAAGCAGTCGGCATCAGATTCAGCATCGCCGGTGGAGGGCCTTAAGGTATGGCTCACCGGTGTGGACGGGAGTATTTCCTACCGCGTATACTTACACGACGGCGGCTGGCAGGGCTGGGTTTCTGACGGCGCTGTGGCAGGCGGAGAGAATACCGGGAATCAGATTGAAGCGATTCAGATGAAGCTTTCAGGATACGCAGGACAGGTATTGGATGTCTGGTACCGGGCTACTGTTTCAGGCAAAGAAAAACTTGGCCTGGCCATGACAGGAAGTCCGGCCGGAACCGTAGGAGAGGGAAAACCCTTGACGAGCCTGGAGGCGTACCTGACAGAAGTGAATCATAACGAGAGCGACGGGACACCGTCTGTCAGAACGAATCTTCCATTTGGATTCTATGATGACAACGGCGTAACACGCTACACGGATGTTCCGGGCGGTATTTATACCGGTTGGATTGATCATGACGGAGCACGTTACTATGTCCGGGACAACTCCTTCTTAACGGGCTGGCAGTATATAGACGGACTGAAGTTTTACTTTGATGAACAGGGAAAACTGGTTCAGGATCTGGATCCGATTATTGGAATTCAGAGCTCTTACGTGATTAAGATCAACAAGCAGTTAAATACACTGGTTCCATACGCCAAGGATGGCGATAACGGATACATAATTCCGGTTAAAACGATGTTATGCTCCGTGGGAGACGATACTCCGCTGGGGACCTTCCACACACCGGAAAAATACCGCTGGCGTCTTATGGTGAATGATACTTATACACAGTATGCGACCAGAATTACCGCTGGACAGGGATTCCTGATCCATTCGGTCTGCTATGACAAACCTGATATTTACACGATGCAGTCCGTCGGATATAACGGACTGGGCGTGGTACGCTCTCTTGGCTGTATCCGTCTGACCGCGGAGAATGCCAAGTGGGTATATGACAACTGCGCGATCGGCACTACGATCGAGATTTTCGAGGACCCGGTAAATGTAGGACCCTACTATAAACCAACCATTACTCCGATTCCGGTTGAACAGACATGGGACCCGACCGATCCGCTGGTAAGCGATGAGGTAAAGAATCAGGCCGCAGCGCAGCAGCAGGAAGAAGCTGCACGCCGTCAGGCGGAAGAGCAGGCAGCGGCACAGGCCGCAGCCGAGCAGAAGGCAGCAGAAGAAGCCGCAGTGAAGGAAAGACAGGAAGTCGGACCGGGCTTTGGACTGTAAAAGATGAAAGAAGTGCAGCATCAGAATCTGTTTAAGGCAGATTCTGATGCTGCTTTTTCGTTACTCCATCATGGCCAGCCGTATAAATTCGTCCATTTCCCGCGTCTTCCATTTATCCTTGTGGTAGAAGATCTGGCGGTACATGGAGGCGTGAAAATCGGTGACATCGAGGACACAGGTCTGCCCCTTTGCGGCGCTTTCCATAACGGCGAAGCGTGGAAGGAAGGAGAGACCCTTGTTCTCCTCGATCATTTTAATGATAAATTCGGTATTGCTGATCTCCAGAAATGGGGTCAGCAGTATATTCTTCGTTGCCAGATAGCGGTCAAATGCGCGCCTGTAATTGGCATTCTTCTCCGTCAGGAAGAAGGGCTCATGAAGCAGCTCCTCCAGTTTAATCCCTTTCTTTCCGGCTAAAGGAAAGGAGGGCGAGGAGAGGAAGACCACCTCTTCCTTCTGTTCCATGGCCTTATACCAGTTGCTGTCATAGCGGGGCTCGTCCAGAATATAGATAAGATCCAGCTGGTTGTGTTCCATCATTTCGATCAATTCTTCCGGCGGCGCGGTGGTGATCCGTATCGCTACCTTCGGGTGATGTTCCCTGAAACAGCGCAGGATAGAGGGGAATTTCGAAAAACAGAGGGACTCTATGGTGCCGATATGGAGGGGATTTTTGAGTTCCGTTTCATCGCTGACGGACAGCTTCGCCCGATTGACCTCATAGAGGATATCGTAAGCGCTGGTCAAAAACTGCCTTCCCTGTGGTGTGAGTGTGACCTTTCTTCCGATCCGGTCGAAGAGTCTGGTGCCCAGCTCCTCCTCCAGCAGCCGGATCTGCACCGTGACAGCGGACTGAGAATACCCCAGGCTCTCGGCTGCCTTTGAAAAGCTCTGAAGCTGTGCCGCCCGGATAAATGTGCTCAACTGACGCAGTTCCATTTGATTTATGCCCCTTTCCAAGGATGATTCCGGAATATAATCTATTAAAAATATTCAATAAGTACATAAAATATATGAATTGGATTCATACATAATGCCATGATATAATGAGACCATAAAGATGTCAACCGTGAAATGAAAAAACAGGAAACGGTGCAGGGAGGTTATCATGTCGTTTATCAGTGTTTTTGATGTATTGGGGCCTAATATGATCGGCCCATCCAGTTCCCACACGGCGGGAACCGCTGTCATTGCCTATCTCGCCCAGAAGATGATCAATGGGCCGCTTAAGAAGGTAGAATTTACCCTTTACGGGTCATTTGCCAAAACCTACAAAGGCCACGGTACGGACCGGGCTCTCTTAGGCGGAATTATGGGATTTTCCACGGATGATACCAGGATCCGGGAATCATTCCGTATTGCTGACGAGCGGGGCCTTGAGTTTCATTTCATTGTAAATGATACGGAAACCGATATTTACCCAAACACCGTGGATATTCGCATGGAGAATGAGGCTGGCCAGGTTATGACTGTGCGCGGGGAGTCTCTGGGGGGCGGAAAGGTGCGGATCGTGCGCATCAACCAGGTGAAGGTGGATTTCTCCGGCGAGTACAGCGCCGTCATCGTCGTCCATCAGGACAAGCCGGGTGTCGCCGCCCATATCACAAAAGTATTGAGCGACTGCAGCGTCAATATTGCCTTTATGAGAATATTCCGCGAGGCGAAGGGACATACGGCTTACACCATTGTGGAGTCTGACAGCCGCCTGCCCGAAAATATAACTGAAACCTTAAGAGAAAACAGCCACGTTCATGATGTGATGATCGTACAGTCATAGGAATGGCGCCGCCGTGTATCTGAAGCAGGCGGCACAGGTGAGGAGAAGAGAAATGATGGATTTTAAAAATGCCAGAGAGCTTCTGGATTTATGCAGTGAAAATCATTGTCCGATATCAACGATTATGCGGGAGAGAGAATGTGACCAGGGAGAGACGACATCCAAGGAGGCGGACGGCCGTATGAGGCGTGTCCTGGAGATCATGCGCTCATCCGCCACAGAGCCGATTGAAAAGCCAGGGAAATCCATGGGCGGCCTGATCGGCGGAGAGGCCCGGAAGCTGGCCGTACGCCGGGAACATGGACAAGCCGTATGCGGCACAGTCATGAGCCGGGCGATCACCCACGCCATGGCTGTCCTGGAGGTGAACTCCTCCATGGGACTGATCGTAGCGGCTCCCACAGCCGGTTCTTCCGGCATCGTCCCGGGACTGCTGCTGGCCCTTCAGGAAGAGTACGGCCTTACTGACGAACGGCTTATTGACGCCCTTTACAACGCCGGAGCCGTCGGCTACCTGGCCATGCGCAACGCCACGGTGGCGGGAGCCGTAGGGGGCTGTCAGGCCGAGGTCGGAATCGCCTCCGCCATGGCCGCGTCAGCCGCTGTAGAGCTGATGGAAGGAACCCCGGAACAGTGCCTGTACGCCGCCTCCACGGTTCTCATGAACATGCTTGGCCTCGTCTGCGACCCCGTAGGCGGCCTTGTAGAATATCCCTGTCAGAACCGCAATGCATCCGGCGTGGCTAATGCCCTGATCGCCGCAGAGATTTCCTTGAGCGGAATCAGGCAGCTGATCCCCTTCGATGAGATGCTGGCTACCATGTACTCTGTGGGCAAAAAGCTTCCCTCTGAACTTCGCGAAACCGCTTTGGGAGGCTGCGCCTCGACTCCATCGGCCTGTCAGTTGTGCCATTTATCCAGTTAATTGAGAGGCTTTACTTTTCCGCCCCAATATTGTAGAATAAAACGGAACATTGTTAGAAATTGGAGGCAGACGGATGGCAGGTTTTTATGAACCGGAGATCCTTTCCCGTGTACAGCAGATGGAATTGGAGATACTGAAGGATGTCATGGATATCTGTGACAGCCACGGGCTTCTCTGCTTCGGCATGGCGGGAACGGCGATCGGAGCGATTCGGCATAAGGGATTTATTCCGTGGGATGACGACATTGACGTTGCCATGCCAAGGAAGGATTTTGAGTGCCTTTTAAAGCTGGTGGAAGAAGAACTCGGCGATAAGTATTACGTCCTGAACTGGCGGACCAGTGAGAATTATCCGTTGATGACGACGAGGATCTGCCGCCGCGGCACCAGATTCGTGGATTCTCCCATGAGGGATGTGGACAGCCCTCTCGGAGTATTTTTAGATATGTATGTATATGACGATATACCGGATTCCGGGTTTCTCATGAAGCTTCAGGCATGGGAGGCCTGGTTTTTCAGTAAACTTTTAATTCTGCGGTCGATTCCCCGGCCGTATCTGGCCCAGACCGGCTGGAAGGCCAGGGTGATCACCGCCGTCTGTATTGCGGTGCATAACGTGCTGAAGGGGCTTCGCATCTCAAAGCGGGGACTGGCGGCCCGCTGTGAGAAGATCTGCCGCCGCTACGAGGGGAAAGATACAAAGCGCATGGCCTTTTATCCGGATACGAACCCGTTCTGGAATGTAGTGGAAAAGGCGGCGTTTTCGCCGGGCATGAAGCTTGATTTTGAGGGCTTCAAGCTGGTATTTCCAAGAACAGAGCATGACATTCTCACCTATATGTATGGGGACTATATGCAGATGCCTCCAGTGGAGAAGAGGAAGACCCATTATCCCTACATTCTTGATCTGGGCGACGGAACAGTACTGTCGGGAGAAACGGTCACAGACAGAGGAATGAAGAAGACATGAAATGGCTCAGACAAAGGATGTTCGGCAGTCTCCGTACAGGAACTGCCGAGGTAGAACGGCAGAATATTGCCTGGAACATGATCGGGAGCCTGATTTATGCCGGCTCCAGCATGATTCTGACTGCTCTGGTCAATCATTTAATCGGCCCGGAGCAGGGCGGTATCTTCGGATTTGCGTTCAGCGCATTCGGTCAGCAGATGTTTCTGGTGGCCTATTTTGGTATGCGTCCGTTTCAGAGCACCGATGTAAATCAGACCTACACCTTTGGAGAGTACCGGCGTGTCAGGCTTTATACGTGTGTGGCGGCCGTTATATTCGGCATAATCTATATTTTCGTTAATTCGTTTATCGTACCGGATGGATATTCACGCCAGAAGACGGTGGTGGTTTTTCTGATGGTAATTTATAAGGTTCTGGATGGCTTTGCCGATGTCTATGAATCGGAATTCCAGCGGGAAGGACGTCTCTATCTGACCGGGAAAGCCATGGCATACCGGACGATTCTGTCGGTAATCCTGTTTCTGGGCGCGCTTTATGCGACACAGGATCTGGTATTTTCCTGTGTAATCGCAGTACTGGCCCAGGCGGCCGGGATTCTGTTATTCGACTGGAACACCATGAAGCTGGTGCCTGGCGTGAACCTTTCGCGGGCGGCAGGAAAATCCCTGGCTCTGATCCGGGAATCCTTTCTTCTGTTTCTGTCGGTCTTCCTCGACGGTCTGATCTTTGCTATGGCGAAATATGCGGTGGATGCACAGATGACCTCGATGGACACCGCCATTTTCGTGGCTGTCTTTATGCCGACCTCTGTCATCAATCTGGCGGCCAACTTCGTAATCCGGCCGTTTCTGACGAAGATGTCTTATCAGTGGGAGGAAAAGAAGTTCGACGAATTTACCCGGGATTTAAAGAGACTGGTGGCCATTATACTGGTCCTGACAGTCATCGCACTGGCCGGCGCCTGGGCGATCGGTGTGCCGGTGCTGGGGGCGATCTCCAATGTGGAACTGGCGCCATATAAGTCCGGACTTCTGTATATTATTCTGGGAGGCGGGTTCTTTGCGGTTATGAATCTGTTTTATTATGTGCTAGTTATTATGAAATGCCAGCGCAGGATCTTCTTTGGATACGTTCCTGTGTGCCTCCTGTCCGTGGTTCTGTCGTTTCTTCTGGTTAAGATCGGTGGAATCAACGGAGGGGCATTTTCTTATATGCTGGAAATGCTGGTGCTCATGATGTGCTTCATGGGTCAGGCATTCTATGTATTTCACAGAGCGAAGAAAAGACAGGGAGGGGGTTGACCATGGACAAGGTGCTGGTGATCATACCTGCATATAACGAGGCGCTCAATATTGAGCGTGTCGTGACGGGGCTTCAGGAGGAATATCCCATCTTCGATTACGTGATTGTCAATGACGGCTCTGCGGATGAGACTGCGGCTGTCTGCCGGCGCTGCGGATTTCATCTGATCGATCTGCCTGTAAATCTGGGGCTGGCCGGGGCATTTCAGACAGGACTCAAGTATGCGTACCGTAAAGGATACCGCTACGCGATCCAGTTTGACGGCGACGGACAGCACAGGCCGGAATATATTGAGGCAATGCGGGAAAAAATGGATGAGGGATACGATATTGTGATCGGGTCCCGTTTCGTCACGGAGAAGAAGCCGAATTCCATGCGTATGCTGGGAAGCAGGCTGCTGTCGGCGGCGATCCGGCTGACAACTGGAGCTTCAGTCACGGACCCGACCTCCGGAATGCGCATGTTTAATGAACGCATGATCCGTGAGTTTGCAGAAGGCTTAAACTATGGCCCGGAGCCGGATACGATTTCCTATCTGCTGAAGCAGGGCGCGCGGGTGGCGGAGATTCAGGTGACGATGGATGAGAGAATCCTCGGAGAGAGTTACTTAAAGCCTGTGAGCGCCGCTCGTTACATGGGGAAAATGATGTTTTCCATCCTGCTGGTGCAGAATTTCAGGAAACGCGACTGAGTTTCCGAGAGTACTCAATAAGAGAAGGGAGAATGTACGATGACCGTTATACTTCGGTGGGTACTGATAATAGTTTCCATACTGCTGACATTTTTTGTGCTGAGAAAGATCCGTCAGTCCAAGGTAAAGATTGAGGACTCCATATTCTGGGTGATGTTCGCTCTGATGATGGTTGTGTTCAGCATATTCCCGGGATTAGCCGACATTCTGTCTGATTTCGTCGGAACGTATTCCACCTCTAATTTCATCTTCATGTTTGTGATCTTTATTCTGCTTGTGAAGGTGTTCTTTTTGTCTCTCAAGATCTCACAGCTGGAAAGCAGGGTGACGGAGCTGATCCAGCAGATGGCGCTCGACAGAAAAGAAGATGCAGACAGAAAGGAAGATGGAGACAGAAAGGGCGTGGAAACCTATCCGGATAAGAAGGGAGAAACGCGCGATGAACGCAGATACTGTTAAAGTCGGAAAGAAGAGAAATCTTCAAACTGCAAAAAAGATTGCGGGACAGAGCGGTCTGTGGATGGCGGCGGCCGCAATCCTTTTTCTTCTCATCGTCTTCGTAAAGCCGTATCACAATGTGATTGACGCCATTCCTTCTCCGGAATACGAGTCTGTGCGTCTTTTTTATATCTGGGTTTTGCGGCTGGGGATCATGTTTCTGGCAGTTCTTGCCGGAATACTCTGGATATACGGGAAGAAACCTGGCTGGTTGCTTCCAGCTACGGTCATCTGCCTGGGACTCTTTTACATGATGATTTTGCCGCCGTTTTCGGCTCCGGACGAACCGCGCCATTTTGTCAGCGCATACCGGCTGTCAAACCAGATTATGGGGAAACAGGCAGTGGCGGACGAGGTATTTCTTTCATCGGCGTCGGATAAGGAAAAGGAATACATTGCCCGGGGCGGCAACGTTCTGGTGCGGGAGCAGGACGGACGGGAGGAACCGTATTCCAGCGTGGGGCGGGATTCCTATGCGCTGATGCTTAGGGAACTGTTTACGAAGGATGCAGGCAGCGGCACGACGGTTCGTTTCGAGGCGCCGGTGAATACGACGCCGGTGGTCTATTTACCGCAGGCGCTGGGCATTTCCTTTGCAAGAGTACTGCATCTGGGATATATTCCGCTCATCTATATGGGGCGTCTGTTCAACCTGCTGGCATTTGCCGGCATGGCATGGCTGGCTGTCCGCATTATGCCATTTAAGAAAGAAATGTTCATGGCCGTGAGTCTTCTCCCCATGACCCTCCATCTGGCTGCCTCCTTATCGTACGATACGTCGCTTATCGGCCTGTCTCTCCTGTTTTTCGCATGGTGCTTTTATCTGGCCTACGAGAAGAAACAGATCGGAATCCGTGATACGGTGATCCTTGGACTTCTTCTTGTCCTTTTAGAACCATGTAAAATTGTATATCTGCCGCTGGCGGGGATCTGCCTTTTGATTCCGGCATCGAAATTTGGTGAGAAGAGACGGTACTGGATCTCGGTAGCCGCAGTCATTGGAGTGATGGCGCTGGCTATCTTCTTAATCAACAATGTGGTACTGTCCGCCTGGATTCAGGATACGGAAAATATAATCAGCTGGGAAGGCGGATCGGCCGGATATACGATCCAGGATATCTTAAAGGAGCCGTACCAGGCGTTCCTGATTTATTATGAGACACTGGTGACACAGTTTGACTACTATCAGGCCACCATGCTGGGCGGGTATCTGGGAAATCTGGATCCCAATCTGACGGTTCCGTATTTCTGTCTGTATCTGTTGTGGGGAATATTGATTGTAAGCTCTGTCAGGAGGACTGGGGAATATACTCCGTTTAAGTCTGGTCAGAAGGTGTGGATCGCGGTTCTTACATTACTGAGCTTCTGTCTGGTGCTGACCTCCATGCTTCTGGGCTGGACGCCAAAGGGCTTCACCTATATCGCGGGAATCCAGGGGCGGTATTTCCTGCCGATTCTTCCGCTGATTCTGCTGATGATTTATGGAGACAATCTGACTATTAAGAGGGATTATTCGAAGGGGATTTATTATCTGGAGTGTTTTGTCAGCATCTATGCGCTTGTGAGAATCTGCACTGTGACGTGTATCAGATGATGGGAGATGGTAGACAGATGATAGATAGCAAACAGATGGTAGATAGCAAACAGATGGTAGATAGCAGACAGATGATAGATAGCAGAAATAAATAACAGAAAGGCTGGACTATGGCAGTAGAAACGATTGAAAAAAAACGAACGGTGGATGTCATTATTCCGGTATATAAACCGGATGCGGTATTTGAAACGCTTTTAGAGCGGCTGGGAAAGCAAAACTATCCGATCCGGCGTATTATTATTATGAATACAGAACAGTCTTTCTGGAAAGAAGATATTTATGAGACTGTCCCAAATCTGGAAGTACACCACGTGACAAAAAATGAGTTTGATCATGGCGGAACGAGAAACCAGGGAGCTTCATATTCGGAAGCCGATATCATGGTATTTATGACGGACGATGCGATCCCCGCGGACAGGGAGTTAATCGGAGCGTTGGTAAAGGGGCTGAGTCAGAAAGGGCCGTCAGGAGAATACGTGGCGGCGGCCTATGCGAGACAGCTGCCAAACCGTGACTGTGCTCCGGCGGAAAAATATACCAGGTCCTTTAACTATCCGGCGGAAAGCTATGTGAAGACGAAAGGCGATTTAGAGGAACTGGGAATTAAGACATTCTTTGCTTCCAATGTCTGCTGTGCCTATGACAGAAGGCTTTTTCTTGAGGTAGGCGGATTTACGAACCAGACGATTTTTAATGAGGATATGATTTACGCAGGAAATGCAGTTCTCTATCGGGGGCAGGCGATTGCCTATGTTGCAGAGGCCAGGGTGATTCATTCTCATAATTATGGGTGCAGCGCTCAGCTAAAGCGCAATTTTGATCTTGCAGTTTCCCAGACAGACCACCCGGAAGTATTTGACGGGATCCGCTCAGAGAGCGAGGGAATCCGTTTGGTGAAGAAGACGTGTAAATGGCTCGTAGAACAGAAAAAGCCATGGCTGATCCCCGGAGTGATTGTAAAAAGCGGATTTAAGTATCTGGGATATCTGATGGGGAAACGGTATAGGAAGCTTCCGAGGTGGGTGATTATGAAAATAACGATGAATCGGGAATATTGGGGGAAAGTATCGGGATAATAAGGGAGCAAATAAAAATAGAGTATATAATACTGCTTGCTGTTGTAAAACATTGCTATATATGTTAATATAAAGTTGGGTGCTGCCAAAACGGTAAGCGGTTCACCTTTCGCCGAAATGAGTACATTTTGAGAACTTCCCGTATTTTCGGAGGTGATACATATGTGGAAAATAAGAACGAAAGGGACAGATGATGCCAGTGCCCCATCCAGCCAGTAATCATAGTTCCAGCACTGCCTATTTTGCCATCTGCCGCGTTGTCGTCGGTCAGCGGAGGAACCCACTCCGCTTCCGTCCTCCGCCTTGCAGACTGACAAAATATTCAGCACTGGAATTATGATTACTGACTGGATGGAGCACTGGGTATTGTTGTCGGGATTGTCGGTATCATCGTGACTGTAATCAGTATTGTAGTAACAGTCGTGAGTATCAGACATGATGACAAAAAAGACAGAATAAATTGACATCAAAAAAGCAACCGCTCGACTTCCCAAAGTAGTAGTTGCTTTTTTTGATAGTAACTATTAACCAAGGTGAACCGTTTGCTATGGCAGCACCTTTTTGTAATTACATTGTAGCAGAGTAGAATGATTGTGTCAAGGATTCTAAAATATAAAGTGGAAAAAATAAGAACGAAAGGACAGATGATGTTAGGTATTGTTGTTGGGATTGTCGGTATCATCGTGACTGTGGTCAGTATTGTAGTAACAGTCGTGATTATCAGACATACTGACAAAGAAGACAAGAAAGACTACTATCAAAAAGCAACCGCCCCTTCACCAAAGTCGTGGTTGCTTTTTGATAGTAACTGTTAACCAAGGTGAGCCGTTTGCTATGACAGCACCTTTATGTGTTTACATTGTAGCAGAGTAAATATCATCTGTCAAGATGGGAAGATACACGAATTCTAAGGTAAAATCCCCCATCTAGTGGAAATTTAAGCTGAGTTGTGATAGAATGCTACAAGACAAGAAATGACAAAGTGATGTAAAGGAGCATGAAAATATGGGAAAGATAAAAGTAACACCGTGTGATATTAAAGGGCTTTATGTGATTGAACCGTCTGTATTTCCGGATTCCAGGGGATATTTTATGGAGACTTATAACCAGAATGATTTTAAGGAAGCAGGACTTAACATGGTATTTGTGCAGGACAACCAGTCCATGTCTGTGAAGGGTGTGCTTCGCGGCCTTCATTTCCAGAAGCAGTTTCCACAGGGAAAGCTGGTGCGGGCCGTGCGCGGAAGCGTCTTTGATGTGGCAGTGGATCTTCGTTCTGATTCCGAGACGTATGGGAAATGGTTTGGCGTTGAACTGACTGCAGAGAATAAAAAGCAGTTTTATATCCCGGAGGGCTTTGCCCACGGTTTCCTGGTTCTGTCCGATGAGGCGGAATTTGCTTACAAATGTACGGATTTCTACCATCCGGGCGACGAGGGCGGAATTCTCTGGAGCGATCCGGAGATTGGCATCGACTGGCCGATTGAGGAAGGTATGGAACTGATCATTTCCGATAAGGACCAGAAGTGGAGCGGTATTCGGGATACATTTAAATTTTAACCGGAGAGGAGCGGACCATGGATTATCTGGTTTCCTTATGTAAAGAAATTGTACACAAGAGAAAATTGATTCTGGATCTGGCAAAGGCGGACTTTAAGAAGCGGTTTGTAGGTTCTTATTTCGGTATCGTGTGGATGTTTTTGCAGCCGCTTGCGACTGTGATCGTCTATTTTTGCGTATTCCAGCTGGGATTTAAGAGTGTGCCGCCAGTGGACTACCCTTACGTGTTGTGGTTGATTCCAGGCATTATGCCATGGTTTTACTTCAGTGAGGTGTTAAACTCGGGAACTAATTGTTTGCAGGAGTACAGCTATTTGGTCAAGAAGGTGGTGTTCCGTGTGGAGATACTGCCAGTTATCAAGATGCTGTCCTGTATGATGGTACATGGAATTTTCGCCATTATCATGATTGTTGTCTTCCTGGCATACCGTATACCGCCCAGGTTCAGCTGGTTACAGATTATTTATTATACATTTGCATGTTCCATGCTCTCGCTGGCTGTGACGTATTTCACCAGCGCTATCAATGTATTTTTCAAAGACATGGCGCAGATTATAGGAATTATGCTGCAGTTTGGAATGTGGATGGTACCCATTATGTGGGCGCCGGAGATACTCCCTAATGCGCCTGCGTGGCTGACACCACTGTTAAAATTTAATCCATTCTACTACATCGTGGCCGGTTACCGCGACAGCATGCTGACCGGGGACGGATTCTGGATGCGGCCGACACTGGGAATCTACTTCTGGGCGGTGACCATCATTTTGATGCTGATCGGACTGAAGGTATTTAAAAAGCTGCGGCCGCATTTTTCCGATGTACTGTAAGAGGCCCGAAATGGAGGACTAAGATTCGTGAAATCAAAAAATAGTGCGATTTCGGTAAAGGATGTTACAAAGATTTACCGGCTATACGAAAAGCCCATCGACCGTTTAAAAGAGACGATGAGCATTACCCATAAAAATTATCACAGAGATTTCTACGCGCTAAACGGAATTTCCTTTGATGTAAATAAAGGCGAGACGGTGGGAATCATTGGAACAAATGGTTCCGGTAAGTCCACCATCTTAAAGATTATTACCGGGGTTCTGACCCCGACGACCGGCGAGGTGGAGGTGGACGGAGTGATTTCCGCCTTACTGGAGCTGGGAGCCGGATTCAACATGGATTACACTGGCATTGAAAATATCTTTATGAACGGCACCATGATGGGCTTCTCCAGAAAGGAGATGGAGGCGAAGCTTCAGGATATTCTGGAGTTTGCCGATATCGGAGATTTCGTCTATCAGCCCGTTAAGACGTATTCCAGCGGTATGTTTGTTCGGCTGGCTTTTGCGCTTGCTATTAATGTGGAGCCGGAGATTCTGATCGTTGACGAGGCGCTGTCAGTGGGCGACGTCTTCTTTCAGGCCAAGTGCTACCGCCGTATGGAGGAGATCAGGAAGAACGGCACCACCATTCTGATGGTTACCCACGATATGGGCGCTATTATTAAGTATTGCGACCGCGTCGTGGTGCTGAACAAAGGCGCATTTATCGCCCAGGGAGAACCGGGGAAGATGGTTGATTTATATAAGAAGATTCTGGCGAATCAGATGGATCAGCTGGAAGACGAGCTGGTGGAACTGAATTCAGAGGAGATGAGTGATTTCTCGGGAGACAGCGCTGCCGGACAGAGGCGGAAGGCGGAAGCCCACAGCGGCCTCATGAAGGAAAAACTGACGATCAATCCCGCAAAGACAGAATATGGCGACGGACGGGCGGAGATCGTGGATTTCGGCCTTTTTGACGAGCGGGGTAATTTGACGAACCTGCTTTTAAAGGGCGAGATGTTTACGATTAAAGAACGGATCCATTTTAACACCAGTCTGGATACCCCGATTTTTACGTATACGATCAAGGATAAACGGGGAGCTGATTTGACGGGAACCAATACCATGTATGAATCGGCGGATGTGAAGCCGGTGAAGAATGGCGACGAATACGAGGTGGAATTCAGTCAGAAGATGAATCTTCAGGGAGGCGAATATCTGCTATCCATGAGCTGTACCGGATTTGAAAATGGGGAGCACGTGGTATATCACCGCCTGTATGATATTGCAAATATAACGGTAATTTCCAATAAGAACACAGTGGGCGTCTACGATATGGAATCGGAAGTGAAGGTGGCCCTGAAACGGGGAGTCGCTGTACTAAGCGGTCAAAGAACGCCCGCTAAGTACCAGTGACATGTATCGCACGTAAGAGACCAAAAGACGGTCTCTAAGTGCTCATAACAAGGAGGAAAATGATATGGGGAGCATCAGTTCCGAAATAAAAGATCTCCTGATAAAGTATCACGGCGACACGAAGCTGGCGATTAAGGAAGAGCCGGAGCCCGCATACTTTTATGCGTTATCGGATACCCGGGAAAATGTACTGGAATGGTTTGATTTCAAACCGGAAGCCTCTCTTCTGGAGGTCGGATCCGGCTGCGGGGCTTTAACCGGCCTTTACAGCAGACGGGTGAAGGACGTGACCGTTCTGGACGAAGATCTGGAGGATCTGGAAGTGAACCGCCTCCGCCATGGCGCCTGCGGGAATATTCAGTATGTGAAGGGCAGCCTTGACACGTATGAGGGCGGCGCATTCGATTACGTGGTGATGGCCGGATCCCTGAAAATGCCGTATGAAGCGCAGATTAACAGGGCTAAATCTCTGCTGAAGCCGGGCGGAACCCTGATGGTAGCGGTGGATAACCGTCTTGGCCTCAAATATAAGTCGGGCGTGAAACCGGATGAGACCTGCCTGCTTAAGACGGAGCTGACGGAGCTTCTGTGCAGCGCCTCTGACGGAAAATGCGGCAAACTCGAGTACTATTATCCCATGCCGGATTACCGTCTGCCCGTGACCATCTATTCGGATGAGCATCTTCCTGCGAAGGGAGAGCTGGCTCACGCGGTTCTCGCTTACGATTATCCGGAGTATATCCGGTTTGATCCGGGAAAATTTTTCGACGAAATATGTGAAGCCGGACTGTTTGAAGCGTTTGCAAACTCATTTTTAGCCATATGGAGCAGCTATGAAGAATACTAAGTATATTAAATACAACAGGACCCGCCGGGAAGAGTTTCAGATACGGACCTGTATCGTGGAAGAGGACGGGAAACAGTATGTGGAGAAAACGGCTTTAAACGAGCAGGCAGTCTCCCATATCCGGTCGATGAAGGAAAAATATGACCGTCTGACCGATCAGAGTCCTCTGGGCGTGGCCCTGGTGACGCTGGATCAGGAGGGACGCACTGCACGTTTCCCATTTCTGAAGGGGGAGACCATGGCCGAGATCCTGGGCCGCAAAATAAAAGAGGAACGTGTCCCGGTGGAGGAACTGAAGAAAGCCATGGAACTGGTCCTGGAGGTTCGGGAAGGTTTCTTAAGACCGTTTGTGGAAACCGCTGAGTTTGTCACGGTGTTTGGCCGGTATACGGGTTCAGAAGGGAAGGCAGAAGCGGGCTTCGACGGGAAATCAGTAGCTGATTCGAGTGTGGAACAGGACGAGGCATTTGTTGCTTCCAATGTGGACTGCCTGTTCGAGAACATCTTGGTAACCGAAGACGGCCCGTGCTGTCTCGACTATGAATGGGTGTTCTTTTTCCCGATTCCGGTGCGCTTTATCCGTTACCGTATGCTGTATTATTTCTATGAGCAGTACAGAAGCCTTCTGGGAGAGACGACTCTGCCGGAGTTTATGGTGAATTTCGGCATCCGGCCGGAGATGATTCCGGTTTATGGAGAGATGGAACACCATTTCCAGGAGTATGTTCATGGAGAGAACCAGAAGATCTATCTGACGAATTACATGCACGATGTCCATATAATTCCGGAAGACATGAACGAGGTAAAGCGGGCGGTAGAAAAGCAGCGGGGATGGGTAAAACAGCTCCATCTGGAGATTGAGGAAAAGGATTTGTCCATCCGCAAGCAGATCGAGCTGAAGCGTCTGACGGACAATCATGTGACGAATCTGGAAGTGATGATCGGTAATCTCCGCCAGGATAACGAGAACATGGCCCAGACGATTGCAGTCTTAAACCGCCATGAAGCCATCATTTTCAAGGTGAAGAGAAAGCTGGGAGAGAAATTCAACCAGAAGTTTCCCAAGGGAACCAGAAAAAGGAAGATCCTGGGATATGTGAAGAATACATTCCGCCATCCGGTGAAGTCCTTTCACTTATACACCACTCCCGAGGGGCGGAATCTCATTGAGGGAGACATGAAGATCGGCGAGGGGTACCGGATTCATGGAAAACTCAGGTTTAAAGAAGAGAACGAGCCGATGGTATCCATCGTCATTCCGGTATACAATCAGATTGATTATACGTATGTCTGCCTGGCCTCCATTTTGGAACACACCACGGATGTATCGTATGAGGTGATTATCGCGGATGATGTCTCGACGGATGCCACTATGGAGCTGTCGAAATTTGTGGAACACGTGACCATCTGCAGAAATGAGACGAATCAGGGATTCTTACGCAACTGCAATCAGGCGGCGAAGGCGGCCCGCGGAAAATACGTGATGTTCTTGAATAACGACACCCAGGTCACACCGGGATGGCTTAAGAGCCTGGTGGACTTAATCGAGCGCGATCCGTCGATTGGTATGGTGGGGTCCAAACTGGTTTATCCGGATGGGCGGCTTCAGGAGGCGGGCGGAATCATCTGGAGCGATGGTTCCGGCTGGAATTACGGCCGTCTGGACGATCCGGATAAGCCGGAATATAATTACGTAAAAGATGTGGACTATATTTCAGGAGCCGCAATTCTCTTATCCAACAATCTGTGGAAACAGATCGGCGGTTTCGACGACCGGTTTGCGCCTGCGTACTGTGAAGATTCCGACCTTGCTTTCGAGGTGAGAAAGGCTGGTTACCGGGTGGTATATCAGCCGCTTTCGAAGGTAATCCATTTTGAAGGCATTTCCAATGGAACCGATGTGAGTGGCAGCGGCCTTAAGCGGTACCAGGTGGAAAATTCCGTGAAGTTAAAGGAAAAATGGGCGGATGAATTCAGGAAGCAGTGTGTAAACAACGGTAATCCAGACCCATTCCGGGCACGCGAGCGGAGCCAGGGAAAGGATATTATCCTGGTGATCGATCACTACGTTCCTACATATGACAGGGACGCGGGGTCTAAAACCACCTTCCAGTATTTAAAGATGTTCCTGGAAAAGGGATATGTGGTAAAATTTTTAGGCGACAATTTCCTTCACGAGGAGCCGTATTCCACTGTACTGATGCAGATGGGTATAGAAATCCTCTATGGACGCGACTATCAGGTGAAAATCTGGGACTGGCTGAAGGAGCATGGGGGTGACATCACAGCCGCCTATTTAAACAGGCCTCATATTGCGGAAAAATACGTGGACTTTATGGAGGAACACACCAATATCAAGATGATTTACTACGGCCATGATCTTCATTTCCTGAGAGAGGGCCGTGAATACCAGCTGACCGGGGACGAAAAGAAGCGGGATGCGTCGGAATACTGGAAAGCCATCGAATTCCGCATCATGCGGAAGGCGGCGGTATCGTATTATCCGTCCTATGTGGAGCGCGACGCGATCCATATGATCGATCCCACAATCCGGGTAAAGGCAATCGTAGCCTATGTATTCGAAAAATTCTTAGAGTCGGTCCCGGATGACTTTGAGAAGAGGGAAGGGCTGCTGTTTGTAGGCGGCTTCGCCCATCCGCCGAATGCGGATGCGGTTCTCTGGTTCGCGCGCGAGATATTCCCTAAGATCCGTGAAAAACTGGAAGTCCCCTTCTACATCGTCGGATCAAAGGTGACAGAGGAAATCCAGTCCCTGGAGCAGCCGGGAAACGGTATCATTGTGAAGGGCTTCGTCTCTGAAGAAGAACTCTCCGAGCTGTACCGTACCTGCCGGATCGTGGTAGTTCCCCTGCGCTACGGCGCCGGAGTCAAAGGCAAGGTCATCGAGGCGCTTTATAACGGCGCGCCTGTCGTTACAACCTCGATCGGCGCGGAAGGAATCGCGGAGGCTGAATCGGTCATGTGCATCAAGGACGCCCCGGAAGAATTTGCCGAAGAGACGGTCTGCCTCTACCAGGACCCGGAGAGTCTCCGTGAACTGAGCCGGAAAACGCAGGATTATATTCGCGAGTATTATAGCGTGGATGCGGCGTGGAGTGTGGTGGAGGAAGACTTTAGAGGAATGGAAAAGATATAGCGTAAGTATATGCGTAAGAAGATGTGAAGTATAAAATATTATAAAAAGCCAGTGACTCCTGTTATTTAAGAGCCACTGGCCTTTTTTGCGGTCAGACAGGCGCTTTACAGTCAGACAAGCGTTTTGCGGACTGATTTTACGCGGCACTGTTTTTTGAAAAATGCAATTCCATAGTTAAGAACTTCTGTGTAGCCTTCCTCTGGCAGCCAGTCGTTGTAATGGTTTGCTTCGATCTGTTTCAGAGCGGCGTCACAGGCGGTCTCCATACCTTTGTAGGTATCGGACACCTTCAGCTCCAGAATAATGGGGGGCTTCGATACATTGAGACTGCGTATCGCAATGTCGTATCGCCCAAGTCCGGCCTCTCTGTTAGACGTTACAAGGTATTCCTTCAAATTCTCTAAAATTCCCAGAAAAAAACCGTGGTAGAATGCTTCGCCTCCATCCATATAGCTGATGGAGTTTATTAGCAGCTCCGACAACTCCTTCTGGAAGCTTTCCGCCTCACCGCTTAAAAGTGCCTGATAAAGAGCGGTCATATCCCTTGTTTTTATCAGATCACGAAACCAGTTCATAACTGTGCTGTTATAGATATACCGTACCTCTCTGTTGGGAATGGCCAGGCGGACATATGGGATATCCTCTTCCAGCCTGACGGAAATCTGTTTCAGGTAACCGGTAAAGAACAGAAAATTCCAGAGATTATCCTCAGAATCATAGATATCTCCGTATGTGATGTCTTCGTGAACCGGTTTTTCTATGGTGCCGTCGGCTATAAGATTTTCGATTTCAGCTTTTACCTGGAAGTCCGCCCGCTCTACCAGGTCCTTTACTATGGCATTGGAACTGGTATTTTTCCAATAAGGGGACGGAAATGCTGCCGGGTTTATTGACAGAGCTTTTACGTAATTAATCACGCTCCAGGGATTATAAACTTCGGCATTCCCGAACAGGTATCCATCGTACCATTCCTTTAGTTCCATCTGCTTTTCCGCTCTGTGATAATCCTGGAGCATCTGATCGGCTTCCTCCTGCAGGAAACCAAAATGTTCTCCGTAGGCATCAGACAGAATGGAATGAATCTCCAGATTGTTCAGACCTGTAAAAATGGATTCTTTCGAAACCCTTAAACAACCGGTCATCACTGCAAATTCCAGGCATGGATTTGTCTTGAGCGCCGATTCAAAAACGGAACGGATAAAACTTATCATCTGGTCATAAAAACCCGCGAACCAGGAGTTTTCCAGAGGTACATCGTATTCATCGATGAGGATAACGGTTTTTGCATCATAACATTTCGTCAGACATTCAGAGAGAAAACGGATTGAGGTAGCGTATTCCTGTTCACTGCCTTCTTCTTTTGCTATTCTCATATATTTATCCTTTTCCAGCTCTAATTTTCCGCTGTCAAGAATCGATATATGGCGTTTGTATTCTCTGGCGATTTCTTCACGCAGGCAGCCGAAGGCCAGTTCATAGGAGGGCTGTTTTCCTGATTTTAAGGAGAGGTTTATGACTGGATACGCATTCATTTTTGCCAGATAAGTGTCGCCGGCTTCCATAATTTTCATTCCATGAAATAAAAAACGATTGCGTTCATTCCATTCAGCTTCCCCTGTATTTTCAAAATAGTACTGGAGCATGCTTATATTCAGGGTTTTGCCGAATCGGCGGGGACGGGTAAATAAGTTCACTTTCCCCCTCAGATCGAGCAGTTCCTTTATGAACCAGGTTTTATCTACGTAGTAGTAGCCACCGAGAATTAATTCATCAAAGCGGTCAATTCCGACAGGCAGTGGTTTATATTTCATAAAGACGACCTCCTTTTGCCAAGTCAATGGTATCGTATCCTTTGCTAATTATATCAGAAAGCCAGGGGGTTCTCAATCGTTTCAATCAGGTATTATGTAGAAGTACACTGCAAAATTATTTCAAAATCCTTAAGATGGTGGATTGTTCCCCGCAATCTATGGTATAATGTGATGCAAAATGGATTATTATGCAGTTTTGCAGCTGTTACAGATATTTTTATATAGCAGGAGGAAATCATACGATGCAGGCAGTATTACTGGCAGGTGGACTGGGAACCAGGCTTCGTTCCGTGGTGGCTGACCGACCGAAGCCCATGGCGCTCATTGGGGATAAGCCGTTTATGGAGTATGTGGTGCGGGAGCTGAAGAATCATGGAATCACGGAAATCGTTTTCGCTGTTGGATATAAAGGCTCTATGGTGGAAGAATATTTTGGTGACGGAGAACGTCTGGGAATCAAGGTTTCCTATGCGTATGAGGAGACTCTGTTAGGCACTGCAGGTGCCATTAAGAATGCCGGCCATCTGGTGACGGATGAGCGTTTTTTCGTCTTAAATGCGGATACCTTTTATCAGATTCAGTATGACCGTCTGGTGAAGATGAGCCAGGAGAAGAATCTGGACATGGCGCTTGTACTCCGTGAGGTACCCGATGTGTCGCGGTATGGCCGGGCTGTCCTGGAAGGAGACCGTCTGACTGCGTTTGATGAAAAGACGGAAGGTGCCAGTCCGGGGACGATAAACGGCGGGGTTTATTACATGAAACGCGCCCTGCTGGACGAGATACCGGAGGGAAAGGTTTCCTTAGAGCATGATATGATTCCAAAATGGCTTTCCGGCGGGGAGAAGGCTCTCGGCGGAATTGTAAACGACGGATATTTCATTGATATCGGAATTCCGGAGGACTATTACCGTTTCATAGATGATGTGGAGAAAGGGGCAGTAACTGTATGATAATCAGAGGAAGAGCGCCGCTTCGGGTCAGTTTTGGCGGCGGAGGCACGGATGTGGCGCCGTTCTGCGTGGAGCAGGGCGGAGCGATCATTGGAAGCACGATCAACAAGTATGCGTATTGTTCCATCGTTCCCAGGAATGACGATCAGATAATCGTCCATTCGCTGGACTTCGATATGACGGTGAAATACAATACAAAGGAAAACTACGTTTACGACGGCCGCCTGGATCTCGTAACGGCGGCGTTAAAGGCCATGGACATCAAGCAGGGATGCGAGGTATACCTGCAGTGCGACGCACCTCCAGGATCCGGTCTTGGAACGTCTTCGACGGTTATGGTGGCGCTGCTGATTGCCATGGCGAAGTGGAAGGGCGTTTATTTAGACGGTTATGCCCTGGCCGATCTGGCATACCAGGTGGAACGGGAAGACTTAAAGATTGACGGCGGCTATCAGGATCAGTACGCGGCTACCTTCGGCGGATTTAACTTCATTGAATTCCATGGACGCAACAATGTGGTGGTGAATCCGCTGCGCATTAAGAAGGAAATCATCCACGAGCTGCAGTATAATTTACTGCTGTGCTATACGGGAAATATCCATGTGTCCGCCAATATCATCAAGGATCAGGTGAAGAACTACGAGAAGAAGGACGCGTTCGACGCCATGTGTGAGGTGAAGGCGCTGGCTTATGCCTTAAAGGACGAGCTTTTAAAGGGGAACTTATACAGCTTTGGCAAGCTGCTGGACTACGGATGGCAGAGCAAGAAGCGCATGAGCAGCAAGATCACCACTCCGCAGATCAACGAACTCTATGATGAGGCGCTGAAGGCGGGGGCTCTTGGCGGGAAGCTGCTGGGCGCGGGCGGAGGCGGATATCTGCTGGTATACTGTCCCTACAATGTGCGCCATAAAGTGGCGGCCAGGCTGGAAGCGGCGGGCGGTCAGCTGACGGACTGGAATTTCGAACTCAGAGGCGCCCAGGCATGGGTGACGGATGAGGAACGGTGGAATTACGACAGTGTGAAGGTGCACATGCCTAACGGAGACTACACATTTAATCTGTAAAACGGGAACCTATGTAATTTGAATAAAAAAATATATTACAGGAAGACGATGCATGGACAGAGTTATTTTTTTAGACCGGGATGGAACCATTAACGAAGAGGTGGAGTATTTACACAGGCCGGAGGATTTAAGACTTCTTCCCGGTGTGGGAGAGGCCATCCGGCGTCTGCGGGAGCATGGATTTGCCGTCGTTGTGGTGACGAATCAGGCGGGAGTCGCAAGAGGGTATTATGAGGAAGAAGACGTAACTGTGCTCCATGACTTTATGAATGAGCAGTTAAAAGAGCAGGGCGCCTGTATAGACCATTTTTTCTACTGCCCCCATCACCCGGTTCACGGAATTGGAAAATACCGGGTGGCATGCCATTGCCGTAAACCGGAGACCGGAATGTTTCTCATGGCGGAGCAGTTCTATCAGGTGGATAAGGCCAATTCCTATATGATCGGCGATAAGCTGCTGGATGTGGAAGCAGGCCATAACTACGGCGTGAAATCCGTGCTTGTGGGGACCGGATACGGCGCAGAGACTGTGGCAGACATGACGGAGGAGGAACAGAAGAACGCATTCGAACACTACTCCCCGAATCTGCTGTCTGCGGCGGACTGGATAATCGGAGAAACCACGACAAAACGCCCATAACAAAATGCCCTTAAAAAGGAGGAACGATAAGATGGAACCTATGAAGTATTTAGAGGAACTGGTGGAGCGGTATCCGGTACTTGATGCGGTAAAAGATGATGTGCAAAAAGCGTATGAACTGCTGGAAGCCTGCTATGAACAGGGCGGGAAGCTGCTGATTGCCGGTAACGGCGGAAGCTGTGCCGACGCGGAACACATTGTCGGTGAACTGATGAAGGGATTCGTGAAACGCAGAGAGGTATCCGATTCTTTTGCCGAATGCTTAAGAAACGCTGATGAGGTCCGGGGAGCGGAACTGGCGAAGAAGCTGCAGGGCGGCCTTCCGGCCATTGCCTTAACCGGCCACGCAGGACTTTCCACCGCCTATTTGAATGATGTGGACGGGGATCTGATCTTCGCCCAGCAGACGTACGGATACGGAAGGCCTGGCGATGTGCTGATCGGTATTTCGACCTCCGGCAATGCGAAGAACGTGATGTATGCCATGACCGTTGCAAAGGCCCTGGGCATGAAGACCATCGGACTCACTGGAAAAGACGGCGGAGCGCTGAAGAGAGAGGCCGATGTTTCTGTCGTCGTGCCTGAGACGGAGACATTTAAGATTCAGGAGCTGCATCTTCCTGTTTATCACGCCCTGTGCCTGATGCTGGAAGAACGCTTTTTCTAAATTCGGGACAGATTGGAGACTGCTATGACAGAAAAGCACTTTATGGATGGAATCGGTAAATGGAAGGATGAGATCATTGCTGCGGGACTTCTTATGGCGTTTGCCTTCTTCATAAACAGAGGAATTGAAATAAAGGGGCTTTATATGGATGACCTCTATCTGTGGTCCTGTTACGGAGAGCAGACCTTTGGGCAGTTTATATTTCCCATGGGGAGTACGCGGTTCCGTTTCCTGTATTATCTGGCCGCATGGCTGGAGCTGGCGGTAATCGGTAATCATATCGGATGGTTTGTACCTCTGAACATCATCTTAAACGGCTGTATCGCCTATTCGGTATACCGGTTTGGAAAGCGGCTGTCGAGAAGCTATCTGATGGGACTCGGATGCGGGTTTCTGTACCTCTTATCCAGAATGTCCTACTACCAGATCAGCCAGGTGTACGGGCTGATGGAGAGTCTGGCTCTGTGGGCGGCGCTGGGGATTCTTTACTGTCTGCTTCGTTACGTGGATGAGAAGGGGGAGGGAAAGAAGTACTTAATCCGGTCGTGCGTGCTCTATTTTGCAGTCTGCTTTATTCATGAGCGCTATCTGGCGCTGCTTCCCCTCATTTATCTGGCGATTCTTTATAAAAAGGGAAAAAAGAAGGCGTTCTGGTTTCTTCCTGCTGGAGTGTTCGCAGTGGTCATGGCGATCCGTGTGCTGACGACCGGAGGTGTAGCGCCTGCAGGCACGGGAGGGACCAATGTCGCCGAGACGTTCAGCGTGATGACCTCCATACGCTATGCGATCGACCAGATCCTGTATATTTTCGGCATCAATGCCGGACCGGGCCATCTAAGCGGCGCCAGCTGGACCGAGTCGCCGTCATGGATCCATGTGCAGATCATTGCCGCGGACCTGGTGCTGCTGGTGCTTGTGATACTGGCAGTCATCCGTTTGATCCGGGATAAGGAAGGCCGCCTTAAGTATCTCCGTGATATCAGCCTGTTCCTTGTATTTATCGCCCTCTGTATCGGCGCATCCAGTGTCACAATCCGTGTGGAGACGAGATGGATCTATGTGTCCATGACAGCTGCCTATCTGCTGGCCGCCTATTTATATGGGATGATAACGGCAAAGCCGGAACACGGCAAGGTCGTTGATATCAAGCGGGAAGCGAGAAAGGCAGCCGATAAAAAAGCGGGACGCCAGAGCGCGGTTCTCTGCGGCGGCCTGTTTCTGGTCTATATTATCATCATGTTTCCCGTGGAGAATTACTACCGGGGACAGTATCCCAACCTCTATTTCTGGGCCGACCAGCAGCGGTATAATTCGCTGGCGGAGGAGACGTATGGAAAATACGGGGATGATATCTTCGGCCGGAAGATCTATATCATAGGTAATTCATACCAGATGAGCGATTTCACGGCGAGGACCTTCTTCAAGGAGTTTGACCGTGACAGGAAGGCGGAAGGAACGGAAGTTCATTTCATCGATTCCATCCATGATATCGGCCTGATCACCAATAATATGCTGGTGCTGAAGGAAGATCCGGCCCACAACGCGTTCCAGGATGTCACCGACTTTGTACGTAATTTAAAATGCGAGGCGGTATACGGATATTACCGGGATGGCTGGATGGACGAGAGCGCCGAAGTCAGGGTTATGACAGGAACCAGCGGAGTGATCAAATTGGAGATATATTACCCGGGAGAACTGACGGGATTGGAGATTTCGAAGATTTCCCTGAATGGGGAACCGGTCAAAGATCTGGTCATCAATCAGAATACCATGAAGCTGGAGATTGAGGCGGAACCGAATCAGATCGCCTGCCTCCGGTTTGATAATAATTTTTATTTAAAAGACGCGGGAGAACAGAGAGGGGAGAAACGTTTCTCCATGATTGTGAATTTTGCCGCAGACTAGTGCCGCCGGGAGGCATTAATACAGCATTACATTAGAATGAATTACCTGGAAAGGAACTTTATGAAACGCAGATACTATTTATCCATCCTTCCCCTGGCCGGAATCCTGTTCGGCATGTGGTATATCCATATTGCGGCTTCCGATGTGATCTATTCCGATTATATCAGACTGGTGAACAGTTATCTTCCGGATGTGTGGAACCCGGCCAAATTCTTTGTGCCGGATGTTCTCACCAGAATTCCGGTAAATTATCTGTCCCGCATCATCAATGTGGCGTTTTTCGGATTCAACACCATGTTTGACCGGGTGCTCGGCGTTCTTGCGCTGGGACTTTCCGGATTTGTCCTGGGAAAATACTGCCGGTTAAGGAAGGTGGGGGCCGTCTGGTTTACTATCCTGATGGCGCTGATGTTCAGCCTGAATAAATGGGAGATGCTGATCAATGGAAGCGGCTGGGCCCATTTCCTGGCTTTTGCCGGATTCTATTACCACTACCTCGTCATGGACAGGCTGTGGACCGGGGACGAGAAGCCGGGAGACAGAAAGCTTCTCGTGATCCTTCCGTTTGCCATAACTATCCTGACGGCCGGTCCGTACTGCGCTGTCTATTCTGTGGTGGTCATGATGGCATATGGCTTCATGACGATTCTGGATTACCGGAAAACGAAGCGGTTTGAGAAAACGTATCTTCTCTATGCTCTGTGTACACTGGCGGCTCTGCTCCTTTATATGTGGAGTAATTCGCTTACGGTGGAGGATCATGCCGCGGCGGCCGAGGTGGGGCTGTTCACACAGCTTGCGCAGACTCCGGGCTTTTTTGTCCGGTTTATCCTGATCTCCTTTTCCTCCATGGTCGTTGGAATCGAGGAGGCAATTGCCGCATTTAAGGGCAATATCGTCCCGTTTGCGATTCTGGGATTTCTTGTGATAGCGGCTTACTTATACGCACTGTATTTAAATTTCCGGTACCGGCTGTATGAAAAGTCAATGGTGCCGCTCATACTGATTGTATCGGGAGGGCTGGGCCATGTGCTGATTCTCCTGTCACGGTGGATTTTTCTGGTTGATGACTATGGCGCCAGCTCGAGATACGCCCTGCAGTTTCAGGCGGGGATATTTGGAATTATACTGACTTTTGCGCTGTGCCGGAACGAAATGGTGATGAAAAAAATGGTGCGCGGAAAATACCGGCTGTTCTCTGCAGCGGTTGTTTCTTTCTGCCTGCTGTTTCTGGCCGGTAATGCGTATACGACATACCATGAACTGAAAAAGGCTCCGGATCGGAAAGGAACCTTTGAGATACGGGCGCAGATGGCGCTGAACTTCGAAGAGATGACGGATGATGAACTGAGGGCCGGGTTTGAATACCGGACGACCCGCCCGGAAAGCGGGGCGCAGGTCAGGGAGGCGCTGACGATCTTAAAAGACAACGGGTGGGGTGTCTTTAGGCCAAATAAATAAATTTGTAACTGAGGTGGAGAAACTGATGGAACGGACTCATAAATCTCCCCGCGGGAGGCGGGGCGGCTGCTTTCTGCAGAGCATAGGGCTGGTTTTACTTCTGTGGGTGTGCGCCCTGGGGGCGATCGCGTATTCCGCGGACCAGTTGTTCGTAAAGGGAATCCTGTCATGGCACAGGCAGCAGAAAGAATATTACGATATGATGGCAGAAGTAACTGCGCTCTTCTGCGTTTTTACTGTCCTGTATGGACTCATAAGAAGCCGGATTTTAAAGGCGGTCGGGACCGTGGCAGTTCTGTCCGTCTTTTTCTGGGGGCATATGGTATTTCTCCCGGTGGTGACGGCAGGCGTCTATCTGGCCTACTTGACTGTATTGGGAGAATTTTTTTGCAGAAGGGTCCTGAGGCTTAAGGCGTCCGACGGCGCAGCGGTACATTTCCTGTGCGGCTCTCTTCTTGTGATCCTGGTCTTCTGCCTGATGTCGGCCGTGGGAATCGGCGCCATCGGGTATCTGCAGGTATTTGTGGCAGCCAGCGGAATTCTTCTGGTGTTCTGGCGGTGTGCGCGGTGCGGTAAGAAAAATGTGGAAGAACCGGCTGGAAATGGACGGGGAAATAACTGGAAAAATAGCTGGGGATATAGCCGGAGGGCCGGGAGGGAGAGTGAGAGCGGAATTTGGCTCATGGCGCTCTGCTTTGCGTTTATCGTGACCATGTTCTGTATACAGGCCGGGCGCATGAATACCGCTCTGGATTTTGACAGCCTCTGGTACGGCGTCCGCTCCCGGTACGTGCTGGACAATGGAAACGGAATTTACGAAAATATGGGGACCATCGGAATCGTCTACACCTATTCCAAGGGCTGGGAAGTGATGACGCTTCCCCTCGCAAATCTGCCCTCATACAGCTTCCTTCTTGCTTTTAATCTGTGGCTGACGGCGGGCGTCATATTTATGGCGTACCAGATTGCCCGTTTCTATATGGGAAAAGGCCACTCGACCGTATTTGCCGCTCTTTTAGCCGGTGTGCCGGGTATCATGAATATGGCCATCACTACAAAGACGGATATTGCCACGCTTCTCTTCCAGGAAATCATGATCTGTTATCTTCTCAAGTATTTGAAGGAGGGAAGAAGGGAGTGGAGATATCTGGCATACGGATTCGCCTCCTTCTTTCTGACGTGGACACTGAAGCCGACGGCTCTCGTATTTTCTACCGCTATTCTCGGTATGAGCGTGCTGTTTCTGTTGTGGAAACGCCTGCTTCCGTTGTGGGGCGGGAAAAGAAAGGATGGACAGGCCGGTGGGAAAGGGAATGCTGGACAAGGCGGCGCTCTGGGGCTTTTTCTGCTGTCGATTCTGGCGCTCGCCGGAATCTGGGCCAGAACGGTAATCATCACAGGGCTTCCGGTGACCTCGGTGTTCTCCTCCATTCTTACGAAGCTTGGGCTGGAGATGAAGTATCCCTTCAATGTCAATAAAATTCCTAACAGCGGGGCGGAGCTGCCTCTTGGCGAACAGCTTGTGAATTTTATCGAGCGGGCCTTCGGCTTCCTGCTTCGGCCGCTGGGCGTGGATATGGACCATGTGATTCTGGCCTGGGGTGGATTTCTGCTGTTTATCCTGCTTCTTTTGTGGATATTCAGTTTGTTTTACAGAAAAAATGTGGAAAATGATAGTGAAAGGCTGCTTTCGTCCTGGCTGAACTTAGTGTTTATCCCCTTTTTGATCGTCTGCGTAGTCAGTCTCTATATGCTGGTCCAGGTGGACGGAAATTACTTTATGCTGCTGTATGTCCTGGCTGCGCTTTACGTGATGCGGCTTGTGGTCCGTATCTCCGATAAGGCGGTGAGAAAGGGGCTATGCGGTATACTGGTTCCTGTCATGTGTTTCTGTGCGGTGGTGTCCTCCCTGACAAACTGGAGCTGGGTCGTGGGATTTTCGCCGGTTTCCTGGAATCATCACGGGTACTACGACCATCAGGAGGCGAAGCACCAGGAAATGGTGGAAAAAGGAAACGGGCAGATCTGGGATATTCTTGCGGAAGACCCCGAAAACCGTCTGATTGCGGTGGGAGACCATCCCGGAGTGCTGGGATTCCCCTGCAATGCCCAGTCGTACGATGATATCACCGGTTCCTGGGGAAATGTGGTTCTGGTGAAAACCATGGATAATTTCGTGGAATTTATGGACTATGCGAAGACGGATTACGTCTACACAGAGGCGGGATATATGGAAGAGGAACAACGGTGTTACAGCCTCGTTCGCACGCTCATTGAATATGGCAAGCTGATTCCTGTCTGTTATGAGGAGGGAAACATGCTGGCGCGGGTGGATATCGACGGAGAATATACGGAAACCAGCCGGGCAGCATTGACAGAATTTGACAAATGTTATATAAAGAAGAATGTGGAATAGGCGGAAAGGTTGGAGTAGGAAATGAAGAAAGAAGTTAAAATAGGAATCGGGCTGGTATTTCTGGCGTTTTACGTGTTTCTGATCATGCAGTTTGGCAAGGTATTCGTGTATTATGACGACTTCGGATATTTATCGCTCAGCTATGGAAACACGGTGCCGGATGTGATTGGTTCCAATTATACGTTATCCCAGCTGCTTTCCTTTATGGGGAAACACTACTTCTATTCGAATGGAAGGCTGTTCTATTTATTCCTGTTCAGTTTTTTAAATATGATAGGCGGACTGGCTGCGGTCCAGGCCTTTATGGCGACCAGTGTTCTGACGATTCTGATTCTGGTCCATTACGTGGTAATGCGCCATATAAAGCCTGCGGGATGGCGCCCTGTGTTTCTGGCTGCTTTTATCTGCCTGCTCTATGGAACCATCGGAATTCTGATTCAGCGTCTGGGAACGTACTGGTATGCGGCCAGCTTTCTGTATGTTGTACCTACGGTTACATTTCTGGTACTGTCGGTTCTTTACTATGAGACAATTGGGGAAGAACCGGAGACCTGGAAAAAGGCAGTCTGCATCGTGCTGGCATTCTTCGCAGCATTTTCTCAGGAAGAGTGGCTGGTGGCCGTGATCGGATATATCTGCATGGTGATCGCCTGGAAGACTTTGAAAAAATACCGCGTCCGCGCTTACGATTTCGGAACGCTGGCAGCAGCTGTGGCCGGGGCGCTTCCGATTCTGACCTCACCGGCGGTAAAGATGCGTATGGACAACAACAGTGAGTTTTCCAATCTGCCGTTTATCCAGAAGGTAATGACCAACCTAAGAAATTTGATGAACCTGTTTTTTTCTTCCGATAATCAGAATTACCTGGCAGTGCTCCTGATGGCTCTAATGGGGCTTGGAGCCTATATGATCTGGAAGAAGATGAAGCTTCCTGTTTTAAATATCGTTTATCTGGCATTTTCCGCGGCCATCACTGTGTACCTGTTCCTGAAGCTGAACCGCCATGTCCTGGGGGCTGGCGGCCATTCTCAGGCGATGATATGGGTTCTGTTTCTCTATCTGATCGTGACTGCGGTACAGGTGATCCGTATTTTATATGACAGAGACCAGATTTTGATGGGAATGATATTCCTGGCGGCGATTCTGACACTGGCCTGCCTTGTGGTGGTGCCGGAACTTCCCCAGAGGGTGCTTCTTCCGTTTATCTATCTGTCCTATACACTGTTCGGGTACTTATTCTGCCTGATCCTGCTGGAACGGAAGAGCGTGGTATGGGGGCTGGCCGGGCTCGCCTTCGTGGCGGCTGTCAGCATTCCCAACCTTAAGAATATTTACCGGGGGTACAGCATCAACTATGAAGTGCTCATGTACAATGACGGTGTCATCCGGGATGCTGCGGCACGAATCCGCGGGGGAGAGGAGATAAAGAAATTAACTCTTTATGAGAATCCCGACCGTCTGTGCAGCTGTGAGATGGTTTACGATGAGAATTTTAAGTATATGATATACTGGATGGACGAGTATTACGATTTGCCGTCCGAAGTGGAACTGGAGTATGAGCCAATCACTGATTTGAGTGCATGGCAGCAAACACACTGACTTAAAGGAGTATAAATTGTGGAGAAAAAATTATCGGTCGTCGTATCCTGCTATAATGAGGAACTGGCGCTGCGCCAGTTTTACGCGGAGACGTCGAAGGTACTGAAAAGCTTAAGCTGGGATTATGAACTTATTTTCGTCAATGACGGAAGCCAGGATGGCAGCATTGAAATTCTGAAGGAACTGGCGGCTGGGGATGAGAAGGTGAAGGTGGTGGATTTTTCCCGCAATTTCGGCCACGAGGCCGCTATGATTGCGGGCATGGACTACAGCAGCGGGGACGGAATCGTCTGTATGGACGCGGACCTTCAGCATCCGCCGGAATGCCTGCCTGGAATCATTGCAAAGCTGGACGAGGGGTACGATGTCATCAATATGGTCCGTACGAAAAATGAGTCTGCCGGCTGGTTTAAGAACTTTGCCGGAGCGGCGTTTTACCGGCTGATTAATATTCTCTCCGATGTGAAATTTGAACCGAACGCCTCCGATTTCTTTGCTGTATCGAAGAAGGCGGCAAAGGTGCTTAAGACAAATTACCGTGAAAAGGTTCGTTTTCTTCGCGGCTATGTGCAGAATATCGGATTCAGACGGACAACCATTGAATACGAGGCCAGAAACCGTGTGGCCGGGGAAAGCAAGTACAGCATCAAGAAGCTGATAACATTTTCCATGAATACGATCATGTGCTTTTCCAATTTGCCGCTGAAGCTGGGCATTTACGCCGGCGGATTTGCGGGAGTCCTGGGAATTATTATGATGATCTACACGATTTGGAGCTGGGCGGAAGTTGGAACACCCAGCGGCTACGCGACAACCATTGTGCTGATCTGCTTCATGTTTGCGATTCTCTTCCTTATTGTCGGGATCATCGGGAATTACATTGCGATTCTGTTTGCAGAATTGAAGGACAGGCCGATCTATATTGTGGGTGAGACGAAGAATTTCCCGGACGAGAAGGAATAAGAATAGATATAAGTGTTTGAGCAGTTCTGCGAAAATAGAGAAAAGCGGGGAAAGTCAAGATGACATGTAAAAAAGTGGATACGATGAACTATGTAGTGGCGTTTCTGGAAAAACTGGTCAATACGCCGAGTCCCAGTGGATTTACGGATGAAGTGATGGCTCTGGTGGAGAAGGAGGCAGCCGGTTTCGGGTTCCTGTCCAATTACAGCAGGAAAGGCGGTCTCATCATTGAGGTTCCCGGGAATACGGATGCGGTTCTGGGGCTTTCCGCCCATGTGGACACGCTGGGGGCTATGGTCCGTTCCATCAGCTCTGAGGGAATGCTGCGCATCGTTCCGGTGGGCGGCTTTATGATGGAGAGTATTGAAGGAATGTACTGTAAGGTGCATACCAGAACCGGAAAGGTATATACCGGTACGATTCTCACAAAGGAACCGTCGGTTCATACGTATGATGATGCCAAAACCCTGGAGCGAAAACCGAAGAATATGGAAGTTCGCCTGGATGAGAGAGTGAAGAGTGAAGACGATGTCAAAGCGCTGGATATCTCCGCCGGTGATTATATCAGCTTTGATCCGATGTTTGTCTATACGGAAAACGGGTTTATCAAGTCACGCCATCTCGATGATAAGGCCTCCGTGGCTGTGCTGATGGGGGTATTGAAGGAGCTGGGGGAATCCGGTGTGAAGCCGGAGCGCACATTTAAGATCGTAATCAGCAATTATGAGGAAGTCGGTTTCGGCGCAAGCTGGATTCCGGAAGATATCGAGGAATTTATCGCAGTTGATATGGGAGCGCTGGGTGATGATCTGGCTGGGGATGAATACCGGGTATCCATCTGCGCACTGGATTCTTCCGGGCCATACGATTACAAGATGACAAGCCGTCTGATCGAGATCGCAAAGGAGCGGGAGATCGGGTATGCCGTGGACATTTTCCCGCATTATGGCTCTGACGTGGGAGCGGCTCTGCGCGGCGGTCACAATATCCGCGGCGCGCTGATCGGACAGGGTGTTCATGCGTCGCATGGAACGGAGCGGACGCATGTGGAAGGGCTGGAGCAGACACTTCGGCTGATTGAAGGGTATCTTGGACTGAACTAGGACGTGCAGATGGGGAGGTCAGAATGAAGATGGTTACATTAACCAGGGAGCAGGCGCGGCGTTTTTTGCTGCGGAGACATGGCCTTTTGGGCGGATACCGGTTTGAAGGAAAACGGGGAGTCCTGGAGTTTGTAAAACAGGAGGGATGTATACAATTCGATCCGGTAAACGTATGCGGAAGGAGTCCGGAACTGGTCCTGTTGTCCCGGGTAAAGGGATTTACGAAGCAGATGCTTTATGAGCTTCTGTACCAGGACCGGGTGCTGATTGATTACTTCGATAAAAACCTCTCCATCTTTGCCACGGAGGACTGGCCCTATTTTGAATGCTACCGCGACCAGCACCGGCAGTGGGAACGGAGCCATGCCGATATCGAGACGGTGAGTGAGCAGGTGAAAGGGATCATTGCGGAGCGGGGAGCGGTCTGTTCCGCCGACTTGGATATGCCGGGGAAGGTGCACTGGTACTGGAGCGATACGAAGCTTTCCCGGGCGGCGCTGGAACATCTGTATTTTACCGGTGATCTGGCTGTTCATCACAAAAAGGGTACGGTAAAATATTACGACTTGATCAGCCGCTGTGTCCCGGAGGAAATTAGAAACCGGAAGGATCCGCTGCCGAATGAACAGGAACACCAGAAATGGCGCATTCTGCGGAGAATCCGTTCCGTCGGTTTCTTATGGAACCGCCCGTCAGATGCATGGCTGAATATTACAAACTTAAACGCTGCCGGCCGCCGGACTATTTTCGAAAGCCTGCTGAAAGAGCATGCCATCGTTCCCGTTTCGATAGAAGGAATCCCTGAAACTTTTTATATGGCTAGCGAGGATCTGGAACTGGCGGATGCGTGCGGAGCAGGGAAGAACTGGAAGAAAAGGTGCGAGTTTCTGGCGCCGCTCGATAACCTGCTGTGGGATCGGAATTTGATTCGCATGATCTTTGACTTCGATTATAAATGGGAGATTTATACTCCAGTGGAGAAACGGAAATACGGCCATTACGTGCTCCCGATTCTCTACGGCGACCGCCTGATCGGACGTATCGAAGCACCATACGACCGGAAGGAAAAGCAGCTGAATGTGAAAAATATCTGGTATGAGCCGGGAGTCAGGAAGACGGCAGAGATGCAGAGGGCGCTTAACGGTGCAGTGGAGCGGCTGGCTGAATTTAACCGGGGAGAAGTTAGCGGTTTTACCTTTCCGCCGCCGTAAATATATTTGCGATTCAGAATCATCTATAGTATAATTATATTTATGAATAAATATCAATGGTTCCTATAATGGCACTTATGAGAAGCGTATTTTCTTATAGGTGCTTTTTTCATCAGATCTGATTCCGCCAGATCTGTATTTTTTTGGAATTTTCCGGAAATTCCTGTTAATTTTCCGCACGTTGATAAACATAAGTGCCATTATAGGAAAAATATCCAATAACGGCGTTTTTATCAAACGTTTTGTGCGAAAGGAGCTCCTCAAAATGACTGAGAAAGTATGTTTTACCAATCTGGAGACAGATGAAAAGTTAAATTATCTTTATGATGAGATGAGAGGATTGGCAAAGAGGCAGGACCAGATGATGGGGGATTTGGAATACATAGGAAAGCAGCTCAGACGGATAGAGATTATTCAGGATGATAATATTGCGGACAGCATTGCGGCCATGGTATCAAATTTTTCGGACATATCAAAAAAGATGGATCATTTCATTAACATGGAAGCTGTCCTTCATACAATAAAGTCAGATGTGAAGATCATAAAAGAGCTTTAGAGTGTGTTCCTGGTGCGGGGCCGGCTATTTGCCGGCCCGCTCCAGGTCTTTCTGAAATACGTTGAGATCCTGCCCCTTCAGAGCCCGTTCCAATAGCTGTGGAACCTTCTGAGGATTGCACGCAAAGCAGGGGATTCCCATGGAGGCAATCCGGCCGGCGATCTGTTCGTCGTAGTAGGGACGGCCGCCGTCAGCAATGGCGAGAAGGCAGATGACTGACACCCCGGAATCCTTCATTTCGCCCAAACGGCGCAGAAGGCCGGCGCGGCTTCCGCCTTCCATCAAATCGCTGATAAGGAAGAACAGGGTTTTCTTTGGGGTATCAATCAACTGTTGGCAGTAGGCCACCGATTTCTCGATGTCGGTGCCTCCGCCCAGCTGGAAGCCAAACAGAAGATCCACCGGATCATCGCATTTTTCTGTTAAGTCCACCACATTCGTGTCGAAGGCTATGATATGCGTTTTTAAGGACCGGAGACTGGCCAGAATGCAGCTGATCACGGAGGAGTAGATCACCGATTCTCCCATGGAGCCGCTCTGGTCCACATCCAGGATCACTGTGTAGCGGTTGGACATATTTTTGGATGTCCTGTCATAAAAGTAAAAGCGTTCCGGGACCAGCTTCTTCAAATCGGGATTATAGTTCTTCAAATTCCGGCGGATTGTTTCCTTATAGTCGAGGGCAGCGGCTGATGGGATCGGGCTGTGGCGCCTCCGGTCAACCGCGGCGGTAACGGCTCTGCGGATATCGTCTGCCAGCAGGCGGTTAATCTCTTCCACGATCCGTTCAATAAAGGAACGGACCTGCTCCTTGGAGCGTTTTGGTATCTGATCCTTCAGGGTCAGCATCATGGAAGCCAGATTTAAGTCCGGTTCCAGCTTTTCCAGGAGCTCCGGCTCGAACATCAGCTGTTTTAAGCCGCAGCGTTCCATGGCATCTGCCTGGATGATCGATACCAGTTCCTTGTCGAAAAGCGATCTCACATCGCCCAGCCATTTGGAGACAACGGGGGCCGAAGGGCCTTTGCCTGCGCCGCGGGCGCCGAAGCCTCCGCCGGAGGAGGTATTGTCATAGATGGCGGCAAGCGCCTGATCCATCAAATCCTGTTCCCCGCTTAAGGAGGTGTCGCCCATAGCAGAAAATCCGGCCTCACTCTCTTCACCCAGAATTAACCGCCACCTTTTGATTCTATCTTCCAGTTCCATATATGTCACCTCCCATGTAACTTTTGAGCACTCTCGGAAACTCCTGTTCAGACGGCTCATCTTCCTGGCCGAAAAAGCCGGTCATATTCCGTCAAAGTCAAAATCATCCAGCGAATCTATCATTTCCAGTTCTTCCGTCTTTAAGGCGCGGGTCACGGTTTCGGAGACCTGATCCTTGTTCACCTGCCAGATTTCCCCCAGATTCTCTGCCACATCGGCTTTTTCGCCTGGAGTAAAATCAGAAAATGCTCGCCGGAGAAAAAGTAGCGCCCGTTTAAACTCTTCCTCATCCAGAGTATCTAAGTAGCTGCTTAGTTCCTTCCACAGGCTGAGCCGGGCGATAAGGGCGTATCGATTCTTTTTCGACAGCCCTGCAAACCATCCGGCCCCCAGTTCGGCCGGAATTCCCTTTGAAAGCCGTCTCTGGACTTCCCGACCCAGCTCCTCATCCTGCATGCGGCCGCGTTCCAGAAGAACAGCCGTGCAGAAACCGGAGATTCTGGTGTTTAAATCATCCCGCGAGGCGATCTCCTCCATGAGGCGGACGAAACGCTCCTCATCCAGAAAATCGTGGTGAAGGCAGACAGAATTTAACCGATCCACACTTCTTACAATCTGTTCCGCGGCGGGATCGTCGCAGAAACAGGCAGAGACCAGCAGCAGGCAGGCGCGCAGGAAAATCTGTTCCAGAACGGGAACCAGCGGGGATGAATCGAGCCGCCGGATATCTCCAAAACGCATGACCACGGAGATGCTTTCCGCCGAAGCCGCAAGATCGGTCAGAGCAGAAGAGTCCGCGGCCAGGTGCTGCAGAATATCCGTGATATAAGCGACCATCTCCGGCATGCCGCAGAGGTAAGATTCCTCCAGAAGCTTTGCAGCGGCGCTGATTTCCGTGGCTTCCCTGGCCCGCTCTCTCATGGAAAAGGAGGCGGCCCCTGTGACCGTGTCCCCCTTCAGCGTGGCTTCAACCAGCTCGATCTCGACCTCCGGCGTCCATTTTAGTGTCCAGGCCTCCGCCCATGTGGCGTCCTCCTGCCTGAGCGGCTGCAGCGTACCGAAGCCGACATTTAACACCCTTAAACGGTGCAGAAAAAAAGAACGGTTCAAGTCGCGGAATGCGGCCGCTTCGGATTTTACATTTAGATTTTCGCGAAGGTCCAGGGATATGCTTTCCGCCACCTCGGACCGGTATTTCTCCAGCTTTAAATCCCGCAGATTCCGGTAAAAATCATCCTGAAGGCTGGTGCGGCTCACCCCCTGGGGAAGGGAGCCTGTCACAGTCCCGATCTCCGTGGCTGCGGCGGCGAGGGCGATTTCAGAAAAATGTCCATGCCCCATGCAGGTTACGGCAGCGTCGCGCAGATCACAGAGGGCAGGCAGACTGTGTCCGCCTAAAGCGGCCAGAGATTTGGAAAGTTCGACCGCTTCGATGACTTCAGCGGACGAGACCATGAAGCCATGCTCTCTCTGGTAGGTGGAAATGGAGGTCAGGTACGTATAGAGCGCCAGCTCCCGGTCCTGTTCCAGGAAAGAGCGCCAGACCATTCCGTAATAGAAGGGGGCCTTGTTACCGGCGCCGTATCCGGATCGGGAGGAGAGGCGGTAATAGGAGTAGGGCATCAGCGTCACGCTGCACTCCACGGCCGGAAGCTCTCCCCGCTCTTTGTCGGTCATGGCAGGGGCGTGGCTTAAAAGGCCTGCCGTATGGTACGCTCCGGTGACCACCACCGTGCGTTCCGGCGCGAAGCCTTCTGCGGCAGCCCGGGCAATCTGGCGGCGCATGTAAGCCTCGCGGACGAGGATTTCGGGCCAGTCGCTGTCATTTCCCGCGGTCAGGCTGCGCAGCTCTTCACCGAATACCGCCGCCCCGGCCATATATTCCTCCGGAGTCTGGCTGTGCTCCATGGTATATTCCCAGAATGCCTCATGACCGCCTTCTCCGCACTGGGAATCCAGCAGCCGGTATACGTCGCCATAGCCCTGATTCTCTGAATCATCGGAAAGAGTGGTCTCCGTCACCGGTCTCTGAATGCCCAGAAATACGCCTGAAGGCAGATCGATGAAACGGCAGGGGACGCCATGGTCCTTCGCCCAGAGCACCGCCTGATACTCCGGTGAATATTCTGCAAACGGGTACAGGATCGTGCGGATAGGCGACTCTTTTGTGTAGGCCATGACCGCGATCGGCGGTTTTGTCTCTGCCCCTGCCATGTCGCCAAGGAGAGCGGTAAAATCGGAGGGGCCCTCCACTAATATCAGTTCCGGTTCCCTTTCGTCCAGGAGCCGTCTCAAATGGTATGCGCCGGCGGGCGAAAGATGACGGATTCCAAAACAAACCGGATGCTCCATCTATTTGTTCAACTCCTTACACTCTTTGTAAAGGCCAAGCCACTGGCTGCCGCGTTTTTTCATGATGTTTTCCAGATACTCCTTAAAGACCATGCTGTCCTTGTCCTCGTCCTTTACGATGGCGCCCTGCAGGGCGGCCGCCAGATCGTAGTCGGTAATCGTTCCGTTTCCGAAGCTTCCCGCCAGAGCCATGCTGCCGGCAAGAAGGGAGATGGCCTCAGCCGTGGAGAGTACTCCGGAGGCCGGCTTTAGTTTCTGTTTTCCATCCAGCGTCATCCCGCTCCGCAGTTCACGGAAAATGGTGCAGACCTTTTCCACCACGTCTGCTTCCGGGAGTCTGGCGTTTAATTCCAGATTGGCCGCCATCTGATCCACCCTGGTTTTTACGATTTCCATTTCAGAGGTTAAGTCTGAGGGCGTCGGAAGGACCACGATGTTGAAACGCCGTTTCAGGGCGGCAGACATCTCGTTGACACCTTTATCGCGGGTGTTGGCCGTTGCGATAATGGAGAAGCCTTTTTTTGCCGGCAGCTCGTAGGCCAGCTCCGGTACCGAAATCCGTTTTTCGGACAAAATGGAGATCAGCGCATCAGAAACCTCGGAGGCGCAGCGGGAAATCTCCTCAATTCTGGCGATACTTCCGGTTTCCATGGCGCGGTAGACCGGACTTTTGATCAGCGCCTCGTCGGAGGGCCCCTGGGCGATCAGCATGGCGTAGTTCCAGGAATACCGTATGTGTTCCTCCGTGGTGCCTGCAGTTCCCTGTACTACCTTCGTAGAATCTCCGTTAATGGCGGCCGTTAAATGTTCCGACAGCCATGATTTGGCCGTTCCCGGTTCGCCGATTAAAAGCAGGGCGCGGTCGGTGACAAGCGTGGCGATGGCGATTTCCACCAGGCGTCTATTTCCAATATATTTCGGTGTGATTTCTATTCCGCCGGCCCGGCCACCTGTGATGTAGGTGAGCACGGAGCGGGGGCTCATACGCCATCCGGACGGCACCGGATCTTTTTCCGATGCGATCAGGGCGTCGATCTCTCTCTGATACATTTCCTCGGCGGGCATACGCTGTACATTGTCGTTGTCTTGTCTGTTCTTTTCTGTTACCATCATTTACCTCCCGGCAGTTTGGTACTGCTATACAAGCCCAGCTGCCTCATCAATCATTTTTCTCATCATGCTGCTGGAATCCCAGTTTTTACGGACCGCGCTCTTCACGGGATACGTGCAGATAAAATTGTCGATTTCCCGAAATTCCTGCCGCTTTTCTTCTTCTGTCATGGGTAGTTGGTCGATCAGCTGTCTGACACGCCAGAAGCTGATGCCGGAATCCTCATTTTTTTCCACGTAACGGGCCACCAGTCCTTTAAAATCAGTCCAGCCGCACTGGATAAGCGGTCTGTAGAGGACGCTGTTATCGGACACGATAAGAGCCTTTTTATAGAGATGACTTCCCAGAAGAGGCCGAACCTCGGGAGCGGCCATCTTGGCAAGCAGATGATCGCTGTCCAGCTTTTGCGGCGTTCCATTTTCGGCAACGCAGCTTATGCCTTCCCGGACTGGAACCATACTGCCGGTAAAGAATTCAAACCATCGGGGATCTAAGTTTTCTTTCAGCGGCCGCTGAAGCTTTATAAGTCGCTGCCGTCCGCCGCCTTCTCTCAGGGGAATGAAATACTCGTGGCGCCCGGAGCGTTCCACGTAATTGATCTGACCGAACACTGCCATCAGAGCAGTGGTGGCACGGCTTTTCTCCTCTTTCCCGATGCCAAGAATACTGGTCTTAGGGAAACGTTCCCGATACTGGTCGTAAACTGTTTTTGCTGGCATGGTCAGCAGATCTGCTGTCAGCGAAGCGGGATACCAGGCTTTTCCGTGTGTTTCGGCCAGCGCGCGGGCACAGGTTATGAGCCGCTCATCGAGGCCGCGGGCGATGGATTTCGATAAAAGCTCCGGGAATCTTCCATAATAGCTCTTCTTATTCCAATCGGCTGCGGCTGCACGTTCATACAGGGACAGGACAGAAGAGTCCGCTTTGCCGGTCAGGGCCTCGAGGAGAAGCTCCAGATGCTCTTTCTGTTCCTTTTTTTCTTTCTGCTCCTTCGTCTTATTTTCGGAACTGAGGTCAAGCTCATCAAAGAAGGTATGGGCTAACGCTCCAAGGCGGCCCGAAAGGTGGTCGGAGCGTGAAAAATTTAAATATTTCATGGCCTCCCAGGGAGTGCTGTCCAGAAGTGTTTCTAGATACTGTTCTGACTCTGCGGTATCCATATGAACCAGAACCTGTCGGGCCACCTCGAGGCTGCTGCCTTTTTCTGTCTTCAAAAGGTCGAGAAGCAGGCCGGAATTCCTCTTGTCGAAACGGAGTGCGGATACAGCCTCCTCCCTCAAGTCCTTTTTTGCCCAATCCAGCAGGCTTATGTAGAAATCATTTTCCTTCTCTCCGGAGATCGCCTCGATGACACGAAGACGGCGTACCCGGCCTCCGTCACTGCACTCTGCAAAACCCTGTTTCAGGAGAGGGAGGAAGCTTTCACCCTGATGGGAGAGCCAGTCCTCCGCCAGAGCCGCAATCTCATTGTAGCGGTCAGACAGGGCGGGAACCATGGCGGCCTGTACACGGTAATCGTCAAAAAGCTCCGGTGTGTTTTGAAGCGCTTCTGAAATGACGGCATATCTCCCGCCTCCTGTGCCTGTGAGGGCCTCCAAGAGAGGTTTTACTGCACGGAAGGGCTGGCAGGAGGAGAATGGCCGCACGGCCAGCTCCAAAGGAACGAGCGTGCCGGGAACGCCGCACCCGGCCTGCGTGCAGAGAATGGCTTCGGACAGCGCCAGCGTATCGAGCAGGGTCCCCGCCCGGTCTTTGCAGTCCGGGGAGATGGTCTGGGCGGCCATCAGATAAAGCTTTTTAATTACCGGTGATGCGTCGGCCAGAGGGGCGATGCTGTCTACGGCTCTTTTCAATCGAAAGTCTTCTCCGGCAAGCCGGACGCCTGCCGCCGCCGCGGCTTCCAGCCGTTCCTGAAGATCATATAATGCCTGAAGTTCCATAATTGTTCCTCCCCATATTAATAAAGCAGACGTACGACAGTCTGATCTGTAATGACCGCATACGGGTGCAGACAAATGGCATGAAGTTCTGTGCTGTGCCATAAGACACCGAAAAGTACCTGATTTTCTAAAAACCCGGGATCGGGAAGCTGGTTAAGTCTGAACACTCCCGGCTGGTCGCCGGGACGGTCCGCCAGCCGGATGACAGTATTGTCGTGGTCCATTAGTCCCAAGGTGGTCTCGTCGGCACTATGACCAATCAGAGCATAAGAAAGCAGACAGCCGTACCGTCCGGAGGAGAGTGTATTTTTCAGTTCATTTTTGGCAGCCTTAACCGCTTCTTTGACGGATGCACAGGCATGGGCCCGGACTTCACTCATAACGGCACTGGTGACCGGTCCGAATTCCTGACGGTCCCAGCGAATCCGGCGGTTTCCCGTACCCGGATAGTAGGAGAGGCAGGGAACCCGCACCATATCGGATACCGAGTCTTCTTCCTTTACATATTTTAATGCCTTCAGCGGGCGGTAATGACAGGTAACGGATAGCTCTCCGCTGTCTAAGTCGATCCACCAGCCCTGGTCTACCAGTTCTTTTCGGGCCATGTCGCAGGATTCCTGGAAGGAAAGCTGCAGGAGACGAGCGTTCTCCTTCTTTAAGCCCAGTTCATTTAAACGGTCAAGGGTCCAGATTCCGCCAAGTTCCTCGTAAAGGACGCTGTTCTCGTCTTCCACATTTCCCTGTTCCAGCTTCTCGGTCAGCCATGCTCTGGATTTCCGGATCAATGCGCGCAGCCGTACCAGCGTTCCGGCGGATTCAGCGATACCTCTTTCCCGAATGCCGTTTTCCACACCTGCCTTTTCCAAATCCTGCATTTGCAGAATGAGCGTGCGGATCAGGCGCTCCGGGCCGGGCAGATAGTAGTCACCCAGCTGCTTTGCCAGATCCTGATACGTCTTTAAGGAACTGCCTTTTAATGTGGCAAGTCCGGCATCCAGAAGTTCGTTTACCATGGATTCCGCCATGGCGAGGCCGTCCAGCTGTTTTTTCAGTTTCTTTGTGCGGGCTGCAAGACTCGCTGGTTTTGAAGCTTTCGTGGACTTCTTTGCCTCACCGTCCGTGCGGCCTTTCTCTTCTTTTTTCTCCTCGCGGGCCTCTTTCCTGGCGCGTTTGTCGAGGATGGTCTGCGGAATCTCACAAGTTTCCCACGGCTCATCTTCCAAAAGCTTAAACATCAGAGCCAGGCCATGTTTACAGGGAAACTGACGGCTGGGACAGCTGCAGCGGCAGACAGGCGCTGCTTCATCTATGAAATCGACGGATACGCTGTAAACGGAACTTCCGCTTCCCTTGCAGTCTCCCATGTAAAAGGTGTCGTCGGCGGAACGGGCCAGGTGTGTAAATCCGCCGCTCTTTACAATCTTCTTTGCATTGGCCACAGCACTCGCGTTCGGCGCCATGGCTGCGATCTGTTGTTCGGTCAGATGCTTCATGATGCGGTCCTCCTGATTGGTAGATTCTTTTATTGAAAATTTATCGCAGTGAATGAAAACGACAAAGATGGCAATGGCTTATAGAAATATTCTAATTAATATTGACTTCATTGTCAATAAGAGTTGAAATAGACCAGATGAGATATAGAAAGTCTGAATTCGAAAAAAATAAACAACGCTGTAATCCTTTCTGGAGAGAGGTTACAGCGTTGTTTTTGGTGATTCCATGGGGGACTGTAATACCGTAGTTATATCCAGGCATTATAAATTCTTGGTTAGTTTCAGAATAGTTGGCGATTATTTTTACAATAGTCCTAACTTCATCGACCCGGAAAATAGAAACTTTTAAATCCTGATAGCAGCTCACAGTATTGCTAAGATTTACTGCCTGAGTATATCATAATTTCCAAAATGATATTGCGCAATATGTTTTGACTAAATCAGGTTTTATTATGGTCATTTTTATTCTGAACTTTCTTTTATCTTTTCCAAACCAATATACTATTCACAAATTTGCTGAGAAAAAGGGTAGAACATATCAGTGCTTCGGGTTGAGCAAAGATATTGGTATGAATTTTTTTTGATATTACAAATAAATATATGACCACCACAAAGGTTGTTATACCATCTACAATTACTCTGAAAATTAGGGTAACTTTCTCCCGGAAGTGTTGACGGAAGAATAGTAAAAGTCCTAAACTACAGGGAAAGAGCAACTTTATAGTCATAATTTGATATGCATAAGGCTGCAGGTATTGCTGATAAAGCCGAGTAAAATGTTTTACTAACTCTGTACCACAAATCAAAATGATCAAACACGCTAGTGAAATAAGAAAATAGAGAAATGTGTAAGATGTATTCTTTTTCATTGATGCCCCCTATGGTGTAATGCAGTTCCTGCAATAGCAATTTATAAAGCATGGTTCTCAAGAAGGTATGATTGAGAACTGCCGCCAGGTCTTCACACCTGACAAAAAATGTTAGCACCTGCGGTTGAGACTCCCGTGGGTTCCATAATAATTTCCTTCCAATAAGATGGCGGAGTTATCGTCCGGGGATTAGAACCACCGAAAAGATTGTAACTTTGTTGTTGATTACCCATAAATCCAGATCCATCGGCAGCATTACCGTAAGCGTCAAATAAGATGGTGGATAGAAAAATAACCACTAACCCTCTATACTAAAAGGGCAGTGGTTATCGGCAACGTTCCTGTACCATGGGATCCCATGGCAGATAGTCATCCAGATATTCCGG